>UPTG01000024.1_pt1 | contig 171899 bp, 118 predicted proteins | sample 2160121 | NCBI WGS metagenome assembly UPTG01 (sample SAMN06266255, study PRJEB28933) | marine metagenome | isolation source: Columbia River Estuary | place: USA:Columbia River Estuary, USA | collected 2014-07-27 | reverse complement strand
CATAGCCCATCACCTTTCCTGCACTTCCCAAGATTGGATAAAGACCATCAGGATTTAAGACCTCTTTTTGGTTTCTTCCACTTCTGATTTCAAGAACCTCAGACCATTTTTTTATTTCCCATCCTTCTCTCATATCAACCCTTTTAAAGATTCCAAAATAGTAGCTGTTTCCTTATCCAAACTTTCCATCTCTTTTAAAATTTCGGCAGGATTTCTCAATGGTTCTTCCTCAGGCAAATTTGGATTTTTAGGGGAAAGGTCAAAACTGTCTTCATCAATTTCAGACACTTTAAAGTTCCAAGATTTTTCAGACTCCTTTTTTGTTTTAGCGAAAGCGAGAAACTCTTCCATATCCTTATCATTTAAAGGATTGGTTTTTCCCATACTTCTACCTGGGTCTAATTGGTAATACCAAATCTTTTTAGTCGGTGCTCCTTTTTGGAAAAACAAGACCACCGTTTTTACACCTGCCCCTGTAAACGTACCTGCGGGCATATCTAAAATGGTATGAAGGTTACAGCTTTCTAATAAATGTTGTCGCAAGGAAACCGAAGCATTGTCTGCATTACTTAAAAAAGTATTTTTGATAACGACGGCACATCGCCCACCTGTTTTTAGGCTTTTGATAAAATGCTGTAAAAAGAGGGAAGCCGTTTCGCCAGTTTTGATGTCGAAGTTTTGTTGGACTTCTTTTCGTTCTTTCCCTCCAAATGGTGGATTGGCTAAGATAATATGGTAACGGTCTTTCTCTTGGATGTCTCGAATATTTTCACCCAAGGTATTGGTATGAATAATATTAGGTGCTTCTATCCCATGGAGTATCATATTCATAATACCGATGACATACGCCAAGTTCTTTTTTTCTTTTCCGTAAAGGGTATTTTCTTGGAGGGTTTTGAGGTTGTCGGTGGTCTTTTTCATCCGCTCATACATATACTCATAGGCTTCGCATAAGAAACCACAAGAACCTGCTGCGCCATCATATATTTTTTCGCCCATCTGTGGATCAATGATATTAATCATGGCACGTATCAGCGGTCTTGGCGTGTAGTATTGTCCACCGTTCCGACCAGCGTTGCCCATGTTTTTAATCTTACTTTCGTAGAGATGGCTTAACTCATGCTTATCGGTACTCGCCCGAAACGGAAGGCTGTCGGCATATTCTAAAATCTCTCGGAGGTTGTAACCCGATTGGATTTTGTTTTTTAGTTCGGAGAAGATTTCACCGATTTTATATTCTATGGTTTTTGGACTGTCTGCTTTTTGTTTGAAGTCGGCGAGGTAGGGAAATAGCTTTTGGTCTACAAAAGCAACCAAGTCGGGACCGGTCATGGCTTTGTGATGGTCGAGTTTTCCTTCTTCGTCTTTAGGCATTGCCCAGTTTTCCCAACGGTATTCTTCGTCCAGGATAATAGGTGTAGTCTTTTCCTTCTAGTTCGGCTTCATCGGCTTTATCTACTTCCAACTCGTCTAAGTAGCGAAGGAACATAATCCACGAGGTTTGCCCGATGTAATCTAATTCGCTATCAGAACCTGCGTCCTTGTAGAGGATGTCGTCTATGTTTTTAAATGTTTGTTCAAACATGTTATTTGTCTATGTTAAATGGTTAAATTGTTCCTAAAATTGGAAGATAGTGCTTTTTTCTTTTGAAAAAAGAGAGATGGGTAAAATGGTTTAATTGATAGAGATCGTCCATAATAAATATTAATATAGATAGAAAAAGAGTGCGTGTTTTTATTTAAACTGAGCAGTGATTGGAATATGATATTTAAAATAGAATAATTTAAACTTCTACACTATCCTTATTTGCTTTCCTTTGATATATTGCTAATTTTATCTGCATAAATACTGCACATCAATTAAGCTTCTATACTTTAATTCAATGAGCTATATAATAACGTCACACCTTCCCCAACTCCTCCCAGATCCGCACCATTGCCCAAGTATCCAATTCACAATATTTCAATAAATCCTGAAAGGTTTGTTTCGCCTCCTCTTCCGTCATTCGGCCATCCGTCATATGGTGCCATTGAATCACGGCATCACCACCATTCTGAATTTCCAGATCTTGATAATTCAACTCTGGGCATAAGACAGGCAATACTTTTTTGATGGAAGCACTACCCTTAAAGTCTGGATGCACATAAAGTCCTTGACTAAATACTTTCATCAAGTCATACACTCGATCATTGACGGAGTGTAAGAAGTCAGCATATTGTGGCAATCGTTTTGCCATCAGTTTATTTTGTGTTTTTTCAAAACTCTCATTCCATACGATTACCGTTCCTTCTGTCGGATGGATCTGCTGGCTCATTTGCTCAAATAATTCCTCCATTGGTGTCTCCTTAGAGGGCATCAAATATTCAAAATGTTGCACTTCGCTTCCTTCCGATTCGATCACGTGCAGACTGTACTGGAAAACCATTTGCTGATAAGGATAAATCCCTTCGTGTGAGGGAAGGACATACGCAAATGTTTCATAATCTAGAAAATGAATTGGGTAAGCTAAGTCACTCAAGACTGTTTTTATATCTGCCTGATTTATCACTACCTTCTTTTGTTGTGCGACATCCACTTGTAGTCTTTGCTTATCAGATAATTTAAAGTCTGCAGGCACCTCTTGAATATCAATGATTCCCATTTCCAATAAAGCATTCTGTTTTTTCCCTCGTAAGCGACTTATATCAAAAATAGTATATGCTGGAAATGGCGGATGATAGTGTTGCAGATAAACACAATCTAACCCATTGCCACATGGATGGGTTAGTGTAGTAATCGCAGGAAGACGATCTCGATGAATCCATTCCCATGCTTCCTCGGCTTGCCTTCGCGTATCCTCCATCATACCATCTACCTTTGCGGTGACTTCTTTTATCTGTAACAATTCTTTGAGGTCTGGTGGATTCTGAAATGGATATTTACTATTGACATGAATCAAGAAAGTACGTCTGACTTTATACCCTTGCGATTCAAATACCATTCGCTGAAAAGCAATATCTACCTTATGCTCTGTCTTTAATTTAGTGGAAGATTTGACTTCATAAATATCACATTCCTTTTCTCCATGGAAGACGGTAATATCGGCTTTGACTAGAAATTTTTCTGATTGTACTTGATATTGAAAGGCTATTTGATGTTGAGGAATGAATGCACCATTGATGACACCACCATGCTTGAATCGTTCTTGTGCTAATTGATCAATGATATTTCCCTGTTCTACATTATGCTTGGCATCCTTGGAAAAAGGAGGCATCAGTTCAGGTTGATGAAAAGACATCCAGCATTCTTCCGGACAGGCAAGATAGCTGAGGTAGTTTGTTTTAGATAGCTTTATTATAGACATAGCGTTTTTAGATACTATTTTTACAAAGATAAAAAAAACATTAAATAAAGCACTTATATAAATAAAGTACTTTTAAGTACTTGTTTTAAAGAATCAATGATAAGGATTGATTTTCTTTAAGAGGGCAAATAATCATCCTAAATATATTTCTCTCGGTTCTGCAAATTAAGCAAAGCACCCAAGATAAATACCAAGCTCCCTACACTTAAAAATACTCTATTTTTCCAGACGATTTGTTGAAAGGCCATTTCAGTATATTGTCTTGGGCTACCAAAAGGATTTAAGAAAATATCCCAAAGGGTATCCTCCACTATCTCACTAAAAATAGTTAAAAAGAAACCTAAGATGACCATAACTACTGCCGTAGCATTTCCGTTTCTTATTCGGGTGGATAATAAAAAAGCTAAGCTACCTAAAAAGCAAACTGGAAATAATAGCTGTGCTGCTAACCTTATTGGTGCTATCGGATATAATAGATAAGAACCCAATGCAGCGAATAGAATAAGCAGTACAAAAACCAAGAAAAAAATCAAGACTAATCGAACCAACCAAACTTTATATCTATAATCGGGAATGCCAAATAATATCTCTAGCATACGAGCATCTTCATCCCGCTGTATCCCAAAAACCATGGGATAAAAAATCAGTAATAAGGCTGGAAAAAAAGTGATTTCATACATAAAACCAATATTAATTTCCACATTATCATATACGCTCACCACCATAAAAAAAACATAAAAAACAAGAGCAGCTAATAGGAAAAAGAAGAAACGACCTGCAAAAATAATCTTGAGGTTATACCGAATAATCCTACTTGTAAGCATAATGGAATTAATCATGAATTTCTTTTTTTAGCTAGCTAATTAATATTTTTCAATAGGCACAAATAAGCATCCTCCAAAACTGGCTCTACTTGATAAGCTGTTTCTGTAGGTTGATTTTGGGCGATGCATCGAACTCTTATCATTCCACCTTCTCGAATATGATTAACAACAATCTGTTCATCATCAGCATGACCAAACTCATCCGCAGGAATGAGGTATTCCCAAATTAATCCATCTGCTAAACGAACCATCTCTAATGGAGAACCTTGGTATTTAAGTTCCCCTTTATCGATTACTGCTAACTGATTACATGAGCTGGCGATGTCTTCAATGATATGGGTAGAAAATAATACGATCCGTTCTCTACTTAATTGGACGAGCAAATTTCTAAAACGTATCCGTTCTCTCGGATCTAATCCTGCCGTTGGTTCATCCACTATTAAGATCCGAGGGAGGTGTAAAAGAATTTGAGCTATCCCAATTCGCTGTTTCATTCCTCCGGAGAAAGCACCTATTTTTTCATCCTTGCGATCAAGCATATTGACTGATGCCAACACATATTCCAACCGCTCTTTACGGGCTTTATTATTATTGATACCTTTTAAGATAGCTTGGTAATCAAGATAATCCCAAGCGGACATATTTTCATAACTACCGAATGCTTGAGGCAAGTATCCGATAAGACCTTGCAGTTCTTCTCTTTTCTGTTGGGTATCAATTCCATTGATCCAGATCTTACCATAACTCTGTTCAAAGATACCGCTGATAATCCTCATCAAAGTAGATTTCCCTGCTCCGTTGGGTCCCAACAAACCAAACATCCCTACTCCAATATCCAACGAAATTCCGCTTAATGCTTTGAATGGTAATTGTCGTTTCCCCACATAAGGAATACTGAGAATGGTTCGATAATAAAATCTTCGAAGCCGCCACTTGATTCGCTCGACTTTTAATTTCTCTCGATAAAAATGAGCAGATGATTGTTGAATGAATAAAAAAGAATACCAGAGTATAGCTAATGTAAATGCAAATCCCCATCCATCCCATTTTGCATTTAATAAAAATAATAAGACTAATGGGCTGAGCCAAAAAATCAAATCACCTATAACAATAAACACACGTTTCCATCTTTTCCGTTGCCCCATCCGGAGTGCTCTTCCAAAAGGACGCCAAATTTCTACCACCTGTAGATAAATACAAATAGCTATTATCATCATCCAAAAACCACTTTCTAAATAATCAAAACAAAACCAAGCTAAAAAAATAAGTAATGGAATTTGCCAAATCAAATCTTTGAAAATAGCTCGCCATGGAATAGTTATCTTTTTTGCTTCCCGGAAGCCGGCTAATGATTCACTTCCACTCCACTCTCTTGAAAATCGCCCAGGTCGATTATATATCTTGACTAAATTTTGTATTTGAATATGAGGTGGGACATCCATTGGGATAACCATTTCACTTGCTCTTTTTAAACTTTGTTGAATAAAATAGGTAATTCCAGGTAATAGGAATACCATTAAAAGCACATCGGCCACTTGCCATAATATCGAGTCGATTCGGAAATAAATTAGAAAAGCTCCACTGGTGAATATTCCAAGATTAACCAACCTTGTCCACCAAGGTAATGACTTAAACCAATCGATAGAATTTTCCAATCCCATATAAACTGTCGGTATCAAAATCAAAGTCAGGACAGTACCCAAAGCCAATCCACCGATAACTGTAATAGCAAAAGGTGCTCCGATCACACTTACATATTCTGCTGTTCCCAATGCCAATGGAATCATTGCAACAATCGTAGTAATAGCGGTAATGAGTATTGGTCGTAATCGATGGAGGCCAGCAGTCATTAAGGCGCGAGTTTTCCTATATCCTTTTCGACGCAAGGCATTGACATAATCGATCATGATGATTCCATTATTGACAATGACCCCAAGTAAGATCAGAAAGCCCGTTAGTGTATTAGCATTCAACAAACTATTGCCAGTAATCGCTAATCCCAACAAAGCACCGGTTGCCGCCAAAGGAACAGAAAATCCCAAAACAAAAGGAGCAGAAAGTGATTCAAAAACCGAAGCAAGGATGATAAAAATAAGCAGTACAGCAGCTCCGATTAATGGTTTAAAATCTTTGAGTTGATCTTGCGCATCAACCACTTCGATTGCTACTCCCGGCGGCAAAGGATAATTAGCAACCAAGGTCTCAATTGATTCCTTGTAGGCATCGAGTAATTCTTTGGATTGCTCTGCTTGTCTGGAAGGAGCATAAGTAAGTTCAATTTGTTTTTGTTGGTTGATCCGTCTGATGTCATCAACCCCTTGTGCTGTTCTGATTGAAGCAATATTTTCCATATAATGGATTCTGCCTTGTTGATCCCTCACCTCCAATGCTCTCAAGTCATCCATAGATTTTTTTTGAAAACCCGTTTCTTGAGTTTCGCTTTCCCTAATGATGATATTATAATCTTCATTTCCATATTTGAAACTAGTCCCAGCAGGAGATTCTTGTCCAAAATCTCTTAAGGCCAAAATAATATTCTCGGGTGTTATATCATTTCTTGCCATTGTTAACGGATCAAAGTCCAACAATGCTTCTGGGCTATTACCTCGCGTACTTAAAAAAGAACTTCGGGTTTCGTCCATATTTTGAACATAATACAATAGGTCTTGTGCAACTCTTTGTATTAATGAATAATCCTCTCCTTTAATTATTATTTGTTCTTGATTATTTCCAAATCCCATCAAAGCGCCCAATGCGCCCATTCCCCCAATATTTTGTCCACCACCTCCACCACTACCACCATCGCTACTTTCTTGAGACAAACTAATCTCACCACCACCAATACGATTTATGATCTGTTCAATTTGTTCTTTGACTTCGTTAAAAGATCTACCATCGATATCGTTAAAGTCTTTTTTCAACTGAACACTTACGACACCATCTTCCGCCCTGATACGGCTACTTACATCTCCTTTCTCCTTGATATCCTCAATCTTAGACTCAACTTCCTGCACAATTTTATCTGTACTTTCCAAGGTACTACCCTTGGCCATATTGACAAAAATATCAATCTGGTCTGTGTCCACTTCTTGGAGCGTATTGACACTTATTGCCAATACTGCAAACGTGGTAATAAAAAACAATAACAATCCTCCAATAATGGTTCTTGTAGGGTAACGCAAACTGCTTTTCAACAATACTAAATATATCCTTTCCGTTCGAGTTTTTACTTTAGATAAATTAAAAACTGATTTTTGTTTTTTGGGTTTATTACCTATTACCAATGCAGCCAATACAGGGATCAGAAAAAGTGCAACTAGGAGAGACATCATCAAGGTAGAAATAATGGAGACGCCAATATTTTTACCAATAATATTCAACAAGTAATTTCCAAAAAAGATAAAAGGTAAAAATACGGTAGCGGTAGTTAAGGTAGCTGCCACTATCGCTTTAGCTACTCCTTTCACCCCTTCGCTAGCTGCTTCCTTGGTAGGTTTTCCATCTGATACTAATCGATAGATATTTTCTAATACCACGATACTATTATCTAACAACATACCTACGGCTAGTGCCATTCCAATAAGAGTCAGACTATTAATGCTAATATCTGCCCCATAAAACAAATTAAAGGCAGCCAAAACCGATACTGGAATAGAAACAGCTATAATAGAAATCAACCGAATATCTTTCAGAAAAACCCACAACACTAAAACAGCTAGTAAACCACCAATTAATGCTAGGTTAATAATCTGCCCAATATTATCCTCCATATTATCCGCTAAATTCTGCTGAATAACTATTTGAATATCTTTGGATTGTAGTTGCTCATTCAATTGTTGAATCAATTCCTGGCAACGATGGGATAGGTTAATAATATTGGATTGAGAAGCTTTAGTCGCAGTCATAGAAATGGCATCCTTTCCATTCACTCGACTAATCGATGTTCCTTCATCCACACCAAAGGAAACCTTAGCTACATCTTTCAACAAGATAGGTCCTGGTGCCATGACAATATTTTCAATGTCTTTTAGTTCTTTATATTCTGAAGCTGTTCGAATAAAATACCTTCGTTTCCCTTCATACAAATAACCCGCTAATGTCCGACTACCCGAATTTTGATTGAGGCGTGAGCGCACTGTCTCAGCCGTGATATTATGTGGTTCACAAGCAGGCTTATCTAATAAAATTTCAAGATTTTTTTCCCGCCCTCCAAAGACATTAATTGATGCAATTCCATTTATATTTTCAAAAGCAGGACGAATTTCTTGCTCAGTGATTGTTCGTAACCGATCTGTGCCGCCGCTCCCTCGTACTTGTAATTCCAAAAACTGATTGGTTAATTGTTGCAAATCAATTTTAGAAACATTGACAAATAGATCAGTGGGCAACTGTGTTTTTACCGCATCAATTTTTTGTTGCAGCTTTAAAAAAACATATTTAAAGCGGACCCCCTGTTTGAAACTTACTTGCATAAATGCTTGGTTGCCCCTAATTCTCGTATCGATTTGTTCTACTCCTTCCAAAGTACCGATAGCGCCTTCTACAGGAATGACTCCTTGTTGCTCTAGGTACTGTGGACTTACTGCAGAAGGAGAAGCTATTTGAACAAACAACATAGGCAACTCCGCATTGGGTAACAATTCCACGGATAAGCGATTGTAGGAAATATATCCTAACAAACTCATACCTATGAAGATCATACAAATCGTTACTTTTCTTTGGATCAGCGCTGTCATTTTATTTTTTATGGTACTTAGTTCTGCTATAAGATTTTAACTTAACTTGAATATCTATTCAAATAATTTTGTTTGAGAAATCCCAAAATGGTGTTTTTTCTTTTGGCATAAGTCCAAAAGAAACAAAAAACCCTTGGCTTGAAAACTCATTTCTCCAGTCTCTCTTTGCTTCCACAAATCTTCTCTTACTCAAACAGTTCAATCCTTGCCTCCCGCCCAAGGGTATGCAACGATAATTTACAAATCAATTGACTTCAGGATTTCTAAAAGAAGAAATTTTATTCCCTCCAAAATCAATAACGGCATATACACAAGGAATGACTATCAAGGTTAATAAAGTTGAAGTGACTAATCCACCAATCACTGCCCATGCCATAGGTGCCCTCAAAGATGCACTTTCACCAAAACCAAAAGTAAGTGGAAGCAATGCCAAAACGGTAGTCAAGCTTGTCATTAGGATAGGGCGAATCCGTTGCTGCCCTGCTTGAGCAATAGCATCATATCTACTTAGTCCTCCTCGTTTCAACTGGTTGATTCGATCAACGAGAATAATAGCATCATTGACGGCAATACCGACCAGCATAATAATTCCGATAATCGCCATAATATTAAGTGGCGCTTGTAACCAATAAAAAGTGGCAATTGTACCAACCACCGCTAATGGAATAGTCAATAGGATAGTAAATGGATGTAGGAGCGATTCGAATTGCGATGCCATCACCATGTAAACCAAAATAATCGAAAGGATCAATGAGAAGGTTAAACTATTCAATGACTCTTGTCGTCGAGCTTCGTCACCTACTACGGTAATACTGTAATTTAGTGGAAGTGCAATATCTTTTAATTGTTCTCTTATCCTTTGAGCCAAAAATTCCAATGGCAAGTCTTCGGCTGCTTGTGCATAAACTTTCCCAATTCTATTTTGATTACGGCGGTGAATTTCACGTGCTGCTGATGAAATTTTTAAAGTAGCAATTTCATCAAGTCGGTATAACTTTTCTCCACCTTTAATGGTCATACTTTCAAATGCCTTAATCCCTTGCTCCGGCAATTGAAGTTCTATATCAATCATTTCGCCAGCTTGCTCTAAGCGGCCAACACTTTTCCCTTTCAATTGATCTTGAATTTGAGCAACCACATTATTCATATCGAGATTATAGAGACCCAACTTAAATCGATCAAAAAGTATTTCAACCTCGGGAGCACCTTGCTCGATAGATGTTCGAAGATTTAATAGCTCTGGAATGGTGGCCATCTTTTCTCGTGCGGCTTCAGTCAAGGTTCCAATTATTTCCAAATCGTCTCCTTTTATCTCTACCATTAATGGTGCTTCCTCTGCCCGAAGAATACTATTCAAAGAAGATACTTCAGGTGAAAAAGAAAATTTAACTCCAGGAATTCCTTTCGTGGCATCGTCTAGAGCAGCAATAACTTTTTGTGTGCCCAACCGAGTACTATCCATCAAAGCGACTTCAACAGTAGCAGTATGCTCCCCTTGAAAAACTGCCGTTTGTCCACCACTTGGATCCGTCTTAGGACCAATATGACTGAAGACAAAATTTAAATCTGCTCCTAATCCTTCTTGAATAATTTCTTCCACACTACTAACCGTTGCTGCTGTCCTATCCAGAACAGTGCCCTCTGGCATTTGCACCTCCATCTTAAATTTCTTGGTAATTGCACTTGGCATAAATTCCGTTCCAATGGAAGGATAAATAAATACAGCACCAGCTATTAATAAAGCAGCGAGTAAAATTACTCCCCATCTAAACTTCAATAATCCTTTTAAGAATCGACCATATCCGGTGAGTTGAAGAGATCTTGCTTTTGCAGGTAAAGTTCGATTGCGGTAAAAGCGATGATATAACATTGGTATTACAAAGATGGCCACAAACAAAGAGGATAATAAAGAAAATGCTACTGTCCAAGCTTGATCTTTAAACAATTCTCCAGCGGCATCTTGTAAATAAATTACGGGCAGAAAAACGATGATTGTTGTCAATGTAGAAGCAGTGATTGCACCACCTACTTCCGCCGTTCCATTGATAGTTGCTGTTTTGACATCAGCGCCAGACTCATGATTTCTAAAAATATTTTCGAGGACGACTATCGCATTATCTACCAACATTCCTGCACCCAAAGCCAATCCACCTAGAGTCATGATATTGATAGTTAGTCCATTAAAGTACATCAAAGTAAAGGTTGCAATAATAGAAATTGGGATGGCTATACTAATAATTAATGTTGTGCCTATTCTATGTAAAAAGAAAAACAATACAATCACAGCTAACCCAATTCCCATCAATGCCGTCTCTTGAACTTCATCAACAGCATTTTTGATAAAGGTTCCTTGGTTAGAAATCACCTCAAATTCATAGCCAGGTAAAGCACTTCTAATACCTTCCAAAGCTATTGATATTTCCTCTACTGCTTTAACCGTATTGAATCGATTTTCTTTATAGATAGATAAACCAATACAACGGCGACCATTGACACGGACAATATTTTTTGGATCTTTATTAGTAAATTTTGTTTCAGCAACATCCTTTAAATAAATTGGAGCCTTTTTGTTACCGACAGAATTTTGACTAGTTGCGCTAGATTCATTTGCAGGAACTGAAGTTTGTCCTTCTTTATACCCAACTATAAGTTGATTAAAATCATTCTCCGTTTCTAACATCCCAATTCCCTTTACTGTATAATTCAATCCCAAATCCTGAACACTACCACCAGAAACATTTTGGTTATAACTTTGAATCTTTTGAGCAATAGCATCCATAGTAATCTGGAACGCCTCCATCTTATATGGAATAGGTTTGATGACCACTTCTTGTTCAAGTTCACCAGAGAGAGAAACTTGCGCCACTCCTTCCAACCGAACCAATTTATTACTGAGGTAATTTTCACCGACTTTTCGGAGTTCATTCAGATCACTAATTTCTGGATGACTTATCCCGATCAGCATAATTGGAGCACTATTCGGATCATATTGGGTTACACTAATTCGCTCTACTTCTCCACCTTGATTAAAATCATTAAGTGATTTTTGCAAATCGAGAAAAGCCTCATCCATGTCCTTTTCCCAAGTATACTCTACTGTCAATTGAGCTGAACCAATTCGTACTAGAGACGATACTTGAGTAACACCTTGTTGCCTCATGGTTAATGCCTCAATCTGTTCAACGTATTGTTTCTCAATTTCCTCTGGCGCCTTTTCTCCTGCTAGAATTTCAACAAAGAGACGAGGGGAATTTAAATCCGGCAACAAGTCAACTCCCAAACGGAAATAAGAAATGTATCCCAGAATACAAATACCCAAAATAGCCATCAAGATGGTTACTGGATATTCAACTGCAAATCGTGTTAGTTTTTTCATTTGAGTACTTTCACTTTCGATTTATTCCTTAGGGTTTCAAAACCTTTGACTACCAATCGTTCATTTTCTTCCAAACCACTAACGACTTCAATCATATTATCATTCTCAATTCCGGTTTCAATGATCCGCTCAACAGCAGTATTTTCCTCTACCACAAAAACTCGTTTACCTAGTTGGTCAGATATAATAATTTCCTTTGGAATAATGATAATATTATCTTTTTGCTTAACCTTGATTAAGGTCTTCACAAACATTCCCGGTCGAATCAATAGATTTGGATTACTAAACCGAACCTTTGCCAAATAAGTCCTTGTGCTTATATCTATAGCTGGTGAAATTTCTGTAATCTTACCAGAGAGGGTATCATCTGGAACACTATAATTAGTTAGCTGAACCGCTTGACCAATCTTAATTTCATTCATTGTATTTTCAGGTAAGTTAACATCAATATACATTTTTGAATAATCCATGATCTTACCTAAAAAGGTACCTTGCTGGATAATACTATTAGGGGTATAATTGGGGAAATCTACAATTACTCCAGTAATAGGAATACTCATTTTCATTTTATCCAATCTGATTTGCGCATTTTCCAAATCATTTTTTGCGGTAGTAACTTGCAGTTCAGCATTTTGTAGTTCCCGCTCTGTCACTCCTCCTTTTTCAAAAACAGATATCTGTTTTTGATAAGTCTTTTCAGCCAATTGTAAATTCATTTCTTTTGATTCAAGGCTAATGGCATTGACATATTCTTTGTCCTTTATTTCCATAAATGGTTGACCAACTTTTACTCGATCTCCTAATTTATAAGGGCGATTATACCTGGGATGATTTTTCAAAATAAATTCTCCCCCCAGCTTGGCATTCATTTCCATTTCTTTATTTGCCATAGCATTTCCAGTCGCAATGGTATAGCGAGAAAGTTGATCGGCTTTTACTTGAATAACAGATACGGGTGCCGCAATATCAATTCGTGGACTTTCGTCCTCTGGCTGATCGCAAGAGAACAAGGTCAGCAAGATAATGGCGATGAGATAAATATGATTTTTCACTATTGTTTGTTTTATTTTTTTAATCAAAATTTTTAGTCTCTTGGCAAGGCCACCGAAACAGGTTGTTGTTTTTCCCAATCATACAAAGTCAATATTTTGAGATCCAACAATTGGGTTTTATAATTAATTAGCGAACGTGCTAGTTCTATTTTTTTATTTGATAATTGAGTTTGAAACTGGTTCAAATCAATACCTGATAAATCACCATTGATATATCTCTCCAAATTAATATCGTAGGTTCGCTTTGCATTCTCTACATTTTTTCTTGCAATTTCGATTCTAGGCATCTGAGTTTGAACACTACGATAAGATCGACGAACATCCATTTTAATTTGTTTCTTATCCTCTGCAAGTTCAAGTACTTGGCTCTTCATAGAAACCTCTTGGGCTTGAATCCTAGCACTTCGTTCACCCCAATCCCAGATAGGAATATTGAGAGAAAGTCCAACACTAGGATTACTAGTAGGAGAATTATATACTTGACCGAAGTCTTGATTATCGCCAAAGATCCCTAATGTCAATTGAAGATCAGCTCTAAATTCATTGACAGATTTTGTTCTTTCCATTTCGAAAAGAGATTTGTCAATATTGATTTGTCGTTGTTTTAATTCCATTCGGGATTGTAAGGCATACTCAATAGCTTTATCTAAATCAACAAAAACTTCCTGGGCTTCTAATTCTGTAAATAACTGTATATCTTCATCCAAGTCCATCCCAATTTCTCTTTTGAATAATTCCTCTGCATTAGCTAAGCCCAACTCATTATCCTGCACTGACAACTGTGCATTGGCGAAGTTTAATTCTGCTTGATATAATTCTTCCTTTGCTAATAAATCAGCTTCCACTTTATCTTTGACGATATCAAAATTTTTGGCAGTATTTGCTAATTCTTCGCGTGAGATATCTAGATTTAATTGAGCAAGATAAACATCAAAAAATTGGCTGGTAATTGTTTTTTCTAAAGTCAATCGTTGAATGGCGTAATCCAAATTTGCATTTTCATAATTGAGCTCTAGTTCATCCAAAGCCATTTGCCGACGATTGTAGGTAAATAGTGGTTGGTTGATTACGAGGTATAAATTATTGGAAAAAGCTTTATTAGAATTTTCGCCAAAACCGGCTATATCAATATTAGTTTCATTATTTCGCCAACCGAAAGTATTGAATAAGCCAATAGAGCCATCCGTTTTTAATATCGGTTGTTCTACCTGAAAAGTACCTGAGGAATTTAACCTTGTATTAGTAAACCATTGTGAAAATTGCTCATCAAATTGTCTATTCCTGCTATAACTAAAGGGATCAAGCGTTAATGAAAATCGAGATTTCAAGGATGCTCTTTCTGCTCTTAGACTATGTTGATATTGTTCAATATTTAATAAAGATCGCTTGATAGAAGGACTTCCTAATTCCGCAATCTTCATTGCACCTTGCAAAGAAAGTGGATTTTGTCCAAGCATTGAATAACTGAAAAAGAAGCATAGGCCCACCACTCCAAATCGGAAAAGGTATTGTAGGTTAACCATTGAAAGTCTATTCATAATTAAAATTTTATTATCAACATTAATCCACTTTTACCAATTTAATTGCATCGGCAAAAACGGCTCTTAGTTTAGTCTCATTACTCAAGGAAATAGTAATCGTATCTGATGAAAAAGAATACTCTCCTAATGACGTCCACCCCTCTGGACTTTGGCGGCTCAATTCTACCTTAGGATAGTCCGTTCCTCCTTGATGAGGGATAGTAAACTGATAACTTCCTCGTTGTTCTTTATTCCATCTAAAAGATTGATCTTTGTAAACATGATAATACACATCATACTGACCAGCCTCAGCAATTGGAATATGCCATTTGGCCTCCTTCGTCCCATCGCCTGCTTTTATGTAAAATGCGGAACGAACAAACTCCCCAAAAAAATCATCGTTTGTGGTAGCGGTCCAATTTAATGGTGGCCGCCAAACTCGAGTTCCTTTATATTTAAAATCATCCTCTCCTGTTGGTTTTAACCATTTGCGTAAGCGACTAACTTCCTCAAAGTGAGAAAATTCAAAATTCGAATTTTCATTATCAACAATGATTTCTCCATTGTTAATAATAAAAAGGGGGTCCTCTATAATTGCTTCTCCTTCTCTCACATTTTTTGCAGAACTTTTTCCAATCTGTTCGAAATTGAACTCAATCTGATTGGGTAAATTACCCGAACTTAAGGTATTGAAATGAATACCAGTAGGTTCCTTTACCGTCAAGTAATATGCTTCTTTAGTTTGCCCAGGTTCTAGGTAAAGTAATTTCTCTATATTCTCACCAGGAGTTAAGGTAGTTTTGATAACCCCTTCGGCCACTCCATCATTAGTCACTTTAAAAGTAACTCTAATCATTTCTTTGTTTCCTGCCAATACTTTTTCTGCAATAGGAGTACTAATCCGATAACGAGAAAGTTGGATTTCATTAAACCATTTTTCCATATGTCCAGATAAGTCCACTCCAAATTCTTTTTGAAGTCTTTCGTTAAATTCTTCAAAAGGTAGATTTTGAAAACGAGTTTCTTCCAGCATCTTACCGATAAATATTCGAAATTGATCTGTATTAGCTTTGGCTTGTATCATTGAAAATAAGGTCTCCCCTTTTAATTCAATTACATTATCAATCAATTCTTGATTTTCTTTTAGGTTTAAAATTTCCGAAAAGGATTTTTCTTGCAAAACCATATTCGCCAGTTCATTTTGAGTACTCCCACTATTTCGTCGAACCCAATCAGGTCCTCCATCTACAGAGCCTCTAAGATACGATTCAAACACTCGATTTAGCACAGGCCAGTATTCTGAATCGAGGTTATTACTCATTTCATAAAATTGTACAAACTGATAATAAGGATTAATTGATTCTTCCACTTCAACTCCTTGGCTATTAAAATCAGTATTCACATCTTTGAAGCTGTAAAACCGATCTAAAAACTGATAAAGCACCGATATTTGAAGTTCCTCTTTGGTCTTATTTCTACTTCTTCCCCATCTTTTCATCCGTTTACCGTAGCCAGCAAAATCATTACGTCTGCTGAATAAACCTTTTTCTGGAAAGTAAACTAACCCAGCTTGATTATTCTGATGAATGGAAGTCCAAGTCCGATCATATGATTTAAATTGCCCAGGAACTTCAACAATAGAAAATTCTTTAAAAGGATATTTTAGATCTATCCCACGTTCATAATCACGTAACTTCTCTAAAATAATGGATGGCAAAGTGTCCCGAATATCAGGAAAGGCATCCTGAAAATAATCATGCCCTTCCATATGGTAAACAGAAAATACGATACTATCAGTTTGTAAACTTTTCTTTTGGTAATTACCGATGGATAAAGAAAGTTGAGGAAGTGCATAGTCCCGTTCAAAGGTATAGGTATCTGCTTCTATTTGTTTAAGCTGACCTGAAGAAATAGGGATCAAGTCAGGTAAAGTTTTGACTGTTAATTTGTAGTCAATAAAATCTTTACGAAACCAGGATGCACTGAGTGTACTATATCCTACCCCAGCCTGTAAATACCATTGAGCCTCTTGAGTCAATAATAAAAAATTAGGATTTATAAATGCATACCTTCTTCCTATATCAAAAAGAAAGTCGTCAGATTTTTTAAATTTTATTTTTTGATCGACATCTATAAACATCGCATGCTCATTAATAATACCAGAGTAATTTACTTGTAAGTGAATCGTTGTACCCGTTGGAATGATCTGATCAAATTGAACTAAGAGTAACTGCAATTTTCTTTCAAATTTAACGGATTGTCCATCTACCTCAACAGTCTGTACATTTAAACTGGGATTTAAATTGAAAACAAACTCGTTGCTTTCTGTCGTAGCCTCTCCAATAATTTTAGATTGGACACTAATTCCATCTTCCGCTTGAGTCAATAAAATTTCATGTTCGTTGATATTAATTTGAGCTTTTGACAGGTATTCATTATTCAGTGCGATCATCTGGCTGGGAAGTTCCACACTTTCATTATATCGATTCAAATGTTGATTGGCTAAATAAATTCCTCCACTAATAAATGTAATGGCCATTACTGCAGACATTAAATTTTGAAACCTTGATTGAGGAAGTCGTTTTAATAAAAGACTCGATATTAATATGAATCCAAGACCAAAACAAGTGTACATAGCACGTAGCGTCCAGATGGTTTCCCAATCTCCAAATCCTGTAATTTGCGAATGAAACATGGGCAAATAAAAACCCATATAATCAAAGAGGTAGTTAAAAGAACTACTTAGATAAATCAAACTAGAAAGAATATATCCAACCATTATGACAAAGGTCAATGCTTGGTTGCGTATGATACTCATCATCAAAGAAGACAAGCCAATAATAAAGATCAAAGTAGGAATGGAAATTAAAACAGGGTAATATAGAAATGCCTGCCAGTCGATATAAGTATCTTTTGCCAAGGAATTAAAAATCAAGCTTAACCCTAATGCTGCAATATTAACCAAAAGAAAAAGGGATAAAATACTCCATGCTTTTCCTAATACATAACTAGCATTACTCATTGAACGAACATAAAATACTTCCGTAGTATCTTGTTTTCGATCTCTTTTGATAAATTCCGCAGACAAGAAAACAGCAATAATTGCCTGTCCTATATTTAAAAGGTAAATAGCTACATAAGGCATATTAGAGGGAACTGCCCGGTATACCCACGTTTGGTTTCCAACCGCAGAGATTTCTCCCAAATTAAATACAAAGATAAAGAACAGCGTCAGCGCTGTAAATATCCGAAAAAACCAACTCCGCAACAGGATTTTTCTTTCGTATTTTGATATGGTCCAAAAAGTTGAGAACATTTTATTATGGTTTTAAGTCTCTAACATCTTCTCCCTCCTAGATATAATTCTTAAACAGTAGCCCAGAATATTTTTTGTAAAAATCTTATTGCAAGACTCCTATCTCTGAACCTTTTTTAAAGTGTGCTCTACAAAATAAACATAAGCATGTTCCAAATTTGGATGAACAGGCTCAGCTTTATATCCAATGACTTCATCAGCAACTACAGTAATTTTCCAACCATCATTCATCATAACGGTGGCCACTACTTCATACTTTTGATTTATTTCTAAATATTCTTTTTCAGTTGCATAGATAGACCAGACATGCCCCTGCGCTTGTCGGATCAGTTCTTCAGGTGAACCAGAAAAAGCAATTTCTCCTTTATTCAAAAGAGCCATATGTTCACATATACTAGAGATATCTGCAACGATGTGCGTACTCAGGATGATGCTTACATCCTTCGAACCTAATCGAGCTAGAAGGTTACGGAAACGAATCCGCTCTTCTGGGTCTAGACCTGTAGTGGGTTCATCAACAATAATAATTTGGGGTTCATTAATGAGCGCCTGTGCAATACCTAGCCTCCGTTTCATTCCACCTGATAGTTTGCTAGCTTTACGACTACGCACATCAAAAAGACCAACATCTTCTAATAATCTGTCTACCGCCTCGTTACGTTTTTTCCTACTGCTCATTCCTGCCAATCGCGCAGCATAATCCAAAAATTCATAAGTTTTAAGGTTTGAAAAAAAGCTAAAATCTTGTGGTAAGTATCCTAACATCCCTCTAACATACGCTCTGTTTTTAGCCGCATCTTTTCCATTGACAATTACCTGCCCGCTACTTGGTTTCATCAAACTAACCAGAATTCGAATCAAGCTTGACTTTCCTGCACCATTGGGTCCCAAAAGACCAAACATCCCTTCTTTGATTTCAAGGTTAACATCTTTTAAAGCTTGATTCCCGTTAGAGTATTTTTTGTGAAGACCTTGTATTGAAATATTCATTTATAAAATTAAATTGGTTTCGTTGCTAATTTAATAACTTAGAAAGTATTTCAAGATTAATTGAGTCTATTTTCGATTAATACTCATGTGAGTTCGACCAGCTGATTAAAATAAATATGTCAACATTTAAAATTTGGGAAGTTGATTCAATCGTTTACTAATTTTTTGATAGCTTGATAAATCAGGAAACCAACTTTCAAATAATCTTTTGCATAGGAATGGATTTATTTAATTTCATGACATTTAAATAATCCCAATCAGGTAGATTGTTAGGGCAAAGGAATTTTATTTAAGCGAAGAGCAGAAGGATTGGAAGGAACGATTTGTGACGGAATGATCTATGCCGATAATTTGACTTGCACTTGTGAATAACTTAGAGAAGTGATCCTTTTATTAGAAGGGAAATCTAGCTAGATTAAATCAAAATACAAATTATACATTTCTTGTATCTCTTTAATAAAACCAATACATAATAGTTTAACTATCAATAACTTATTACCAATAACGATTTCCTGTATTGGAAAATGATGCACATCTAATGAATAAGAATTCCATTATTTGGTTAAGACTCTCCCATTCAATTGATCCGTAAATTTTCCATCCTCCACCGAAAGTTTCCCATTGATTATACTAAATTCTAACCCAGTTGCATTTTCAAAAGCATTTGTATAATCAGCTATATCCTTAAATGTCTTTGGATTAAAAATTATCACATCAGCTATATATCCTTCTTGAAGTTTTCCTCTATTTGGAATTTTTAATATCTCTGCAGTTTTTGAAGTACTTCCATTTATGAAAACTGGAAGACTGATTACTTTTTCTTGCTGAACATATTTATGGTATTTTCTAGGAAAAGAACCATACTTCCGAGGGTGTCCCGAATTGCCATCGGAGCCAGTTACTACCCAAGGTTGTTTCATAAAATTATAAATATCATTTTGAGTCATATTAAATGATGCAACTCGAACGCCTCTATCTTTTAGCACTGTATAGACAGCAGCTTCAGCTGGAAGTTGAAGTATTTGAGCTACTTCCTTCAAGTTTTTTCCCACATACATTGAGTCATCAGTTTGAACAAATAATAACTTATCTGGACCACCTCGACGAGTAATATTCTCTTTCGTTTCTTTTAATATTTTATCTCTAAGTTGAGCTTGATTGTATCGCAAAAATAAAGAATCCTTGCCTCCACTCTCCGCCCAACGAGGTACTGTTGCAGCCTGCAATCCAGTTGCTGAAGCATCATAAGGATATTGATCGGCAGTCACATCTATTCCTTCTTTTCTTGCTTCTTCTATCAGTTCAATAATGTCTTTGCTTTGATTCCAAACATCAACTCCTAAACATTTTATGTGTGCAATATGGATCGGTAATTTTGCTTGTCGGCCTATTTCTATTGCTTCTTCAATTGCGCCTTTTAATCCTATGGAATAAGATCCTTCATCTCTAATATGTGAATCATAAATCCCATTATTTTTTGCCACAACTTTAGCAAGTGCAATTATTTCATCTGTATCACCATAACTTCCCGGTGCATAAAATAAACCAGTTGTTAATCCAAATGCACCTGCGTCCATTTCTTTTTGAACTAAAGATTCCATGTTTTTCATCTCTTCCTCTGTTGCTTTTCTATTTGTTCGTCCAACTACCAACTTCCGAATAGTTCCATGTCCTGTCAATAAAACAGCATTGGTTCCTATTCCGTGTTTTTCATAAAGTGCTTTAAAATCTTTTGTTGGAAAAAAACTATTTCCATCATTCCCTGCTACCACGGTTGTGACACCTTGCATCAGAAAAGGTAAATTATGAGATTTTTCTGGAATCTTTAATTCTCGATCTGAATGAGTATGTGGATCAATAAATCCTGGACATACAATTAATCCAGCTGCATCAATCGTCTTTTTGGCTTCAATTAATTTCCCTTTTTCATTTCCGATAAAAACAATTTTATCTGCCAAAATTCCAATAGATACTTTTTGGGAATTAGTATCGACACCATTATAAATTGTTCCGTTTTGAATCAGAATATCCACAACTATTGGTTCTGATTGGCAACCAAAAAATAACGTTAGGAAGAATGATGAAATGATAATAAACCTAGAAAAGTTGTGCATTTTGATTTATTGTTTGAATATCATTTTTATAAAAAAGGGCACTTTGTTAATTTAAAATGGACATTATTAATATTCCATGGAAGTCATCGTTTTCATTAATTCTTGTGCATACACCTTTGCTCGTTGAACAATGATTTCTCTATCTATTTCATCACCCTCTTCGAAAGTGACAGCTTCAGAATTAAAAGTATTATAAAACCAATTATAACAATATGGTAAATCTTGACTACGTGGTCTAGCCTCTACTCTAAATTCAGAATTGGATTCAATTCCATCAATCCAATTTGGTATTATCCCATTTGATTTCTCTACATTAATTGAGTCTAAAACCAACAGATAAGGGCCACTATAAGACGTATGGAAATCCAATGCAAATTGGATTTTTTTTCCAGCTTCAACTTTATTATTAATAAAAGTCCTAACTGTTTGAGTTTCTGGTTGGGAAAAATCTATCCAGTCTCTATTCAAATCATTTCCATTGGCATTGTGTCGCCAATTTCCTAAATCCGCACCATCTGGATTGAGTAATGGAAAGGTATAAATATTAAACTGCTTTCTAAAAGATTTTGCTATTTCAGTATCTCCCAATAATTCTGTATAAAAATGTTTGAACGCAATTGTTCCTCCTGGAATTTCAGGTGGATGCTGCCTTGCAATTAAAACGATAGAATTATTTACATTTTCTTTTTCCAATGAAAGTACATAGTTGTCTTTATTTTGCACCGTTTTCCCTGCTACTATTTTTTTTACTTCTGGATGTGATGCTAATAAATTATCCATCCATTCATAAGTGTCGTGAGAAGAAATAACTTCTTGTGCTGCTACATAAATTTTATTAGGAGAAATTTTTAAAGTCAACGTTGCTTCTCCGCTCGCTGTATCAATTTCAATTTTTGACTGGTCCATTTTTTCCCACGACTTTTTGTCGCTACTTATTTTAGGAATGTAACGATGTTTGTACGCTCCATAATTTAGAGTGATCTCTATTTCCTTTTCCACCTGAGATTCAATTCCAAAAGCAAACCAAGGGCTTTTATTAACAGGTTCAAAAGCAGGTTTGATAAATGCGATATAACTGTCTTTCTCTCGTTTCTCAATTTTGTTAAGTCTGGCTCCAGGGAAGGCCGCATCAAATGTTACGTCATCAATAGTATAGACATTTTTATTTTTTTGCTCGCAAGCGAAAAGATTAATCAGAATGATTAGGAAAATAAATGATTTAAGGTTGCTCATTATTTTATAGGATTTCAATTTTATGGAAAATGATTTTGTTCACAATACAAATAGTTATTTCCCTTTAAAGATTAATAATTGCATCATCTCTGTTGCAGATACTTTTCCTTTTTCTTTTATAAAATCTCGTGGTGTGGAATCACCAATTTCATAAGTAATCCCTAATGCATTAAACTGAGTAAAAATCCAATTTTTGGAAACGGGGCCTCCTAAGTTGGAGGGTCTTTCATTTGTTTCTTCACCTAATGATTGACTAATCCCACCTAACCAATATTCTTTAAAATAAGGAATATGTTCTGGAATTTCTCGGTTAGTATAATACACATCCCAAAAAGTAGAATGAAAATCCAATCCTAAAATAACATCTGATTTATTTTGCTTGACCGTTTTTACAATAAAATTGGCAATATGTCGATTTTCAGGTTGATGATAATATGCCCAATCTCGATTAAGGTCTACCCCTCCAGCGTTGTGTCGCCAATGCCCAAGGTCTACTCCATCTGGATTCATTAATGGAAATACTAACAACCGATATTTTTTTCTAAAATCATTTGACAATGGTTGATCCTTTAAGATCTCATCTATAAATGCTTGCATTGCAAAATATCCCGTTACCTCAGGAGGATGTTGACGAGCCAAAATCACAATCACATCTTTCTTTTTAACATCGGCATTATGTATGTCTAAAAATAATAAATCTTTTCCCATTTTACTTTTCCCAATACTTGACAACAATACATTTTCATGTTGAGATTTTTCCTCACACCATTGTTTTACATGAGTAGAATTTTGGATTTCTTGAGCCGCAACCCATAATGTATCGGAGTTAGTTGCTAGGGTTAAAAATACATTTATACTGTCTGTTGACAACTGAATTAAATTAGAATCTAAGGCTTCCCAATTTTTTCCATCTCTGCTAATTTTGGGAGGATAACGGTGTGCATGATGTGTATAATTTAATTCTACTTGAATAGTTTTTGGTGAATCAGACCAAACTCGAAATGCATAATACGCACTATGGTTTATTGGAAAATTTTCTGGAGAAATAGTCGCTTGATATAAATCTTCTTGGATAAACTTAAAATCATTCAAACGTGCACCATCAAATAAATTATCAGCATACACGCCCTGCTGGGGAAATGAATATTGTTTTTTAGTTTGACTTTCAATAGGTTTATCTGTCGTGTCTACAGGTTTTGGAAAATCGTAGGTTTTGGCTTGATAAGATTTACAACTTGAAAATATTAGAATTGAGATACTAAAAAAGAAGATTATTTGCTTCATCGTTTTATTTATTTTTTAAATCATTTATAACCAAGGTAAACATTAATCTTAAAACTCAAGGTTGTTCTTAAAACTTGGATAGGAATTTGTACTTATACAATTGACAAGAAAATTAAAAGTTTTCATTAAGTCCCCTTCTTGTGTTACTACCAGACATTAATTGTATCAAAAATAGAATAGCAACTATACCTAGTCATCGTTGCTCCTCAAAAATAATTGATATTATATTAATCAGAGGTGAATTTAGTATCAAATTATGGCTGCTCGAATAGATATATCCTTTCAAATTTGATTTTTTGCGCAAAGCCAAATTATCAAAAGGAGAAATTATAGCAAATATCATATTTCTGATAACCAATCTAAACTTGACAAAAATCAATACCAAATGTGATTTCCATCACTTTTACTTCGATGAAAAAATAATAATTTTATTATGATTTCAAGGGTTAATTATTTTAATGATTATGTCTTAGGGTAAATTTCCAGATCATAAACAATTTAGGTAATCAAAAAAATAAAATCTGTATCCACTACTTCAAATAGGTTCACTAAAATCATTAACAAGGTTAATGTAATAGAAACTTTGATAATAAAAAAACTCTAAAAATGATGCAAATAAATAAAAATTCTCGCACCTTTGATATTGAACAAAATCAATATAAGCATCTCAGAACCATAAACACGAATAATAAATTGATTACTAAGAAATTCAGTATAACCAATGAAGCTGTCTTATTTGGAATATTAGGTGGAGCAGGAATTGCTATGTTTTTAATTATGGGTCAACTAATGGTTGGCAGTCCAATAGCTTTGAAATGCCTAAAATTCATTGCTTTATTTGGAGTACTGCGATATGGGATAGACGCATTAGATACTGATAAACAAAATAATTATAATTTCATGAGTAGCCTTCAATTTGGTTTGTTTGTGACTATTGCAATTGCAGGTACCCTAGCTATTTTTAATGTAATCTTATTTTGGGTATTTCCTGATTTAGCATTTGATTCATTTTCAACACAAATTGATTCTATCAGAAATTTAGTTTTAGCAAGTCGTATTTTCTTTATAGAAACATTAGTCTTTGGAGTAACAATAACCCTTATTATTTTACAAGGGTTGAAGACAAATTTATAGACTCGAAAATAAAATCATTATACGTTTTATTTACTCCATAGAAAAACAAATTAAGAGAACACAATAAAAACAGCAACACCAACACTATTAAAAATTTAAACTCTTTGGGAAATTAAAAATAATTAAAATAGTTAGTTCATTACTTTTCAATTCCTCATAAAAGTTTAAACTATACTTCGCCTTCTGAAAAAATCTAATCTAGATTTTCTCCAAAATAATACTCCTCTACTTTTTTTATTTTATTGCTTTCAATTTATTCCGCATTTTCACCTAACTTTATCATTTTAAATTCACTACATCATTTCCCAAAGGAAAATCAGTATCGAAAAATGAAAGAAAAGATAAATCTTCTTATTAGCATCGGATTAGGTGCTATCCTAGGCTGGATATTAGGGTTTCTTCGCCTCCCTGCTTTAGAAAATAAATTTTCTTTTTCACTCGGATTCATTGCTTGTTTAACAATTATTTTATTGGGATTTTTAATCGTCCACGTTTGGAATAAAACAGCCAACTCTAGTACTTTCAAAAAAAAAACCGTTCGTTCTATATCAACTTTATCGCTTATTCTTCTAGGAGGATTTGCCAGTAGTTTTTTATTTTTCCAACAAAATAAATTTTTTAAGATCCAAAAGGAACAGCTAAATAGCAAATTAGCAAAGCAATTTGAATTGGAAGCTAGTACTCGCAAAAGCAATTCGCTAATTTTGATAAATAACCTACTTGACAAAATCCAAAACGAACTAAACAGTAATCCAAAACGAATATTGAGTGAGGAAACAATCGAGCGGATTACCACCTTAAATTATTCATTTGAACCCTATCGATATTTTAAAGGAGAAAAGTTTTCTAAAAAAAAATGGAGCCCAGAGCGAGGTCAACTATTATTGTCTTTAACAAAAATGAAAATCGACTCTAGCTCTTTTAATTACTTAAAATTAAAGAATTCTTTTTTTGGAGCGGATTTAAGCAATGCTAATTTAGTAGGAGCGGATTTAAGTCATGTAGATTTGAGAGAAGCTTTATTAGACCATGCTAATTTAACTGGTGCAAATTTGAATCAAGCTACCTTAGAAAAAGCATCATTGCAAAAAGTCAATTTAAGTGATGCAACATTAAACGGAATCAATCTTAAAAATGCAGAGATGCAGTGGACAGAATTTCAAGCAGCTGAATTAATAGGAGCCTTTTTAAATGGTGCAAATATGTCTAATTCGAAACTAAGAAAGGTTAACTTATCTAGAGCAGATTTGCGTTGGGCGAATTTGAGTAACGTATTTTTAAATGAAGCGAACTTGACCAATTCAAACTTATTAGAAACTGATTTAAGTCGAGCTAATTTAAAAAATGCGGATTTTACAGGAGCTAATTTAATTACAACTGTACTTATTGGTGCAAATTTGAAAGGAGCAAACTTAACAAATGCAAACTTACTAGCTGCAAAAATAGATGAAAATTGGTTAGAAAAATTAGAGACATGGCAAGTAACTGGAGCAAAAGAAATCCAAGCATCATATAAAATTGGTGGAGAAGCTTTACCTCAATACAAGTTTAGATTAAATAAAATAAAAAAATAAAAATCACCTCAATCCTTCTGTACTTTTCATCACCTTATTTATTTTTTTGGAAAACCTAATAATCAAATCATCACTAGATTTAAATGGTTCAAATCCTATCTGAAAAACCCAACTATAATAACTTTGTAGATCATTTAAAAAATTTACTAGTAACTCAGGTGTCCATACCGTTTCCCGAGAAATTTGATATTTTTTTCCTAATAATTTCCCTAGTTCTTGTCCCCATTCATTATTTATAATATCAACATAATTATCCACTGGGCCATTCTTAATATCTGCTATTTGTACGTCTGTAAATTTTCCAGTAATCAATTCAGGCATATTACTACGTTCGTGAGTATCCGCAATAAAGTCAGCTAATTGCTCTGAAAAAATTGCCGTCATTAATGCTTGAGAATTAGCATGATTAAATGTATTAATGTATCCCTTCTCAGAAAGATCTTCCTCAGGGATATTCCTCAAATCTGCGGAATTAATATTCCTCATCATCGTTTTAGCAATATCAAAAAATGCAATATCTCCTCCCCCAAATATTCTATGCCTCCTTCTTGTTAGCATATAAACCCTCAAAATATCATTTCTATTAGTTACAAAGTATGGTGCTGTCAAAACTAGCTTAATTTTACCAATAAGGCCACCATCTCTAATTGCGACAATATCAGATTCTTTGACTCCTGATTTTAGTATACTAGAAACTATTTGGTTGTTACTATTTTGAGTTATTCGAACCCATGATTTTTCATCCTTAGAGTATTCAACTTGAACTTCCTTTTTAAACTCCTCAAAAGAATTAAATCGAGTAGTCAACAAAACACCTTTTCCTTTCAGTTTAAAATCTTTAGCCTCATAAAGTACATCACTCGACTGATGGCAGCCAGTAATAAATACAATCATAAAAATTAGAAGTCTCTGCATTGTGTGCAATAATTATAATTTTAAAACCGCTGCTTGATTTTCAATCTTTATATTCTTAGTATCATGCAAAATAATATGTTTCTCCTTTTTATCTCCTTCTATCTTTAAGTTTCTTATTTCAAGATTTTTAACATCATCAAAAACAAAAGCAGGGCGATAATCTGGTTCCTTAATTCTCAATTTGATATTATTCATCTTTAATCCATCCATGTGTCTCACATAAAAACCCCAAGCAGGTAATTCTCCAAACATGGAGAACTCTGGGTATGCTTTTATGCTTTCCGGTACTTGATCCAACCTAGAAAGCGGTAAGTTTGCCAATCCATTATTTCCTTTTCCAGGATAAATAATTTCGATATTTTCTAATCGCACATTTTCTACTGGATGACCAGGAATACCCGTAATTGATGAAGGAAATATATTATGAAAAAATGGTAGTGCAGGTCCTCTCATTTCATATTTATAATCTGGTCGTTCGAACGCTACTTCAACTTTTACATTTTTTATTATTACATTTTTTAACACCCCCATCTTCTTTTTTTTCGATCTTTCACTTAATCTAATAAAGATTGCATTGCCTGTATTAACTGCCGTAATACTATCAATTAATATATTTTCAAGCACGGCTCCGTCAACCACTTCAATCGCAATCGCTGAACGAAAAGTATCATAAATTTTTATATTTTTTATCACTACATTTTTAAACCCTCCATGAGAAACTGTTCCAAATTTGACTGCACTAGCACTTGACCGAACGGAGCAATTTGAAATATAAATACTATCACACATATAATTCTCGTATTGAGATTTAATACAAATCCCATCATCAGCTGAGTTGACAAAGCAATTAGTGATGCGGACATTCTTGCAATCTTGAATATCGATTCCATCATTATTCCAATAAGCGTCACTTTCTATTCGAACACTATCTATGACAATATTTTCGCACTTATCATAGGTCTGTACCCAGCATGCTGCATTTCGCAGAGTTACATTTTTGATCGCTATGCTTTTGCAACTGACAAATTCAATTAGTTGTGGGCGCAAATAATACTTAGGTCTTTTTTCTACAAAATTATACTCAGCACTATCTATTTGTCCGGCATAAAATAAACTATCAATATGCAAAGCCAATTCTCTACCTTGCCCATTTATTTCCCCATATCCAGTGATAGAAATATTGTTTTGATTATCAGACAGCACCAAAGCTTTCCATCGGTTAAGATTAAAATAATGTTTAGGGTTGGTACTACCGAGAATGATTGCATCTTTTTGTAAATGTAAATCGGTACCTGTTTTTAAAATAAATGCACCAGTGAGGTATTTACCTTTTGGAATAAGTACTCGACCACCACCATTTTTTGTTGCAATATCTATGGCTGATTGAATCGCCTTTGTATTGAGAGTTTTCCCATCAGGTTTTGCGCCAAAATCTAGGATATTGTAATCTTGGGAAAACAAGATTGTCTGGCTAAAAATTAATAATAAAAAGAGGAGTCTATTTGGCATATATTATAGTCTTTTTTGGAAATCAAAAATTCTCATCTCTCCTTTTCAAATAGAGATTCAATAAAAATAACCACTGAATGAATTATTACACAATTTATATTTTCTAAAAATTCATCCTTTGCTTTTCCTTTGGTCGAACAATCGGATCTTTGGGAACAAACGAAATATCCATCATTTCAATTTTACCTTTTGGCGAAATTTTTAACATAATAGATTGATAAGGCTTAAATTCAAATTCTTGAGTGATCGTTTTACCAGAAATATTAAAAGTCAATTCTCTATAATCAGATTGCTCCATCAAAGACTGTCCCGAATAAACTGGATACTTCAAATCCTTCGAAAGCAACTGAGCCAAGAACAAATAGTGTGTGCCATCCTCCCCTACTCGACTCCAATATTCTGGTAAATTATCTCCTTGAATCAATGGTGGATGATTTACTATCTTTTTAAAATTTTTAGACACATTTGTTAAGGAAGATAACTCATTGATTAGATCATTATATTTTTCACTTTTCACTTTTCCAGGTTGTTTTGGATAACTTTTCAAGCATATGGGTAAACCTTTTTTGGCTAAAACAAATACCCGTTGTAAAGCACGAATATCCATATATTGCACATCAATATAAAGCATAGAAAATTGAGCATCTCCAACAACTAGTTTTCCATTTTGAAAATTTGCTTTTTCCAAAAAATGTCGGTTAATCCACAAAGGATGATACCCTTCCGTTTCTTTTGGAGGAAAAATATATCGCAATTCATATTCTCCCCAAACCCAAACACGTTGTCGCTCTGGAGGATAAGCTCCTTTCATCACTCCATCTTCATAAGGAATGTAAACCGCTACATCTGAATATGTTTTTCCTTTTTGTAAAATCCCCGAAACCTTTTCCATGTAAGAATTAAAAGCTGGTAACTCCGGTTCCAAACTTCCTCCTGGCCCAAAATAAGTGGTCGCAAAAAAATCCAAAGAATCCATACCTTTTGGATTATAAGGCATACCATGATAAACATGATGATTAACTCCTTGTGCAAACATTGCATCAGCCACCATTTTTAAATCTGCTGTTTGCTCCTTACGCAAATAGGTCGCCGGAAATCCATACATACAAGTAAAAGTTTCACTTGAAATTAATTGCTTGGAAGCTAAAGTAGCTGAAGAACTTACGATGCGAGAATAGTTTGGATTATTCAACATGGATTCTGTCTCAGGAATGTCGACTAAAGAATAAGTTGTCATTACATCAGTTGGAGAAGCCAAACATTGTACACGTGAATATGCACCCAGTTCTTTGCACTTTTCGACAAAAGGTTTATAAAAACCATTGGTCACATAATTATCCAAATGTAGCATATAATCATAACGAACATCAGGGAAAGAGTCTAAACCTTTTTCCATAAATGGAATAATATCATAACCAAATTCTACCTCGAAAGTTTTTTCGAAGCCAGGTGTCCAAACTTTGTTTTTTCTATTCAATTTAATTTCCCAAGAGTCTGTAAACAATGCAGATTTTGATCCTTTCAACGCATCCTGGAGTGCATCACCTACAGGTTTTGCGAAGCGATTAAATGCGCTACTATCAAGATGATTTATAACTAATTGATTCTCTGGCCAAGTCCATGCAAAAGTTAATTTTTGTCGAAAGGCTGTATCTCCATAAATTTGTGTTGCATGCTCTTTTCCAATATTACTTCCCGCCACAGGCCAGGCACTTCCTAGTGTGAAATCGCAAGCCAAACCAATCGAGTCTGCATATAATTTGGTGTACGCCACCATCTCTGACCATTCTATGCTTAGCCATTTTTGAGCACTCGTATCTATTGGATAATGTCGATCATAAAGACGCGCATACATGCTTTGATAGCGATGTAATGGAAAAACCCAGGCAATTTCGACTCCACCAAAATTATTTTCTTTTGCCCAATCTAATTGGTGTTTGATGTCTGGTTTTTTTATTTCTGTGGCGAACCACCACCAACGAGTACATGGTTTAGAAGAGGGATAAAAAGTAGTATTTTTTTCATCTATAATTGAAGTTGAATCATGACTGCAACCTATGAAGGTAAACAAAAATGAACCACTAAAAATTAGGAGGTAAGGAAGTATTTTCATTGAACGAAAATAATCATTATAAGGAGATATTACAATTTTAGGGAAATTGGTTTTTTCTAAAAGTAAAGAAGAGAATACCTCATATTTATATGTTTTGTGGTAAAGTCAATCCCTATTTTTAAAAAACCTAAAACTTCAAAAGTAATATCTTCCTCCTCTCAGATTCCTAAAGATTGTAGTTTTACTAAACACACCTACAATGTTAATTCCCATTTTAGGACGAGAGTCATCCAAATATCAAAGGTAATCAATAGGTTACCCTACCGATTTTCAAGGAAAACGCCAAAATCTTGTTCTGCATATAATGAATGGGATTTTTTACTGTTTTAAGCACTCACTATCAAATAAGGCACTTCACAGTGGTTTTTTTTTCCTTAAAAAAACTACTAAAAATTGAAATTTAAAACTAATCAGTTTCTATACAGGTAACCATAAATCAATAGCATTATTTCTAAATACAAAAACAGAAAAAATTGAATTTAGTCCTGCTTTTAGCGATTTACTAAATTTCATTGTAAAATATATTACATATCCACCATTCATTTTTTAAATCCAAACTATTCTAACTTAATTTTGTTCTTTAGATGCTAATAGAGGAACAAATTTTACAACAACAAAATCAATTAATATGACTAAATATTTATTTGCAATAATTCTTTCGATTACTTATCTCTTTTCCGCTAATGCCCAAACTTGGGAATTACTTAATGAATCTCCTTTTAGAAGCCATCATAGTATCGGCTTTGCACTTAATGGTATTGGATACTCAGTAACTGGCAGTATAAACGAAGTTCCGTCAAGTCGGTTTTACTCTTACGATCCTGCTACAGACATTTTCACGCAAGAAGATGATTTCCCAGGACCAAGTCGTGGATTTGGAATTGGAGATACCTGGGATGGAAAAGCTTATATTGGCTTTGGTACAAGTCAAAGTAATGGACCACTTAATGATTTGTGGGTATTTGATCCTGATAATAATACTTGGACAGAACTAGCTAGTTGCCCATGTGATGCACGACTTCATCCTGCATTTATTGCCAATCAAGGTAAGATTTTCGTTGGGATGGGAAATGGTGCTACTGGGAATATGAATGATTGGTGGGAATATGATATGGCTACTGATTCATGGTCTCAAAAACCTGATTTCCCAGATCTTCCAAGACACCATCCTTACCAATTTGCTGTTGGAGATTATGTCTATACAGGTTTTGGTCACGGCAGTAATATTAATGGAAATTTAAATATTTTTGATGAGCTATACCGATATGATCCTCTAACAGAAGTGTGGGATCAGATGAAAACACTCCCCGCAGAAGGTCGAGTCGCAGGAACTCAATTCAGCTACGGTGGAAAAGGTTATGTTCTAAGTGGTGATGGATCCGATCATTCTGTTATGCCTTTCGGGTCATTCTGGGAATATGACCCTTTGGAAGATGAATGGAATGGAATGCCTTCTCATCCTGGATCCTCGCGATGGGCACCTACTTCATTTGTTATTGATGATTATGTTTATTTTATGAATGGACTTTCTCTTTCATTAGTCGAAGATTTAAATGTTTACAGATTTTACTTAGGGGAAGGTGATCCACCAACTTCGATTGAAGAATTAAAAAGTGATGAGGTAATCATCTCCCCAAATCCAGTAGATAATAACATTAATATCCAATTAGCTGAATCGGTTTCTATAATTGAGAACCTATCATTATTTAATTTATCTGGGCAGTTGATTTTAGAGAGAACAGGATTAAATAACAACAGTATTACTTTAGATATTGAAAATATTCCAACTGGTGCTTACTATTTAAAAATCGAATCTGGAGATGAAGTGATCTCACAAAAAATTATTAAACAATAATTCTATTTTTGTTTAGACGAAAAGATAAACCCTGATTTTTGGATTCTTCAAAAATCAGGATTTATCTTTTCATTTATAGTATTTTCATGAAAAAATACATGTGGTAAATGAGTTTACCTTTGTTAAAATTGGGATTGAACATAAGAACCGACTTAAAAAATCATTCTATTTCTTAATCCTAAAAATAACGAATCATGAGATTTTTATTGTCAATCACGATCTTACTATTCATTTCTACATCTGCTCAAAGTCAACAGAAAAGAAATTTAATCTGGTTTACCCCAAAATCCCCTTCAACCTCAGAGGGTTTTAAAGAAGGACAAACCATTCCAAATCTTTCCATCAAAGATGTCCACAGACGAAGATTCAACTTACACGATGAATTAGATAAACTGACGATTATTGATGTAAGAAAAATGAGCTGCAATTCTTGTACTCAAAACAATAAATACTTGCAAAGTTTCTACAAAAAATATCCTTTAAACATTATCAGTATCTATGATGATACTCGATCTGTCGAGGTCAAAAATTTTGCAAAAAGTAAAGGAATGATGTGGACGAATATACAAGATAATGCTCCACCAAAAGAAACCCTTAAAAAGAAATTGGGACTTCCAGATGGTGAACCAAGCTACATTGTTATTGCTCCAAATTATAAAGTATTAAAAGTTTTCTACAGCGGAAAAAGTGCAGGAAAGTTAGGCGTATTTTTACAACAATATTTTAACGATTAATAACATTAAAAAAGTTCGATTATTTTTAATGATCGAACTTTTTTAATCTAAGCCTAAATTTTAATCCTAGCAAAAGAAATCCATAAAAAAGTTTTTTAATCTTACATTTGAAAGACTTACAACGCACAACAAAACCTGCCAAATTTTAATAGAAAATTAGCTTTTTTATCCTCTAAATACCGTTATTCGATTTCTTAAAAAAATATTGTTGAAAATAAATAATTTTCATTGCCTATTTTCGCATCTGACTTTATTCCAAAATACTAATATCATTTGAGTAACGAATCTTTCCATCCAATCCAATCCTCTGGAACCTATGCATCGGTCATCTTGCCGATAGCCGTTCCTAAACCTTATACTTATTTTATTCCAAGTGGAATGATTCAGGTCGTACAACCAGGAATTAGAGTAGAAGTACAACTGGGGAAGAAGAAATTATACTCTGCTCTTGTTTATAAAATCCTTGAGCACCCTGCAGAGGGAACCAAGCCAAAACCAATCCTTTCCATCATTGATCAACATCCAATTGTCGATGCAGCCCAATTAAAATTATGGACTTGGATGTCTCAATATTATTGTTGTAGTCTCGGCGAAGTCATGCTAGCAGCACTTCCAGCTGGACTGAAAATGAGCAGCGAAACTAAAATAATCATTAGTCCATTTTTTAGTGAAGATTATTCGATATTGGAAGATAAAGAATATTTGATTGCGGAGGCTTTAAGGAACCGACATGAGTTAACGGTCGATGATGTGCAAAAAATATTAGGACAAAAAACAGTTTTCCCACTATTATATCGTTTGCTCGAAAAAAAAATAATTTACCTTCAAGAGGAACTTAAAGGAAATTATAAACCTAAAAAAATAGGTTGTGTTCGTCTCCAAGAACCATACAATACGGATTCAAATTTGCTCGAAGAAGCATTTGAGCTAACCACTCGGTCTCAAAAACAAACTGAAGCTCTTTTGGCTTTTGTTCAAATTTACAAAACGCAAAAATTCGTACGAAAACAAGATTTGTACAAAATGGCTGGCGTCGATTCTACTGTTTTGAAAGCATTAGAAAAGAAAGCCATTTTTGAATTATACGATCAAGAAATTAGTCGTGTTGGAAAATATGAAGAAGCAGTAGTCGATAAATTTGACTTAACCCAAAATCAAATTTCTGCTATTGCCTCCATCAAAGAGTTTTATCAAAGTAAAAATACTGTTCTCCTCCACGGTGTAACTGGAAGTGGGAAAACCAGAATCTATATTGAACTCATCGAAGAGGCCATCAAAAAAGGAGAACAAGTTTTATACTTGCTTCCTGAGATTGCTTTGACCACCCAAATTGTGGCCCGATTACAAAAGATATTTGGAAATGACATTGCTGTTTATCACTCTCGCATGAGTAATAATGAGCGAGTTGATTTATGGAAAGAGGTTTTAAAAAATAAATCCATCGTATTGGGAGCGCGATCTGCACTTTTTTTACCGTTCAAAAATTTAAAACTCATTATTGTCGATGAAGAGCATGATACATCTTTTAAACAACATGATCCTGCTCCTCGTTACAATGCAAGAGATACCGCAATCTTTTTAGCTCATTTATATGATGCAAAAGTATTATTGGGTACTGCAACACCTGCTCTCGAAACTTATCAAAATGCGAGGGAAGGAAAATATGGCTTGGTCGAAATGAAAGAACGATATGGTGGAATTCAAATGCCTGAAGTCGTTATCGTCGATGTGGCAGACGAAACAAAGAAGAAAAAAATGTCTTCTCATTTCACATCTGTTTTACTCAAAGAATTATCAGAGGCATTACAACGAGGAGAACAAGCGATTCTTTTCCAAAATCGAAGAGGGTATGCTCCTACCCTGCGCTGCACGACTTGCGGCTGGGTGCAAGAATGTAAAAATTGTGATGTCAGTTTGACCTACCACAAAGCATTCAATAATCTGCGTTGCCATTATTGTGGCTTCCAACAAAAACTACCAGAAGAATGTCCAGCATGCGGTGAGCGAAATTTGACCATTAGAGGCTTTGGTACGGAAAAAATTGAGGACGAATTACAAATTTATTTACCTGATGCAAAAATTGCTCGAATGGATTTTGATACTGTCCGGACAAAACATGCACACTCTCGAATCATCAATGATTTTGAAGAAAAAAGAATTAATATTTTAGTGGGTACACAAATGGTAACCAAAGGCTTGGATTTTGATAATGTGGGAATTGTTGGAGTTTTAAGTGCAGACCAATTGATGTCATTTCCAGATTTCAGATCTACCGAAAGAGGATTTCAACTCATGACTCAAGTTAGTGGTCGGGCTGGTCGAAAGAAAAAAAGAGGAAAAGTTATCATCCAAGCATTCAATGTAGCGCATCCCGTTCTAGGCGAAGTGATCAAAAATGATTATCAACGATTTTTTGAAAGAGAAGTGGAGGAAAGAAAACTTTTTTCTTATCCACCTTTCCAACGATTAATAAAAATTACGCTCAAACATAAAGATCCTCGACTACTCAATGAAGGCACTAAAATTTTTGCAAAAGTCCTAAAAGATAAATTAGGTTATCGAATGATTGGTCCAGCTGTTCCTGGTATTCCGAGAGTGCGGGGGCAATTCCTTTTGGAAATTTATCTAAAAATGGAAAAAGATAATCAATGGCTTCTTTATGCGAAAAGGCTTATCATCGAAGCAAAATATCACCTACAAGGAACGAAAGGATTTTCAGGAATAAGGGTAAATGTAGATGTGGATCCAAATTAAAACTACCTTATCTCAATTAATATTTTCCATTCTATCAAGACTAATAGAATAATATTTGCCAATAAAAATAAGTTATTACATAGATAGCTATTTAAACAAAAAAGCATATCCAATTATTTACCGATTAACATTTCTAGCTTAAAAAAAGATTACTTATAGCTTTCAAGTGTAACTAAACCAAAGGACTAATGACTGTCAGATTAGAATGAAAATACAGTTGTAGATATTGATATTAATGGTACTAATGATTTCTATATTTATTACTTGAATATCGAATCAAAATTTGCTTCATTTTTTAAAACTGATAAATTAAATTGGATAAGAGTTACATTAAATATTCCTATCTAAAAATTAATCATCAAGTTTCAAAGTAAAAAGAAATAAAAACAGAAAGACTTCCTATTACTAATAAATAGGATTTTATAGATTGTAAAAAATAGTATCATTTTAAGAATTACAAAAAAAATAATTGAAAAGACTTCTTTTTTACGTGTTTAAAAAAAGAATAAATTTACATTTTTCTAAACCAGTATGAATCACCAATAATGTTAAAAAAATCATCTCCCGAAATTGTTTCCTTGGTTGAACATTACAAAAAAAGATTAGGTAAAATCAACCTGTCTTTCTCCGAACAAAAAAGTGGAACTGAGCAAACCATCGATTTCCTTTCACCTGCTTTAAAGAAAGGAAATCATCCTAGAATTTTTTATCATGGAAAAACTACACCAGATGTAATCATACTCACTCATGGCCTTTCGGACTCTCCTTATTATGTAAAAGATATTGGTCGAAAATTTTTCAAAGCAGGTTGCAATGTGATTCTTATACTTTTGCCAGGACACGGGCTAGTAAAGATTGGAGTAAAGATGGAAGAGGAAAAACTCAAAAGGAAATGGAGCAAGGAACTTGATATGGCTGTAAGCGTTTCCAAAACTTTGGGAAAAAGAATTTCCCTAGGAGGATTTTCAACTGGAGCTTGTTTGAGTTTAAATAAAGCTCTGCGAGATCCAAAATTAATTTCTGGTGGCCTCTTCTTTTTTTCTGCTGCATTGGATTTAGGTTACATGGCACATGGTTCAAATTATTTTCCATTCGCTCATACTATAGCTCGATATACAGATGGAGAATTAAAATCGATTGGTTCAAACCCTTATAGATACCCTTATATTAATAATGCTGCTGGATTAGAAGTAGTTAGATTGATTGATGAAACTTGGAAACGATTGACTGATAAAAAAATTGATCAACCTGTTTTCATTGCACACTCCGTTCATGATACTCGGGTAAGTTTTGGAGGTATCCAAACTTTTATGTCCACTCATGTCCAAAGGGGTTTTACATTTTTAATTTCTGAAAACATCGCTCACTCTCAGTTAGTTTTAAAAAAGCCAATTACACTTGATCTTAAACAAAAGCATGGTGTTAGGGATACACCTCCTTCAAATCCAAAATTTAATTGGATGATGGAAAATGCAATTCGATATTTTCAAGATGAGGTAGTTGGAAAAAGTAAAGAATAAAAAGCTTATTTATTCTTTTAAAAGAAAAACATAATATTTTGCTGGTAAAAAACATGCCTTTATTTTTTTGTTAACTAAAACATATTTGGGAAAAGAAAATTATTTTAAAATCCAAACCTATAACCAAAGGTTATTTTCCAAGTTGAATTCTCTACCTCTAAATTTTCGAAAGGGACTGATTCAAAAAATCCTTTTGGCTTCCATTGACTTCTATTATAAATCACATCAATAAAAATTGATTTCTGCTGACCACTTATAAACTCAAAACGCATCCCTGTTTCAAAAAAAGTATTTGGTAGTAATCTAAATTGTTGTGATTCTTCATATCGATCTCCTTCATAAATACCTGGTGAGTACACTGTTTGCCCAACAGTAATTAATGGTTGGACTTCTACACCTTTAAGTAAAAATAAGCGAGCTGCTATGGTAGCTGAATATTGAAAATGATGAGTAGGATGTCGATCAAGATTATTCTCAACTTGAACATTATCAATGATAATAAACTTACCTATACTTGGACTAAACCTTCTCTCTGGCTCGTCAAATTGTACGTTTAAATAAGACGTATAATAAAATACATTTTGATACAATCCATTCAACGAAAATCGAAGATGCGAAGTATTATAGGAGATTGACAATCCAAGATTCTTTTCCGTATAATTCACACTATACCAAGTAGGGAAACCTTTATCTAAATTATCATAAACATAAGTCAACTGACCAAAGCCAACGCCTGCTAAAAACCCTACAGAAAACTGGTTTATTATTTCAGATTTACTTTTATTTAATTTTATAGATCTCGCTACTTTTTTAGGGACACTTAACCATAATTCTTGACTATTATTATTAGATTTAATAATAACCTTAACTGGTTTATCGAAAGAATTTATTCTTTTTAATTCAGCATCTTTAAGAAAATTTCTGGTTAATCTTTTATCTAAATAAAAAGTGACCTCGTTTGTATAGTAATTATCCGCTAACCAAATAATCAAAGATTCTTCATTCTTACCATTTGCTTTTATCCAACCAATCAGAACCGTCATATTATCATAAGAAACTAAATCCGGAGGAATAATTGTTATGAAGTCTGGAATTTTAAGTTGAGGAGTTCTTTTTTTGTAATCTCGCAAATCTATTTTTGCTCCATCGTAAGGATACGAAATAAACGAAATTTGTTCTTGATTCCCTATTCCTTTGCGTTTATCACCTACTTCATAAGGCAAAATCAATCCACCTCCACCTGACTGACTATAACCGAGCAAATAAAAAAACAAGAAAATAAAAGGAAGAAAAAATTTAAGTTTCATAAAAAAAAATTATGGTTACTAATCTATACAATGTTATTATTGATTCCAGTCAACTTTATCTAGATAAATATCAACTGATGATGCAGAAGGAGCACTAGAATTAAATTGATACTCATTTGCTGAGTAATTCCATCTTACTGGAATATTAGAACCAGAAACAGGAAATAAAGTTGGTAATCCGGTCCTCCTATAATCACTGTATGATTCTGGCTGTAAAAACATAGCTATATGTTTTTGAATCATTATATCCTCCAACGTCAAGTTATCAACAGATGGAATAATACCGGAATTAATAAAAGATAAATATTCCACTTCACTCAGCCCAAACTTAAAAAAGGAAGCTCGAATTCCATTTAACATAGCATCATACCCTACAGATGTTCCTCCAGCATTTAGTCTAAAATTCGCCTCTGCAATAATAAATTGAGTCTCTCGATATGATATTAAATCTTCATTAAAATTTGCTACTAAGTAGGGATGATCCTCATTAAATGTAACATCTAACATTTCCATTCTAAGTGTATCATCCAATTCTTTCATAATTGTTCGCATTACAGGATGAAATTCAATATCTCCCGTCCGATCGCGATTAAAACGGTACCAATTAGCGCCAGAATTTGCATTTGGATATTGATAATTTAAGTTATCATCAGCTGATTCAAAAGAAGCCAATGCTTCATTCATGGCACCTTGATAATTTTTTTGATGCATATAACCTCTTGCTTTAATAGCATGTGCAGCCTTGATCCACTTTGAAATATCACCCTCGTTGAATATATCATCAATTCCAGGTGCAATTGAACCAGTTACACCTTCTAACAATGTAATACCATCCTCCAAAAATTTATAAATATTTCCATAAATTTCTACTTGAGAATCATATTTTGGGTTCAAAAAATCTATTCCTTGAAAGGCTTCTTTATATGGCATGTCATCCCATACATCAGTAGAAATCATCAAAGTATAAGCTTCCATTATTTTTAATATTCCAAGATAATGATTCAAACCACTAGAAAATGCAGTCGATTTTGCAATTTGTAATTCATTTAAAACCTTTTCATATATAATCTCCCAAACAGAATTAAATACAAAAGGTTTCAATCCTGAATACTGATTATTTGAGGAACATTGTCTCGCTACTCCTTCTACGTGTTGAGTTAACATACAATTAAATCTTGAAAACTGTCCACCATACACATCAACTAAAGACAATTGAATAGCAGGCATTTGAGCACTAATAGGAAGGACTTTGGGTTTATTTGGATCACTATTTAAATCTCCTCCAATAAATTTTTCACAACTCACAAAACAAATTGCAATAACAAATATTAAAATAGACTTACTCAAAATATAATTTTTTTTAAACATGAAAAAACCTCTCTTAACTAATCAAAGCTAAGAGAGGTAATTTATGTAACCAAAAAAGGTCACTTATTTAGATAAACTAAGATTAAAATCTTATTGATTCCAACCTACTCTATCAGTATAAATACTCAACGTAGTTTCATCAGGAGCATTAGAGTTAAATAAATACTCGTCAGAAGAATAATGCCATCTTACCGGAACAGCACTTCCCGAAACTGGAGTTAAAGCAGGAATTCCTGTTCTTCTCCAATCACTGTAAACTTCTGGTTGTACAAACATAGCAATATACTTTTGAGTCATAACATCTTCCAATGTTACACTTCCTAATGCAGGAACTGAACCATTAGCAATATATGCATCATACTCCGTATCACCTAAACCAAGTCGAACAAAAGATGCTTTGATACCATTCAACATAGCATCATAGCCAGCTTGCGTCATACCAGCATTGGCTCTTACATCAGCTTCAGCAATAATAAACTGCATCTCTCTATATGTGATCATTTCTTGAAAGAAATCAGCAACCATATACGGATGATCTCCGGCGTTAAAAGTTTGATCCATAATAGACAATCTATCCGTATCGTTTAATCCCGTCATAATAGCTCGCATAGTTGGGTGAAACTCGATATCACCTTCTCTATCTCTGTTAAAACGGAACCAATTACCAGCAGAGTTTGCATCAGGATATTGAAACCCCCAGTTATCATCAGCAGACGCAAATGAAGCCGCTGCTTCAGCTGCTGCTCCAGCATAATCTTTCTGATGTAATAATCCTCTTGATTTAGTTGCACGTGCAGCATTAATCCAGGCATTTACATCACCTCCAAAAAATACATCTTCACCTCCAGGAGCAACAGAACCTGATGGCCCTTCCATTAATGCAATTCCATCATCTAATAACTGATAAATCTTACTGTAAATATCAGCTTGAGTATTATAAGTTGGATTAGTAGAACCTAAGCCTTTAAATGCATCATCGTATGGCATGTCATCCCATACATCAGTAGCAATCATCAAGGTATAACCCTCAATAATTTGAAGCATCCCTAAGTAATGATTGAATCCATCTTCAGAAGAAGAAGCTTTGGCAATTTGAATTTCATTCAATATATTTTCATAAATATTTTGCCATGCATCATCAAATCTATTAGGTGTTAAACCTGTGTATTGATTAAAAGCAACCCATTGCCGGGCAACTCCCTCAACTTGTTGAGACATCATACTTCCAAACCTGGAGAAGTCTCCTCCATACACATCTGACAATGCAATTTGAATTGCAGGAATCTGAGCAGATACAGGAACCGTAGCTGGGTTATTCGGATCGGCATTAAATTCGCCTCCGATAAATTTCTCACAACTTAAAAAAGATGTTGTAAGGAAAATTACTAGAAAATATTTTATATATAATTTCATATTTATTCAATTTTAGAAGTTTAATGAAAGTTTGAAGATTACCGTTCTTGTACCAGGCATATTGAAATAATCAAATCCTTGTCCATTTCCAGCACCAGTTAAACTTGTTTCAGGATCAATTCCATCATAGTCAGATTTATACCAAAGGTTTCTTCCAGAAATTCCAAAAGAACCACCTTTTACCATCTTAAATGCAGGGAATCTGTAAGAAAGACCTAGTTCTCTTAATCTGATCCATCCACCATCTTGAACAAATTGTTCTCCAACAGCTCCGAATCCACCAAGGGAAGAAGTCCAATAACTTTGATCTCTCACAACAGGAATAGTATTAACTGAACCATCTGATTGTAATACTCCTTCAATTGGAGTAGGAGCCTCTTCTCTAGTATCAGCAGTTAATTGTGATCTACCAAAGAAAGACAAAGCCCAAGCTGTACCATTCCACAAATCACCACCTTCTCTCCAATCTAACAAGAAGTTCAAAGAGAATCTTTTATAATTCAATGTATTATTCCATCCTAAAATAAAATCAGGATTAGGATTTCCAATTGCTCTTTGTGAAGGATCTACTGCTTGATATCCATACTCATTTGAGTTTGGATCATCATTAATTACCACTGCTCCTCCAGGAATATTCAAATCTGTATCAGTAGCTGTTCCTGCTTCTGCTCTTAAGTAAGCTCCACCGAAAATAGCTCCATATTCATTTCCTTCAACTAAGTATGAACCTGCACTATTAAATCCTGCTAAAAATAATCTTTCAATACCTGGAGCTAATTTATCAACTACACTTTTTGATTTTGTGAAGTTAAGTTGAGTATTCCAAGAAAAATCTCTAGTTTGTATAGGAGTTGCATTTAATGTAATCTCAACACCTGTAGAAGTCATTTCTCCTGAATTTAACCAAACATTTGTATATCCAGTAGAAGGAGTCAAAGATGCATTAAGAATTGCATCTTTTGTTTTTCTTTGATATGCAGTTACATCTAATCCAAGTTTCCCATTAAAGAATCTTAGATCCAAACCAGCTTCCAAAGTTGTAGAAAGCTCAGGAGTCAATTCATTATTACCCAATAGTGAAGATTGATCAAATCCTGACACCCCACTGATAGGGAATGTAATATTATCACCCCATCCATCTCCAATTGATGGAGAAACAAATACAGATTGAGTTGAATATGCATTTGGCGGTGGAGCACCTACTTGTGCAAAAGATAATCTCAATTTCCCGAAAGAAAATGCACTAGAATTTGTAGTATTCATTAATTCAGAAAATACAAATGCAACAGATGCAGAAGGATAGAAGAATCCAGTTTTAGAAAGATCGAAATTTGTTGGATCTCCTAACCTAGAATCATAATCTTGTCTTGCACTTACTGTTAAGTAAAGCATGTTATCATAATTACCTTCCACTTGTCCGAAAAATCCAACAGATCTAAATCTTGTCTCATTTTCAAATGAAGATAAACTAGTTGAGTTACTTATATCCAAGAAACCCGGAAATACTAAACCTGTAGCATCTACAGTAGTTTGGTGGTTATTAAATGAGAATACATTAACTCCAGCTACATAATTAAGAGAAAATGATTCAGAAATATCTCCACTACCTAAAATATTAAAATAGGTATCAAACTGTTTAGTATTAAATTCATCATGAGAAATTGCTCCACTAGCATTAGTTCTAGATCCAATTTCAAATACTTGTTTTCTACTATCACTTGTAATATCATAACCGATATTCAAACCGAAACCTAACCAGTTGTTAACTTTATAATCAAACTTTGTATTACCAAATGTTCTGTTAACCTCTTCATAGCCTAAGGCATTGTTGGTAATCCAATATGGATTATCATAACCACCACCACCACGATAATTTCTCTGAGTTGAGTTAGGAAATTGATAAGCACTTACTTCATCAAATGCATCTAAAGCATCAAATCCATTAGCATTATCAAATGAAACTGGAGTCCTTAACATACCTAACAATAAACCTGAAGTGTTAGATCCTTGTTGCACTCTTTGATAGTCCGATTTAGTATAATTAACTGAACCAGAAATTGTAAATCCATCAAATGGATTAATCGTAGAAGCTAATTTAACTGTTTTACGGTCGTAAGTGTTATTAGTCACAACACCATCTGATGTTAGGTTAGAGGCAGAAAGTCTAAATGTAGCTGTTTCTCCTCCTCCTGACATAGCAATTGAAGTCGTATTAGATACTGCTGTTTTAAAGAATGGATCTACGTTGTTATAAACATTAGCAGCATTTCCATTTCCTGTTCCTTTTGGTACTAAGAATCCATTTTTATCAAAATTGTATGCACCTGATGCATCAAATGCTTTTGAAGATGTAGGTGCATTTGGGTGAGTTTGATCAGTTGCATACTCCAATTCTGATATTTGTGGTCCCCATGAACCAGAAGCACCTGTACTAGGATCTCTATAATTACCTCCACTTCCTTGCGCATATACATTTTGCAAATCAATCATTGAGGTAAGATTATCAAATGCAAGCGATTGACTTACATTGATATCAAATTGGCTTTTTTTAGATCCTTTTTTAGTTGTAATTAAAACAACACCTGTAGAACCTGCTGTACCATAAAGTGCCGTCGCAGCAGCTCCTTTCAATACACTGATTGTTTCAATATCATCAGGATTCAAATCCATCAACCTGTTCGAGGATGCTGTACCTGATGTTGCTCCTTGAGATAAAAGTGTCTCATTGTTTGTTCTTACCCCATCAATTACAATTAATGGTTGGTTAGCCCCTACCATAGAACTTACTCCTCGAATCAAAATTCGAGAACCACCACCTGCTGATCCAGATGCTCTTGTTACCTGAACACCGGCTGCTTTTCCAACCAATGCATCTACAGGATTACTAGCTCCTGATCTTGAAATGTCAGTTCCATCTACTTCTTGAACTGCATATCCTAATGCTTTTTCACTTCGTTCAACTCCCAAAGCTGTAACTACTGCCTCTTGAAGAACAAGTCCCTCTACGAGTACAACGTTTACCACATTCGAAACACTTAAAGTAACTTCTTTTGTAGTGTAGCCTGTGTAAGAAAATATAAGAACTTCACTTCCTGCTGGAACTTCCAATGCAAATGCGCCATCAATATCTGTAGTTGTTCCTGAACTTACAGTTCCTTTAACAATGATACTTGCACCGATAAGAGCTTCTCCTGTCTCATCAGTAACATTACCAGTAATTGACCTTTGCGCCATCATTGTCCCTAAAGCGCAAAAGAATAGTACTAATATTAGTGAATTTTTTTTCATACTAATCCGATTTAATAAAATTTTAAAATTAAGAATGAATCTATCATTTCTGAAGTTTTGATATTCGTCATTTTGTTTCGTTGTAGATTTATATTCGGTTGCATTGTATGCACTTTAATGATTGTGCCTTGTTTTGGTTTAAATAACTGTCAAAGAATATCGATTTGACCTGTTAAATTTATTTGAAGTTTGATTTAATGAATATGTGTTAAAAAATTGTTAATGGAAGGTAAATAACAGAATATAGAACGTCAGCATTTCCATTTTCGCTGCTGAACATATTTTGGTTTATCCTAATTTAGTGCAATATTATATATTTAATTATTATTTTACATTAAAAGAACTCATTTATTCAAAAAGAAAATCATTCAGGAAAAAACTAGAACTAAATATAGAATTAAACTAGAACCCATCATTCTCTCCTTTTTATTTTACAATAGCTGACTTTCCTGGTGGCATTTTTATCCTGAATTCAAAAAAATTGCATTTCTTAAATAGATAATAAATGCAATAGATTCTAGGTCATGATTACCAAATAGAATACAATTTATCTTTTTTAAATAGCCATGTTCTATTATTACATGAGAATCATATAAATTTTCTTCCTCTTTAATTGAAAAAAAATGTAACCGATATCTTCGAAACCAATTATGTTAGAGGTGGCTAACTTTAATACTGTTTTGAAAAAATAGTAAGATTTATCTGATTTCAATTCTGGAGCTAGACCAAATATTTTTTTACCAAGCCAATACTATTTAATTTCTGATTACAGAAATAAAAGTAAAATTAGAACTTGTTGAAAAAATTGAATTTTTATAAAAATTTATTTTTTACTTTTTTAAGTTTCCTAGATAAAGCTTTCTTTAGCCTTTAGGGGTCGGCAACTTAAATGCAGAACGTACAATATTGTACATATATTCAATAAAATTTATTTCAATTCTCAAAATTTATTTCCTTATTTTGAATAACCATTTTCTTTAAATAAAATTAGAAAACCAATTAAAATAATCTTCAATGAGAGCCATCTTATTACTACTTTTTTTATCGATAGGAATTAATGCGAATAGTCAAAGCAGAAAAATTCCAATTGATACCACAATTGTTACTAATCATAACACCACAGTAAAAGGACAAAGTTTTTCTTACACCGCTACCACGGGAACTCAACCGGTTTGGGATGAAATGGGAAATCCAACTGCAACACTTTTTTACACCTACTATACACGTGACAAAGTAAAAGACAGGGCAAGTCGTCCAATTATTTTTTCCTTTAATGGAGGCCCAGGATCAGCATCTGTATGGATGCACATAGCTTATACTGGTCCTCGTATCTTGAAAATTGATGAAGAAGGATATCCTGTGCAGCCATATGGGTTTAAAAGTAACCCAAATTCGATTATTGATGTAGCCGATATTGTTTTCATCAATCCAGTCAACACAGGATATTCTCGAATGATTCCAGATGCAAAAGGAGAAATGCCTGACAGGAAAAAATTCTTTGGAATCAATGCTGATACTAAATATTTGGCAGAATGGATGAACACATTTGTACAAAGAAATAATCGTTGGGAATCACCAAAATACATCATTGGAGAGAGTTACGGAGGTACTAGAGTCATGGGTCTTTCTTTAGAGTTACAAAATTCTCAATGGATGTATTTGAATGGAGTAATTATGGTGTCCCCAGCTGACTATAAGGTTCTAAGATCAGGTGGACCAGTTTCCTCTGCACTTAATCTACCATATTTTGCAGCAGCAGCATGGCATCACAAAATGCTTCCTGATGATTTACAAAATAAAGATTTATTGGATGTTTTACCTGAAGTAGAAGATTATACCCTAAACACTTTAATTCCTGCTTTAGCTAAAGGCGGATATATTTCTGAAGAAGAAAAAAATAGTGTTGCCCAAAAAATGTCTCGCTATTCAGGCCTAAGCAAAAAAGTAATTTTACAACATAATTTGGATGTTCCGACTCAATTTTTTTGGAAAGATTTATTGAGAGACAAGACCGGGCAAACAATTGGTCGATTAGATTCTCGATATTTAGGTCTGGATAAAATTGAAGCGGGAACAAGGCCTGATTATAATGCTGAATTGACCTCATGGCTGCATTCGTTCACCCCAGCTATTAATCATTATTTGAAAAATGAACTAAAATTTGATACCGATATTAAATACAATATGTTTGGTTCAGTTTATCCATGGAATAATGAAAATAATAGTGTTAGAGATGATCTACGGCAAGCAATGGCTCAAAATCCATACTTAAAAGTATTGAACCAATCTGGCTATTACGATGGGGCTACAACCTACTTTGCAGCAAAATATACCTTATCACAAATTGATCCTAGTGGAAAAATGAAAGACCGATTAACTTTTAAAGGATACAGAAGTGGACACATGATGTATTTGAGAAATCAAGATTTGATTAAGGCAAATGATGATTTGCGGGAATTTATAAAAAACTCCTCAGCTAAAGGAAAAGCGGCAAAGTATTAATCAACTTAATAAATTTTAAAAAAAAGAACCTATTGTGCATAACTCTAGGTTCTTTTTTTTTGCACCAAATAATTATTTAAAATAGAATAATTTCAAAGAATTTTTAATAAACAAAACCAACTATTATTAAAATAAAAATTAAATAAATATTAAATTGAACCAATTTATACAAAACCAACTAAACAATTCAATATGAAAAAAATATTACAACTCTTCATCTGTTTCACTTTATTGTTTTTCAACCTTAATTCCTTTGCACAGCCGAGCAATGATAATTGTAATAATGCTACCATAATTACGGAAGGTGACAATCAAGCATTTACTACCCTTGACGCTAGTTCAGATGGAGCAGCACATGCCAATGATTGCGCTTCTTCTGGTACCACTCCTGATAGCACTTATAATGATGTGTGGTATTCCTATACCGCTTCTTTTACAGGAGAAGCAGAATGGTCTTTCTGTGGTACAGCAAATTTTGATACCAAAATATTTGTATACGGAGCAGGTGCATCTTGCCCTCCAACCGACCTAGATATAATAGGATGTAGTGAAGATGCACCTGGATGTGCTGACGCCACATCTTCTGCAACCTTTGATGTAATTATGGGAGAAACTTATCTTCTTCGTATAGGAGGATATGGAGATGGAGGCCCAGGCGAAAGTGGGAGTGGTACTTTTAATTTAGGTGAATTCATTTCAAATGCACCAGATAATGATGACTGTGCTAATGCTGCGATAATCATGTTAGGGTTGGGGCAAGCAGTTGACAATACCGACGCTACTACAGATGGTCCAGTACATCCAAACAATCCTTGCTTTGGATTTGGAGACAATACTATTCAATCAGATATTTGGTATTCATTTACCTCGCCTATTACAGGTTCAGTTCAATGGTCAACTTGTAATTTAGTCAATTTCGACTCTAGGTTAGGAGTTTATCCAGGTAGTATAGGTTGTTCCTTATCAGATACTGATTTACTGGCTTGTAACGATGATGGAGGAGGATGCGATGCTTTCACTTCTTCCTTAATTTTTGATGTAATAATGGGTGAAACCTATTTGTTACGATTGGGAGGATATGATGGAGGGATGGGTTCAGGTACGATGGATCTATTAGATATAATTCCGCCAGACCCACCAGAAAATGACTTATGTAGTAATGCAGAAAGTGTATTTGTGATGACTCCGCAACAAGCTGACGATATTGAATTTGAATTTCCAGGTACAACTATCGCTGCTGGCTTTGATAGTGACTCCTTTCTATTCCCCAAGTGTATAAACAACACCAATGGTGGAGAATTTGCAGATGTTTGGTACACGTTTGATCCACAAGGATTAGAGGAAGTGGAACTTCGATTTCTTACATTTACCGCAGATGCAGTATTTTATTTTGACCTTTGGGAAGATTGTGACTCCCTGGCTATGGCTCCTATAATGGAAGATTGTTTTTTTATTGATGGCGCTGTTGAACCTGTTTTTACAGATACAATTATCAGTATCCCACCTACCCAAAACCTTTACTATATTAGAATAATAACTCGACTGACTTCTGATATTCCTGGTGATTTTATTTTTCAATTAGTAGGTGACGTGGTAAATAAAGTCGAAAATTTAGCTTTGACTAATTTAAACATTTATCCAAATCCTGCTACCACTAAGGCTAATTTGGAATTTGAATTACCTAAATCAGATAAGATTCAAATTGAGATCATCGACCTTTTAGGAAAACAAGTTCACTTTGAGGATAAAGGATCATTGCCAGCTGGAGTATATAATTTTCCTCTTAATTTAGATCATTTTTCACAAGGAATTTATTTTCTAACTATTCGCTCGGATGATCAGATTAAGAGTATAAAATTTATAAAAGAGTAAACATTTCTTTACCTTTTTATTAAAGAGGATGCTTCCTATTTCTTTAAAAGTGAAATGGAAGCATTCTTTATTTTAGTTTATTCAACTCTCCAATCCTATTTTTAACATTCGGAAAAGCTTACTCTGATTCTCCAAATTCAAATAAGGATATTCAATTCTTGAAAGAAATAAACCATTCGGGAAAGCTGGTCTTATAAATCCATCTTTTCCATTGGCTAGCCGATCTTCAAATTCTTCTACCGACATCTTGCCTCTCCCAACTTCTAGTAAAAAGTATACACACAACCGAACCATCCCTCTAAGAAAACGATTGGCAGTAATGGTAAATCGTAAGCGTCCTTGTTTTTCATCCACATATAGTTTTGCATGGGTTACATTACATCTAGTATGATTATACAAAAGTGGTTGCTTACAAATAGCTTTAAAATCATCATACTTCAAAAATAATTCTGTCGCTTTTTTCATTGCGGCATAATCTAAATTGTCAAACTCATAAAGGGAGCTATATTTTCTAAGGAAAGGATTTTTTTCAAAATGAATAAAGTAATCGTAGGTTCTCCATATGGCATCAAATCGAACATGTTCCATATTTTTCATTTCCAAAATATCATAGATTACGATATCATCAGGCAAACGTTTATTGAGTCGAAATTTTAAATCAAAATCAAAACCTTCTTCCACATGAATATGCATAACGTATTGACTTGCATGAACACCCGCATCGGTGCGCCCACATCCTTCTACTCGAATTTCTGATTTTAAAATTTCCTTTAACGTATCTTCTATTGTTCCTTGAACAGTGCGAAGTCTGGGTTGATATTGCCAACCTTTATATCGGCTTCCATCAAAACTAATGTGAAAAAAATAATGCATATATTTTTTTGATCTTAATTTTCCAAATATTTCACCACCCGTTACTAGGCCTATTCATAAAACTCTTTATTTAGGACATAAAAAATTTCATCTTGGTTTTACTTTTTAACCAATCGCAATAAGAAAAATACTCAAGCCTATGGTGACAAAAATTATCCATTCAATGACGATAAAAATAATTGTTCCGATGAGCCTATTAACCAATACACAATCTAAAAGGCATAAACACTATTGCCAAAGCACCTTTTCTTTCTGGTTTGACAATTATTTACTGTTTAGCTTCTTTATCCAAAACAACGAAAGGCAAAAAAAAGACAATTTAATTATACTTTACTTTTTTTAAGAATACCTTTTCATTTTTTCTAAAGATAATGCCATAAGGTATTAAGGATTAATGGCTTCATACATTCATTACATTATATTTTTCAAAAAGGCAAAACTACATTTATATATCTAAATTTCTGGCGTTTTTCTTTTTAGTTTTGACTTCACAAATAGCTACTTAAGCTCCTAATTATATTCTAGTGACGGAGTCAAATAATTTTATTTAATAAAGCAAAAATGACTACTCAGATTACTTCGGGGTTATCGGCTAGTATTGTAAAAGAGGGGAAAGTTTGGGATGCAGCATGTGCTACTACCAATTTTGTAAACCACTCCCCTACTACTTTACAAAATAAATTTACATTAGCTTCTATTTCAAATTTATTTACATCAAGTACAAATACTCTATTTTGAGAAAATCGCCAAATTGGCCTAGACAAAAATATAAATACTTATTTTATAATAGCTATCCTCAATCCTAGTTTTCCAGTTAAACAAATTAGTTTTCGCCTGTTATTATAAATTAAATCAAGTCTTCATAACGCTGAAATTGATTTTCAACATTGGGATAAAATTGAAAAATCGACTTGTGATTTACTTACTTTTTATAAACCATATTTTGGAACAAATAAAGATTAAAGCAATCCTCAGATTGGGGGTATACTTCTTTAAGATTGTCTAGTTTTTGGTGCATCTACCTATTCCTTACTTGAAATTTTTATTAAAGAAATAACTAATATATGCTCAAATTAAAATTGTCAACAATTTATTCTAACTCATTCGTGTAGGAATACAGCTGGTTGACTTTATGCTAATGTTAATCTTTTGGAAATTGCTATGTCTTTTAACTATTCACTTTAACCTTTTGAATATTGTAGACTACCTGAATATCCGATAGAAATGTTTAAAGCAAATTTTAGAGAACTTTCCAAATTTTTGATTGTTTCCACTCGATAAGAAAGCATTAATAACATTTAGCCATCTAATTAAATTACAATTGAATAACTACTATCTTACTTCTTGCAATAATTTTTTAGTTTTTGATAATGAGCTTAAAAAAAAAAAAAAAAATTACTGTAATTCACATTATAGATGTATTTTGTATGGCTTTTTAAAGTTTTAAATACAAATATAAAACACACCAAGTTTTAAGTATAATACTGAGAATTAAAAAATAATAAACTAACTTTTAAACTCTTAAATCTACTATCATGTCAAAAAGGTTTACATTTATTACGTTAATCCTTTTCATCATATCTTTACAGAATTTATATTCACAATGTACTGATGGAACTCAACCTGAATGCCAATGTTCAACAGCTAATGTTTTATGTACGGTTGATGATTTGGATAATTACATGTTTTCAATGTCCTCCTTTCAACATCCACAAGATGCACCAGAACCACTTTGCCCAGGTGTGAACGGTACTGTTCCAAATAATCCAACTTGGTTTGCATTTACAGCTTGGTGTACCGATTTAACCCTAGAAGCAAGTTTTAGTAATTGCACTCAAATGAATGGTTCTATAGGGGTACAAATTGCAATATATGAAGATTGTACTTTTCAGAATGCAGTAGCATGTAACGTAAGTGGATTTTCATGTAATACCAATAGTAAGACCTTGACAATGACAGGTTTGACAATTGGAGGAGTATATTATTTTTTAGTAGACGGTTGTTTAGGCTCTTATTGTGATGTCACGATTGATATTATTGGAGTATGTGGAGAGGAAGAAATTGATCCTTGGACACAGGGTGTAACTGGCGAAACCAATGCATGTGGCGGAAATACGGAAACTTATTCGGTAGAAACTTTAGCGGGAGCAGCAACTTATCATTGGTTTGTAGATGGTGTCCTATTAGGAACTTCTGCAACACCTACATTTGATGTTGCTTGGGCGTCCGCTGGTTCATATCAATTATGCATTGATGTATCTAATGATCCATGTGTTCCAATTACTGACCTACCTGCCGAGTTATGTACCACCATAAATGTATACGAATCAGAGGCAGGAACCATAACTGCCCCTACTCCACTTTGTCCAAACGAAGTGGCAAATATTTCCGTAGCAGGTTATAATATGGGAATTGATAATGCCCAAGCTATTTTGGTGACAGATCCTTCCGGAGTAATTTTAGAGGTTATTAGTGGAGCTTCTGGAACTTATACCTCGTCGACTTGTGGTACTTTTACTCTATACAGTTATAATTATATTCCTTCGATTGGAACTGTGCCTGTTGTGGGCAATAATATAAATGCAATCGATTGTTCAATTGAATGCTGTGACTTAGAAAGTTTAACTCTTTCATTTGAAGATACAGTGCCACCTGTTTTATTGAATCCTCCAGCAGATGAGACCTTGACATGTTCAGATTTAGTCCAAACCATGGCAGATTTGAATTGGTCAGATAATTGTGATGGGACTGGAACAGTTGCTGGAACGGAAACAGGAAGTGCAGATGCTTGCAATGGTGGAACAATTACTAGAAATTGGGAATATACTGATGCTTGTGGGAACATGACTACCCATACTCAAACCATTACAGTTACTGGTACTCCTCCTCCTACTTTTACTAATCCTCCTGCAGACCAAACAGTGACATGTGATAATATTCCAACAAGCGCTGCCGATTTGAACTACACCAATGGTGGTTCTGGGGCTTGTGAAATCTCGGGTATGATTTCACCAACTCAATCAGGATCTGTCGATATTTGTGGTGGCACTATCTCTTACAATTGGGACTTTACAGATGTGTGCGGTAATACCATTTCGCATACTCAAAACATTACCGTCACTCCTACTGCACCCCCTGCTTTTATTAATCCACCAGCTGATATAAACGTTACTTGTGATAATATTCCAACGAGCGCTCCTGACCTGGATTATACTAACAATGAAAATGGAAGTTGTCTTGTTATTGGAACTGTCTCACCAACTCAATCGGGATCTGCCGATATTTGTGGTGGTACTATTTCTTACAATTGGGACTTTACAGATATATGCGGTAACAATATTTCACATACTCAAAATATTACCGTCACTCCTGCTGCGCCTCCTGCATTTATTAACCCACCAGCTGACATAAACGTTACTTGTGATAATATTCCGACAGGCGCTCCTGACTTGGATTATTCTAATAATGAAAATGGAAGTTGCCTTGTAACAGGAACCGTTTCACCAACTCAATCAGGGGCTGTCGATATTTGTGGTGGTACTGTTTCCTACAATTGGGAATTTACAGATATATGCGGTAATAATATTTCGCATACTCAAAATATTACCGTAATTCCTGCTGCTGCTCCTACATTTATTAATCCACCTGCTGACATAAACGTTACCTGTGATAATATTCCAACAGGCGCTCCTGACTTGGATTATTCTAATAATGAAAATGGAAGTTGTCTTGTAACAGGAACCGTTTCACCAACTCAATCAGGGTCTGTCGATATTTGTGGTGGTACTGTTTCTTACAATTGGGAATTTACAGATATATGCGGTAATAATATTTCGCATACTCAAAATATTACCGTCATTCCTGCTGCTGCTCCTACATTTATTAATCCACCTGCTGACATAAACGTTACCTGTGATAATATTCCAACAGGTGCTCCTGACTTGGATTATTCTAATAATGAAAATGGAAGTTGTCTCGTCATGGGGACAGTTTCACCAACTCAATCAGGAAGTGCAGATGAGTGTGGTGGTACTATTTCCTTCACTTGGACTTTTACAGACATTTGCAACAATACAATTACACATATTCAAAACTATATAGTTGATCCTGCACCACTAGCTTCTTTTATTGGGAACCTACCACAAGATTTAACAGTTGATTGTGATAATGTCCCAGGTATTCCTAGCCCTTTACAATATACCAATAACGAATCCGGAATCTGTCTAATAGCTGGTTTTGCTCAAGCGAGTCAATCAGGAAGTTATAATGAATGCGGAGGATTAATCGTTTTCCTTTGGGAATTTACTGATGATTGTGGCAGAACAATTTCGCATACTCAAAATATAAATGTTAATCCTGCACCACCCGCAGCCTTTTTAAATCCACCTAGTGCGACGACCATTGATTGCTCTTCTGTTCCAGGTGTTTTACCAACCCTAAATTATACTAACAATCAAAATGGAGCGTGTTCTATAAATGGATTTGTAACAGCAATTCAATCTGGTTTTTATGATGCATGTGGAGGGAATATTATTTACACGTGGACATATACAGATGATTGTAATCGAAGTATTTCTCATTCTCAAAATGTAGCTATTACGCCAGCAAATGACCCTATTTTTACCAGTTTACCTGCTGACTTAACAATCAATTGTGGTGAACCATTCCCAACTCCAATAAATCTTTCTTACACAAATAATGAATCTGGACCTTGCGCAATTACGGGAAATGTACCTGCAACGGTAACTAACAATGGAAATGGGGGGCTGGAATATACATGGAGCTTTATTAATCCTTGTAATAATGTTATAATTACTCACACTCAAATCATTGACCAAATTCCTTCTCCTGATATTTTTATTAATCCAACTCAAATAGTTTTATGTGAAGGAGAAACATTCGATTTATCTACCATTTTAGTAACTGATTTAAACAATACGGGGCCAAATATCACCTTTCATTCAGGTACTCCTGCCACAATTGGTAACCAATTGCCCTCTTCAATAGTGAATCCACTTTTATCTAGTACATACTATCTTTTAGCTTCCAACAGTTTTGGTTGCTCGGACGAAGCGAATTTTGAAGTAGTTGTTGAAGATCCTCCATTTGCAGGTTTGGATGGAATGGGAGAAATTTGTTTTGACTCTCCTAACAATATAAATTTATTTAGTTATTTATCAGGAGCATATAATCCAGCAGGAACATGGGTAGACACTTATGGGTATGGAGTCAATCTTTCAAATCCAAATAACGTAAGTCTGATTGGATTACCTCCTGGAACTTATACCTTCGATTATGTTGTAGCTTCTGGAGGAGTTTGCCCAGATGATGTAGCTTCAGTTACTCTAGAATTTTTACCAGAAGTTTTTATTTTTGCTTTTGATATTTCATGTACTTCAAATCCTGATTTTTACGAAGTATCCATTAATAATTTTGGGTTTGATATTATTGTTTTAGCTGGAACTTATGTTGATTTAGGAAATAATCTAGGAATAGTTACTGATATTCCAATTAGTCAATCTTTGGTTATTATAGCAACAAATCCGTCTAACCTTCTATGTACATTTACTTTGAATATATCGCCACCAGATTGTGATTGCCCTAATGTTGATCCTCCTGTAAACAATGGAGATGCGATTATTTGTGAAGGTTCTCCTGCCCCTCAATTATCTGTTTCTGTTGGGGCTGACGAAACAGCAAACTGGTATAATGCTCCATCCGGAGGAACATTGTTACAAAACGAAAGTACAACCTTTACTCCTACCGAAACAACGGTGGGGGTTTACACCTACTATGTGGAGTCCGAAAGTTTGATAAATGGATGTGTGAGTTCTATTCTTACACCTATTCAATTTGAAATTTCTGCAAATCCAGTAGGGAATAATGCACAATTAGAGCAATGTGATATAGATGGTGATGGATTTACAGCGTTTGACTTGACAGAAGCAAATACATTGATCAGTTCCAATTTGACATATTCTTATACTTATTATGAAACAATTGCGAACGCCCAAAATGAAATAAATTCATTATCAAACCTCTATACTAATATAGATACGCCTACCCAAAATTTATTTGTAGTTCTTCTCAATTCTGCCAACTGTAGTTCTATTGTTGAACTAGAATTATTGGTCAATCCTCTTCCTACTTTCACCCTTCAAGTTGAAGATGAAACTTGTCTTGATGATGGAGATGGCTCGGTAACTATTGATTCACCAACTGGCATGAATTATAGTTTAGATAATTCTAATTGGACAACTAATAACGTTTTTGATAATTTAAATTCGGGGAATTACACTGCTTACATTGAAGATGACAATGGTTGTATTGCTTCTCAAAGTTTTGATATTAATCCTGGATTGGAAATATCATTGAGTAACTTTGAAATCAATTGTGATGATAATGGTACTCCAAGCGATGCTATGGATGACTTTTACAACATTACATTTACATTGACTAACAATAATGGAAACGCTGGTACATTTTCAGTCTTTGATGGGAATTTAAATACCACTAATTTAAATTACAATCAATCTAATACTATTACCCTACCTGCTCAAGGGCAATCTTCGACAATGATCTTTACAGATGAATTAATTTCTTGTTTGATTACCCAATCAATCGGTCCATTGAATTCTTGTTCAAGTGATTGTTCTATTTCTATTAACCAATTAGATATTATTTGTTCTGACAATGGAACAAGTAATGATGAGACTGATGATTTTTATACAGTTACAATAAATGCTTTTGCAATAAATGGTGCTGCAAATAATTCCTACAATGTTTTAATTGATGGTTTAGTAAATTTCAATTACACTTATAATACTGTTTCTACATTTACCATCCCCGCCGATGGAAGTTCTCCAATTATTTCTGTTGTTGACAATCAAGACCCACAGTGTCAAGCAACACAAACAATTGGTCCACTTATATCTTGCTCTGATCCTTGTGTAATTAATTTTGATTTAGTCGAGGTACTTTGCAGTGATAATGGAACTATCACAGACCCAACTGATGATTTTTATGACATAAATATTCAAGCCTCGGCAGTCAACCCTGGTACAGCTAATAGTTTTGAAATTTTTGTCAACAATATCTCCCAAGGGATTTTTGATTACTCAATTGGGGCAATGTTTACTCTACCCACTGACGGTTCTGCTGTTACAGTTTTAATTCAAGATGCAGACGAACCCCTTTGTTCCGCTGAACAAAACATTGGAACGCTTGAACCTTGCAATGAAGATTGTTCTATAAATGGCACCGTCTCAAATATCATTTGCGATGATAATGGTACCGGTAATGACGATACTGATGATACTTTTACTTTTGATCTTTTAGTAAATGGACAAAATATTGGTGCAAATTGGCAATCGACTGACGGAGCACTTTCTGGAAACTACGGAGCAACTCAAAATTTCGGCCCGTTTAATATTGCCAATGGTGATTTGAATTTTGAGCTGCAAGACTTGACCACTCTGACTTGCACTACCCCAATTTTAGTAACTACACCCACGACTTGCTCCTTTTGCCCTCAAACTATTGATGCTGGGACTGGCAGTACTTTAAATTGCAACAATACGACTGCAAATTTAATTGGTTCCTCCTCTGATGTTGGAATATTCCTTTGGTCCGGTCCAAACTCTTTTTCAGCATCAAATTTAGCAACTACCACTACTACCCCGGGCTGGTATTTTTTAACAGGAGCTTACCCAAATAATTGTACCTCAATTGATAGTGTTTTTATCGGTATCGAAAACGAAATACCTTCAGCAAATGCTGGATCTGATCAATTTATCAATTGCAACATTTTAGAAGTTACATTAAATGGCTCAGGTAGTTCCGGCACTAATTTAGAATTTGAATGGACAACCTCGGGAGGAACGTTTATTTCTAATCAAGAACAAATAACAACCTCCACAGAAGGAATTTATATTCTACAATTAACTGATCTTGTGAGTGGTTGTACCTCTACAGATCAAGTTGAAGTATTTGTAAATACCAATTTACCGTCTGCTGTTATATATGCTGATCCTGATAATATCCTGGATTGCGTAATCAGTAGCATTACATTGACTTCGGATAATGAACCTAATATTATTTACAGTTGGAATTCCGTCATTGCGCCAGAATATGTAGTAACAGAAGGAAGTATTGTTAATTTAATTGCCATAGATACAATTACAGGTTGTCAGAATTTCAATGAAATTACTATCTCAGATATTCAAGATTATCCTTTTGTCGTTCTAGATCCACCTTCTCCAATTAGTTGCTACGAACCAAATTCTTTAATAGATGGTTCCAACTCTCAACAAGGTGTAAATATTATTTACAACTGGTATGATGCTAACAATAACTTAATTGTTGGACAAAACGAAAACTCATTATTAGTAGACAATGGCGGTCTTTATTATTTACAATTAATCGACACATTGAATGGTTGCGAAAATACTGATTCTGTATTTGTAGAAAGTTTATTAAATATTCCTTCGTCTCAAGCACTAGAGGACATCACATTATTCTGTGGAGAAACAGAAACTAATTTAAATGTAACTATTTTAAGCAATACAGATAATCTCGAGATAACTTGGACGACTTCAAATGGAAACATTATCTCAGGAACTACAACCCAAAATCCGTTAGTTGATCAACCTGGAACGTACACCGTTTCTATCCAAAATTTAATTAGTGGATGTATAGTAACAGATGATCTGAATGTTGTTATTAATACTAATATTCCTCAATTGATAAATGCTAATATTTACGATGAAACTTGCTTCGAAGCAAATGATGGGTTAATTTCTATTGTAAATATTTCTGGAGGTGAACCTCCGTTCACATATAACTTAAATGGAAACCCAACTGATAATTCAGGACAATTTCAAAATCTTTCTCCTGGGTTTTATAATATCCTACTTACAGATTCGAATGGTTGCACATTGGAAGATAATTTCATTATCAATCCAGGTATAAACCTTGAATTAAACCTTCCTGAAATAATTGAAATCCTCGAAGGTAATACAGGAATAATCCAAGCAATCGTCAATGTCCCAATTGATAGTTTAGAATATATTCAATGGGCGCCACCTGAATTTTTGTCTTGCGATACCTGCTTGACTACAACTATCGAAGCAGTTGACGATCAGACTTTTCAGCTTACGATAATCGATAATAATGGATGCCTTGCTATTGCAGTCATCAATATCATTGTACTTCCAAAAGTTAAAATTTATATACCAAATGCTTTTTCTCCTAACTTCGATGGGTATAATGATTACTTCACTTTATTTGCAAATGATCAGGTTGAGGAAATTTTAGAAATGTCAATTTTTGACCGATGGGGTGAGCATGTCTTCAAAAAGGAAAATTTCCAACCCAATGAACCAATCATAGGCTGGAATGGAAGATTTAAGGGAGAAGATATGAACTCTGCCGTTTTCGTATATATCTTTAAAGTGAAATTAAAAGATGGGTCTACTCGGGTATTTTCGGGAGATGTAACTTTAATGAAATAAGCATAAAAACGAATATTGAATATTGGTTAAACAATCTTCAATATTCGTTTCTCTTAAACAAATCGTCCATTTGGATCGTGCGCATACGCTGAATCAATTGCCACCAACCGTTCTAAAGTAAAAGCAAAAAGATCAAATAAATCTTTAATTCGAGCTTCATCTTTCAATACTCCAACGCATTGAAAATATAATTCATCAACACCCTCTGGATATTTTTTGGTAAAAACTCCCTCATCATCTCTTATCTCAAAATGAATTTTAGGATGTCTTTCAATCAATGCTTTGATATCATCACCCACCAAGAGTCGTGCAATCTGAAGTTGATCATTTCCTTTGATAATAAAATTTTTATCAAAATACTCATCTCCAACTTCAATATCTTGCATCCCAAAATATTTTCCCATATTAGAAAAAAATCCAGCTTGATATATTTTAAAATATAGGCTATCTCGATTCACAAAAGGTGCACGCATTCGAGTATAGGTAATAGAGGATTTCCCTGTACTTTGGGTGTAGGTGTCTAACACAATTTCCCATTCACCATGGAAATAAGAAATATAATCTCTCTCCCAGAATCCTCCGTCATTATAATTTGCTCCAATATCGTATGCAATTTGAGCCCAAATCTCATCCCTTGATGAACCAAACAATTTCCTTAAAATACTCATATTTTTATTTTATTAATTCCCACGAATTACTCTTCGAATAATTGAATCATTTATTTTTATAAAATAAATTCCTGTTGGAAAAAGTGTTAAATTAATATTCACTTCATTCCCATTTGGGTATTGGGTGACTAGATTCCTTCCAAGCGCGTCAAATAAAGATACTTTTTTCATCCAACTTTCAGTAGTCTTTATAATTAAAAAATCAGAAGTTGGGTTTGGAAAAATAATAATACTATCCTCTTCATCGACAACTTCGTCTATACTAGTTTTAAAATTAGGAATCCAGTTTTTCCCAAAATGATTATCTAAATTCACATTCACTAATTCCAAAAAAGCCCCTTCACCATCTGCCTCAGTTGGCCAAGGCAACTTATCATCATATTGCACATGATCAACAACAACTCCAAGAGCATCCTGTAAAATTATTTTCTCCCCATTATTAGAAAGTGAACCAGAATTCCATTGAAAAATTTGCCCAACATAATCAGTATGGAATGAAACATCTTTGACTATTCTAATTTTTTCTCCTGAAGAAATAACAACATTCCACAAAAAAGAATAAATGATTCCATCCACAAACGAATACCCATTTAAAAATATCGCTTTATCTGACGGATTATAAATTTCCAAGAACTCCGAAAGCGATGTATCCGCAGGATTATAGTGAATCGCAGAAATTAAAATTGAAGGTTTAGCGGAATAAAAATGATCTGAAGTTCCCAAATCAATTACCCCGACTGAATTTACCCCTGTATTGATTGCGGGCGAAATTGGTTGTAATTGAAAGTTATTTTGAGTTGGATTTTCAAACAATGGATCAACTAATAAAATATTACTCCCTAACAAAGAATCTGTATCTGAAAGTGAATAATTAACTTGTACATCTGAATTCGCATCTAACGAAATAGGATCGAAAACAGTATTTGAAAATATATTGTTATACGCTTCTACAAATCCACCTCCACTTCCTATATTTTTTTCAAAAGCAACAATGTCATTCGAATTATTATAAAAGGTAGTTTGCTCCACACTTGCAAACCCTTCGTCTTTTATTCCAATTCCTTGAGTGCACTCTACGAATGTATTATTTTTTAAAAAAACAGAACTATTTTGTCCTATCGAAATTCCTTTATCTGAAATGTGATGAATAAAATTATTTTCAACAATTATATCTGACGACCCTTCACCTAAATCAATAGCATCACTATTAAATCCTAAAAAATCATATATTTTAGAATTCATAATTACCCCATTTTTTACATCATCATAATCAATTGCATCAGTATCTATTTGAGTATTTCCTTGAAACTCACAGCTATCAATAAATCCATATCCATATTTTACATTTATCAAATCACCTGTAACCTTAGATCTTAATGAACTATTTTTCAACCACACATCAGAGTATCGAGCTGAAATTGGATTACCATTTACGTTCTCCAAAACTACATGATCCATTTCCAATACTGAATTCCAAATTGCCAATGCGGCATTCTCTCTCAAAGGATGTGCTCCCTGACTTGCACCAATTATCTCAAACCAAACGAGGCTAGAAGTATCCGTTGCATTTTCAAAAAATACATGCCCCCACTCTATCGTTCCAAGTGATTCATTAGGTAAAAAGCGAACTAGTTCACCTTCTCTTCCTTTTATTCGCAAATTTCCTTGCACCATCATATTCCCACCTTTCGGAAATTGAATTTCTACACCTGCTTCAACAGTTAAAGTTCTATTTGGCAAAATCACAACATTTTCTCGAACCAAATATGGGGAACAATCAATTGTTAAAATAGTATTTTCAGAAATTATGTCAGGTAAAATACAGGTACTCGTTTGTAAATACTTTGTTGAAAATATTTTATCTCTATCTAAATTTACTTGCAGAATAGGATTTGTAGAAATGAATTCACTGGTATTTCTCAACCCTATTAATTCTAAATCAAAACTAATATCTGAGCTTGTCTCATAGGCTTGATGAATCTCAACAGTAATTAAATTCTCTCCTTCTAACAATACATTTTCATTTATTTGGAAAGAAAAATATAAGTCCTCTTCAACTCCAGAAACATACGTTAATGCAGGTGTTAAAAAGTTAACCGAACCTTCTGCCATGTTGGATCGGATAACTTCTTCTCCATTCAAATAAACAATGGCAGCATCATCTCTCATTAAGTTTAAATACATTTGATTCGAAAGATCGGAAACATTATTGACTGTAAAAGACTTTCTAAAGTAAGTAGTAATATGCTTGTCATTTGAATTTCCTCCATATGAAACTATCGTATTTTCATCGCCATCTCCATACCCCAATTGTGCTTGTCCAACCTCCCAACTAGAATCATCATAGATATTCGTTGCCCAATCATTTCCGGGATTAATTCCTAAGTCAAAATATTTCCACGTGGATTCTTTTGCAATCAAAGTATCGATAACGATTTCGGACCAGCCTTGAAATTCATGCCCAGCCAATGGTTCTGCTCGTAATTCAAAAGGAACATTAGTAAAATAGTTGCCCAACCAACTTGAGGCAGGAATTTCCAAATCATTAATAAAAACCTGCCCACCATTTTCTGGAAAAGAATTCACCCCAAGTGTCACTTTCTCTTGCACATCAAAATTATCAATTATATTATCGTATAAAAATCCTGGTCGGGCTTGATTATAGTTTCGTAATTGTGCTACTTGATCTTTCCAATAACCAAAACTCGGAATTGCATTTCCGTAACCAGATGTTGTTCCTAACCACCTTGCAATATGGTAAGGCATTTCATTTTCAATATTTGATTCAAATTTGGTAATAAATTGTTCCACTCTTGTTGGATGATAAGTGGTAAATAAATGATCTGCAAATCGAGCAACAAAAGCATCTGCAAATTCCTGATTTTGAATTAAATTCAAAAATCGTGAATTGATCCAACCATAGGCTCCATTATTTGTATCCGTAAAATAATCAAACAAATCACTGTCCGCACCAATAAAACCTCGATCGAAATCTTGAGCTATCCACCTCCATTTCGAACCAAAAACTCGAGGTTTCCAAAATTGAACATTATGTCCAAAACTACTATTACCAGTCCACATTTCAGTTACATAAAAATCAATACAATTTTCAATATCCATAACCGCCGCAACCGCATTGTAATTACTTTGTATCGACAAATCTTGATTTAATAAATCCATAAATTCGTTGAATGCAATATCATCACCTTGTTCGACTACTCCATTATTCTCAATCAAATCATATTCACTTCCACTCCAACCATAATTGTCTTCGATATAACTTTCGTCTACCCGTGAACGGATATTATGTATGCCTAGATATTCTCCATTAACAAAAACGATAGAAGGACGAAAACCCATTTGCCCTAAATCTGTAATTCCAATGGTCAAACTTTGCGATAGTCCATCTCGCATCATAGTCTGACTCCAGTCACTTCCCGAAACTCGTAAAGTAAAATTATCATATCGATTTCGTTGACGATCAAAAAACAAAGGATACTCCAAATTATTTTGATCGTACTCATTATCAAAATAAATCCCAAGCATCTTTTGTGGCAAAACCCAAGAGTTTAAACCATTAACTTTTACGCCTGCCAGTTCATTGAATGCTGCCCGATCACCGCCATCGTTTTCAAATAATTCTATGTTGATTGGATATTTCCATTCAGGTTTAAAATCTTGTACGTACAATCCAATATCATTACTCCAAAAATATTCAGGATTGGTCGCAATTGAAATCACAGGTAATTTTCGAGCTTCTAAATCTTCATTGATAAAATAACTTTGGGTGGCCGTTTTCCCTTGAATAAAATTTGGTAAAAAAACTGCTGCTCTTAATATCGTCGTACTATTAATCGAAATAGGTCCTGTAAAAATTGAAGACGTAATGGAGGGAAATGATCCATCGGTAGTATATCGAACCTCGCCGTCAATCGCATCTAATACCACCTCAAAACTATCATCATAAAATCCACCTCGTACAGAAAACTTGGGTTGATAAAACACTATTCCATCATATGCAACTGTATTGTTATAAAAACCAGGGGTTGGTATTGAGAAAAAACCCCAAGTAATATTTGCATCCGTTTTTCGGCCAAAAGAAACATCTGTCAACATATTTTGATAGATAACGGAATCCAACAAAGTTCCCTGCGAATTGTACAAACCTATTTCTTCCCCAGCCGCTGACAACTTAAAATTGGTATGTAATCCTACATCATTTCCGTCAGCCCAAATTAGTAAATGTCCATTCGCCCCGATTTGAGTTCCGACAGGAAATTTCCATTTATCAAATTGCCCCAAATTATCTGTCAATGAATAATCAGACAAATCTATCGCAATATTAGAATTGTTGTACAACTCAATCCAATCACCAGTATCATCAAAATCTGGATCAGAAATTACACTAGAATTGGAAGCAATTAATTCATTAATAATGACTTGCGCTTGAGTATCTTTTGAAAAAAGAATAAAAGAAATTAATCCGAAAAAGATTAATTGAATTTTCAATTTCATACATATTGATATTTAGAAAAATGCAAGGATAAAAATAAATTAGGTTTTCGTAGTATTGCTTGTTGTTGTCATCTATCTAAATCAAATTGAACGCATACGATCTATTAATTTTATTACTTATCCTATCAGATTCTCTGCTTTAAAATAACAAGGATACGTAACCATTAGATTCTAATGTAGTAACTTTTTTAACAAAAAATAAGTAGTCCATATCCTTCTCAAAATCAATAAAACCGATAAGTCAACTTCGCTAAAAATATATTATCTGCTCGATTTTCAAACAAATCATCTCTCAATGAAGGAAACAAATCATTCCGTGGATCACCAAAACTAGTCGTCGATTGCGTCCAAACTAAAAAGAATTCTGACCCCGGTTTGTATTCCCATCGAATCACCATATTAGACCGAAATTCCATAAAGTTAAAATCAGGTTGCCCAAATCTATAATCTTCTATCCCATTCTTATTTTCATCAATTATAAATTGTTCGTCCAACTCAGAATAAGTAAGCTGCTCATCATCATACAATCTATACCTTTCTTCAAAATCTCGATTCGTAGGATCTGTAATATATTTAAAATCAGAATAATTCCCTTTTGAAATAAAAGGTTGTCCCCAATATTGCAATGATAAGTTTGGCGTCAAACTATAATTTACTCGAAGAGAAGTAGAAAATGTTTTTTGGAAAATAGTGCCTGTGATATAACGATCTTCATTTTCAAAAACCTCATAATTCACATTTTGAATAACTCGATTTTGTTGAAAATAAGATGCATTTAGCGAAAGTTGAAGAGCATTTATTGGTTGATAATTTACACTTCCACTCAAACTTCTAACCGTCACCGAACCTTTGTCCTGACCAATTCCATTGAACATTCCAGCATTCACAAACAATTGAGCTTTCTTTCTTGAATCAGATCCAATGCTTATAAAATTATAAATTCCACTTGATTGTCGAAGCTTCGGTCCTCCAAAAAGTGCTTTAGCACTAATGTCTTTAAACTCATATACTCCTCCTGCTCCGAAGCTCCAATAATTTTTCAATGAAGAATCAAAATTAGCATTAAGTCCTTGATAAATATTTTTGCCGTCAAAGTTCCATCGAGAATAAGTATTAAAGTTGGCTTCCAACTGTCGAAAAATCGAAAACGGTTTTGGCCAACGATAACTTGCCCAATTCACAAAATCAATTTGATCAGCAGTATTTAAAAATCCAATATCATTTAATTCTAATTCAGGCGATCGCCAAGTGACACCTGACTGAAAACTAAAATTATCCTTCCCTCCATAGTTTCCAATCGACAGTGTTCCGCCTTGTCCTGTCAAACTTGTTTTGGAATCATCCACAGAAAGGTGAGTTGCATCAGGTCGTTGAAAATAATGTCCAAAAGATTCTTGTGTTTCTTTTATTTTAAGTGTTGTTCCAGTTAGGTGACTAAAAATAAAATTGGCATTTATTCGCCATTCTCTTTCTTTCCATGTATGTATTAAATTAACACCTCCTGAGTAGGCTTGATCGTGAAATTGGTCAATCAAATCAGTATCATCGATAAACCTTTTTACATGAGTCAAAGAAATCCCAATTTGTGAAGCGCCCTCTTTGAAATCTTTGGAAACTCGCCCTACAAAATAATTAGAAAGTGGTTCAACCAACTTTTGAGTCTCTTCTCCATCCAACGAAACCTTCACATGCTCTTTTGAAGTTATCGTTTCCATTAATCCAATCGACCATCCATCCTTAGTTTTTCCACTTAACTTTGCAGCTCCCAAAATATTGGTAAATCGAGGTCGCTTAAAATAGGCACCATCTGCAATCGATACACTCCCAGAGGGAGGTGAACCAATCCTCCTTGAATAAAAAAGATTATCATTTCCAAAGGATCCTCCTGCATCTAAGTTGGCAACAGCAAAACTAAAGATGTTGGCATTTTCAATAAAAAAAGGTCGTTGTTCATTAAAGAAAATCTGAAACCCATCCAATGCCAGAGCAGAAGGGTCTGCCTCCACTTGTCCAAAATCTGGATTGATTGTAAAATCTAAAGTCAGATCATTTGTCATCCCAATTTTCCCATCTAATCCAATATTCAAATTAGTTTGGGTACCTTTTGCAAATGGATTCCCCTCTTCTTTTTCTGCAAAACTAAAACTGCTCAGGGCATATGGTTGTAATTCAATTTGACGTTTCGGCTTAATATTTTTAATACCCTTAAGCTCCGCAAAATTACTCACCCAACCTGTCACATTCCTAGGTATAAACTGAAACGTACTTTGTTCATCTGCTCCAAAATCCCGACGCAATATATTGAATCCCCAAATATGTGCTGCCTTATCTGCAAACCTTAGTTGGCTCCATGGAATTTTGACCTCGGCAGTCCAACCATCTGCAACAATCTTAGATGCGCCATACCAAATTGGATTCCAGTTGGTATCCCAATTATCTCCATTTCCAGAGATAAACTCATCTCCTTTTACTCCTGAAGCAGAAAGGGTAAATGAAAAGGCTGTATTCTTATCAAAATAACTATCTATATTTATCTCCATCCAATCACCCGGAAAATTATCTCTCCGACTTAACCTACTTTCAATTTTTGATGGATTATTATGGTAAGCATAATACGCTATATATAAATTATCGTCGTCGTATTTTATTTTAAATTTAGTTGGTTGTTTTGGTTTATCTCCATTATTTGGTTCAAGAACCGTGAAGTCCTCTCCCCACTCCACATCATCCCATTCGTTATCATCAATGATACCATCAATAACAGGAGGCCCAGTTTGAACCCGAATAGTAGTGTATGATTTTCGATTAAATTCTTGACTTAAGAGAGTCGTAAAACAAAAAATTAATATGCAATAAGTAATAATTAGTTTCTTCAATATTGATAGTTTTTATAAGAAATAATATTTTACAAAGTCCTATTTAAAAGGACTAAATAATTCGATTTTTTACATCAAAAATAGAAGTTCAAGTTCCTCCAAACATAAAATTTGAACTAAAAAAATACAACTCTCTTTCAAAATTAAAAAAGAGAATCTTCCTTACTACTGTAACAGAGCTTTTTATAGTCGATGCCTTCTATTAAATGAGTTCCTTGGACTTATTTAATTTTCAAGGTTGTTACACCTTATCATATCTTTAATCTTTTTCTAATTGGTTGAGATATTTGGTTAGATTTTTCACACCGTAAAATATCATTTTACTTTTTTAGGTTCAGGAGGCACTGGACTTCTATCCTAATTTCAGTAAAATTAAATATCATTTATATTAGATTGCAACGCGTCTGGTGTCCATTTTTCCCCCAATCCCTCTTGCATATTTTTAAAATGAGTCACACCTTCGTGGATATTTAAAAAATATTTTTGCTCTCCCATTCTCTCAATAATCCCACATTTAGTAGCAAAATCTCGCACCGGCCCAATCATTCCTGAGATATAAAAAATAATACCTTTATTATTCAGGTACTTCTGCATCTCTTCTAGGGTATGGGAACCAGTACTATCCATATCGTGGATGCTGCTTGCATCAAGTAAAACCATTTTAGGCTTCGATGCTCTTTCATTAACTAATTCTTGAATTGTTTCTTGGAAGTAGGAGGCATTCCCAAAATAAAGTTGATCATCAAATCTAATTACCAATATATCTTCAGGCTCTTTAGCTGATTCAAATCGATCAATATTTCGATAATTAATTGATTCTGGCAATTTCCCTAAAATTGCAATATGAGGTTTTGAGCTTCGAAATAAAACCATACAAATAGATAGCACCACACCAGCTAAAACACCTTCCTCTATTCCTAAAATTAACGTCACTATAAATGTAGTCAACATCATATAAAAATCTGATCGATGGGTCTGCCACAAATGTTTAGCCTCCTTCCAATCAAACAAACTTTTAACAGATAACAATATAATTGCAGCTAAGATCGATTTTGGCAAAAAGTAAAAAAGTGGTGTTAAAAAGACCAAAGTTAATCCAATTAATGTCGCTGTAAAAATAGAGGCAAAACCAGATCTTGCTCCCGATTCATTATTAACTGCCGAACGAGTAAAACTTCCAGAGGTTGGGATAGATTGAAAAAATGCACCCCCTATTTTAGAAATACCAAGAGCTATTAGTTCTTGATTTGCACGGATTTGGTAATCACCGTGTTTAGCTTGAAGTACTTTTGCAATTGCAATACTTTCAACAATACAAATAATGGTTACTGTAAAAATAGTGGGGTACAAAATCTGTATTTTTCCCCAAATCTTCTCCGGCATTTGAAAAACAGGCAAGCCTTGAGGAACATCCTTGACCAAATCAATACCAAGTTTTTCTTCACCAATAAAATAAACTAACAACGTTCCTACAATTACAACCAACAATGCCCCAGGAATTGCTTTATTTATTTTTTTTAAAATCAACATTATAATGATACTACCAATACACAAAAATACTGTCACCCAATTCGTTTCAGAAAAATGATTAGATACATAATGAACTGTTTCATAAACACGAGAAAATCTTGGTATAGAAATTCCCAACAAATCTTTCAATTGACTTATCGCAATGATAATAGCTGCTGCTGAGGTAAAACCAACAATAACTGGATGCGATATAAAATTGACTAAAAAACCTAAGCGAAATACACCTAATAAAAATTGTGCAATTCCAACTAACAGTCCAGTCAGAATTACCAAGGAAATATATTCTGGTGTCATTGGATCAGCAATTTGGCTTACTCCAGCTAAAACTAAAAGTGCTGAAATTGCAACTGGCCCAATAGACATTTGCCGTGATGTTCCTAAAATTGCGTAAAACAATAATGGAATTAATCCTCCATACAATCCATAAATAGGAGGCATTCCTGCCAACATTGCATATGCCATACCTTGAGGAACTAACATCACAGCAACAGTAATACCCGCAATTACATCTTTTCTCCAATCTTGAGAAGAATGAGTTGAAAAATTTTCAATAATTGGAAAAAAGGATTTTAATTTCATTTTGCAAAAATAAGCGATTCGAAATTAATATCTGTAACCTTAACCACATTTGTATTACTTTTTTTCCTTTTCTATAAGTACCCTGATAAATGAGAGACAAAATTAATATTCGATAAATACCAATATGAAATTCACTAATAATATTATAATCTTAATAATCAATTATTTTAAATTACAGTCTCAATCATATTACCTTAAGCCACATTAAAATTAAATTTCACTATGCAAAATAAAAGTAAAAATAACCAACAGTTATTAATCTATTCTTTCAGAGCTGTTTGTTTACTATTAATCATGCTTTTAACTGTTCCTTATTCTGCACAAACGCAAAATAACATCCTAGAAAACGTGGAAGTAAAAATGAACGATGGTTCTACCGTCATTGGAGAACTTGTAATAGAAACAACAGACAAACTAATTGTCAAAACTAAAGCATTAGGAGAGGTAACTATTCTAAAATCTACCATTATTGAAATAAAAAAACTTCGTTCCATTAACATCGTAGATGGAGTGTACTGGCACGAAAATCCAAATCCTACCCGAAACCTTTATGGCCCTACAGGGTATGGTCTGCGCAAAGGAGAGGGGTATTATCAAAATATTCTAATCCTTCTCAATCAACTTAGCTATGGTTTTACAGATCAATTTACCATTGGTTTTGGTTTTGAAATTATATCAATATTGGCCGGAGTTAATGATTCCAGCGATGGTCCTTCTATTCCAGGATTTACAATTACTCCTAAATATTCTATTCCAATAAAAAAAGATAAATGGAATATTGGAGTAGGTGTATTAGCCCTACATATACCTGGACAGGATGAATTATTTTCTGCAGGAATTCTTTACGGTGTTAGTACTTGGGGATCTAGAGATAATAACTTTACCTTAGGAATGGGATTTGGAATAACGGAAAGAGAATTCACAGGAAAACCAACAATTACTTTAGCAGGAAATAAAAGAGTTGGACGTCGCTTTGGTATTGTAACTGAAAACTGGTTTATTCCTTTTGGGGATGATTATGAGACACTTTTTTCCTTTGGCTTAAGATATATTGGCGAACGAATTACTTGGGATTTCGCATTATTTGGAAATATAGAAGGCGTTTCTCCATTACCGTTGATAGGTATTGCCATGCCGTTTGGAGAGGGTTGGAAAGGCTAATAGGTGTTTGTTACCTTGACGCTATTACTTTATTGGTTAACAGGAGTTTTCGTAGAGTTACGCAGAACTTTTACATTCTAAAATACTCTACGAAAACTCCTACTAACCAATACCATAAAAACTAATCCAACTTCTCTGTCAAAATCGAATAAATTGTTTTAATTCCATCTATATAATTTCCAACTCGAATATTCTCGTTTGGACTATGTTGATTATTATCTCGATTCACCGTTGGAACAGAAACTGCAGGAATACCCAATTGATTAACAAACGGAGAAATAGGAATACTTCCTCCAGCAGTTCGTATCCGAATTGGTGATTTCCCGAAGGCTTTAACCATTGCTTTGTTCAACCATTGTCCTACCTCTGAGTCAAACTCAGTTCTAAATGCTAGATAAGAAGTTTTATAACTGAATTGACAAATCCTTGGATACTTTGCTCTCTCTTCCGAAGTAGGTTTTCGATCAAGCAAAAGAAAGCCTTGTGTAACAATGTGATTACGAATTAAATTAATCAATCGTTCGGGGACACTTTCAACTACCAACCTAACATCAATTTCAGCAACAGCTGAAGAAGGGATGATCGTTCTCTTCTCAGATCCTACCCAACCTGACTGCATACCTCGTACATTTAAGGATGGATATTGCAAAGATTCTTGATAATTACCTGCTACTTTATCGCCTGCAGCAATACCTATTTTTGCATTAAGATATGCTTCATCATCAGGTATAGATTTTAGAACCTCTTTTACATCATCGCTAATACTTATTCCATCATAATAACCAGGAATGGTCACTCTTCCATCGTCATCTTTCATACTTGCTATAAGTTGTGATAATCGCACTGCAGGGTTCGGAACCCAATTTCCATAGTGACCACTATGCTGTGGAAATACAGGTCCAAAAACTTTTAATGTTATAGTAGAAATCCCTCTTGCTCCAAAAGTCAACGTTGGTTGATTAGTAATATGCATTGGACCATCAAAAATGACAAACATATCTGAAGCTAACTTTTCCTTATAATCGGTTACCGCTTTGGGTAATTGTGGCGATCCTAATTCTTCTTCAAAATCAAGAATTACTTTCATATGAAAATTAGGTTCTTCATTTTGTTTCATCATCATATCTATAGTAGTCAAAAACATATTGACCGGCCCTTTTGCATCAGAAGTTGACCGAGCAAAAATTCGCCAATCTGGATTTATTTTTTCTCTGAAAAGTGAACTCCAAACTATGGTTTTCCAACCTCCTTCTGGATCTATCTCTTTTAAGGTTGCCTCGTATGGATTTTTTTGGAACCAATAATTAGAGTCAACTGGCTGTCCATCGACCTGCAAATAAATTAAAACTGTCTTTGCATTCTTCTCACCACATCTTTTTTCAGCTAGCAAAAGAGGAACAGTTTCAGTATCTAACCGAGTTGTAATAAAACCCCTTTCTTCAAAATGTTTTTCACTCCACTTAATATTAGCCTCCAGTTCGACTGGGTTATTCGCATCATTGGGCATCGCAAGTAATTCCTTGAACTGCGGGAAAGATGATTTTGCGTAATCTTGAAAAACATCATCACTTGGAAGTTGTGAGAAAAGAGTTGTCGTAAAGGTTAAAAAGCAAAAAATTAAGCGTAGAATATACATTTTCATTTTAAATTAGTTTTGCTAAATCATTGAAGGTAGAAAAGGTTTTCACTGTTAAAATACAAAAAGAATTATTTTTTTTATTCAAACGTTTATTTATTACTAAAAACCAAACCAGAAAATATCTTTAAATAAAAAGATAAACTTAAACCAACAATAGGTATTTGGAACAGTAAATTGCCTTATGCTCAAATCGTAATTTTATCTTTAAGTACTTTGAGTATTTTCTGCAGCGTATATTATTAATCCAATCTAAAATTCACTATTTTCTTAAATCATACCTGGGATATTTATTTTTAAAGTGTTATGCTTTTTCTATTTAAATTGTTGATACTAGGAACTGTTACTTAAAACAAATACCACCCACCATACTTAACTAAATAATTCGCACTCAGAAAATCTTTCTCACAATAGAAAAGCTCTTAAGTAATATTTTTCACTCCTAAAATACAATGATGAAACAGTCCTTAAATTAACTCTAGGCCGTACCTTAATTTCGCTAAATGAACTATGTGAAAAAAATGAAAAAGATTGAGAAGAGAGAAAACAAACAGCCTAAACATATTTTTGAAACGGACTGTTTAAGTAAGGGAAATAAATCATCCTAACAATACCATCACATGATTTTTAGTTAATATTTTTTTTTTAAAGATTATTATAAACTTAGCTTGTATAGAATGGAATCTCTTTTGATTTTTTTAGAAATTAGACCCATCATTGAAATAACTTTCTATTTCAGCGTTTATCACAATTAATTATATTTGATTGATTGGTAAAAATTAAGAGGGATCGTTTTTAAGAGCAGATATCACTTTATCAATGTCAGGTTGAAAACCTAAATACTCGTCTCTGTCTACCATTTCTTCGTACGATTTACTGATAGGAATTTCTTCCGAAGTACCCTTCAAAATCAAAATACTACCTTTCCGACCAATTACTTTATCTTTTGCAACGATGTAACTTCGATGAACTTGGATGAATTGATCGCCTGGTAAATGTTCTTTATAATCACTCATACTTTTAGATCCACGATATTTCCGAACTTCGTCGTTTGTAAAAATCAAAGGCTCATTTCCATCTCCTTGGAGATATAAGATATTTTTCAATTGGATAATTTTATAGGATTTTTTAGTTCCTACTTTTAACAAATTATTATCACCACTAATTTCGATATCTTGCAATTTTTCTTTTAGCTGAACATTCTCCTCTTTAAATCTTTGTTCTCGTCGTTTGATTTTTTCCAATTCTCGAATATATTCTAAGGTTTCTCTTCTAAATAACAACCCAGTAGCCACTAATTGCGTTCCAAAAATTGTCAACAAATTTACCACATACCGAAATTTCACTTTCATAAAACTTGGGAAGGTATTGTAAATGATATTCATCAACAAAGCAAAAATAAGAGCATTGACCAAAACAGCAATTAAATAAGGAACGTAAGATAAGACCGTTCCTCCACTTGTATCAATAATATATCTTTTGAGGACAAACAAATTAAAATAAATTGGTACCATCATAAATAATGTATACACCAAACTATTTTTCAAAATAACTAAAAACGCATCAACTGGCGTAGCTTTATTCATTCCTTCACCACATTCCAAATTAGAAACAAACTCAAGAAATCCACATGGAGGGTTCTCGATCAAATAATACATATTCAAAAAATGGAGTGTACAGAATCCAATTGTCAAGAAATAAAATAGCATCCAACTGATAGGATCAGTAAATGACCTTTTATTACTGGCAACTATAAATCGCCAATGTTTGAATTTTGAACTTGAGGTAAGCATATGTTGATAAAGTAGGTTGTCTAATTTATTGGTAATCAGATGTCTATATATGAATTTTATGCAATACTATAGTATTGTAGTTACATCTAAAGATAATTATTCCCTTTAGAAAATCAAATTGGAATCTGTTAATCTTTTTCAAAAAATACTACATTTAAAGAGAAAAAATATTAATTCAAATTATCCCTATTTCCTATTTTTCTTACAATTATAACTATTTACCCAATAAACAACTGAAAAAATAGTCAATATTAATGACAATTGGCAACCTACAATTTACAAGGTTGAAGTAATTAAAATCAAGCGATTATTACTAAATAATAATTGACATAATCATCAATAAGCTAAAAATAGATATAAATTAAAATTTGAGTTGATTGGAGAAAACCACCTAAATGAAAATAAAATCTATCGGTTATATTTGATCAAAAACAGAATTCGGATTTGGATACTCGATCATATTTAGGAGGAGCTTATCTTAGCTTTGTTCATATTTTATTAGAAAAAGTGGAAATCAATATCAACCTACCTTTAACTGTTCCTTTGAAGATTATTACAAACAATGGATCTAAAAACAGGCATTTTCTTTTAAAGAACCAACTTATTTACTTTTTTTAAGAATAATCAAAATTGAGGATGGCTTTTTTAAATCTTTAATTTTTTTTCATAATAAATCCATTGAATCAGTCCTCTTGCACCCATAAAAATCAATAGAGCTGCCCACAGTCCATGATTCCCATATTCACCTTCTAGTAAGAAATAAAACAAAATGTAGATCATTAACGCAACCAACATCGTATCTCGCATGGCTTTCGAAGCAGTCAAGCCTATATAAATTCCATCCCATATATAACAAGGTGTACTTATCACAGGAAACACAATCATCCAAATTAAGAATGGTAAACTTGCCTCAATTACATTTTCTTTATCTGTAAAAACATACAATAACTCACCTCCAAAAAGCCAATAACTCAAACTAAATCCAAATGCTAAAAGCATTCCCCAGGTGAAAGATAAACGAATTGCTTTTTTAAGATTAATTTGATCTTTAGCGCCTGTATATTTCCCTACTAAACTTTCGCTAGCAAAGGCAAATCCATCGACACCGTAGGACATCCAATTTAAAAACTGTAATAAAATTACATTAGCGGCCAAAACAGTTTCACCTGCAACAGAGGATTGGCTATAAAAAAAACCAAAAGCAAAGGTAAGGCAAAATGTTCGAATGAAAATATCCCGGTTGATGGTCAAATATTGTTTTAAAGACTCAACTTTCAGCATTGCTTTTTGACTAAATTGCGATAGGTGAGTTTTGTATTTTCCATAAAAAAGGATAAACGACAATACAATACCTGCATACTGAGCGATAACAGTTCCCCAGGCAACGCCTGCAACATCCCAGCTTAATATTTTAACAAAAAAGTAACTTAACAAGATATTTACAAGGTTTACAAATACTGTAATTATTAGTGGGAAAATAGCATTCTGCATTCCAAAGAACCAACCCATCATTACAAACAAACCAAGTGTGGCAGGAGCTGCCCAAATTCGGATATAAAAATACTCTTCCACCAGATGATACTGTTCCGAAGATATATTCATTAAATAAAAACTCATATTCCCAAAAGGGATTTGCATTGAAAAAATAAATATAGCTAAGATTAAAGCAACTAAAAGTGCTCTGCTTAAGGTTTGCATAATTTCTGAATCATCCTTTTCCCCAAACGCTTGAGCAGTAATTCCTGTCGTTCCCATGCGTAAAAATCCAAAATTCCAATAGATAAAATTAAAGATCATTGCACCAATACCAACTGCACCAAGATGTAATTCTGATAGCCGCCCCATCAACATGGTATCAACGGTGCTAAGCAATGGAATAGAAATATTACTGATGATATTAGGAATGGCGAGTCTTAGTATTTCTTTGTTCACTTTTTTAGGATAAAGGTTAAATGGAAAATTTGACGAATAATCATTTAGATATTGCAAACACTCAAAGTCAAATACAAAAGTAGAAGGTATTTTTTAATTTTAAGCAATATCCGAATTTTCCTAACAGATTTATTCCTATAATTTTTTCAAAAAAATCTAGCGTAAAATCACATTAAGGTATATACCACTTGATTAAAGATAATTTAGTTAAATTTGCGGCATAAAAAGAACTCAGTACCTATGAAAGAGAACCTAAGCAAAATATGGGAAAAGATTAAACACTTCGGTTTGGAAGTGTTTGCCTTTGTTACGAGTAAAATCTTTATCAAAAACTTTGCGGGAGTAATCGGTATGCTAATCGTACTTTTCTTTTTTACTACCACTTGGCTAAAATGTTATACTAACCATGGTGAAGCAATTCACATGACTAACTATGTTGGTAAAAATTTATTGGATGTAAAAGATGAAGCGAAAACAAAAGATTTTCAAATCGTAGTTGATTCAGTTGGAAATACGGAGGGAAATAAAAACTTACCCGTATTGACCGTTATAGATCAAGATCCAAAACCTGATGCCTTGGTAAAAGAAAAACGAACAGTTTATTTAACTGTAAAAAAAATAGGTTTCGAATATGCAGAACTACCACAATTAGATGGAAGTAATGAAAGCTTTGATGTATATAAAAAACAGTTAATGCTGAAAGGTATCAATTATACAAGTCTCTATAGGGTGGATAGTAGAGTGGCAGAAAATACTATTTTGGACGTAAAATATCTTGGTAAAAAGATTACCAACGAAGTTCGTGATGGTAAATATGATAAAGTCCCCAAATACTCTAAAACACCTTTGACCATAGTCATTTCCAAAAAAGGATATGGCAATACCAATGTTCCTAATACTGTCTGTAAAACATTGAGTGAAGCAAAATTAATTTTAGAAAATAGTAACCTAACCATTAATTTTGAAGCAGACCAAACTGTAGTGGATAAAGACAATGCTTATGTTTGGTTGCAAAACCCTGCTGGGGGTTCATCTATTCGATTTGGTGAACAAGTTAGGCTGCGTTTGACTCAAAATTTACCCGATGATTGCGATGACTTCATTAATGAATTGGAAGCACCCATAGAAAATTAAAAGGAAGATGATTCAGGTCAATAAATGACTAGTTAATTAGTTTCTGGGGCAGGCTTTTAGGCCATTTTCTGTTTTGAATTACCCTAATAACCTATTTTCAGCTCGTCAACTAATCAGCGTATCAAACAGTCAACCAAATATAAATTCTTCCTAAATGCATCTTTTTTCAAGATTCCATTTCTAAAACGACAACAAAGATTTTAATTATGCGTTTTTTCCAAAATAAGTTTGTGTTTAGATAATTTTTATTTGAACATCAGAAAATACCATAAACCTTATTCAACTATGCAAAGAATTTACGCTATCGTAATTTTTATAATTACAACAACTATTGCACAAGCCCAAATCAACGAAGTTCCTATAACTACTAATCCAATTTTGGCAAAACAACATGCAGTTAAAGAGCATCAAATACGATCGATGTTAGATAAGCGAAAAGCTGAATTGTTTCCAACAAATATCCAAAGCCGAGATATTATTATCCAAAATTGGTTATGCCTAGAAACTCAAGATACTTTTACCACCTGTATTGATACAACAAATGTTGGGGATTCTACCAGTTTGGCGTTAATTAACCTAGGAGATTTAGCCTTTGGTATAGCTAATTTAGATTCTACTTGTATTACTTATATAGCAAATGCAGGAGTTGATTTTGGCATTGATAGTATTTCATTAAAAGTTTGTAATACCAATAGTGGTGATTGCGATACAACAATTTATCCTATTTATGTACATCGTCCAGAAAATATTATTACTCTTCCTACAACCATTTTAAATGCAGAAGATACAATTACCATTTGTCTAGATACAAGTGTACTACCAACGCCTTATACCGAAGCCAATTTTTTAGGAAATAATCCAGTCTTTGGTGAAGTAAATTCTTTTGGAAGTTGTATTTTTTATGAAGCCAATCGTTTCTCAGGAAATGATTTAGTCACCATTGAAATCTGTGATGCATTTTGTGTGTGTGACACTTACGAAATTCCTTTTTTAATCCAGCAAGATACCATTGACCTTCCTTTCATGGATGATTTTTCATATCCTGGACCTAATCCAAATAATAAATGGCTCGACAAAAATGTATTTATCAACAACACCATGGCAATAGATCCAGTATCTGTTGGAGTAGCTACTTTTGATGGTTTAAATAAAATGGGTGCAGCTTATGGAGGAGGTTATGGCGTAGCTGATAAACTTACTTCAGCATATTTAGAAATGTCTCCGTTTAATGTAAATAGTGGCTTGTGGTTAAGTTTTTATATCGAACCTCAAGGCCTCTCAGATGCTCCAGGAAGTGGCGATTCTCTAGTTTTAGAATTTAAAAATTCAAGTGGAGACTGGAATACAATTGATACTTTCACCACTTTAAACAATCCAATTACTGACAAATTTACTTTCTATTCTTATCCAGTAAATCAAAATCAATACCTCTATGATGGTTTCCAATTTCGATTTACCAATTACACATTACGAAGTGGAAATTTAGACCATTGGCATTTGGATTATGTAAAATTAGCAGTTGGAGATGGTACATCATTCCTTACTGATATTGCATTTACTGAGGTTCCAAACCCTATTTTGAAAAATTATACAAGTATGCCTTGGTGGCATTTTGTTACTAATAAAAGTGAGGAAATTCCGGCTAGTGATTCGTTTAATGAAATTCACATGTATAGCCATGATGATGAGGATCAAGCCATTACACCAACTGAAGTTGAACTCATTGAAATGGAAACGGGCACAGTAGTTTTAGATGATATTGCATTATTTCAATCTGCTACTAACTTTTCTCCAGGATTTTTAAATGATGATTTCCCTACTCCTCCTTCTACCACATATCCAACATTTACGAATGCAATCAATAGTGCTTTTGCTGATGATTTAAAATATCTAGAATTTGAAAAATCTTATTCTATCAATGTAGATAATGAAGCGGTGAGCTTTAATCCAATCGTCAAAGACAATAATATTGTGACTCACACGACCATCTTCGATAATTACTTTGCCTACGATGATGGTACCGCTGAAAGTGGAATCGAAGCAACTAAAAAAGATGTACAACTTGCACTTAAATTTCATGCAAATGTTGCGGACTCCTTAAAAGCTGTTCAGATTCATTTTCCACATATTTTTGCTAATACTTCAACTCAAAATTTCACCTTAAAAGTTTGGATTGGTGAATTAGACAATTCACCAGAATATGAAGGTTTTTTACAAAAACCAATTTATATAGATAGTTATTTAGATTCCTTAAATGGATTTTCGACCTATTTACTAAAAGATGCCAATTCAGGCGAATTGACTCCACTGGCCATTCCTGTGGGTAATTTCTATGTAGGTTGGCAACAAGTTTCTAACTGCTCCTTAAATGAATGCATCGCAATTGGTATTGATAAAAGTAAAACAGATGGAATGAAGAATCTTTTTTTCGATGGTTTTGGTTTTGGAGTAGATTGGGAAAATGTTGGAAATGCTGATCCCACCCTCGAAGGTACTTTAATGATTCGTCCAATGGTAGGAGAAGGAACACCAGTACAAAGTTCTAAAACTGATAAAATAGTTCAAAATACCCAGTTAAGTATTTTTCCAAATCCTACAGCAGGTCTCTTAAATATTGAAATCAAAGATGAGAATTTATACAATTTTTCTTATACCATATTCAATGCAGTTGGAAAAATACTTAGTAAAAATCAATTGACTAATCAATTGGATATCAGCCACTTACAAAACGGAGTTTATTTTATTAAAGTAACGAATGATAAAACAAGTGAAATAATTAACCGAAAAATAATTTTAGTTAATTAAAAAATGAATATAGACGGCTGATAATTCATGTTGGATGTTCGCTTTACTTTTTTCAAGAAAAAATATATCTTAATATACAAAACCAATCAACTAGAAATGGATATTACAGTTCAAGAATTAAAAGAAAAATTAGATCGAAAAGATAATTTCATTTTCATTGACGTGAGAGAACCACACGAATATGAAGAATTTAACCTAGGAGCAAAATTGATCCCCATAGGAACCGTGATGAATTCTATCGATGATTATGAAGGACAGGAAGATGAAGAAATTATTATTCACTGCAGATCAGGTGCTCGCTCTGGAATGGCTCAACAGCTATTTCAAGCAAAAGGTTTTAAAAATGTAAGAAATGTTATTGGAGGTGTTTTAGCTTGGCAAGATACCTAGCAGTCTCAAACCTAAAATTAAAAAAATCACAATAGTTAACTCAATAACTATTGTGATTTTTTTTTAAAAATAATTGCCTCGTTTTAGTGTGGTAGTTTAATTAGTATTTTTTCCTGAAATACAATCCTATAGAACAATCTCTTTCAACTCTTTCAATTTTCCAATCGTAAAGGTTGGCATATTATCCTTAGGAGCAATTCTTTCACTCATATTTAACCAACAAGTGTCAATCCCATAATCATTTCCTCCTCGAATATCCGAACTCAAACTATCTCCAATAATAATTACTTTATCCTTTTTAGGGAATTTAATTTTCTCAAAAACATGATCAAAAAATCTTATATTTGGTTTTGATACCCCAATCTCATCTGAAATAATTACATGACGAAAGTGTTTTTCCAAATCACTTTTTACTAACCTTGCTCGCTGAATTTCTCTCATCCCATTAGTCACCAAAGCCATATTATACTGCCCACTCCAATCTTCAATTAAACCTTTTGCATCTTCCATCCAAAAAATTTTTACTGATAAATTTTTATGATACGTTTCAGCAAAATCAATCGGATTTTTATCAATATCAATATGATTTAAAAATCGTTCCATTCGAAGTATTCGTAATTCATCTTGGATGATTATTCCTTTTTCTAAATCTGCCCAGCATTCATGATTTATTTTTTGATAAATAGAAAAATAATTTTCATCAAATGGAATGTCGAAATCATTAATCGTTTTATCAAAGCCAAAAACCATAGCATCATCAAAATTCAAAATAGTATTATCTAAGTCAAAAAGTAGCCAATCATATTTCATAAAATTATTGTTAAAGCTTTTAGACTAATCTAAAAAATTATTTTTGGATAATAAAAAATGTTTACCTTCGCTAAAAGTACTTTTAAAAGATGGAACAATTATACGTTTTTTTTCAAGAAGATATTTTTAATGTCCTAACTGACTTTTTCAGAATGGATATTGGATTTAGGGCATTGGCAGCTTCAGCGATGGTTGGATTGATGTGCGGAATGCTAGGCTGTTTTATTGTTCTTAGAAATATGGCATTAATTGGAGACGCCTTGTCGCATGCCGTTCTTCCTGGAGTGGTCGTTGCTTTTATCATCTTTGGAAATACCGCATTAGGAATTTTCACAGGAGCAGTTATTGCGGGATTGGTCGCTGCTGTCGGTATTACTTGGTTACAGCATAATATCAACACTAAAAATGATGCAGCAATAGGAATTGTTTTTACAGCCATGTTTGCTTTGGGCGTAATGGGAATTTCAAGAATTAGTAAAGCAGAAAGTGGTGTTCATGTTCCCGATTTAACTGACTTTTTATTTGGAAATGTGTTAAGTGTTTCAACCCAAGATGTAAATTTAACCATTGGAATTATGTTCTATGTAGTGTTAAGTATTCTCATCTTTTACAGATTCCTTTTTGCCACTACTTTTCAACCAGTGATAGCAGAAACGATGGGGATTTCAACTAAAGTAATTCATTACTACTTAATGCTATTATTGTCTGTAGCAGTAGTCGCATCTTTAACAACAGTTGGTGTAATCTTAGTTGTTGCGATGTTAATTACACCCGCAGCCACTGCATTATTATTGACAGATCGATTGCATTGGGCAGTTGCTATATCCGGAATTGTAGGAGTATTTTCTACTGTTATAGGATTTATCGCAGCAGTACTTTTAGATACAACTCCTGGACCTGCGATGACCGTTGTTGCTACAATACTGTATTTATTTGCAGCACTTTTTGCCCCTAAAAAAGGTTTAGTTTTCCAAACTTTTAGAAAAAGAAAATTGCAACATAAAATTCAATTAGAAGATACTTTAAAACAAGCTTTAAAATTAAACAGCAAAGAAAAACTCTCCTTCTCTACTCTCTTAAAAAAAGTGGATTTCAGTAAATCTGCTCTTCGAACTCGCTTAAGAAAGTTACAAAAAAATGGTTTTGTAAAATGGGATAACAACCAAGTCATTCTCACTGATGCTGGTCAAAAAGAAGCAACAAAAATGGTTCGAGCACATCGACTTTGGGAAACATATTTGGTACAAGAAATTGGTTTGACTGAAGAACAAATTCATGAAGATGCTGAGAAATTTGAACACCTTCTGACAGAGGAATTATTGGATGAAGTAGATTTAAAACTAGGCTTTCCTACAACAGATCCACATGGCTCCCCTATTCCAAAAAAATTGGGAATCCCAGATTTCCCATTAATCAATTTACCCGTGTTCCAAAATGCAAGAATCGCACAACAACAAGTTAATGAACATATTACCGCACAACTTTGGAAATTAGGCTTACTACCCAATACTACATTTACCATAAATAAAATAGAAGAAAAATCTGTGGAAGTGGAGATGAATGGAAAAGTAATTTATGTGCCCAAACAACTTGCCAAGCAGGTAAATATTCTCTCGTAAACGTGTTTTCTAATGGTCTTATAAAATTCCATTTTTTTTCATCCACTTCATTCCCTCTCTTTTTGTCAACAATGCCAATCGATTATTTTTTATAAATTGAATAACTGCTTCTGGTTCTGTTTTCGAGTGTTCTCGTAAAGCCCATCCAGCTCCTTTTTGAATAAAAAACTCTTTTGAATCTTTCATTCTCAAAATATAATCAAACATCATTTTTTCATTTGTTGGATAATTTTTATACCGTTGAAAAATAATCGCGGTTCGTTGTAGCCAAATATTTTTAGATGCTAACCACTTTCCAGTTACTAATTTTACTTTCTTTGGAAAACGCATAAAATGCCAACCTACCATTTTTGTAATCCAATCGATAGTGTCCCACCAACTATGTGTCACAATCAATTCTTCCAAAAATTTAATGAAATTTTCCTCTTCCTTTTTAGTTGTCCTTTCCACCATTTGTAAAGCGAAATAATGTATCTCACGATGTTCTTCTTTTAAACATAAACGGACAAACTCTTTTAATTTCTTATTATGAAAAACACCTTCTGATTTCATAATTTCTTTAGAAAAAACAATCCATCCTGGAGCTTTGACACCATAAAACTTAAACTTATTTCGCATATAACTCATCTGGCCTTCTGCAATTTCTGGATTGCTATTTTCTTGGAAAAATGTAAGTACTTTTTGCAAATATTCTTTTGGTGAAATCATGGTTATTCTTATTCCATCTCGAAAAACTATTTAAAAAACAAAACACCATTTACTATTCTTTTATACTTTAAGTTAAATAATAAATTGAATATGTAACCATTTAGAAAATCATCGTTAACCTAACTGGTAAGTAGGTGTTAATCTGGTGTTAAACAGAGCCAAAATTAAGAAGCTAAATTTTCTTTATTTATTTTACGCGCGATCTGTCTGCTAAAGATTTTACAAAACAAAATATAGACTAAAAAAATATAAATATGTCATCCTCTAAGATCCTTATTCCCATTGCCATTATTACTCTTCTCGCAGGCGCTTATTTTTTCACAAAAAAAGATGCAACAGCTGAGCAATCTAATGTTATTAAAAAAACATTAGAAATAGCCGATTTCACAGTCAAAGCAACTGCAACGGGTGAATTAAAAGCAAAAAACTCTAAAAAAATTCGTGGCCCACGTGGTCTACGTCAGGCGAACATCTATCAATTGACTATTTCAGATATGGTTGCGGAAGGAACAATTGTTAAAGAGGGTGATTATGTTGCCAAACTCGATCGCTCCGAATTGGATACTAAACTCAAAGATATTCAAACCGAAATCGAAAAAATCGAAACGCAACTCGCACAAACTGAAATCGATACTGCCATCGAATTAAGAGGCATTCGAGATCAACTTATCAATCTTAATTTTTCCAAAAAAGAAAAAAAACTCGAAGTAGAGCAAAGTAAATACGAAGCTCCGATGGTCATCCAAAAAGTAAAAATTGAATTGGAAAGAACCGCTAGAGATTATAATCAATTACTGAGTAAATATGAATTGACTAAAGAAAAATCAGAGGCTCAAATTTCTGAAATCAATGCTTCTCTCAAACAAAATATTTCCAAACGTGAACGCTACGCAAAGCTTGGTGACGAACTTACCATCAAAGCACCTAAAAACGGAATGGTCATATACCATCGAAGTTGGAATGGAAAAATTTCAGCAGGTTCACAAGTAAGTGTTTGGAATCCAGTTGTGGCTGAGTTGCCTGATTTGACGGATATGGTTTCCAAAACTTTTGTCAATGAAGTAGATATTAGTCGAGTAAAAAAAGGGCAAAATGTGGTAATGAAAGTAGACGCATTTCCTAACAAAGAATACACGGGGACAGTTCTAGAAGTCGCAAATATTGGAGAGCAATTACGAAATTATGATGCTAAAGTTTTTGAAGTTGTAGTGCAAGTAAACGAAGTTGATTCTATCCTTCGACCTGCGATGACGACTTCAAATGAAATTGTGACTGACATTTACAATAATGTACTTGCAATTCCGATGGAAGCATTGCATAGCGATAGTTTATCTTTTGTTTATATAGAAAAAGATGGAAGAGTTTTTAAGCAAGAAGTGATTACTGGAATCTCAAACAATGACGAAATAATGATTGATCATGGTTTAAAAGAGGGAGATACTTACTGGTTGTCAATTCCTAATAATTCCGAGGATTTAAAATTCTACCCAGTCGATAAAGGCATCAAAGACCAGATCAAAAAAAGGCAAATCGCAGAAAGAAAAAAACGGCAGGATGCAATGAAAGAAAAATTAAAAAACATGAAAAATGAAAAAGTGATAAATGATGATACTGGAGGTAGTGGTAGATTTATATTTATGAATTAATTGATAAAAGATTATTATTTGATGATCTTAGATTCCTTAATTATCATCAATTTTCAGTCAATCATCATGATTCATTAATTCATTATCCTCTTAATCTATTCGTAATGCAAAGAATTCTTTTTAACTTTTACCTCGCCTTAGAAGGCGTTTTCTCCAATCAACTTCGTGCATTTTTAACCGCTCTTGGAATCATCTTCGGAGTAGCTGCGGTAATTACGATGTTGGCAATAGGAACAGGTGCAAAACAATCTATTATCGAACAAATGAAATTAATCGGTACTAATAATATTGTCGTCACTTCCATCATTCCTTCCCCAGAAGAAAATAACCAAGCGAGTAATCAAGAGGAGAAAGTACCATGGTCCCCAGGACTAACTTTAGAAGACTTAAAAGCTATCCTAAAAATCTTACCAACAGTAGATAAAGTCAGTCCAGAAATAGAATTAAAAACTACCATTATTCAATCTGCAAAACTCGAAAAAGCAAAAGCTATTGGAGTTACCAATGCCTTTTTTAAACTCAACAACTTAGGCTTATCTGACGGTTTATTTTTTCATGAGCAACATATTGAACAGGGAAAACCTGTTTGTATTATTGGAAAGAGTATCCAGAAAAAATTCTTTAGTGATGAAAATCCTATTGGAAAAAAAATTAAATGCGGAAATACTTGGTTAAAAATCATCGGAGTTTTAGAACGTCGCAATGCATCGAAAGAAAACTTGGAAAGTCTTGGAATTCGAGATTACAATTCAGATGTATACGTTCCCATCTCGACTGCTTTGTTGCGATTTAAAAATAGAGCGCTCGTTACTCGTAGTGATATAAAAAGAAGTGATTGGGATAACGGTGATAGAAAAGACGAAAATTATCATCAACTTGATAAAGTAACCTTGAGAGTTACTAATGCTAATAAAATTTTGGCCACTCGTGATTTGGTTGGAAAAATTTTAAAGCGAAGACATAGAATTGTGGACTACGAAATTCGAGTTCCGGAAAAAGAATTAGAAGCAGCGCAAGAAAGTCAAGATACTTGGAATAATGTTTTGGCCTTTATTGCTGGCATTTCATTATTGGTTGGGGGAATTGGGATTATGAATATTATGTTAGCAACAGTAATGGAAAGAATTAAAGAAATTGGAGTGCGTCGATCTTTGGGTGCAAAACAAAATGATATTGTTTATCAATTTTTATTTGAGGCTATTTTCATCAGTTTAATTGGGGGAATTATTGGGGTAATGCTTGGTGTGAGTGCGGCTTGGTTTATTGATGCGAATTATGACATTCCTACGATTATACCTTTGTGGGCAGTATTATTGTCATTTGTGGTGGCAGTTTCTATAGGAATTATTTTTGGAATTTTCCCAGCACAAAAAGCGGCAAAGCAAGATCCAATTAAGGCTTTAAGAACAGATTAATCAACCCCTATTTCAAAGCGAACGGTATAATTGTCGTTGTTTCATCCTGATTGAACTTATTATTTTTATGAAAAAAATAAATATTAATTTGAACCGAAAATTTAAAAACTTATTACAACCTAACTCCCCTATAGTATCCAAGGGGTTAACTATTTCAATCTTTTTCCTTTTTTGTAATTTTATTGTTTTTTCTCAAAGTGAAAAACTGGAATTAGGACTTACCGATGTCATTACTTTGGCTCAGAGTGATGCTCCAAATGTTTTGTTAGCAAAAACTCGATTGGCGACCTACTATTGGAGTTACCAATCTTTTTTGGCGGATTTTAAACCTCAGATTGATTTGGGAATGACACCAATTGATTTGAACAGGTCGCCTGTTGAATATTTGAAACCAAATGGACAAGTTGAGTTCCTAAGGAGGACTTCATTGAATTCATCGTTTGATATTTCGGTGAGTCAAAGTGTTTCAAAAACAGGAGGTCGAATTTTTGCGGGAACAGGGCTTAACTATTTTTATAATTTTAAAACAGATGCCAATCCTAGTTTTACAAATTATTTCGCCACTCCAATTTATGTTGGATTCAATCAACCATTGTTTGGATTCAATGAAATGAAATGGAATAAAAGAATAGAACCACTTGTTTATAGTGAAGCAACGAAAAGGTTTGCAGAGGAAACAGAAACGATTGCCAGAGTGACAACTGAATTGTTTTTTGATGTTTACATTGCTCAAATAAATTTGGGAAGTAGTCAATTAGATAAAACCAATGCCGATACCTTATACAGTGTTGCGCAAGGTCGATATAGCGTTGGAAGAATTGCTGAAACCGATTTATTGCAAATCGAATTAAGCGTTAGAAATGCTGAAGCATCACTTGCAAATGCATTGTTACAAAATCAAACTAATACAGAACAACTTCGAAATTATTTAGGAATAAAAGAAGTAGTTACTTTTGATTTAACTCCACCTGATGAATTACCAACGTTTATAGTTGACGCTGCAAAAGCATTGGAAGAAGCCAAAAAAAATCGGAGCAAATCTGTTGAACTAACTCGTCGATTGATGGAAGCTGAAATGCGTTTGGCTCGAGCAAAAAGCCAATCTGGTTTAAATGCAAGTGTAACTGGATTGATTGGACTTTCTCAAACTGCTGAATCATTAGATGGTGTTTATAAAAATCCATTGGATAGAGAAGAGGTGGCAGTTCGATTAAATATTCCAATTGCAGATTGGGGGAAAGCTAAAGCTCGACGAGCGATTGCGAAAGCGAATCAAGAATTTATCACGATGGATGTGGAGCAAGAACGAATCAATTTCGAAAGAGAAGTTTTGCTTCATGTGCAACAATTTGATATGGTAAAAAATCAAGTTCAATTGGCTTTTCGTGCTTTTGAGATCGCAGAAAAAAGAGAGGACATCACGCGTAAAAGATATCTGATTGGAAAAATTGAAGTGATTGATTTGAACCTAGCCATTCGAGAAAAAAATGAAGCGTTGGCTGCTTACATGAGATCATTGAGGGCTTATTGGACGTCGTATTATCAGTTGAGGAGTTTAACTTTGTATGACTTTGAGAATGGAAAAACGTTGGTTAAACCTGTAGGAGATTTTTAATTTAAAAAAGATAGCCGATGTAATTCAATTGCTTTTAAATAATTTCACTTCATCACCTAACTCACAAAAAGGATGATGCCCCTTGAGGAAGCATCATCCTTTTTTAGTTTTAAGAAATATTTCATTTTTTTATTAATTAGAATGATCATCTTTATTTAACAAATCCAAAGCTTCCCTTAACTGTAAAATATGTTTTACTTCGAAATCTTTCTTTTCCTCTTCAGTAGCATCTTTTCCTGGATTTTTCTTTTTCTCAGGAGACCAATAATTCGTATGACTTATTAGACCATTAAGTATTTTAGTCTTAGTTTCAACATCCTTAACTCCATAGCCTAAAACTGGTTTTAATGGACCACTAATAATATCTCCAAAAATGGTCAAAGAAGGCTTGAAAGTAATATTCGTCCAACGAGTCAATCCAAACATTGCAGCATCATGAAAAAATAAAACATTTCTCTTATTATCATTCACTTTGACTTTTTTGTCAAAAGTTATTTTTTTCTTCTCTAATATCGGAGGAACTATTGGTAGCTCTCTTTGCTCTTGCTTGGTTCTAAGTTCTTCTAGGCTTTCTGCTAATAATAAATCGGAATAAGTTAACGGACTACCCAATGTTACCAAATCTGATACTAACCAATTCCCATATTCTTTTGATTGTTCTTCGCGTACATTTATATTTTCTTCGAATACTTTATATTGTAAGTGACGATATTTTTTACTAACAATATCTTCTAAAAAAGCCTGGATATATTTATCCCCCAAAAGCTCTTCCATTTCATCTTTTTTGGGATTATTATCAACATGATCATTTTTTTCTTTTGATTGCCAAGCTTTGAAAAGCGCTACCCTCTTTTCAATTTTTTTTACATCGGAATCCTCTGAAGCCCCCTCCTCATACGACTGCAAAGCTCTAATGAGTGATTGGATTTTTTCATCTGTCTTAGCTTTTGTATCTTCAAACATCTTAGAAGTCCTCTTATCTTTAAAAGTTCCTCTAATAATTACTCTCCAAGATTCTAGAAGTATTTCAATTTTATCCAATTCTTGAATTTTCGTATCCTCCGAAATATCACTTTTGTACTGTTGATATATTTTAACTAAGGATTCATCATTTTCAGTTATTCTACTTTTTTTATAGTCTTTCCAGTTCTTTATAAATCCTATTTTCTTATCTTTTTCAGCTTCAGAAGCATTAATAGTTTGTTCCCAGTCCTTTAATAGCTTTTTAAGATTTTCTAATTTTAGAAAATTCAAATCTTTATTGTAAGTATCACTATTTAGCAACTCTTTAATCTTATTTAGATTTACATCCGATTTCTTAAAGAGCTTTTTTATTTTATTCCAAGATTTCAAGATGTCTAAGATTCTATATGTTTCTGCTTTTTCTATTCCTTCTTCTATCGTAGGCCAATCTTTCAATAATTTCTTTTGTTTGTATTTTTCTATACTTAACCCCGTTTTCAACAATTCCTTTTTCTCATCTTCTTCTAAATCATCTGATTTATATTTTTCCCAAGCAGCCAGTAATGTCTCCATTTTATACAACTCGGGTAATTTCGTTTTAGTTGATGCCCCTGTAATATCTATACCATTATTAAAATGCTGCCAAGCATAGGTTAAAATATCGTACGCAATAAAAGTTCCTAGACTATGCCCAACTACAATGATTCGATCATATTTTCCAGAGTCATGCAACTTTTTGAGTAGCTCAACTCCTTTTGCTCGAATCTCTTGTCTTCGTTTTATATTCTTTGGCCCAGGATCCAAATAACGAGCAGCATCTCCAATTATATCTGAGAAAATTGTAACGATAATTGGAATTAAAACCAAACCAAAAAAAGTGGAATACCAGCTTGGAGTTTGAGTAATTTGAGCACCTACCGGCAATGTATCATTAAATACTAGGTACAGAATCACCAAACTCGAAAAGAATAAGAAATACCAAATTCCTCTTAACGGCTTTGGTAGCTTCCATGGAGCTTTGAAAAGAATTCTTTTTAGCCAAGCTGTAACATGACTAATCTTATTTCCTTCCATCAAATGAGCCCAATAATACTCATAAAAATCTGTCAAAACTCCATTTTTATTTTGAGAAGTAGTTAGGCAACGCAACTCATAATTACCTGAGATAGAGTCAGGAATACTCCAAGTACCATGTTTTGTAATTTTAGAATGTACCTTTTCATCTTTTTCCCATACCGCTTTAACAAAACCTCTAAGCGTATCCATTGGCCTTTGCTCTCCTATTCCGTGTATAAGAAGAACTGCTTGTTTTTTCCTTTTCATTTGTTGGTAATTAAGATTAATGAAAAATTGGGCTTATCATTATTATTATAAAACACTTTGAGGAGGTATCTAAATGAGCTTTGTCATAAATGGGTAGTATTTGAAAAATACCCTTCTGATAAATAAATGAGAAAGGTCTTTGAATCTCTATTTTACTCTCAGCTCTGAAAGCTTTGTAATAATAAGAATTATTATTTTTATTATTTAATCTAATATAACTTTGACAAAAGTTTTACTCTATCCCCCTAACTTATCCTCGACCACACTCTAAACTGCCTCGCATTCTTATCATAAAATAATCTCAATCGTGCATGCTCAGATCTTGTAAACTGCGGATCATCATCCAAAATCCTCGCAGCCAATTCTCTAGCCGTTTGTAAGATTCGACCGTCCCTCGCTAAGTCCGCAATTCTAAAATTAAGAATCCCACTTTGCTGCGTCCCTTCTATATTTCCAGGCCCGCGCAATCGCAAATCAGCTTCCGCAATTTCGAAACCATTACTTGTGTTTACCATCGTCTGAATTCGTTCGCGACCTTCTGTCGTCAACTTAAAACTCGACATTAGAATACAATAACTTTTATCTGCTCCCCGACCAACTCGCCCACGCAACTGGTGTAATTGCGACAGACCAAATCGTTCTGTATTTTCAATCACCATTACCGAAGCATTCGGAACATTTACACCAACTTCGATTACCGTCGTAGCAATCATAATTTGAGTCTTGCCTTTGACAAATCGTTCCATCTCAAATTGCTTATCCTTTGCTTTCATTTTTCCATGAACAATACTAACTTGATATTTTGGTATGGGAAATTCTCTCGAAATTACTTCGTAACCTTCCTCTAAGTTTTTTAAATCTAATTTTTCAGATTCTTGAATTAAAGGAAAAACCATATACACTTGTCTCCCCAAATGAATCTGCTCTCGCATAAAACCAAAAACCCGCATTCTATGGTTCTCTGTTCTATGAACAGTTGTAACCAATTTCCTTCCTGGTGGTAATTCATCAATCACCGACACGTCCAAATCCCCGTACAAAGTCATGGCCAAAGTTCTCGGAATTGGCGTTGCTGTCATAACTAAAATATGCGGAGGACATGGTTGACTCTTTGCCCATAGCTTGGCTCGCTGCTTTACGCCAAATCGATGTTGTTCATCAGTAATCGCTAATCCAAGATTTTTAAACACCACTGGATCTTCAATGAGAGCATGGGTTCCAATTAAAATATCGATTTCTCCCGCCGCTAATTCTCCGAGCAATTTTACTCGTTTTTTACCCTTTACAGTTCCTGAAAGAAAACCAACTTTAATATCTAAACCTTCGACATATTCTGTAATCCCAATTTCATGCTGACGAGCTAAAATTTCAGTTGGTGCCATCAAACAGGCTTGAAACCCATTATCCAATGCCATTAACATGGACATCAGTCCTACCATCGTCTTTCCACTTCCAACATCACCTTGAAGCAAGCGATTCATCTGAACACCTGATCCCAAATCCTTTCTAATCTCTTTCAAAACCCGTTTTTGTGCACCTGTTAATTCAAAAGGTAATTTTTCATTAAAAAACCGATTAAAATTTTCTCCAATCAATCCAAAGATATGTCCACGAACGGAATCTTTTCTCCTTCTTCTAATTTGTAAAAGCCTTAATTGCAAAAAAAATAATTCCTCGAATTTCAGTCGACTAGTTGCTCGATCAAGGTCTCTTTGATTTTTTGGAAAATGAATATCAACAAGCGCTTTAAAGTGTGGAGGGAATTTAAATTTGGCTAAAATATAATCAGGTAAGTTCTCAGGTAAATCTGAAGGTGCAATTTTTTCCATCAAGGTCATCATCAATTTTCGCCGACCTTTTGCATCTAGCCCTTTGGCATTTAGTTTATCTGTACTTGGATATACAGGTGCAAACGAACTTGCTTTTTTAGTGGTCTCTGCCTTCAATTCTTCAATCTCAGGATGTGGAATATTCAATTGCCCTCTAAATGAATTTACCTTACCATATACAACGTACTCCTTACCTATCGCTAGGTTCTTTTCTAAAAAATAGACTCCTTTAAACCATACCAATTCAATCACTCCTGTATCATCTCGAAAACGTCCAACTAATCTTTTTGCCCTACCGTCACCTTTTGTTTCCATGCGTCGGAGGACTCCTTTGAGTTGTACGGCGTTACTTTCATTATTAATATCTCGAATTTTATGAAATTTAGTTTTGTCCACATATCGAAACGGAAAAGATCGCAACAAATCTCCAAAAGTATGAATCCCCAATTCTTTTTTGAGCATATCACCTTTTATTGGGCCTACACCTTTGAGGTATTCAATTGGACTATCTAATTTGTTGCGAAGATTACTCAAATTTGGGTTGTATTTTATTTTATTTTATGCAAATAAAAAAAGGTTTATCGAACTTTCAAAATTGGTTTAGTGTTCGGTTATCAATATCTTTGCAAAAATTAAATCAAATTACTAAACAACTGACTTATTCGAATGTTCTCCCAGCTGTTTGATTGAAAGTAAAAAATCTAGACTAAACAAAAAACTAAGAATTCAAAATAGTAACAATGAAAAAAGAAAATAAGCGACAACAGCAAATGGGTGAGTTGATCCGAAGAGAATTTAGTGTAGTGTTAAGAGAAATTGGTGGATATGTTTACGGACATGATATCATGGTTACAGTAACTCAGGTAAAAGTAACTGCTGATTTTGGATTGGCAAAAATTTACCTCAGCATTTTTAATACTGAAAATAAGCAAGCGGTTTTATTGATGATGGAAAGAGAAACGAGTCGTCTAAAAGCTGGTTTAGCTACAAGAGTTCGAAAGAAGGTTCGACGCATGCCAAATATCAACTTTTATATTGATGAGACTTTGGACGAAATGTATCGAGTTTCTGATTTGTTTCAACGATTGGAAAAAGAAAACCAGATGGGAAACGAGGAGGAGTAAATTCACTTTTTAAAGAAAAAGAAATTAATAAACTCGATAAAATATTTCGAACAGCTTCTCATCTTAAGCTCTTTTTTAGATAATCAGACTGGGAAAATATGAGGAATATTTTGGCAGAAGTAACAAATTCTAACCCAACACCAGGAACCCAATCCATCTGGGAACACACTTCAATTAATAATGTAGGGAAGAATACAAAGTCTAAACATTGCTAAATGGTGAACTCTTTTTAGTTTATTTAAATACGAAAAAGATTAAACCACAACCAATGGTTTTTACAAAAAGCTTAAAGGACGCATTAAGTTTATAAAAAACTACAAATGAATTACCTAGAACCATTTATCGATTGATCATTCAAAATTTGAATAGAGGAATGTATTGTTTGAATAAAAAAATGGTGACAAACTTTTTATTTAAAAAGTGATTATCGACCTTTGGTTTTAATAATTAATATTTAGTAATCTCACCCAGCATCCCATCCAAAATCTACGTGTATACACTTTAGCTATTTGGCCTTTGCAGATGTCAATGGGAATAATCTTAGCGATGTTTTTATTTCTGGTAGATTCGGTAATGGGGAAAGCGGCTATTCATAATTATTTATTAATACTTCGTTGGTAAGTTCTGTAGAAGATAGTTATAATGAGAGTGGTGCAGCTTTTAATATTTACCCTAATCCAGCCACAGGTAGTACCTTGCATTTACAATTCAATGATGAGAAACTTCTTGAAGAGAATATTTTTATAGTAGATGTACTTGGCAGAATTATTAATATCAATAGTTCAAAACTTGATAATGATATTTTGACCTTGGATACTTCACAACTTGAAACTGGGGTTTATTTTATAACTTTAGCCACCGATTTTGGACGTACAATTAAAAAAATATCAGTACTACATTATTGAAAATAAAAGGATTTTCTCAAAATGTCATTTTTGAGAAAACCCTTTTAGAATATTTTTAATATAGGTGAGGCTATTCTTACAAAATCAACTTATTATTATCTAGTTCAAAGGAAGATAAGTTGGTTTTTTATCTTCTTGGAGTGTCCTCAAAAATAATTCGCCAGTTTCTTCTATCGTTTTCTCTATAGGTGTGTATTTGAAATTAAGCATTTCAATGGATTTTTTATTCTCATAAATCCAAGTTCGAAACGAATTTTCTACTGTTTCTTTGGTCACATAAGCAGATGACCCCATAACTTTAGAACGCAACCATTCCAATCGCCAGACCAATGCACCCAAAATTGAATTTAGAGCTATATTTGGACGTTCTGTCTTTACCGAATCAGCAATCATTTCAAACACTTTCCGGTAGCTAATATTTTTTCCATTAGCAATTACTTTTTCACCAACTAAATCACTTTCCATCATCTCAATCATTAAGCGACTCACATCTCTCACATCCACAAAACCTGTTCCCCCAACACCATAAAACTTATTGCCTTTCTTTATCTTGGAAAAAAAACTAGCTGAACCCTCTTCCCAAAATCCTGCTCCTAAAATAATTGCAGGATTGATGACACATGCTCGTAATCCTTCCGCCATTCCACGCCAAACTTCTTGCTCTGATAAATATTTCGATTTTGCATATTCTGAATTAAAATTACTTTTTTCCCACTTCGTATTTTCATTAATTTCTTTCAATCGTTTACGCCTTCCAAGCGCTGCAATTGAACTCACATGAACTAACTTTTCGATATTATTTTCTAAAGCCAAATTAACCACATTTGCTGTTCCTTGAATATTGACCAAATGCATTTTTTTTTGATGTTTGGTCTCAAAAGAAACCATTGCTGCTGAATGATAAACTTGCTTCACTCCCTCCATTACTTTTTCCAGCCCTTTAACATCCAAAATATCACATTCCACCCATTGAATCTTATCTTCAATAGACTTCACCAAATCCATATTACTAGTTACACGTCGAATTGAAAATATATTGTTATAACCTTTTTGTACCAAATAACGCAAAAGATAGGAACCCAAAAATCCGGTTCCACCCGTAACTAATATTTTTTTATTGACCTCCATATACATCTTTAATAACAAAGTTCTTACAAATAAAACATCAACTAATTACCTGTTCCATAGTAAACAGCTCCTCCTATTGTATCTCTCCTTGCTCCTGTTACACTTGCCAAACAATTTGGAATATTTTCTAATCTTAACACTCCTAAAAGTGCCATTAAAATAGCTTCTTTAAACTCAATCGTCTCTTGCTTTGGAACTATAATTTCAAGGTTAATCCTCTCTTTAAAAAGTTCTTGCATTCTTTGTATTAGAAAAGAATTAAAAACACCTCCTCCGGTTGCAAGCATCCGGTATTTATTATTCGTAAGTCGTTCATTTTCAACAATTTGAATTATTGATAAAACAGTTTGCTCTGCCAATTGTTCAACTGCTGTACGCATTCGATTTTCAACAGACTCAGGATATTCTCGATATATCTTAAGAAGATTTTGAACAACCCATTGATTATCCAATGACTTGGGATATTTTTTAGAAAAATAATCAATCGAATTCACTTCTCTTAATAACTCGTTTACAACTGCTCCATTTGCGGCGATCTTCCCTCCTTTATCATAATCTTGATCTGCCAAATAAGCCAAACCATTAAAAACTTGGTTTGCTCCACCGATATCAAAAGCAATCATCTTACCGTTGGCGTTACAACTTATGTTGGCAATTCCACCAATATTCAAATAAAAATCATATCCATTAAAGAGGTATTTATCTGCAGCAGGAGCCAAAGGTGTTCCTTCTCCACCTAGTGCAATATCTTGCGTTCTAAAATCTGAAACAACCATCAAGCCAGTAGTAGCCGCCAATGCTCCACCATCTCCAATTTGAGCTGTCATTCGCTTGTCTGGATGATGAAAAACAGTATGCCCATGCGAAGATATAAAATCCGGAAGTATGTTGTTTCGGCTCATAAAGTCTATCACTAATTCTCCCATATAATGTCCAAAATAAACATGGGTTTTAGCATAAACTAATGCACTCTGAGTAGGCAAATGAGCCAATCGACTGTACCACATTTCAGAAAAAGGAATCGTTTCGGCTTTCAGTAATTCCCAGTTTAAAACTATATCATTTTCTACTTTAAATTTGCAAAAAGCAATATCCAATCCATCGAGTGAACTACCTGACATCAAGCCGATTGAATGGTAAGTTTTAATAGCCATTATTCTTCTGTTTGTTTGCCTAAATGAATTGTATATTTTGCTGCTGTTTCAATTTGTTCTGATTTTAAAATTCCTTTAAAAGAAGTCATCATTCCACGACCGTTGATAATCACTTCAATTCGCTCTTCTAAACTCAAGTCAGATTGTGCAAAATTTTTTGCACCATTAATCCCTAATCTTCCATCCATTCCGTGGCATGCTACACAATATTGTTTAAACACTTTCTTTCCATTTTTTAATTGATCTATATGGTTTTGTTCTGCACCATTTTTCACATTTACTATTTTTACTCCGCCAGTTGGTTTCTCACCTCCACATGCAATTAAAATTACAACAATAATAAATGTAAAAACAATTGAAATTCTCATTTTGGAGTATTTTGAGTTTTTATAAAAAAATAAAAGCGAAAGTACGATAAATGTTGAAACTTAGAGTTCATGCTATTTAAAGTTTTCTTTCTAACTTTAGTTTTCTTATAAAAAGTTTCAAAAAAATATTATGAAAACAATTTTACTATTATTTTTTTCATTTTTTATCTGTTTTTATATCACTGCACAAAAAAAACAACTCCGTGATTTTGGAATCGAGGTCGGGGTTTTACCAATAGGTGAAAACAATACAATTACGGATGTCAAAAATGTTCAAGTTGGACATTTTACGCTGATAAAAGGAGATAGCGTTCGAACTGGAGTAACTGCTATTTTACCTCATAATGAGGATATTTTTCAAAAAAAAGTACCCGCTGCCATTTATATTGCAAATGGCTTTGGAAAACTAATGGGGATTAGTCAAGTTGAAGAATTAGGAAATATTGAAACTCCAATTATATTAACAAATACATTGAGTGTCCCAACTGCAGCAGATGCGTTGATCGATTATACTATTTTTATCAAAAAAAATAACATCCGTTCTGTTAATCCATTAGTAGGGGAAACCAATGATGCAAGATTAAATGATATCCAAGGACGTCATTTACAACGTACTCATATTTTGAAGGCCATAAAGAATGCGAGCTCCAAGAAAGTTGAAGAGGGCAATATTGGTGCAGGAACAGGGACAGTTTGTTTTGGATTCAAGGGAGGAATAGGAAGTTCCTCTCGAAAACTACCTGGAAACCTTGGCGGATATACCGTCGGCGTTTTAGTCCAAACTAATTTTGGGGGAGTTTTACAGATTGATGGCATACCCATTGGTAAAGAACTAAATAAGTATTATCTCCAGGACCAATTAAATGAATCTCCAGATGGTTCCTGCATGATTGTAGTTGCAACAGATGCTCCTCTCGATACCCGCAACCTCAAACGATTAGCTAAAAGAGCTTTCTTAGGTTTGGGAAAAACGGGTGGGATTGCCTCCAATGGAAGTGGCGATTATGTAATTGCATTTTCAACAGCAGAGGATTTGCGAGTGTCGTATCAAAGTAATTCAAAATTTGAACATCAAAAAGTATTGCGAAATGATGGAATGTCTCCACTTTTCATGGCAGTAAACGAGGCAACAGAGGAAGCAATTTTAAACTCACTTTTTGCAGCAGAGACTATGGTCTCGAAAATAAAAGGAAAAGAAATAAAGATCGAAGCGTTGCCCATAAAAGAGGTTTTAGAAATTTTAAAAAAGTATAATCGAATTGATGAATCAAAAAAAGAATAATATTGCCATCATCATTCTAGCTGCAGGATCCTCCTCTCGTTTAGGCCGTCCTAAGCAACTTTTAGAGTTGAATGGCAAAACCCTTTTACAAAAATCTATTGAAACTGCGTTGAATGTTTCCATAAATGTAACCGTAGTGTTAGGTGCTAATGAAAATTTAGTCCGACCAACTATTTCTGGATTTCCAATAAATATAATTTTAAACGAGAATTGGATTTCAGGTATGAGTGGTTCAATTCAAACAGGAATGTCCGCTTTGAAAAATAACGAATTTCAGGCAGTCTTAATCATGTTATGCGATCAACCTTTTATTAATGCTTCAATATTAAAAGGAATGATTGAGGTTTTTGAAAAAAATAAATTTCCAATTGTCGCTTCGGAATATGAAAAAAAGGTAGGTGTACCAGCAATTTTTGATGCTTCTTTTTTCCAAAAATTAAAAATGCTCAAAGGGCAAAAAGGAGCTAAAAAATTAATAATGAACAACTTAGATAAAACAAAGTCATTCATGTTTGAAAATGGAAAAATTGATATAGATACAGAGGAGGATTGGCAAAAAATAAAAAAAAGCTATTAATTCCTTTTCTAAACACCAAAATATAATTTTCTACTAAAACAAATACCTACATATTTTTACATTTCATCTCGTCTATTTGAACCTTCATCTCCCTTTCGTGTTAGTTGGTCAGAAACCTTAAAAACTTTGGAAACTTTTAATATAAATTAAGTTTCCTTTAAGTAAAAAAGGAATACATTTGTAATTGGAAACAAAGCATAACAGAAATATAACTAATGCAATTAGACAATAGAATACTTACAAAAGCTGAAAGTCTTTTTTTCAAATATGGTATAAAAAGTATCAGTATGGATGATTTATCCAGGGAACTAGGTATCTCCAAAAAGACGCTGTATCAATCAGTCGAAAATAAAAAAGAACTAGTAATACAAGTTTTTCAAAACCTTATTCAAAAAGAAATTGATGCTGTGATTAGTATTCGCAAGGATGCCGACGACGCTATTGATGAAATGATAGAGGTTGCGAGATATGTAATACCAATGCTTCGACAAATTTCGCCAACTCTCATCTTCGACATCCAAAAATATTATCGAGATGTTTGGCTACTATGCGAAGAATTTAATCAACAAGAAGTATTTACTGTAATTAAAGAAAATATTGAAAGAGGAATCAAAGAAGGTATTTACAGAGAAGAATTTCATTCTGAGATCATTGCAAAATTATATGTCGGGAAAACTAATCTTGTGATTGATGAAGATATTTTCCCACTCAAAGAATACAACAAAGAAAATCTATTTAAAGAACACATTCAATACCACATTCGAGGGATTGCTACCTCAAAAGGATTGAAATTACTCGAAAAACATTTTAAAAAATTATCATGAGAAACAACTTAATGATGTTCTTGCTTTTGCTCTTCAGCATCTCGGCAAGTGCCCAAAATATCAAATCATTCACCCTTGATGAAGCTATTGCTTATGCACTTGCTAACAGCTTTGAAGTTAAAAATGCCTATATCGAAATTGCTGATGCAGACCAATTAATCAAAGAAAATAAAGCCACTGGTATGCCTCAAATATCTGGAAGTTTAGGGTACAGCTACTCATTCAAATTACCTGAGACAGTAGTTCCTGCTGGTTTATTTACTGGAATGCCTATCGAGGGAGAATTTGAAAAACTCCCTGCTTTTGGTGCAAAAAATAGACTTACTGCAAGTATTGATGCATCTTTCTTAGCTTTTGATTACAGTTACCTGACTGCCTTAAAAGCAGCTAGAACAGCGAAAAATATGGCTTTTTCCCAAAAAGAACAAGTAGAAGTGACGGTCAAAAATAAAGTGAGAGAAGCTTATTTACCATCTCTTATTTTAGAGGAAACCAGAAATACACTACAGAAAAACATTGCTAATCTTGAAAAACTATTTTTTGAAACAAAGGAATTATACAAAGCAGGTTTTGTAGAACAGTTAGATGTGGATCGACTTGAATTGTCTCTGGCTAATTTAAAAACTGAAATCAATAACATTGACCGACAAAAAGATCTTATTTATAACGTTTTAAAATTCTCAATGAATTTTCCTGCAGATCAACAGATTGCTGTTTCTGATGATATTAATCGATTATTAATAGATGTTGAACCAAGAGATTTGAACGGAAAAGTTAACTACTCAACCCGAGCGGAATATAGAGTGGTTCAACAAAGTCAAATTCTTCAAGATCTTAATGTCAGTTATATCAAATCTACTTATTATCCTAATTTGGTCACTTTTGCTCAATATCAACAAACTGGGCAGAGTGGTAAAATTTTTCAAGACAACCTTTGGACTGATCTCGGAGTGGTTGGACTTAGTGTGAATGTTCCGCTCTATTCCGGTGGAGCAAAAAAAGCAAAACTCCAACGTGCAAAGTTGGATCTAGAGAAATCAAATAACCAAATGCGTTCTTTGGAAAGAGCAATTTGGATGGAAGTTGGGAATGCCAGAGTTGCTTATAAAAATGCTGTTCAACGTGTTACAGATCAACAAAAGAACTTGGATCTTGCTCAAAAGATCTATAATACAACACAAATTAAATACAAAGAAGGTGTTGGTTCAAGTTTGGAAATTACTCAAGCAGAACAAGCACTTTTCCAATCTCAACAAAATGTCATTCAAGCTAAATATGAACTTTTGTTATCAAAGGTTGATTTAGATAAAGCCTTAGGAAAATAACCTTTATTAACAAAACCAAGGAAACTTATTTAAGTTTTCTTCATTAAATAAAAATCTCCAATGAAATACCTATTAAATATAATCTTTATTGCAAGTCTATTTTTAGCATCTTGCCAACAAGCAGAGGAAATCCCTTCTGACTTAAAAGGGAAAAAAACATATCTCAAAACCAAGCAAGCTGAATTAAGAGAATTACAAAAAAAGATTGAGAAACTTGAAACGGAAATCGAATCAATCGATCCGGAAGCAAAAAAAGAAAAACCTCGAACTTTAGTTACTACACAAACTGTTTCTCGATCCGACTTTAATCGGTATATCCAATTACAAGCAGCAGTTGAAGCAGAAGATATGGTAGCTGTTAGTAGCGAAACTGGTGGACGTATTACTTCTCTAAACGTCAAAGAAGGCCAGTACATAAAACGAGGTCAATTAATAGCTACTACTGACTTGGAAACTGTCAAGAAACAAATGGCTGAGCTAGACAAATCATTGGAACTTGCAGTTGAAGTTTTCAATCGACAAAAAAGATTATGGGATCAAAATATTGGATCAGAAATTCAATTTTTACAAGCAAAAAATAATAAAGAACGATTAGAAAAAAATAGAGAAACCATTCAATTTCAACTCACAAAAGGAAATGTTTATGCTCCAAAAAGCGGTGTGATTGAAATGATAATAGCAAAAGCTGGAGAAATGTCAGCCCCTGGCTCTCCTATAGCCCAAATTTTGAATACGAATCAAGTAAAAATAGCTGCCAATGTACCTGAAAAATTCTTAAGAAATGTTCGACAAGGTGAAATGATGGCTATTGAAATTCCTGCCTTAGAAATGAAAACCAAAGGTAAAGTTACCATGCTCGGAAGAACTATCAACCCAGCCAATAGAACTTTCAAGGTAGAAGTAAATTTAACTAACCCCAAAGGTTTACTGAAACCAAATTTGTTAGCTAATATGTTACTAAATGATTTTTCAGCAAAGAATGTGATTACTGTTCCTTTAGAACTAGTACAACAAGAAGTGAGTGGGAAAGATTATGTATTTGTAAAAAAAGATGGAAAAGATGGAGCAATAGCAAGCAAAGTTTATGTAAAAACTAGTGAAAGTTATGATGGAAATATCATCATCCAAGATGGCTTACAAGGAGGTGAGGAACTTATTGTAACAGGAGCAAGAAGTATAGCAGATAATGCTTTGATAGAAATTCAGAAATCAAATGATCAATAAAAATTGATAGGTGAATAAAATACAACCCTAGAATTCTAAAAAAAATAAAATGTCCAAAAAAATAATAGATAAGATTAAACAAGGATTGCGAGAATTTGGGTTGACCACTTTCGCAGTTGATAATCGAACGAGTGTTTTTGTCCTGACGTTCATGATTATGGTTTTTGGGATTTCAATGTATAACAGTATGCCCAAGGAGGCGTACCCAGAAATCTCAATGCCTAAAATTTTTATCAATACTGTTTACCCCGGAAACTCTGCTAAGGATATTGAGAACTTGGTCACCCGGCCTATTGAAAAAGAGTTAGCAGGAATCTCTGAGATCAAAGAATTAAACTCCTCTTCAGCACAAGATTTCTCTCTCATTATTGCTGATTTCGAGACGGATATTAATGTCGAAGATGCAATGAGAAAAATAAAGGATGCGGTAGATAAAGCAAAAGCAGAACTACCTAACGATTTACCTTCAGATCCAGATGTTTCTGATTTCAATTTTTCTGAAATGCCTGTCATGTCGGTGAATATTTCTGGAGATTATCCTAACGAACAACTTCGAAATTATGCGGAATATTTGCAAGATAAAATAGAGGATATTGGTGAAATTCAAGCTGTCAATCTGAAAGGTGCACTCGATCGAGAAATGAAAATAGAGGTAGATCTTCCTCGAATGGAAGCAATGCAAGTCAGTTTTATGGACATCGAAAATGCTGTTCGATCGGAAAATATGAATATGTCAGGTGGTGAAATTTTGACCAATGGATTTCGTCGCTCGATTAGAGTTCTGGGAGAATTCCAAAATGCAGAGGAATTGGAAAACATGATCGTCAAAAATGAAAATAATGCCCCAATATTCCTTCGAGATATTGCCTCTGTCTCATTTGGAAACAAGGATAAAACAAGTATCGCTCGTTCAAATAAATTACCTGTTATTTCTCTCGATGTCATCAAAAGAAGTGGAGAGAATTTATTGGAAGCATCTGACAGGATTAAACTAGAAGTTGATTTAGCTGTAAAAGAAGTGTTTCCAAAAGACATCAAAGTTTCCATATTCAATGACTTAAGCACTCAGACAAGATTAATGGTTTCAAATCTGGAAAATAGTATAATCTCAGGTGTAATTTTAGTTGTCTTAGTTTTATTATTTTTCCTAGGATTAAGAAATGCAATGTTCGTTGGGTTAGCAATTCCACTATCTATGTTAATGGGAATTATGATTATGAATATTGTGGGTTTCACCATGAATATGGTCGTACTATTTTCTTTAATACTTGCCCTCGGTATGCTGGTCGACAATGCGATTGTAGTAGTAGAAAATATTTATAATTATATGCAAGAGGGTTACTCTGGAATCGATGCTGCGAAGCATGGTACAGGGGAAGTCGCTTTGCCAATCATTGCCTCCACTTTGACTACTTTGGCTGCATTTGTTCCTTTAGCATTTTGGCCAGGATTGATGGGAAGTTTCATGGGTTATTTACCAAAGACGTTGATCATTGTTTTGTCTTCATCACTTTTTGTAGCGTTGGTAATTAATCCTGTTTTAACTTCAGTATTTATGAAGGTTGATGAAAAAGCAGATAATGATAATGTAAGAGCTAGAAAGGTTAAAAATATTTTGATTGGTTCATCAATTATGTTTGCTTTGGCAGCATTATTCCACTTTATAGGTATAGAAAAACTGGATTCTACTCAAACGGTAGGAGTAAATAACTCTAAAATTAATTTTCATGCTTTTAGAAATTTACTTGTGATGGCTGCGGGAATCACCTTAACTAATTTCTTCCTACTTCGTCCTTTGTCCTTCTCATTCCAAAATTCCGTTTTACCAAAATTAGAAAATGGTTACAATTGGTTTATTGGAAAAGTACTTAATAAATTCACCCCAATTCTTGTATTCATGGGGACTATTGGATTGCTCATTTTCTCCTCTGTTTTATTAGGGATCAATATGCCAAAATTAATTCCATTTCCTGAAGCTGACCCTTTATATGTCAATGCATTCATTGAACTTCCAATGGGAAAAGATATTGAAGTAACCAACCAAATTTTAACTGAATTAGAAGAAAAAGTAGAGGTGGCAATGGAAAAGTATGAACCAATTATTGAAGCCAGTCTATTGCAAATTGGAGAAAACACAAGTGACCCAAATGCCGGTCCTAGCTTTGGAACCTCCCCTCACAAGGCAAGGATTACCGTTTCATTTGTTCCCTCCCAAGATCGAGGAGAACTTTCTACAGTTGATGCGATGAGTGATATTCGAAAAGCAGTTCAAGGTGTTCCTGGAATTCAAATAGTAGTAGACAGAGAACAATCTGGACCACCTCAAGGCAAGCCAGTTGATATTCAATTGACCGGTGAAAACGTAGATACCCTTGCACAACTTTCTGAAAACCTAATCGCCTTTATCAAAAGTAAAAATATCCCTGGAATTGAAGAATTAAAAGCAAGCGTGAAAATTGGAAAACCAGAAATGGAGATCTCAATTGATCGAGAAGCAGCTAGAACTTATCAAATCTCTACCTTTAATATTGCAGACGCTATTCGTACATCTGTATTTGGGAAAGAGGTTTCTAAATTCAAAGTTGGAGAAGATGAATACCCTATCAATCTTCGATTGGCGGAGAAGTATCGATACCAGAAGGAAAATATATTAAATCAAAAAATTACCTTCAGAAATCCAGCCAATGGACGAATTGCTCAAGTACCAATTTCAACAGTTGCGGATATTCAATTTACATCTAGTTATGATTTAATTAATCGAAAAGATCAAGAACGTAATATTGGAATTACCTCAAATATTCTAGATGGTTATAATGGAGATGAAATAGTACAAGACCTTAAAACCTTACTAGAGGATTATCCAATGCCATTGGGTTACCAATATGCCTTTGGTGGTCAACAGGAAGAAATGGCTAAAGAAATGGCATTTTTAAGTGGTGCATTCTCAGTAGCACTATTTGCTATATTTTTAATTTTGGTAGCACAATTCAATAGTGTCATCTCACCTTTCATAATTATCCTTTCAGTTGTTTTTAGTACTATTGGAGTATTTTTTGGTTACGTAAGCTCAGGAATGGATATCGTCGTAGTTATGACGGGAGTAGGAATTATTTCTCTCGCGGGAATTGTTGTAAATAATGCGATTGTACTTGTAGATTATATCAATCTAGTCGTCAAACGAAAACGAGAAGATTTAGGATTTGAAAAGATGAGTCAACTGACTAAAGAACAAATAAAAGAGGCTATTATTGAAGGTGGAGGACGTCGTTTACGGCCAGTTTTACTGACTGCGATTACAACCGTTCTGGGATTGATTCCATTAGCAATTGGTTTAAATATCAATTTCTTTACTTTGATTTCAGAACTTGATCCTCAATTTTTTGTTGGAGGGGACAATGCACAATTCTGGGGTACAATGGCATGGACTGTTATTTATGGATTAGTGTTCGCAACGTTTTTGACTTTAGTTGTTGTTCCTGTAATGTATTGGTTAGCGTATCGTGGATTGATGTTAATTAAGAGAAAATAAAGATTTTGCTTACTTAGTAAAATGATCTTTAAGAGTCCTCGAAGTTTAATTACTTCGAGGACTTTCATTAGAAAAAAACAAAAAACCGATTCTCCCAGGAAGCCTTAAAATATATGACCACACTATTATAAGGTTACATCAAATAAATAAATTCAACATAATTTGACCAATAAAGATGGTCTTTTTGGTTTGGAGAAAGGATTAAAAAAATAAGAAAAGTGAAAATCACCATGAAGCACTAATAAATTCACAAAGCAGTTTAGTTGGAGAAAGGAATTTAGAATTGACTATTTGAAAAAAATAATTTGTACCACCGCCAAATTCGTTTTACAATTTATTTAGAATGAAGAATAAAAACATTTTAATACTGTGAGATATCATTGAATCAACTACAGCTAAAGCAGAATAGAAAATTTAAATTGATATGATTTAAAATTAATAAACCTCGAAGTGATTTGCTTCGGGGTCTTTTATTTTTTGAGAGAAATCAAAATAGTCCTTTTTTCAAAAACAATACATTATTTAACCCCCTCACTTCTACTGTCACCTTTGGTTGTTCACCAGACCAGTCGATTTTGAATAAGCCAAAATTCTTTTCAATAATTAAATCTCCAACGCGATATTGATTTGCTTCTTTTCTTTTTTCACTCCAAGTATGAGTCAACCCACTAGAAGTAATCTCAAAAAGTGGATTTTCCAAACCTACGAGTCTTGTTCTTGAGAGTTCAGCAATATGGCGATCACCAGTTATCAAAATAGGCATAGCAGGTTTTACCTTTTGTAAAAGTTTAAATAGACGTGCTCTTGCTTTTGGAAAATTACCCCATTTTTCAAACCGATGTTCTTTAGAAATAATTTGGTAACCACTAGCTATAATATTAATTTGAGCATCACTACTTTCCAATTCTTTCTCAAGCCAAACCCACTGAGCATCACCTAAAACATCACCTTCATTATTGACTATATATCTCTTATTTCTCCCTGTAGTTCGTTCTACATTATCTCTAAAAAATCGAGTATCTAGTAGTATGATTTTTATTTTTTTTCCCTTCTCTCCAAAAACATACGATTGATAAATGCCCTCTCTAGCTCTTACCAAAGTATCCTTAGGGACATCCAAAAAATCAAGTAATAACCGCTTACTTTCATTTTTCATCGGGTACTCCTTTCCAGCATCATTCCAACCAAAATCATGATCATCCCAAATTCCAATCACCGGAGAACAAGCTAACAATCTTCGATAATCCATATTATTTTTTAAGCTAGAATATTTATCAGCCATCACTTGCATATTCTTTGTGTCAGCATAAATAATGTCACCCAACCAAATCCAAAGATCAGGTTTATTCTTGACTACATGTTTCCACATCTCCTGGCTTTTGCCTTGGTTATTACAAGAGCCAAAGGCAATCGTTTGAAGTGTATTTTTGGTATCTAGTTTTCGTGCAGTATTTGTAAACTTTGAATCTACTTTAATATCTTGAGCGCACGCCGCAATGAAGAATAAACAACCAAAAAATAGAATAAATATCTTTTTCATAGAAAGTGATTAAAATTTTGGGACTCTTAATACTAGTTTAAAATAAAAGAGTACTTCAGAAAACCAACTAAATAGAATACAAGTTGTTACCTCTTTTTTTCACTGTACTTTAAAGCGTAAATATATCAAAAACTAAAATTACAGTTAAAATAAATTCCTAATTTTAATCATATTAGTCGAGAAGAAGTTGATTACGGACTAAACATTATATTAAAATTCCTCTTTGGAAAGTGCTTTTATCCTATGTTTTGTGGGGTGATCAATTTAATAGTTATTTGACTAAAGATAAAAATTGGAGTTCAAACTATTAGCGCAAAGGTTAAGGGTATAAAGATGTTGTTTATGCTGGATACTATAAAAGCTACAAAAAACCCAACTCATTGCTAAAGGTTTTATTGGTAACAGAATCAACACTAAAGATCTTGGTTTAACTAAATCAACTAATGCTAATACTTCCAACACTGAAAATCAAAGAGTATAAAGTAAAAAACCATTTATCAGGATAACTTTGATTTCATATCTCAATTTTATACAATATACCCATTGAATTGAAATCCTTGTTTATAGCTCATTTTATTATTAGGAAATATTTATGCTTTTCATAAAAACTCATTACACCAATTAATCATTTTCCAATTCGTTGATATTTGATCCAATTACATTTTTATTAAAACCCAATAAATAATAAAACGCAATTCCAATTGTCATCACTACCAACCCAGCTATTGCTTGCTCCATTGTATCTTTCCCAAACAATGTACTCACAACAAAAGAAAGAGAAAGTAAAACAAAAATTAAAGGTACAATTGGATACCCCCAAGCCTTAACAGGTCGCTCTGCATTTTCTTTATTTTTTCTAAAAATAAAAATACTTAGCCCAGCTAACAACATAAATGCTATGTCCATAAACACCACATAATTAATTAATTTCCCAAAACTCCCCCACAGTAAAATTAATACACATGCCCATACCATTTGTAATAACATAGCATACACAGGTGTTTTATATTTAGGATGAATGTAAGCCAGTTTTTCAAAAAACACTCCGTCCCTAGCCATAGCAAAATAAATTCTAGGCGCTGTCATTGTATAAATCCCTATCGTTCCAAATATAGAGACTGCGATAGCTATCGCAACCATTTCACCTCCAAAAGAGATAGAATCAACGGATGCTATCGCATCACTCGCTACTTTTTTGGAAGCCTCAATTACATCGAGCGGTAAAAGGTACATTAAGGCAAAATTAAACATAACATACACTATAACAATAATTGTGACTCCGATAACCATCGCACTAGGAACAGTTCGTTTGGCGTCTATCGTTTCACTGGCCAAATAGCTGGCATGATGCCAACCACCTATTGCAAAAAATACTCCTGTCAATCCAGCAAACATCATTGCCACTATATTATCAGGTACTCCTTCCATTGTAAAATTTAAAGTAACCTCAGGGTTTTTAAATACAAAGCCTACTGCAATGATGGCTATAATTGCAATTAATTTCAGTCCTGTAAATACATTAGCAAAAATTTGTGTGATGTTTACACCAACAATATTGATAAAAGTTAATACCACTATAACCAATATTGACAACATACTTTGTTCTTTTTCTGACATCTCAAAAAAGATCTCCATGTAATTGGAAAATGCTGTTGCTAAAGCAGCTAATGCACCTGTGGTAATCACTAATAAAATAACCCATCCATATAAAAAGCCAACAAGTCGACCATATGCTTCTCTTAAAAAAACATAAACCCCACCCGCCTTCGGAAACATACCACCTAATTCAGAAAATGTTAACGCTCCTGTCAAGGCAACAATTCCTCCAAGTACCCAAACTAAAATAATCAACAAGTGATTATCTAAATACCCCGCAATTTCAGAAGGTGTTCGAAAAATTCCTGCTCCGATAACGGCTCCAATGACAATCATAGTTAAGCCATACAGGTTGAGTTCTTTTTTTAGTTTGGACATCTGCTTCTTTTAATTAAAATCAAATCTAATAAAGTCTTTCTCCCATTTTTGGAGTTTTCAAATCTAGTCAAAATATATGATTGTGTTCTTTTTCTTCCCTTTTCTAAAGTGAAACTCCATTTTATTTTTGTTAACTTTATTAATTAAATAAACTAAAAACAATTAATAAAATAATTCTAATCCTTTGTTTAATCTATTTTAGTTCGTAAATTTTTTCTAAAATTGGCTTCAATTGGTTAGTCCATCCTTCGTAACCTTTTGCATTCATATGCAGCCCATCTTCAACAAAAATATCTTTTCGTACCTCTCCATTCTCTTCCAACATCGAAATACTCGCATCCATATATTCAACTTTTGGATTTTCTACTACAAATGCTTTAATCAATTTTTCACCCGCTTGATATTGAGACCATAAATTCCAACGAGCAACTGAAGGCTTCATAGAAATATAAACTATTTTAGTTTCAGGTAATTTCAATTCGATAATTTTTACAAAATTTTTAAATGAGGCAAAAACAGTTTCTGGACTAGCCCCCTCTGAAATATCATTTTCCCCGCAATAAAATACAATAATTTGGGGTTCATGATGAAAAATATACTTATCCGCAAAATGCAAAACTTCAGGAATCGTAGCACCTCCAAATCCTCGATTCAAAACTGGGATATTTTGAAAATCGTTATCCATAGTTGTCCAAAATCTAATACTAGAGCTACCCGTCATCATCACACCATTTTTGGGAAAAACATTCTCGTTATCTTGTTCTATAAATTGATCAATTGCATTTTGAAACCGTTCAAAAGGTGGGTTTAATTTACTCTCCTGTAATGAACTAGGTATTTCTTTTTTTTCTTTCTTGTTCAGTGATTTTTGAGGAGTGGTGTCACAACCGTTAAAGAAAAAGATAACCAAACATACTAGTAACAGGTATAGTGGACTTTTCATTTTTTATAAATATTTTATGTTTTGTTATATTTAAAAATAGGAAAAAATGTGGGTTAATTAAAAAGGCGTAATCTATCAATTGATAAAATAGATAGATTACGCCTTTTCTTATTTTATTTTGAGAGATTAGTTTCGATCGGATTTACGAGTATTTATATTTTCCAAAATATATTTCCCCACATCTCTTCCTTGTGCTACACCATCATCAATAGCTGGTCTGTAATGAATCCCTCCATAAAGTCGACTTACTGCTGCCTCTTCTGATGCTTGAATAAAAGAAGTAAATGATCTTGCCTTTAAACCATATTCTACTTCTACATCATCTGAGTAAGCAAAATTATCACCGTATAATTTTGTCAAAGCCAAAGCTGAGGCAGAAGAAATAACACTGTGTCCACTTGTATGCTCTGGGAATGGAGGAGTCTGTAAAAGTGGTAACCATTCATCGTCGATGAATGTATTAATTATAGTTTCTGGTCGAACTAAATTACTCCTATATTTCTCATCCCAACAACTAATAAAGGCATCCAATAATGAAATTGAAACCAATGAATATGCCTCAATGGATTCCATCATATTTGAATTAGATTTCTTTGCAGCAATCTGAGTAATTCCAATCCAATGCCCTCCTGGAGAAATCTTTTTGGTCGCAAACATCATATGCCCTTTATGAGTAGATACGAAAGGATTGCAATCCCAAAATTTTGCAATTTCAATTTGTTCTGCCGTTTTGTTTTTCCCGACTTCATAAACTTCCATTGTCTCTTTAAAAAACTGACTACCTTTCTTCGTACTGAATTCAGTTGGTGCATTTGGTTTAAATTGATCTGGTTTTTTCAAAACAAAAGGACGTATTGTTCTCCAATGTGGTTCAATCCCATCCATAAAATCGGGTGGAGTTGGTTTCCATTTAGAAGGATCATCAAATGGAACCTCATACTTTGAAAAAGTTCTAGACTCCGCATAATTGTCAGTTTTGGACCAATTCAAAATATGATCCGCCACAATTTTACCATATTCGATAGATCGTTTTCTCACATCAGCAGGCATATTAATCACAGAATCCATCTCCAAATATAACTCAGTTCTAAAGTCCTCAATTTGAGTTACATCGAAAATAAAACTCTCACTTGTTTTCAAAAAAGCATGCACACTTGCTAATGGAAAACAATATTTTTTATTCGCATCGGGAGGTGGAATTGTAGTCAAACCATTCAACTGTCGCTCAAAAGAAATATGAGTATTAAAAGCAGGAAGCAATGCCTCGTATGCGGCAATGCTTGGGTAAGCATAATCTCGTGCTGCCACAGGTGGTGAAATGATATCATGGACAATTACATCAGTCAACTTCTTCATGCTTCTATGAATATAATCTGCCTTGGCAGCGTCTTGCTCCCAATTAGGATTATGAGATTCTTGACATCCAAATGTAAATAGTACTAAAAAAGCGAATCCAATATTTAAAATTACTCTCATTTTTATTTTTTTAAATTTATAATAAAAATTAATTCTTTACCACTGAAATAAAAAAATTAGTCAAAATTAATTAATTTCAAATCTAGAAAAAACCCAATCGTATTGAAAGCGAACTTTTAACACTCGCTCAAAACCATTTATGAAAAAAACCACTTTACTTATTTTTTTTAGTTTTTTATTAACTTATACGGGTGCACAGTCATTTGGTTTTCAAATTGAAAATAAAAAAGAAATTATTGAGATTCCATTTGAAATCCATAACAATTTTATGGTAGTTCAAGTTATAATCAATAATTCTCTACCCCTAAAGTTTATTTTCGATACTGGAGCCGAACATACTATTTTAAGTAAAAATATTTTTGCTGACGCACTCGGACTTACTTATGATCGACCTATTCGATTAATTGGAGCCGACCTTAATCAAGAATTAGTCGCGCATGTTACTAGCAATGTAAAACTTAAAATAGGAGATGCTATTGCTCCATCTCAAGATCTATTGGTTTTGTCTGATGATTATTTTATGCTCGATGAATATGTGGGAATAGAAATTCATGGAATTGTTGGAGCCGACTTATTTAGAAATTTAATCTTAAAAATTGATTACAAACGCAATAGTATTTATATCCAAAGAACATCTTCATTTCGCCCGCCTAAAAGAAAATGGAAAGAAGTACCTGTCTCTATTAATAAAAACAAACCTTACATTCTTGCTCAAGCAATTCTTGGAGGAAAAAAAACGGATATAAAATTATTAATTGATACTGGCGCTAGTCTATCTTTATTGTTACATACTAATTCCAGCGAAAATATTCAACTTCCTGATAATATTATTCAGGGCAGTGTTGGCAGAGGGTTAGGTGGGATTTTAGAAGGGTATTTAGGCCGTGTAAATCGCCTAGAGTTTGGAGGATTATTTTTTAATAATATTATAACAAATTATCAGGATATATCAGATGCAATAAGCTTAGAATCAATTTCAGATAGAAATGGAATTTTTGGAAATGCTCTAATTAGCCGATTTAATATTATCATAAATTACCCCAAAGAAAAACTATACCTGCTTCCACACTGGCGATATAATAAAGGATTTAAATATGATCGAAGTGGATTAGAATTAATCGTGTCTGGAAAAGAGCTAAATACAATTACTGTTTATAATTTAATCAAGGAATCTCCTGCTTCTGAGGCAGGTTTTAAAAAAGGAGATAAAATACTTTCAGTAAACGAAATACCTACCCGGTTCCTAAATCTAAAAAGAGTGTCAAAAAAGTTGACTAAGAAAGTAGGTAAAAAAATAAAAATAAAAATAAAACGAGGTGATGAAACTATGATCTTGCGATTTAAACTTCGAGATTTAATTTAAAAATAAAAATAAAAATGGACATTAACTTACTTTTCAAAATTTGCAATACTTTAGTTTTACCTTTTTGGTTAGCACTTATTTTTGCACCAGAACATAAACTAGTGAAAAATTTAGTTACCACAATTGCTATACTATTAGCATTAGTTTATGCAAGTTTAGTTCCTATTTTCTTAGAAATGGAAGAAGGTGGATTTGGAAGTTTAGAAGAAGTGATGTTATTGTTTAAAAACCCAAAAGCTGTCTTGGCAGGTTGGATTCATTATTTAGTTTTTGACTTATTAACAGGTCGCTGGATAGCTTTGGAAGCGATCAAAAATGGTATTTCAAAATGGTATATTGGACCTTGTTTACTATTCACATTAATGCTTGGCCCAGTTGGCTTTTTACTTTTTACAATTTTAAAATATTTTCACCTTAAGAAAAATTAAGCTACTAAAAATAATCTGATGGCCTATTTTTAAAACTAATTAATAAATTCCATCTATGCTTATACTTGTCATGGGAGTCTCAGGTTGTGGAAAAAGTACAGTTGCTCACCAACTTTGCGAAGCACTAAACCTACCATTTATCGAAGCAGATGATTTTCACCCTGAGGCTAACCTTTTAAAAATGGAGAATGGTCAGCCACTAAACGATAATGACCGCGAACCTTGGTTACAAAATTTAGCCTTAGAACTAAAAAAAGAAGAAGCTAAAGGTGCAGTCCTCGCCTGTTCAGCTCTTAAAGAAAAATACAGAAAAACCTTAATATCCCTGATTTCCAAACCTATGCAAATCATTTTCCTTGAAGGATCTTTTAAATTAATTAAAAATAGGATAGATCAACGTGCAGGGCATTTTATGCCATCACAACTTTTACAAAGTCAATTTGACACATTAGAAGTACCAAAGGATGCTTGGACTTTTGACATTCAAAATAATCTTAAAACAATACATTTACATATTCTAGAAAAAATACAAAATAGTTAATCTACCACTTTTAGCATTAACCTTAAATTGACAATACTTCTTGTATTTATATAAAATAAGAAAAGCCTGATATCATCTCTCCATAAAAAAAGCCGCCCGAATGATCGGACGGCCAATTAAGATTTGAGATAAAGAGAAAATTTATATTTAAACAAATTTTAAGAATTACTAGTTTCAAACATCCAATTTTAGCTCATCATAAATTAGCGTGTGTTGGTTACTTTATGTGAACGTGAGAAATATAATCCATTATCCCAATTTCATCTTACTATATATATAATGCACTAGTAATCATTTTCTCTTTGTTTCTAAAAGAATACTCCTGTGTCAAAATCTTAACAACTCAAATGAGGCTTATTAATACAATAGAGAAAATGTATTTAAAATTAATTTAAGTGATTTAGAGACAATTTTCTATCCATACTATTACATCATCATCACTATTAGCAGTCAATGTTTGGCCTGTAGCTGTATCTATTACACTAATTGGATAAACAAAACCCTCAACCTCAATCCCCGACTGGATGATTGCTATAAATGCGTCGTCGTCATTGGCAGTCTGAACATTTTGGTTGATATCGATAACACTTATTGGATATTGATAATCGTAGCAATCAGGGATATTGATCGTTCCAGTAGTATCTGGATTTTCTATAGTAATAACCGTCATTGAGTAAACGATACTTCCAACATTATTTCCACCTCCATTACCAATATTAGTACAATCTTCTAATAAATCATCGAGTTCTGCTTCACTATTAGCAATCAAATTTCCTGTCGCTGGGTTAAATAAGGTCATAGGGTAGCCAAGAGTCCATTGGAGAAAGCTAAAATCAGAAGGAAAATCATCCTGTGAATTTACCGTAAAACTTGTTCCATCTGGTAAATCAAAATTTACGGGGAACACAATATCATAACAGCTGTACGTTCCAAAATTTCCACCTGTTCCTGTACCTGTCATATCACACTCTTCTAATAGTAAAGTGAGTTCTGATGTATCATTAGCGATGAAACTTTCCCCTAACTCATTAGTTAGGTTTACTGGAAAACCATAACCTACTGGCTGATTAGAACTATTAAAAATTGCCGCCACATCATCTGATGAATTTGCTGTAGCAGATGATCCATCTTCAAGAGTAAAAACTACTGGAAAATTTTGTTGATAGCAGTAATAGGAATTAAACGCTCCTCCTGTTCCTGTTCCTGTTTCACAACCAAACAAGTAAGAATCTAATTCTTCGTTATCAGATGCTGATACAGTTTCTCCTGTGCTAAGATTTATCAATTCTATCGGATAGCTAAAATCTACAGGATACGGAGGAGCCTCAAATAGAGTCTCAAATTCCACCTCAGAAGACACAGAAACAATACTTCCATCTTCCAAAACAAAAGAAATTGGAATTGATACAGTATAGCACCCGGACGTATCAGAGCTAACTAAGCTATACATTTGTTGTTGGCTTTGGTTCATAACTTCTGGCTCTGGAACAACAATATTATCCTGAGTTGGATTGCCTTCATTACATGAAGTTGTAAATAATGCGACAATCGCAATAAAGAAGGTTAATTTGAATAGATTTTTCATAATTTGAATTTTTTTGTTTCCCAAAAGTTTATTACTATTTGGAATTTTTTTTGAGTAATTTAATTTGAAATAGGTAACTTGAAAAGTTTGTGTTAGCTGAGTTTTTTTGTTCTGAACAATCAAATTCTGCAGCTTTCAAATACATGACAAATAAAAAAGTCTTTACCCCCAATTTTTTTTTACTTTCCTAAGAAAAAAAATTTAAAAATACTATCTTAAGCTAGTAATCGATTGATTATCAATTATTTGTAATCAAGTTTTATCCTAGAGAAAAATGTATCACAAAGATCATTTGAACAAGCCAATAAATATATTGTTTCGAAAATCTAGTTTTTACTTTCATTCAAAAATTATTTTGTAATTACTACTTACAAATTTATGATAACGGTTAATGCCGCTTAAATGCTAAAACTAAATTTTACTTTAAAAAATTTACAATTTCCTACTATTGGTTCCTATGTTTACTTCAGCTTTTAATAATCAACTTCTACCACGAACTATGAACTTACTTACTTCTGAACAAGAAAATCACTTATTAGAAAAAATTCGACAGGACAATGATACAGCCTTTAGAGTTTTATTTGACAATTATTACAGATACCTCACCACAATTGCTTATCGGTACTTAAAAGAAAGAGAAAAAGCAAAAGACTTTGCTCAAGATGCATTTGTTGTTTTATGGAATCAACGAAAAGATTTAAATATCAAAATTGGATTAAAGCCTTATTTGCGTCAGGTGGTTGTCAATAAATGTTTGAATCATTTAAGGAGAGAAGAGCGATTGGATTTTTCAGAAAACTCTAAATTACCTGAAACCATTACTAATATTGACGCCATTCATCATTTAGAAAAGGAAGATTTGCAAAAAACAGTTCAAATTGCAGTAGATCAGCTACCTAATAGATGTAGAATTATTTTTTGTATGAGTCGCTACGAGGAAAAATCACACAAGGAAATTTCACAAGAATTAGGCATTACCACAAAGACAATTGAGAATCAAATAACCATTGCTTTAAAAGCCTTAAGAAAAGCAATTCACAAAACAGCTATGCTTTTTTCTTTCTAAAATAATATTTTTAGAATCTTTTGGGGGGAACTCCAATTTCAATTGTCTTTTATTCAACTACCTCTTTTTAGGACAAAAAAAAAAATATGAATACAGATCATTACATATCGTTAATATATAAGGAACTTAAAGGCATAATATCTCTTGAGGAGGTAAAGCAATTAAGTAGTTGGGAGTTGCAATCGTCTAAAAATCAAAAAATAGCTACAGAAATTCGACAGGTTTGGCTAGAAACTGAACAATATGAAATACCATTTGACCTTGATCATGATTCTGATTTCGCTAAAATTAAATTGACAATAAATATCCCGGAAGTCGCTTCAAATGTAATTCCAATTCAATCAAGAAGGAGATTATGGATAAATGCTGTCGCTGCAGCTGCAATTGTATTGTTATCTGCAACATTTTTATTTCAGAATTATTTTCAAGATAAAGAGCAATGGGTAGAAGTTGAGTCAGGCTCTGAAATTATGGAATTTAAACTACCTGATGGGTCAAACATTTGGCTTAATGCAGGGAGTAAACTATCCTATCCTTCTAAATTTTCAATTAATGAAAGGCTGGTTAAATTAACTGGAGAAGCCTTTTTTGAAGTAAGTAAAAAGGAAGGCAAACCATTCCAAGTAACTACAAACCGAATAACAGTAACTGTTCTGGGAACTCAATTTAATGTTCGTGATATAGCTAATGAAAAAACCTTTGAAGTAGCTGTTCAAGAAGGTAAAGTAAGGGTTCAGAAAAATGAATCCAACCAAAAAGTTATCTTAGAAAAAAATGAAAAAGCCACTTATGATGAGGTTAATTATTTACTTAACAAATTGAATGACAAAAATTTAAATCAATTATCATGGAAAAGAAAAAGGCTAAAATTCAATAACACGGCTTTACAAACTGCCCTCAATAAAATTGCAGTTCATTATAATATAAATATAAAGTTAGAGAATAAATCAATCAAAGATTGTCTTATTTCTGGATCATACAGCACTAAAACAGAAGTCTTGAAACTTTTGCAGCAAGTTACCACAAATCAAAAAATTAAAATCAAAAAATTAAACGAGACCGAGTATAAATTGACGGGAGGTACATGTAAATGACTTGAGAACACATTAACCTATTGATGTGTAAAAGATAAAATCCATGATTAAAAAAATATCCATTTTTTCACTCTTCTTATTTTTTCAAGTAAGTTCAATTGCCCAATCGCTGCTGGATAAGACTGTTAGTTTCTCTCTCAAAAATGTATCTGTTTCTGAGGCACTTTTTACGGTAAGTGAAGTTTCTGATGTCAATATTACTTTCTCATCTAAGTTTTTTCCAAAAGAAAAAAAAGTAAGCATAAATGTCAATGAAGAACCACTTCGGAAAGTTCTAAATAATTTCTTAAAAGATACCAATATCAACTTTCGGTTGTCGAGGGGAGGTATTGTTTTATTTCGAAAACCTTCACGCAGATTGACAATCAGCGGTTATTTAACTGACGCAATAACCGATGAAAGATTAGTTGGTGCTCACATTATTGAACTTAATAGTTTAGAGGGTAATACAAGTAATGCTTACGGCTTCTTTAGCCAAAACATCAAACAAGGGAAAGTAAAATTACAGATTTCGTACTTAGGTTATCAAACAAAAATCATCGAAATTGACATAAAAGAATCTAAACAACTAGATATCGCCTTAAACCCTTCCCTTACGCTTGAAGAGATTACCGTCAATTCAAATACAGGTAGTGTTTCTGTAAATTCAAGAGGAACTGAAACAACATTACCTCTACATCAGCTTTCTTATTTACCAAATGTAGGAGGAGAACCGGATATCATGAGATTTATCCATTTACTTCCTGGTGTCCAAAGTGGTGCAGATGGATTTGGTGGACTACATATACGAGGAGGTAATGTCGATCAAAATTTAATTCTTTTTGATGATGTGCCAATATATAATCCTTCCCATTCTTTTGGACTTTTTTCCATATTCAATCCTGATATTGTCAAAAGTGCTAAATTATATAAGGGAGGTTTTCCTGCTAGATATGATAGTCGTGTTTCATCAATTCTAGATATAAGAACGCGAGAAGGAAATGGACAAAAATTTTCAGGAAATTTTTCAATAGGAACAATGGCTACTAGGGGATTAATTGAAATTCCATTAAAAAAAGGAAAGGGTGGAATTTTGATCGCAGGTCGTCAAACACATTTAAATTTATGGCTCTCAAATTTAGCAAAAAAGAAGAAAGAAGAAGAGGGCTTGACAGGTGAAATGAAATATTCATTTGCTGATCTTAATGTTAAAAGCCATTACTCAATCAACAAAAATAATAGAATCTATCTTAGCTTTTATGCTGGAAAAGATAATTTATTTGATCACTCCTTCAGAGATGATAATGAAGATATTGATCCAAATCAACCAGTTACCGAGTTTTCCGTCTTACTAAAAGACATTTTTGATGTAAAGTGGGGAAATAACATCATTTCCCTTCGTTGGAACCACCTTCATAACGATAAAATATTTTCTAACACTACCATCACCTACAGTAAATTCAAATACACTAGTGAAAATGCCCTAGAAAGACAATTTTCTACTATCAATGATAATGTATATGCTTCACGAAATATTTCATTTTACAGTTCTGCAATAACTGATTATTCTATTCGGACTGATGTCGATTATTTTATTAATCATGAGTATCGTCTACAATTTGGAGCTAATGCAATTCAACGAAGTTTTAATCCAGGACTTGCAGAATATAGTTCTACTGGAAATGATTTGGATAGCCTCTTTATTTTCAACCAAAATAGCTTTGAAAACAGTAGCCCTCTTCATACCACGGAATACAATATTTATGGAGAGGGGGAGTTTCAACGAAAAAATTGGACTATAAATGGTGGTATTCGATTATCATCCTTCGTTCAACAGAAAAAACTAAATACCATTCCTCAGCCAAGAATAACTATTAATTACAATTATAATAAATATTTGAATATTAATACTTCGGCGTCTCGAACTACACAATTTTTACAATTGATTACTAGATCTGACTCAGGGCTACCTAATGACTTGTGGCTTCCAATATCAAATTCATCCAATCAAAAATCTTGGCAATTTACAGCTAAGCTCTCAGGTCTAATTCAAAAACATTCCAATTGGAGTATTGAAGGTTTTTGGAAAAAGATGGATAACCTCTCTCGAATTGATCAGAATCAAATACCAAATGCTTCCGCTAGTTTAAGAGAGTTACAAATTGATAGTAAAAACTGGGAATCTTTTATTGAGCAAGGAAGCGGAGAAGCTGCTGGATTCGAGGTTTTTCTGGAGCAACAAAAAGGTAAATTAACCGGCTGGGTAAGCTATACCTTTTCCAAAACAAACAGAAACTATAAAGGAAAAAAGACTCCCTTTTCCTTTGATAGCCGACATGGTGCATCTGCAGCTACTACTCTCCACATTTTTAAAAACCTAAATTTTTCAGCTAATTGGTTATTTCAAACTGGTCGTCCATTCTCTCCAACAGAGTTTTCCGAGGGCGATATCCCCTCTACTGTTATTGATTTGCTGGAAATATCAGAAACCTCAGAAAAAAGAATTCGATTACCTAATTTTCATAGATTGGATTTAGCATTAAATCTCCATTTTGGGAAAAATAAATGGACGCATCATTTCAATTTTGGAATGTATAATGTTTATAATCGTAAGAATGTGTTCTTTGCATATCCAGAGTTGACTATCAATGAAACTGGTGAAGAAATTAGTAATATTAAAACGATCTATTCTTTACCATTTTTGCCATCTTTTAGTTACTCTATAAAATGGTAAATTTTTTAAGTCTTTATCATAAAATCCTTTAAGAAACATTGTATTTCTAATATACAAAAGGTATCTTTGCACTCGTTTTTTTAAATAACTTAAATAATAAAATCAATGTTTGCAATTGTAACTATCGCTGGTCAGCAATTTAAAGTTGAGAAAGATCAAGAGATCTTTGTCCACCAGCTGGATGCAAAAGAAGGTGACTCTGTATCATTTGACCAAGTTCACTTGGTAGATAATGCAGGAAATGTTAGCCTAGGTACACCAAATGTAGGTGGCGCTTCAGTAAGTGCAACTGTTTTGGGGAATCAAAAAGGAGATAAAGTAATTGTCTTCAAAAAGAAAAGACGTAAAGGATACCGAGTTAAGAACGGTCACCGCCAATCTTTTACAAAAATTAAAATTGACGGGATAAACGTGTAATCTTCATTAATTGTTAACATTTCACAATTTATTTGTGACTTAAAATAAAATATCATGGCACATAAAAAAGGTGTAGGTAGTTCGGATAACGGACGTGACAGTAATAGTAATAGACTAGGTGTTAAATTGTTTGGTGGTGAAGCTGCTTTCGCAGGAAATATTATCATTCGACAAAGAGGTACAAAGTACCACCCAGGAAATAATGTTTATATGGGAAAAGATCACACTATCCATGCAAAAGTTGATGGATTTGTAAGATTCGATAAAAAAAGATCAAACAGAACTTTCGTACATATTACTCCAGTTGGAGAAGAAGCTTAATAATTATTTCTTCCAAAAAAGTGATTTAATTGATTCACCGTTAAATTATAGAAACTAAAGTTACAAGAAAGAGTGTTTTAAAAATGATTGTCAAAAATTGACCATTTTTAATAAAAGTTATTAACTTTGGTTAAAATAAATTAGAATTAGAATAGTTTTAGTTTTCATAGCTTTATATTTTTTGTTGTTAAGCCTAATCTCTCCGATTAGGCTTTTTTTTTGGGTTAATTTCAAATCAAAGAATAAAAATTGGCTAAATTGCATTCTTCAAAAAGAAAAAATGCACTTTAGAGCAAATCTTCTAAAGTGCATTTTAATAGTAATCCTGTAAAACTAGGTTTACTTTTTAAATTATTGAAGGTTTTTTTAGAGAATTTCATTTTTGGCAGTAGTTATTACCCCGAGGCTTATTCAATTGTGTATTTATGTTTTTAGGTAATTGATTATTAGGTACTTCTTCTAACTTGTTCAGTATTGACTCCTTTGTTCTTAAATCAAAACCTGACAAATCATCTAAATTGGAAAAATTCGTTTGGTATTTATTATTAAAGAATTCTAGTAATCCCTCTTTTACAAAAAAGTGGAAATCTTCAAAGTAATTTAAATATTGAATTGGAAGGCCTTGGTCATTCAAAAAACTATTCAAAACAGCAAACTCAAATAAATCTTCAACATTGGGCATATAAAATTCTGACTTTGACCTTTGTCTTTTTGAGAAGACTTTTTCTAAATTCATAAAAACTAAATTATTATGTGACAAATTTTCCCAAAGATTCAATTTTATCTTAGCTCCTTTTCTAAATACTATTTTGAATTGAGTACAGGATTCTTTTTGAGAAGAGCTGACAGTTCCTACCTCAGAAAAAGATTTAATAAAATTGATTACTTGATGATGATCTTTTTTACGAAGTAAAAAATTAAAAGGCAAATCTGAGACAGATTTATACATAGCAAAATGTTCAAATAATAAATACTCTGAATCCTTTAAACATTTCAATAAATGAAGAAGAAATTTTTGCTTAAAAATCATACGTTCGGTTTTTGGCGATTAAAATTTGTTTAGACTGAAGGACAGCAAGTTATCAAGGTTGTACCTCATTTGAGACTTACTCTAATTCCTTTTAGCCATAAAACTAAAAAACTCAAATCTCTTCAAGAGCCGATTCAATGATCCAACCGATTTCTCCATTATCTAATCTAACTTTGTACCAAGATGTAATTTTCTCTATGATTTTAACCTTTGTACCCTCATGAAGAGGTAATAATTCATTACTTATCTCATCTGGAAGAGATTTCAACAAGGTTTCTTTACTCATAATAATCGCAACATCACTTTTTTTTTGTATTTGAAAACTGTCATAGGCTAATGCAAAAATCATTATACTCAAGCCTAAAGCCATCATTCCTCCAAAAAAACCTTGTTTCCTTGTTATCCTTTCTTTACCCAAAATCCAAAGAACGATACCTCCAATACCAACGTAGATAAAAAGGATTCCAAGGAGTGACCAAAAACCTGAATGGGTAATATTTCGTATTTGAGTCCACCATCGAGTCAAAAAGAAGCTTGGTAAAACTACAATTTCATCAATTGTATTTGATTTTGCTAAAGATAAATTGTGGAGGATTGCCGTTTCATTTGGAGTAATCAATAAAGCTCGTTCATAATTCAAAATTGTTTTCCCCCATTCCTTTTTCTGAAAAAAACAATTCCCTAAATTAAAATATAATTCTGATGATTGATAATTCTTATCTAAAATAGACTCATACAATTGAATGGCCTCGTCATATTTTTTATTGGAAAATGCTTTATTAGCAGATTGAAAAATATCTTGCTGCTCAAATTGAGCAACTACAGCAGAAATAAAAAAAAAGAAAACACAGAAAATCAGGGATATTAATTTTTTCATTGTTTAATTGTTTTTATATTTAAATTCAAATTCTCCTCAGATCTAGAATCTAAATTTAGTTTGCCTTTTGGAGGTAGAGCAGTTTGGATTTTCGTTTTGCTTTTATTTGGTTCAAAAAATAGATCCTCTAAAGTCATTGGTCTTCGCGAAGTATCCCAGTTAAATCCATCTAATTTTTGCTCTTCATCTGTCGCTTTTTCCATGGGGGTAAATTTTGCTTTTGGCTGAGTATAAAACTTAATATTATCAACTTGATTATTCCCAAAATAAAGAAGCATACTGCTTGCTACTGTTTTATTTGATCCGATATATTTTTCATCATCATCAACTGCAAAATAAATAGACTCTGCATTTCCATTTACTTTCATTCGTCGAACCTCATCATTTTCGAAAAATACGATATTATTTTTTCCTTTGATTTGATTAAAATAAACTTCATCGGGTGAGTTTATCATAAAAGAATTCCTGAACAAATAAATTCTATTTACCTTTTTTTCCACCAATTGAATATGAATTGTATCAGCAGAAAATTGAGAAGTATCTGACCAAATTATTGGATCATCATAAAACTTAAAAATAGAATCCATTTCGCTGTAGACCAAAGAATCACATACCGCTTGCAAATCGGACTTAAATAATCGGACATCTGGATAAGCAAGTAAAGTTCGGACAGAATCTTCTGGGTTTGGCTTAAATGAGATTAACGTATCTGATGCTAAAAAAAGTGAATCTTCATCCATTTGGATTGTCATTAGAGGACGTCCTCCCATAGCTTTTAAAAAATCTTCATCCTTAAGGTAAGTAACTGAATCACAATGACTTATAGAAACATCCTGAGTAGTATCTCTCCAAATTACATTTCCAACTGCAATCCCTACATTACCATCAAAATCAATTCTATCAGCCACCAATATTTGCGGTGGATCACTCATTCTTGATCTGCCCTTAGTAGAGTATTCTTCATTCTTTTTATCATATCGAATCTTCTCTGATCGAATCTCTTGATTTTCATCTTTATAGAAAGCATTCCCTTCCAAATTAGTAATTTCTTTTCCCTCCTCGTAACGAATAACATCAGCTTTTGCTTGCTTCGGCCCATCAATGAATCGAGCTTTTCCAGTAAGTGTAGTTTCTTTTTTATTGCCATCATAAGTCATCAGATCTGCCCAAGCTTTTTCTTCTCCTTTTTGATATTGAGCTTTTTTTTCAAACTCAGCTTTTTTATTCTTGATATCATAAAATCCATCTTCACAATAAATTTTTCCTTCATTTTGACTGATTAAAGTTGGACCTAAGAAGTACGTTATCTTCTCTTTTGTATCAAATTTTAATGTATCAGATTTCAATTCAAATTGAGGATCAACTACTACTACACTATCTTTAAAAAATGCCATATTATCACCAACATAATAATAGCCTATTTTACTTGTTAGGTGAGTTGTATCATTAGTCAAAGTAGCCCCTTCAAAATAACTGGCAATCTTTGTCGTCAAATCATAATTGAGTCGATCAGTAAATAATTTTTGCTCTGTACTTTCCAAAACTACCTCTCCGTAAAAATCTGCTTTTTTTTCAAAGCCATTATAAAATAGTGAATCAGAAAAGATATTCATAGAATCACCTTGCTGAATAATTACATTCCCCCATGCTCGAACATTATTATTATCATACAAAAATGCACTATCACAATACATATAAGTTTCCCCTTGTCGCATTTCAACTTGTCGAACTTCTTTAAATAATTGCCTTCCTTCGCCAATTATTCCAATCGCAATATCTGCGTGATCAATAATAACTAAATCTTTCTCCAAGGTATCCTTTACTTCTCCTTCCTTTTCTTCAAGATTCACATTTAAATTTGGTTTTACTTTGGGCTTTGGAGGAGGAACTTGCGAAAAAGAGCTTATAGAATTCATGGCTAAAAGCACAAACATCCCAATAGTTACAAATAAAAACTTAATATATTTCGAAGTATAAATCATTAATTATTACTGGATTATAAAAAAATAAAAATGTAACTAATTATAATTTTTAAACGAAAATAATTCCTCCTTATGAGTTAACTTATTCGTTTTAAATAAATAATAACATCTTTTCTCAAATCTTAAATTTCCCTAAAAATTAATTCTGCACCTTCCTCTCCAACCAAACTTCCAATTGCAACACCCATCCCTCCCAGCCTGACAGCAACAGATATATTTTTACTAATAGAACGAACTATAGGCTTTTTAGTTTGCCCAACCCCTAAAATCCCGCTCCATGTACTTTCTATCTCAAATTTTTGTTTAGGCAAAATCACATTTTTCAATAATTCTGATAAGGCATTTTGAATGATTTTGGTTGTCCCAAATTCAGATGTTTCCTCCTCCTTTTCTGCTAAATTTCGGCCTCCGCCAAGCAATATTCTGTTGTCAATATTCCGAAAATAAAAATACCCTTTATCATAATGAAATGTTCCTTCAATGGGATTATTTTGCAAAGGTTTAGTAATTATTACTTGATTTCTTGCAGGAATGACGTCACCATGATCTATCAAGGTTTTATAAAAACCATTAGTTGCAACTAGTACTTTTTTAAATTTTAAATTCCATCCTTCAGCTGTATCCAATTCTACTCCATCTTCTACATCATTTAAGTTTTTTATGGAAACTCCATTTAAAATTTTCACCCCTTTTTCTTGAGCAATTGCAAGCAAAGTTTTCATCATTTCACCGGTATGAATTTGGCCTTCCGCTTGATTATGAATCAGATGCTCAATCTTTTCAAAGCCGAAATCAAGAATCCTTTTACTCGCAATTTTATAAACCTCCCTTTGACCAATAATTGAATTGAATTTTTTATTAAAAAAGTCAATTTGGTCAACACATATTTGAAAATCTAAAACATCTTCTTTTCTAAATAATTCAAACCCACCCTTTTCTTTGTATTTTAAATTTGTATCTCCTACCCTATTTCTCAATCTCAAAAGTCCTTTCCACCTTTTTTCTACCAAAGAAAAAACAATATCTTCAGAATGAATTTTCAAATCATCTAATAATTCCGTCATACTACCAAAACAAGCAAAACCTGCATTTCGTGTACTTGCTCCAATTGGTAAACTACCTCGTTCCAAAATCATTATTTCTAGCTTTGGAGATAATTCTTTTAAACGTATTGCAGCACTTAAACCAACAATGCCGCTGCCTATTATTGCAACATCAATATTTCTGAAAAAAGATTCTTTCTCCCAATAGCTTAGGTTCATATTTTTTTTACAAAAATAACTAAAAAACTAACTGCTTTCTGTATTTGACTTAGATAAGGCTTCCAGGAAATATAAAAGTTATTAAAGTTGATTAATTTTTAAACTAATCTTTGACTACACATTGGTACATTTTGTGGAAGTACTCTGATTGTAATTAATCTATGATTTGAAATTCATTATATTTGCAAAAAATTTTAACTATTAAAAATAAATTGACTTGTTATGATTCAACGAATTCAAACTATTTATTTGGCTTTAGCTGCAGCTTGTGCATTCGGATTATTTGGGTTGCCGTTTGCAACCTCTACCCAAAATGCAGATGCGACATCATTATTTGCTGATGGTATATATAACATCAATGACCACACAGCTCTTTTAGCACTTTTTTGCGCAGCTGGTGCTCTGGTGCTGATAAGTATTTTTCTATTCAATAATAGACAACAGCAATTATTAATGGGAAGATTTGCAATTATTGCTAATACGATTGGGATTATTCTGGTACTCATTTTTTTATATCAAGATGGAGCTCAAACAGGTGCTGCAGAGGTAAATGAACAACTAGGTATTGGACTTCCTATTTTATTTATTGTTTTTGCTCTTTTAGCTCAAAGAGGAATCTCTAAAGACGAAAAATTAGTGCGTTCAGCTGATCGGTTGAGATAGACATTTGTCCACGAACTTTTAAATTAAAATAAAAAAAGGTCATATCGAATAATCGATATGACCTTTTTATTTTTTATTAAATAAATTACTTTTGCTCTTGTGTTTTAGCAGAATAATTTATTTTGAGTTGGCTCGATTGTCTGAGCTTAGTTTTGATGTCTTGGAGAATTCCCATCGTAACATCCCCATCTACTTTTAAAGACGATATTATTAATCCTCTTTTTTTCTCAGGTACCTTTGTCTTAAAATTTTCCAAGAACAAAGGAATATCCCTTGGACTAGAAACTTTATCACCTAACTGAAGCATAGGTGCTGTACCATATATATCTTGATAATTTTCTTTAGGCTTTCCTACGTGAATAGTATTAACCAAAGTTTTGTGTATCAATTTTGTCAACTCAGTTGCTTTAGGAGTAACTACGTCTACCTTGAGAGTATTTTCACGAAGTACTGTAGTCACCATAAAAAAGAAAAGCAACATAAAAATAATATCAGGAAGAGAGGCTGTAGATACAGCTGGCATTTCCTTCCCTTTACCTTCATTAAATTTGCCCATAATTAAAAAATTTAAATCTTTCGTTTAAAAAAGATTGGTGAATAAATAAGGTAGTTTTTCGATTAAGTTTTACTAAAAAAAATTAGCAAAACCACTAACCTTCTTCACCAAATGCTGTAGGTTCAGCCTCAGAAATAATCAATGGAATTTTATTCCTGATGACCCTCTGTTTAGCTTTATCCAAAAATTCATATGGTTTACCATGTGTTCTTTCAGACATTTCATTTCTCAATTCGTTATATGCTCCTTTTAACTCATTCAAAACTTCGATATAAGTTTCATATTTAGTCCCCCTATCGTTCTTCAATGAGATAATTGCTTTTTCAGGTTTCTCTGCGTAATCAGGTCTATTCTCTGGATTAGAAATAAACTCCTTAGCATTCTTTCTTAAATCTCTTGCGCTCATCGGTTCATTTCTGACCAATAAATCATTATTAGCATTTACTAATACTGCATATACATTTCGCTCATTTAACTTAGTAATATCAGGTTCGTCATCAGACCAAGGTGGAAGTACAGTTAGTACCCCTTTGTCTTCTGCAATCTGAGTAGTTACCAAGAAAAAAATCAAGAGTAAGAAAGCGATATCCGCCATAGAACCTGCATTAATTTCATTGGACTGTCGTCCTTTGCTTCCTTTTTTCTTTAACATAGTTGATTTATTTAAAGAAGTTACGAATTTCTGAAACTACGATTCCCAAAGTTGCGAGTCCTATCATCGCTACACCCGTCATTATGGATCCTCCAACAAACTTTCTAGTAGAATCTTCAAGTCCAAACTTTAAGGCTACATCATATACAGCTCCTGAAGTTTCCAATTGAGTTGTAGAATATCCAATAGCAAAGATAATCCCTATTAAGGCTAATCCTGCTACAGCTCCTAAAGATCCTTTTATGTTTGTTATGGATTGAAACAATCCAAATCCTAACATCAATAAAGCACCTGCAAAAATAAGGAAGCCTGTTACACCAATTCCGAAATCGAATAGAGTAAATCCATATCTTGCTTTATCTTTTATACCATCAGCATCCATTGCAGTGAAAGTTTCGTAATCGCCACTTGAAACGACTAAAGCGTAGAAAACTATTACGAGAAGTGCACCAACAACAAATGAGATAGATTGCCCATTTTTGGTTAAAAATTTATACATAATATTATTCTTCGTTTTAATTGATTATTTAAAAACATTGTTGCTTGCCATAACATCTACTAATGAAATAGAAGCATCTTCCATTTTACCAACAATACTATCTACTTTAGAAATAATGTAATTATAAAAAATTTGAAGAATAATCGCTGTAACCAAACCAAATACTGTAGTTAATAAGGCTACTTTAATACCATCGGCAACTACTGCAGGAGAAAGTTCACCTACTGTTGCGATTTTTTCAAAAGCTCCAATCATCCCAATTACCGTACCCATAAATCCAAGCATTGGTGCAATCGCAATAAAAAGAGAAATCCAAACTAGTCCTTTTTCTAATAGTCCCATCTGAACAGAACCGTATGAAACGATAGCTTTTTCAACAGCTTCAGGGCCATTGTTAGCATTTCTTAATCCTTCATAAAGGATAGTTGCTGTAGGTCCTTGAGTTGATTTACATACTTCCATTGCGCCATCTACATTTCCTGACTGCAAGTTCTCATCAATTTGAGACATTAACTTGTCAGTATTCGCGCTAGCAATGTTAAGTGTAATAATTCTTTCAATACAGAATGCTAATCCCAGGATTAAACAAACTAGTACTAAACTCATAAACTGCCAACCTCCATCAATGAAGTATTTTTTCAAAATTTGAAATCCACCAGCATCATCAGCAGCAGCGGCGCCGTCTTGAGCTAACATTTCAAATGCTCCAGTAGTCATACATAGAGCGAATACAAGCAGAAGTGCAATAATTTTTCGCATAGTCAAAAGGTTTTACGATTGTTTTTTAGTTAAAAAATTAAATTATTTCATTCCGAAATCCCCGGAATTGATACTGGTTGATAATTAGTTGGTTGATTCGTTTTATTTTAAATTCAACTTTCAAACTGTTCAAAAATTAATCAGTTTTCAACTATACAACTTGCGATCAGTAATTATACATATTTAGTTCAGCGGAGAGTAAGGGATTCGAACCCTTGATACCATTTCTAGTATACACGCTTTCCAAGCGTGCGCCTTAAGCCACTCGGCCAACTCTCCCAATTCCATGCTTAAAGCAATGTTAAAGTCCTAATTTATGCCTTTTAATAATACCCTTTGGTATTAGGCTATTCACATAAAATGTAAATAAAATTAAATTTTCAAAATTTTCCAAAACTCCAAACACATAAAATGTATTTTATTGGTAAAAATACACTATCTCCCCTAAAATCCATGATTATCAGCTATTTATGTCGCAGTAAAGTTGTATTCTTTAGCAGAATCCAACTTTACTGCGACATAAATGGAAATTATCTTTCTTATTTTTCAAAAATATCTAAAGCGTTTTTAGAAGTAATCTCTGCCACCTCTTCTAAGGTTCTATTTTTGATGGCTGCTAACTTCTCAGCAACTAATTTCACATACCCACTTTCGTTTCGTTTTCCTCGATATGGGGAAGGAGACAAATAGGGTGAATCTGTTTCTAAAACTACATTTTCTAAAGGAATATCCTCCATCGTTTTATCCAATCCTGCTTTTTTAAAAGTCACCACTCCTCCTATTCCTAAATAAAACCCTAAATCTATGATCGACTTTGCTTCTTCAACGGATCCTCCAAAACAATGAAAAATTCCTCGCAAACGATCATCTTTTTCTTCGCGTAATACATCTATAACCTCTTTAGTCGATTTTCGAGAGTGAATCACAACTGGTACATCAAGTTCTTTTGCCCATTTTATCTGAGTTCGGAACGCTTCTTTTTGAATTTCAAAAGTCGAAGTATCCCAATGTAAATCGATTCCTATCTCCCCAATTGCACAAAAAACCCGTTTGTCCAACCAGCTTTTGACAATTGCTAATTCTTCTTTGTAATTTTCTTTAACAGAACAAGGATGCAATCCCATCATTGCGACACAAGTTCCTGGGTGCAATTTTTCCAGATTTAACATTGCATCAATTGAACTACTATCAATGTTAGGTAAATAAAATTTTTCTACCCCATTATCTTTGGCACGTTGCATCATTTCAGCTCGATCATCATCAAACTGATCTAAGTAAATATGTGTATGTGTATCGACTAACATTGTCCTCTGTTGTTAATATAACCTCATTTCCTTAGGGTAGGCTCCATTACCTTGGATTTAAAAAAAACAAAAGTAGTGAATTGGATTCGTTTTATTTACTAAACTTTTCTAATAAAAGTCAAAAAACAGATACTTTGAGGATAGCTGCTTTTCAAATCTTTATTTATTAGATTAAAAAAATAGATCTTTTGGTGCATGAATAATGTTTATTTTTATTTTTTTTGAAAAAAGTAAATTCCAAAATGCAAAAAACAATTTTTGAAATATCGCAAATGGATTGTCCTTCGGAGGAAAATCTCATTCGACTGAAGCTTGCTGAAATTTCTGAAATCAAAAATTTAGATTTCGACATTCCAAATCGGAAGTTGATCATCTTTCATTTTTCTAAAAAAGAAAAAATTGGAAATGCTTTGGCAAAATTAAAACTAGGTGAAAAACATCTTGAAACTTCAGAGGTCGAAAACCAAGATTTTTCTGAAGATAAAATGCAACGTAAATTGCTTTGGACAGTTTTACTAATCAATTTGATTTTTTTTATTCTTGAGGGTTTGACTGGCTTTTTTTCCAAGTCAATGGGATTGATCGCAGACAGCTTGGACATGTTGGCAGATGCAATTGTTTATGGTATTAGTATTTTAGCGATTGGAGGAACCATTAGGTTGAAAAAAAATATTGCAAAAATAGCAGGTTACTTTCAAGTCATTTTAGCAATTTTAGGGTTTTTAGAAGTTATTCGTAGATTCGTTCAGGATGTTGAAATTCCAATTTTTTCAACAATGATTATAATCTCTATTTTCGCACTAATTGGAAATGGCATTTGTCTATTTTTATTACAAAAGTCAAAAAGCTCAGAGGCACATATGCAGGCCAGTTTAATTTTCACATCAAACGATGTGATCATAAATTTGGGCGTAATAGTAGCTGGAATTTTAGTTTATAATTTAAAATCAAATTTACCTGATTTAATCATTGGAGCTATTGTTTTCATTCTGGTACTTCAAGGGGCAATGAAAATTTTGAGTTTGAGCAAATAGTAGATTACTCTACCGTAAATCTGAACACAGTTTAACATTGGAATATTGAGAAAATTTAATCAAAAAAGAACGACTCTTTAAAGTCAGTTAAGTTTATGGCAAAAAAGAAAAAATACTATGTCATTTGGGAGGGAAACGAAACAGGAGTTTTCGATTCTTGGGCAAAATGTCAAGTTCACATTAAGGGCTATCCAAATGCAAAATATAAGTCTTTTCCTTCCGAAACTGAGGCTGAACAAGCCTACCGAGGTGGAAGTGCTGCAGATTATATAGGAAAAAATAAAAAACCACTTACTAAAAAGGCTAGCCCTGAAGCTCGTGAAAAGATTGTTTGGGACAGTATTGCTGTCGATGCTGCTTGTAGTGGGAATCCTGGAGCAATGGAATATAGAGGTGTAGATACAAAAACTGGAATGCAACTCTTTCATCAAGGACCATTTAAAAGAGGAACTAATAACATTGGAGAGTTTCTCGCATTAGTTCATGCACTTGCTTTGTTGCAAAAAGAGAATCGACCTAATTTGCCTATTTACTCAGACTCTCGAATCGCAATTGGATGGGTTAAGAGGAAGAAGGCTAATACAAAATTAAAAAAGGGTGCTGATAATTCAATACTATTCCAATTGATGAATCGTGCCGAGACTTGGTTGGAAAATAACTCATTTACCAATCCTATTTATAAATGGGAAACAAAAGAATGGGGAGAAATTCCTGCCGATTTTGGTCGTAAATAGTTGTCAACGATATATTATACCTAAGGTTTATTCAATATGAATAGATAACTAGTAATCTAAATGTTTTTAATGCTTTTAAATTCTGATTTTCATCAGTAAGATATTTAAATAGGCGGAATACCCAGTAAAAATTAGAATATAATTCATTAAAAAACGGATGCACGAGATATCAAGTAACATTTTAACTCGATTTAGCAATTGCTTTGTTTTAACTTAAAGCCGTCAAATAAAGTAACATTTCTACTTCAGTCATCTAACAATACCTCAATTTTAAAATAGGTCAGTTTATCGAAAATTAGAGAGAGATGCAAAATTTTCAACTAGACTTATTTATCAAGAAACTGAGTATAAAAATGTATCGGGCTACTATATTGTTACGATGCTGATAATCTACCAACAACGATTAATGGTATTGTGACGTGAATTGTCTTTCTAAATTCTCTTGAACAAAATTAAGGGAATAAATTACTTGAAGTTAACACAGTTATTAAATAGACAATTCAATGCGAATACCAGACTTAGTATTTTACCTAAATCCAAATGATTAGATTAAAATGTATTTTTTTAGTCAAAAATCGATGTAAGCTTGTCTTATTGAAATTTTTAAAATCTATTAAATTTGATTTTTTCAAAAATTCAAAAATACTTATTCAAACCAATTGACAATAGTCAGATTGTTCTCTTCAGGATGCTTTTTGGATTCTTAATGCTAACAGAATCTTTTGGTGCTATTGCAACAGGCTGGGTCAAAAAGACTTTGATTGATCCTCAATTCACCTTTAGTTTTTTTGGATTTGAATGGCTGCAACCATTACCTGGAAACGGTATGTATTTCTACTTTACATTAATGGGAATAGTGAGTATTATGGTGATGCTTGGCTATCGATACAAACTCAATATCCTTGCTTTAGCGCTGCTTTGGTCTGGATCCTATTTTATGCAAAAGACTTCCTACAATAATCATTATTATTTGGTGATGCTTATCACTTGGGGAATGGTGTTTATGAATCCTCATTACTATGCATCTTTGGACGCGAGAAGAACAAAAATAGAAAGTCATATTTGCCCAAACTGGAATCGATTATTCTTTGCTACTCTAGTATTTTTAGTTTTTACTTATGGAGCAGTTGCAAAATTTTATCCTGGTTGGTGGAGCGGTGATTTCATCAAAAATTCGTTTTCTCATAAGACAAACTATTGGCTAATTGGTTCACTTCTAGGTAAGGAATGGTTCCAGCAATTCATTACTTTTTCAGGGGTAATATTTGATGCTATTATTATACCTCTTTTGATTTGGAAAAGAACTAGAATGCTTGCTTTTTTCGGTTTAGTATTATTTAATCTATTTAACTCCGTTGTTTTTCAAATTGGAATTTTCCCTTATACCGTGATCGCTTTAACTATTTTCTTTTTTGAAACTGAGACAATTAGAATTCTATTTTTCCCAAAAAAACAATATACATACGCTACAGATTTATTTTTTCAAAAACACCACAACAACACTCTTACATTTTATCCTTTAATTATTTTTTTTATCATTCAACTTACTTTACCTCTTCGACATCACCTTATTCCAGGAGATGTGAATTGGCGAGAAGAAGGACATCGAATGAGCTGGAGAATGATGCTACGAACAAAAAGAGGTTCAATTAATTTAGAAATAATAATCCCAAAAACCCAAGAAAAAATATTCGTCAAAAAAAGGGATTATTTGACTAAAAGTCAAATTAAAGCATTAGCGACAAAGCCTGACTTCCTCTACCAATTTGTTCAACGATTAAAAAAAGATTACGCAGAAAAAGGAAATGAAGATATTGAAATATATTGCAAAATGAGTCGAGTAAAACTAAACGGAAACCAAGCAAAACCATTATTTAAATCTGGTGTTGACTTGGCTAAAGTAAAGTGGAATTATTTTGGCAGAAATGATTGGGTTTTGGACTAAGGTAAATTACAGGATATTTAATTTGATCATCAAAATAGATTTGTTTGCTTTAACAATTGAGATCATCTTAACTTTGCCAATGAGCGTTCTTTTTTTTATAAATTTTAAAATAAAACCTCTGTGGATTTTTAGAAATATTGGATTATTCAGTGTGTTTTCCTTTATTTTTTCTTCGTTACAAACAATTATTATTGCCTCATAGCCCTAAGGATTAAACAATAGTGATTTTCTCAGGTCATCTAGACTGCCGCTTTTCCAATTTATATCGAGGTGAAAATATTTCTACTAATCTCTCTTTTTATGAACATATGCTTTTTTTCCAGACTTACTTTTAATGGAATTGGCTACAGCATTTGCATCTTCACTTGTAATATACTTCGCAACACAAACAGAATAATAATCTGAAAAGTCAAATTCGATAATTTCTGCATTTGGATACCCTGAACCCTTCAAACGATCTACTTCCGCTTGAGCATTTGCCTCACTTTTATATGCTCCAGCAATGACTAAATAATCTCCTGTGGTTAAAGAACTTGTTGGAACAACTTCTTCTTCCACATCTTTATTATCTCCAACGAATTCTTCTTCATCTCCTTCCAAAGGAATGACATCATCATCGTCAGCATCCTCATCTGAAGTAGTAGAACCTCTAGTATCATTATGTTCATCCATAGGTTCATCGTCCTCATCTTCGACATCTTCGATAGGTATATCATCTTCCTTATCGGCACTAATATCGTTAGCATGAATAGTTGCTGGAGATTTCCCTGCAAAAAATTCGGCTTGAGTTGCCATATAAGTTAGGCCTAAGATAATGACCAAGGCAAGGATAAAATAAGTTACTGTTTTTCCCATTGTTTATTTTTATTTTTTTTACAAAAATGAATATTTTATATTCAAATGACAATAATATATTGGAAAAAGGGATACCATTTATCTTATAAAAGATTCCTTAAAAGGTTTTATAAATGATTTTCTGTATCTGAAGATTGATTTCCTTATCTTAATATAAGAATCATATCCCTCCCTAGGTATATTTTTCTAAAAACTTAATTGTCCAACTCCTGCTTTTTCCTTCGTTTCTATAGCAACTAAAGTTCCATCTAACACAAAATGAACCATCGTTCGTACTTTTCCTTTATGGAAAATTATTTGTAAAGCTCTTTTACATAAATGCACCCATGGAGTCATTCTTAATGCCTCATTTTTATATTGTTTTGCTTTGCCTACAAAATCACTATTTTGAATAATAACTATTCCTTGTTCAGTTTCTATAACAAAATCAATTTCCGTTTCAAATAATCTTTTTTGATAAAAATGTAGGACCGGATATTTTCGGTATATTTTTTTGATAGAAAAATTTTCATTCAAATATTTCAAAAACTTACTTGAATATTCTAACAATGCATTTTCACTAACAGCATCTACCATTTCAAATCGTTGCAAAAACCCATTAGCCATATCTATTCTAAGTTGATTATCATATTCCAAATGGTCAGCCATCAAGAATGCTTTTATCATTTTTAACAAGACATAAGTTTCGGTATCTTCTGTAACTTGCAAGGTTGCACCATGATTCGTAATTACTCCAGATACCCCAGTAAAGTCAGTCAACTCTTCTTTGGTTAAATCAATTTGATAACTTTTATGTTCTCGATTCCCTTGTCGTTCTCCCAAAAATAAAATCTGCTCTTCCTTTTGATCTGTCTGTGTAAAATCTTTTGGAAATGCCTGCACCCAAGTTTCCTTGTATAAAATATCTCCCCACTCCCATTGCGTCTCACCTGAGTTTTCATCTAAAGCAGGTACCTTTTCATCTCCTTTATGCCATACTCGATTGAGCCATAAAGTTGGTTTTTTTCGAGTTGGAAAAACTAAATAATCACGCGCTCTTGTAACGCCCACATATAATAATCTTGCCTCCTCTTGCAAAGCTTGCTCTTTTGCAACTTTACTTACATCACTCACTTCCAATCGTTCAGCAAGGGCTGTTCCTCCACTTTGATCCGAGTAAGGATTAATCCAAAACCGCAACCATCTTCCAGCTAAAATATTTTGTAAGTCAATTTCATTTGACTCTGAAACGATATGCATACCAAAAACGTCACTCCTCAATTTACCTTCCAAGCTATGACAAATTACCATCGGCCATTCTAGCCCTTTACTACGATGATAAGTCAAAATATTTACTGCACTATCGCCCTCACCAGAGCCTTGCACATCCTTCTCGTTATTTTCCAAATCATTTAACCACAATAAAAAACCTCCAAGAGAAGCAGCGGTATGCAGGCGATTACAAGCTGCTTCATATTGAATTGCGAAGCGACGCATCACATCTACATTATCTAAGCGCTGTTCCATTTTTCCCCATCGAGCAATGATTCTTCTCAAATCTAATTCTTCCAAAACCACATCTAACAATTCTGCACTACTCAGTTCAACAGTCGTTTTACGTAACTCATTTAACTTCTGAATATACAAATCATCTTCTGCCCACCGAGTATTGGACTTCTCTAATTCTAGAAAAGTTAAACGGTCTTCTATAATTTCTTCAATATATTTGCCAGACGCAAGCTTTAAAATTTCAGCTATTGAAAGAGAATCATTTTTATTCAACATATATTTCAAGCAGGCCAAAATTAATTTGGATTCCGCTGTTGAAAGTAGCCCTGTTCGAGCAATAGCAGCTTTCAATCCTGAACGATGCAAAGATTCGGCAACTGCTTGACATTCCGCGTTCGAACGACAAAGTATTGCAATATCTCCTGGCTGCATTGTTCGCCAACCCTCTTCATCTTTTGAGGCAATCAACGGTTTTTTTTCTAACAACACTCTTACGGATTCAGCAATACAATTTTCCATCCAAGGTTTACCAGGTAATCGGTTCCCTTCAATGTCTGCCTCGAAATGCCAGTGCTGAATTGCATCATTAGTTTCAATAGGTTCATTAATTTTATTCTTACTACTGGACGTAGATATTTTGGTTCGTTTTGGTTTGAGAACAACTTGGTTTTGAGGAATGTGTGAAAATGATTTGGTAAAAATGGCATTCGTCGCATTCACAATATCTTCTCGAGATCGCCAAGAATATTCTTGGATATCTTCTGGTTTTACACCACCTGCTTCAATCATAATAGCTTGCATCAATTTTGGGTCAGCTCCTCGAAATCCATAAATTGATTGTTTCGGATCGCCTACCCAAACAGAATGCTTAGCTATTTCAGAAAGTTTTAAAAATATCTCCAATTGAATTGGGCTCGTATCTTGAAACTCATCGACCATCAATAAATCCAACTCACTTTTCAACACTTCTTTTACACGAGGATGATCAAGCAATCGCTTAACCTGAATTTCCATATCAATATAGTCGATCAGTCCTCGTTGCTTTTTATATGCATCATACTCTCGAATTGCCTCTATGGCAATGTCAAAAATTTGATAGATAAATTGTTCAATATCGTTGTGAAATTGCGGCAATGTATCATGCCCCCGAGCAAGTTCTTTTAAATCTTCAACATCTTCTCTACTTTTTGCACCTACTTTCAGTTTAGACATTTTTACCCACTTATGCCAATCCAAACTTCCACGCATATTTAATTCATTTCGAAATGCTTTTAAAGTTTCGATTCCTCCACGAGTGACTTTGGTTTCGTCAGAATTATTTTCTAACCGATCAATCGCTTCGTTCATTTCTTTTTGTAAATCCGCATAAACTTTCGAAGGATTTTTATCAGATTTTTTCCCTAAAAAAGTAGCGAAAGTTTCAAACGATTTCACTTTACTTTTTTCCAAAACTTCTAAAGAAAAATCATTCGAGCGAGCGACATCGGTTAACTGCTTTACTTTTGTTCGCCAATCGTATTCACCTTTCTTATTGAGTCCCAATATGTTAGAGTAGCGATCCATTTTTTCCATTCGCTCCAAATTCAATACCGTTGCCAAACTTTTATTAAACATAACTTGTTGATCTTCATCGGCAATGATATCTACTTCAGGTGAAACACCTGCTTCAAAGGCAAATCGTCGCAACAACTTCACACCTAAACCATGAACTGTCCCGATTAGGGCATTGGTTAATTCATCTGCCTGTTCCGTCAATCCCTCTTCAAGCAATCGAACTCTAACACGTTCTTGCAATTCTGCTGCTGCTTTTTTAGTAAATGTCGTGGCAATAATTCCACTCGCTCGTACGCCACCTTTCAGTAATTCGACCATTTCGGAAGTCAAACGATACGTTTTTCCAGAACCAGCACCAGCAGAAATAATTTTAATATTTAACTTCATTGAGATCCGTTTTGAACAGGTGAAATTACAAAAAAGGTGGGGGTTTTTTGCCGCAGAATTTTTAAGATTATTATAATTCTTTACGATTTCCTTAAAATGTAGGGAAAAAAATCATAAAAACCATACAGATCAAAAATTCTGCGGCAAAAAATCAATTTCTAATTTCCATCCTTCACGCTGATTACCTCTCCAGTATCTAGAATTCGGATTTCAACACGTCTATTTAGTGCTTGGTCTTTAAAATTTCTCGCCTCAGGAAAAACCATTTGAGAATTATTGTACCCTTTGTAAGCAAGCCGTTCTTCATCAATATTATTTTTTAATAAAAAATCATAGATGGCTTTTGCTCGATTGCATGAAAGATCCTTTTCCCATTTCTCAAGTTGGGCTTCTGTTCGAAAAGGAGCATTGATGTGACCTGCAATTTCAATTTTTATAAAAGGATTGAGTTCCATGAATTTAAGGACTTTAGGTAATTCTGGTTTTGACCTAGGTAATAAAATCGCTTTATTTCCAACGTAATATAAATTTTTGATTGATACTTTCTCGCCTACTTCGACGGGTAAAAGTGGAATAGACATGATCACTGTATTCTTTCTCGCTTTGACCATTTGAGTATCGAAAAAGTAATCTTTTTTATAGATATCAACTCCTACTACTGTATTTTCTACAACTGATTTTTCGAAAGAACCATCAACTTTTGTATCCAAGGAGTCCTTATGATTTTTTGTATGAAAAATAACTTTAGCTTGGATTCCTTCACCAGTTTTTTTATCAACCACTTTTCCTTTGATGATAGACATTTTATTTTTTTTGTAAAAACTGATTACAGCTCTTCGGTTTTGTTGGCGACCATCATTTGAAGTATTTTCAGCAATTGGCTTTGCTTCGCCAAAAACGGAAGTAGATATTTTTTTGAGAGAAAATGGTTGTTGAAATAAAAATTCTTGAATGGCATTACTTCGTCTTTGAGAGAGTGCTAAATTATTTTCATCAGTTCCAACGTGATCAGTATGAGCTTCGATGTGAACAAAAATATTTGCTTGATTTTCACAGCTATCAACCATAAGCAACAACACTTTTTCAGATTCAACAGTAATGTCATGTTTTCCAAAATCAAAATATACTTGTTTTTGCAACAATAAATTTACGGAGTCAAAAGGGGAACTTTGAGCGTTAGCTATCTTTCCAAAAAAAATAAAAATTAGGGAGATAAAAAAATTTTGAATAGTCATATATTCTAATGATATGTCTGAATTAAAAAATTGAATTTTCTTTAAACATATAATGTAGAGTACAAAAAAAGAAACAAAACTTTCTCTTAAAAAAAGTATGTAACCAAAAAATAGAAAACTCTATTTCAATTAATTAAAGAATATTATCAGAGATGAATAACTTCTCCTTTGAGTGTCCGAATTGTTGCTTCCAAGTGTGAATCAATTCCTTTTTCTACATTTAGATTTACGCCTAATTTCCTAAGTTGATTTTTGATAAATTCAGGGTTTGGATGAATAGCTCTAAAATCTATAATTTCACCAGCTGATATAAGTGATCTTGATGGATGAATTGAATCTCCCCAATCTAAAAAGAAAGGCATAATACCATCTTCATTTTCCAAAACTGGTTCTGTCAATTGCCATTTTAATATATCTCCATTGGTTTGAGATCTAGTTCCACTTTCGATTCTCCCAAGAGGAATTTGATTCTTGATAGCTTTTTTTTCTAATTCAAACAAATCATCTGTTATTGTTGCCCAAGTCCATAGTTTGGGTTTCATGGCCTGATCGATTTTCATCCAAAGTGGCCTAGAAACATACGGTTGGCTTGGATCAGGAGCTATAACTTCGAAGTAAATATCTCCAAAAGTTAGAAGTGCATTATGAGTTCCTCTTCCTTTATGTTGCCCTCCAACAACTGGCCGCACCCCTATTATTTCTTCAATCACGTCCATTCCTAATTCCAGTGATGGAGCCGCGAAAATAAGATGATCAATAATCGGAAACATAGATTTTTTTTGTTTTTGAAAACATCATGTTTATTTCAATACAAAAGGGCTGTTAACAATTAAAATATTAACAGCCCTCGATAGATCTTACATATAAAAAGTTGAATCAATTTACTTTTTAGTCTTTCTTTTCATTATCATTTTTTTTAATGAGACCTAATTCCTTTGCCCTTTTCTCCCATTTCTGGCGAGCCAATATTTGCATATCCTCAATCCCATCATACTCATCCACAATCTCTAAACCAAGTAAAGTTTCGATAACATCCTCCAAAGAGGCAATACCTGCCATACCTCCAAAATCCCCTACTACGAGGGCAATATGTTCTCTTTTCTCCATAAACTGATTGAACAAATCTGGAATTGGATACTTATCATTGACCACAATTAATTCTCGTTTAATACTACTCAATTGATCATCATCCTTTTTCTCAATCAAAGATGCAAGCAATTTATCCTTTAAAAAATATCCAGTAATATGATCTTTTGAATCTTGAAATAGAGGAACTCTTGAGAAACGCAAGTTTTTATTTTTTTCATAAAATTCTCGAATTGTCATAGTTTCATCAGCAGCCACAACTACTGTCCTTGGAGTCATTACATCTTTTGCTAAAATTTTATTGAAGCCTAATAAGTTTCGAATAATTTTAGATTCATTTTGCTTGAGCTCGCCTCCTTTTTCTGCAATGTCTGTCATAGCTGTAAAGTCAGCTCGACTGAGTACACTTTTACTTTTATCATTTTTCAAAAATTTAGTTATCTGTTGACTAAACCAAACTAAAGGATATAAAAATTTAATTACTATATTCAGTGAACGAACAGTAAAAGGTGCTAAACTCCTCCAATAATTAGCTCCAATTGTTTTTGGAAAAATTTCTGATATATATAAAATCGCCATGGTCATAATAACCGCAACTATCACTTCCATTCCAAGAAAAAATGAGTAATATCCAAATAAATCTATATCCCAACCCCAAATTGAATCTTTCCAAATAGATGCTGCTTGTGCTCCAACTCCCATCGCTCCAACTGTATGGGCTACAGTATTTAAAGTCAAAATTGCTGAAAGTGGTCGATCAATATTTTCTTTAAACTCTTTCAATTTATTCCCTAAGAAGCCTCCTTCTTTTAACTTGACCTCAGTGTATGCTGGGGTAATACTTAATAAAACTGCCTCCCAGACAGAACATAGAAAAGAAAAAACTATTGAGATACTTGCAAAAACGAATAGTAAAAACATATATAATTTTTGTGATTTATAGCTTTCAAGGTTCTGAAAACTTTTTGTAAAAGTAATAAAAAAAGCCTTTGTCTAACTACAATGTATCAGCAAAGACTTCTCTTTGCAATTTTCACATGTTCTTTTTTAACTTGGTTTCGATATTGAATCCCATTTACTAAAAAGGAGCCTTCCCATTACTTAGACGTTTTAACTTTCATGGAGAAGTAAGATTATCAATAGTTCAATTATTTGCTGCTAATGGTGGAATATACTTAAAAGTATCATCTACTAAAACTGCAAAAGTGAATAGAGCTAGATTAGGATCAACAATAAAAACATACAATTTTATAGTCTTTATTAATTTAAGACAGCAACCTTCATTTACTGAATTTTTGTTTTTATTCTTACACCACATGAAGCTTTCTTTCCCATCACTCGCTTTGGATATCCTTCAGCAAATAATCAGATAGTATATTCATCTGTATTTCTTTGTGTAATTTCTTCTATCGCTTCCATAGGAGTATCAAAATCATTCAATCCATACTTTTCAACAAATTTTGCAACTGTTATAATCCAACACCCTTCTTTAAAGATCTCTATTTCATTTTCTTTCCCTAAAATTTGCACGATTGCAACATAGCTGTAGTTGATTCAAATCGATTATTCGTTTCAAATAAAGTCACTCCAAGTTTTACTTTCTAGATAAATTATCACTTGATAGTCCTAGGATAGAATCGTTATTTACCTTTTCCTTGGAGGAGGACAAGAACGGTGTAAAAAAGGATTTTGAAGTCCAATGCTAAAGACATATTTTCAATGTAGAGAATGTCAAACTTTAGTCTTTGCAACATTTCTTTAACGTTGGAAGCGTAACCATATTTTACTTGCCCCCAAGAAGTGATGCCAGGACGCACTTTTAGTAAGTGACGATAATGTGGTGCCTCCTTCGTAATCAAATCGATATAATATTGTCGTTCTGGTCTTGGGCCGACTAGAGACATATCTCCAATGAGTACATTCCAAAATTGTGGAATTTCATCCAAACGCCATTTCCTCATAAGTTTCCCCCAAGGTGTTACACGATTGTCGTGGTCGTGGGAAAGTTGCGGCCCTTCAGACTCTGCATCAACGCGCATCGAACGGAATTTATAAATGAAAAAAGGTTTTCCATTGATTCCTATCCGTTCTTGCAAAAACATTATGGATCCTTTTGAGGAAAGTCGAACTCGAATAACTACATAAATAACAACTGGTAATAGAATAATCATGGTCACCAAACTTACGCTGACATCGATAATTCGTTTAATAAAGAACTGCCAACGAGGCATCAAATATTGTTTAATTTCAATAAGGACAGCTCCGTAAACATGGTTCATCTTTACAGTACCAAGCATAATATCGTACATATCAGGAATAATCTTTACCAATATTTTTTCTGAAGAATCATAGAGAACATCCAAAATTTCTTTGACTCTATTATGTTCTGAAGTTTCAATAGCAATGATGACTTCTTCAATTCCGCTATCACTTAAAACGTTTTGAAGGTCTTTTATTTTTCCTAATTTAGGAAGGTGTACTGCAAGTTCATTTTTACTTTTTCCATTACTATCAATAAAACCAATAAACTTATTCCCTAATCCTTTTTCTCTTGAAGTAATTTCATCATAAAGTTCCAGGGCATTTTGATTTCCACCGATGACGAGAGTTCGATAGGTGACTAGACCACTTTTCAATTTACGACTTGCTCTGGTCAATAATATCATTCGAAGAAAAACAGTGAATCCAAAATGCAAAAACAATAAGGTGAAAAATGAATTATAATATGTTTTGTAATCTCTCACAAAATCATCTAAAATCAAGGTGAAAAATAAAAATAAAACGCCAAAAAATGCTAAGAAAAATGTTCTTGTAAAAGTTGCCAACCTTGACATTCGATATACATCATTGTACTGGTCAAAAATGGAATAAAATAATACCCAACAAATCGGAACAACAATAATACCTAACCAAAAGTTTTCATCTTGAAAAATGGTTACATCAACCTCCGCTCCTTCCACTTTTTTTCTATAAATATAAAAACAAGCCCAAGCCAGCATTGCCGTCAAGAAGTCGAAAAACCCATAAAAAAACATATCCAATCGTCGCTGCTGTTTCATTTATTAACTATAATAATTAATTTCATTTTGTAGCCTAATTTTAGGCCATTTTAGTTTAATCATTTTTCATCCTCATCAGATTCTAATCATCAGGAAGTTCCAATACCTTAATATTATCAATTATATAAGTCGAGGAAGTTTGTTCAGCAGAAAGTTGTGCGCCAAAAAGAATTTTGAAATACTTAAATTGACTCCCATAACCTACTAATTGGTTAGTAAGATTGATGTAAACTTTATTCCAATCAGATTGAGGATTAAGGGCTAAAAAGTAGGTTAATACTGGAGTTGAACTAGTGTTCTCATACCCCAATAAAGCTATTTGCAGAATTCCCTCATTTTTATAATGCATTTCCAACACTGTTAAATCTCCCTTTGTTTCTAACTCCATAAAATGCGATATTGCAACTTCCATTTTTGGGTTATTTGTATCCAAAGTAAAACCTGCAGAAATCCCCTCAAATGCTAGTTGGTTATCAAATATTTTAGTTTCAAGTAAGATCGTCGTATCAATTATTTCATCTAACGGATTACTAGATTCAAAGTCTTGCTTGTAATGAAACTCAACTCTCGATTCATATTTTGTAGTTGGTTGAATTGTATCTATTTCATTTGGAGCCAATTCAATTTCTGTCTCGAATGAAGTAAGCAAGGAATATATATTTGGTGTAGCATTTATTCCATTTTCCAAAATTCCAGGGGCAATAGATAAATTAGTATCTCCATCGGCAATAATTGGAAAAGTGGCAGGCAACTCAAATACTCCTAGAAAATCTCCTGTTTCATTATCGCTAACCCATACATCGGAAATCTTTTGTTCTTTTGTTCCTTGATTATTATTTACATTAACGGTGAATGGTTTGATATGAATGTAAGCAGGAATAGGTTCCTTATCTAAATCACAACTTCCAAGAAAAAATAATCCAATTCCAAATAAATAAATCTTTATTTTTTTCATAATTTTTTATTTCTTAGTCAATAGTAAGAACTACCTACCACCATTTTTTTCAATAGCTTTGATAATTTCATGAGCCACTTTTAAAGCTCTATAACCATCATCTATACTGACTTTTGTTTTTTTATTTTGATTAATACTTTCTGCAAACGTTTCTAATTCTAGTTGAATCGCATTGACAGATTCCGTTTGAGGCATATGAATATGTATATGCTTTTTGCCATTATTAGTTTGTAAATCCATCAAATTAGCGTCTTGAGGAATATCAGGTGATCCCTCATCGTATAATCGAACAACTTGAGTATTTTTTTCTAAAAAATCCAAACTGATGTATGCATCAGGTTGGAACAACCTCACTTTTCGCATTTGTTTCATGGAAATTCTACTTGCAGTCAAATTCGCCACACAGCCATTTGCAAACTCTAAACGAACATTCGCAATATCAGGCGTATCACTTACTACACTTACACCACTTGCATGAATACCTTTCACTTTTGAATCTACCAAACTTAATACAATATCCAAATCATGAATCATCAAATCCAAAATTACAGACACATCTGTACCTCTGGGATTAAATACTGCCAGTCTATGGGCTTCGATAAACATTGGCGTCAATTTGGTATTTTCCAACGCCAATAGTGCTGGATTAAACCGTTCGACATGCCCAACTTGTACTTTAACACCCTTTTTTCGACAAGCGGCCAATAAAGTTGCCGCTTCTTCAATTGTATTACATAATGGCTTTTCTATGAAAACATGTTTTCCTTTCTGTATAGCCTTCAGAGCGAGTTCAAAATGTGTTACTGTGGGAGTTACTATATCCACCACATCAACTGAATCAAATAAGTCTTCCACTTTCTCAAAACGCTTAATATTATGATTATTAGTTAATTGCAATGCACTTTCATCATCCGGATCAAAAAAACCAATCAATTCAAAACAAGTAGTTTGTTGAATACACTTTACATGAATTTTACCTAAATGACCAACCCCCAGCACTCCTATTTTTAGCATGTTTGTTCTCTTTATTTAGCTCATACACAAATCTCTATTTTTTGTCAATTTAGAATAAAAATCAACTTTTTACTAGTCGCTCTTGACTTCTAATTTAACCTGACTATGAAATTTGCTCTAGAACGATTTTGTAGAATTAATAACGCTTAACTCTTTGAATTTGCTCCTTAATAAAGTCAGTTAATCTACATTTTTTGGGAAAAAATATTTTTTATAACCTTTGAGGTGAAATTACCAATAGTATTCTAAAATAAGGAATGGAAGAAAAATAGTTTTAGAGAAAAAGGGTGTTTTGAATGTCGAAATTCAAATAACTATCGTGGAGCTAAATAATTGGAATATCTAATCTAAACACCACTATTAAAATATAAATTCCAAGTTTAATCTAAAAAAATAGGTTAAATGGAATTCCATTTAACCTATTTTTAGAACAAAAGAAAAATTACATTCCTCCGCTATTCATAGCAGTTATAAACATTTCATTGAAATAACTAAATAATTGTTCTAATGCATTCATTCTCTTATTTATGAAATTAAGTTTGAATTCTGAATTATAGCTTTCTTTAATTTCTTTATCCATTTTCATCGCCATACTTTCTAAGCTCTGTTTACTGACATTAATCATTTTTTCTGCCATTTCATCATTCATACCCTCCTCTTTAGCAAATGCTGACACAGCATTTAATGTAGATGGAATATCCCAGAAAAATGCTCCTCCACTTTCTGCCATTAACTTTTGTTGATCTTTTGTCATTCTATCTGCTTTGGAGTATCCATCTTGCAAATTCCCAGTAGCCAAATCTGTGTTATTGGTAATAAATAAAATTCCATCCTTCATCATCAAGAACATATCCATCGGTAATTCCTCCATCGGAACAGTAACTTTAAAAGACTCTCCAACTTTATTTAAAACTCCTACATCAACTCCCATTTGTATAACTTTCCTCAAATCAGCTTCTCTTCCGTATGACATCATCGCTAAAACTTCTGGCATCATTTGCTTTGCTTCTACTTCGATTTTATTAAAATCGTCATCGTATTGAATTTTCTTAATTGTAAACTCTCGCATACCTGTTACAGCAAAAACCATATCTCCTCGAATGATTTCATACAAACCTTTTGCATCCAACTCTAAGCCCATGGAATTCACTGCACCTACTGCCATTCCTTCCATTACCTCTCTTGTCATTCCCATCTCCTTAATCATTGGATCAAACATTTGAAACATCCCATCAGCAAAGTTTTCTGTTCTCATTGCTAATGAGAAATAACCCATCAAATTATTCTTAGGCAAATACTTGTAGAATTTTTTATTCAATTCTCCTTCAGTCATTGTAGCTAACATATCCATGGTTTTCTGATTAGAATACATTTTAGAATCTATAACAGCTGCTCCATCATTGAAATTCATCTCTATCAAATAATCAGTACCCTTGTACAATTCTTTCATCGCAGTTAACATGGCATCCATCCCCGGAACTCCTACCATTTCACCTCCTTCTATTTGCATATCCATCACCCAACTATAATCCATCCACATTCTCATATCGCTTTTTCTATCTTTCGTTATTTTATTGTAACGCATATCACTCAAAATGGAATTTTTAGGAGTGCCAGTCAGTATTTTTTTGGCAAAACCATCAATGGTAGATTTATCAGTCCCAGTATTTGATTCTCCTCCTACTAAAATTCCTACTTTATCATTCCAAGCGAAGGTTGCTCCAATTCCAGTTACGGTTTGAAACCCCCCCATCATACCCATCACAGCTCCTCCTGCTTCAGGTAAAATATTTTTTTTAAAAAAATTAGAAAACTTTTTACTATCAGAAATATTAAATACTAATCCAAAAAAAGAAGATTCTTTAGAAATATCCCCAAACATATAACTTTCACTCATTACATCAATGCCATAATCAGATGGATTTTTAAATGCTTCAGTAAGTTCTTCACTTTCGCGAGACATTTCTTTTTCAAATTCTTTCATACCTTCTTTATAAAAATCAAATTCCTTTAACTTGTCAAAACTGATTTTGCTATCAAGATTGGCTAAATCCACACTTACGACAAATGTAGCATCATTTGGGATATACTGTTTTAAGTTTTGAGCTTGAATACTCATTGCTGTTAGAACAAGTAAAAATAGTGGCGTAGTTATTCTAAATAATTTCATCGAATTGGTTTTTAATAGTTAATAGTAAAAAAATTGCTATTTATTGTTGGCTATTTGTACGTCTAAAGCTATTCTTAATTATTTTAAAAAGAAATATGATTTTCCAAAGTCTTTTTTCCAGTTGCAAACTCTGCAATATTTCCCTCGAGCATAACTGATTTATTTGAAGGTGAAATCTTAGCTTTTGAATTTGATACATTTTTCACTGAATCTTCAAATCGGTAAATACTAACTACCTTTGCTGATTCCATCAAATATCGTACGACACTTATCATTCCATCAAATTCTTCTTGAGTAAATCGCTCATCAGTATAATTGAAAAGTCGAGAGAATTTATTTTCTTCGAACGAAAAATGCTTGAATTTAGGTAATGGGAAAGGTGTTTGGTTAAATATTTTGACTGATGTATTAATCGCTTTATTTAAGGCTTTAATATTGTCAAAATCAGCCGTTACTTCAAATACAAATTCATCAAAATCGTTCTTGGCTTTAACTTTTGAAATACCTTTTATCTTAGACAATGCTTTTTTAAGTTTTTTGATTTCAGATTTTATCTTAGATTTTGATGGGATTTCTATACCATTAATTTCGCCTGCATCCATATAACTTGCAAGGTTGCCTTTGCTTTGGCTCAAATTAATATTTAATCTTAATTCGCCTGATCCATCTGCATTCATTTTTATTTCCTCCGTCACATCAAAACAACCGGTGGTTAAAATCAGAATTGTAAAAAAGATAATTGATTGAATAAGTCTTTTCATAAAATGATTTTGTGAAAAAATCCTTAGTACTTAGTATGCGTGATAAACACATTTTCTTGTAACTAGAAATAAATGCAAATTAGTCTTTGTGAACTTTAATGTAAAGTTTTTACAGACGAATGATTGAGAAAAGTGGATGAAGGATACATTCAATTTTATTCATAACATGAATAACAATAAAATTGTCAGCTAAATGATTTACCACTAGGCAAACAGCCTAACTGACAGATTGATATGGATTGTTTAATTGTTCCTTTATTATATCTTTAACAACGGTTTATATTTGTACAGGAATATTTCGATGATATGGAAATTCAATTAAAATATCTTGAGGAGAAAAAAATAGGATATTTTAAACTTTCCGTTGGAAAATTCTAGATGTTAAATATTCAGCAAGAGGTTTGAGACCAAAAGTAAAAAAATATAAATACTTACTTAAATATACCAAATTTACTAGTTGCAAACATAGACATCCTTTTCCAGCTCAGTTAAGTCAACACATCCGCTTCTAAATGGCTGTATAAACGAGCCAATGTACAATCTACTGACCTTCCGGTCATCTTGAAAGTCTTCGGCATTTTCTCTTGTATCAAAACCTGGGATAACAATTTTATAGTTTGGTTTCCCCCCTAAATCTTTTTGCAAAACAATCGCTCGATCAAAACTCATTTCTACTCGCTTACGTTTACTTTTTGCTTGATCAAGTTCAGAGTAACTTGCTATTTGAATAAAATATTTCCCTATACTTTCAGAGGAGGGTACAACTTTTTTTTTAGCTGTTCTCAAGTCTGACGGTGAGGACAAGCTAGAAGATGTAGAGGAATTAGATGAGGTTGAAGACGAAGTTATTTTTTTATTTTTGTACTTAGGTTTTCCAGATTCTAAATTAGCTTTATTTGTTTTGGAACTATCATTACCAGATAACAAACCTGGTGGAATATATTTTCTCACCATTTCATTTTCTAGAATTTGATCTTTAAAATAATACCCTAGAGCGCCACCACCCAAAAATAAAAATAAGAAAATCCAAGGCCAGATAGATTTTTTCTTTTTTAAAGAAGTAATCCCAGGTTGATTATTTTTTCGAATTTGTTTCAATGCCTTTCTAGAGGGTTCTGTTAAAGTATTCACTTTTACATTCCGACGATAGTGAGCACTTTTTAATTCTTTAATTAATTTAATAACATCTTGAATTTGTGTCTTAGGTGGATTAACGATACCACCTGCAGAAACCATTAACTTTTTATTCGCACGAAGTTTCAAAAATTTCAAATCTCCATTCAGCGTAGAATCCGACGACGAGGCATCTGAAAGGATTTGAATCGTTTCACTAACTTTATTTTCGACTAACATTTGTGTTAAATAATCGAAAAAACTCCCAGAATTCGTTTGATAGGCCATTATGTAAAATTAAGAAAAAATTTAAAACTGTTAGTGATTGAACGATGCTAATTTGTTACTGCTTTTCCGATCGGTAAATTATTTGTGTCCTTTAACCACTTACCATTAACCAGTGGTGTTTAAGGAACCGATGCCTTAAATACTTCACTCGCTCCCTCACTCACCAAAGTATATTTAGAACCACTTGACGCAAAAAATGCTTCTCCCTTTTCTAGTAAAAATTCATCATTTACATTTTGTACTTTTACTGCACCTTCCATTACAATTAAAGTCTCAGGTGCCATTATATTTTCACAAGAATACTTTTCTAAATCATTTAAAAACACCCTCGTTAATTCAAAATCGGGTGCAGGGGTCTGGTACACCTTAACCCCTTTATCAACCTCAGTCCCAGTCAAAACATTTGGAACCACCTCTTCAAATATCATGTGTTTTAGCAATTCATTTACATCCACATGTTTAATTGTTAAGCCACCTCTAAAAACATTATCAGAATTAGCCATTAGTTCCATATTCACACCTTCAAGGTAGGCATGAGGAATCCCTGCATCTTGAAATATACCTTCTCCTTTTTGCAAACAAACTAAATTAAATATATATATGGAAAAAACTCCACGATCAAAATGACCTCCTTTTAACCTATTATTTTGAAAAGCCAAAGCTGCCCAATAATCAGGACTTTTTTTGGATATTTTGTTTTCAATAAAATCTAAACTCAATCTCACTGCAAGTGGTTGCAATATTTCATCCACCATCTTTTGAGACATTTCCATCAAATTCTTATAAAAGTAAAAAAGCTTATTATCCACTCCTCTGAATAAAATTCGCTGATAGTATTCCGATAACATTTTAAACTCTGGAACGGACTTTAAAACATCCTCAATTGCCTCCAATGATTTAAATCCGTGTAACAACCAAAACTCTGTCATTGCAACCATTACCTCTGGTTTGTGATTATCATCTTTATAGTTACGATTAAATGCAGTGATTGGGATTCCTTTTTTTTCTTCAGCGTAAAATCCATTTTCAGCAGCCTTTTTTGTCGGGTGGGTTTGAATAGAAAGCATCTGTTTAACATCCAATACTTTAAACAAATAAGGTAACCTATTTCCAAAATTATTAATAACTCTATCGCCTAGAGCCTGAGGATTATTTTCCAAAAAAAAATTTAAAGAAACTTCCTTTCCATCTAAATTCATTTTTGCTGAACTACGTTGATGTGCTCCTAACCAAACTTCTGCAAATGGTTGATCATCAACATTTAGCATGTTCATCAATTTAGGAATAAATTCTTTTCCTCCCCAAGCATAATTTTGTATCGCGCCTTTTATTCGAAAAACATCTTTCATAAATAATTATTTTAGTACTGGTTAAAAGTAATTAACTCTAGTTGTCGAAACTTATCCCCTCTTAAAATTTAACCTCGCATTTTTTTATAATTATTGATTAATCCATTGGTAGAGGAGTCATGAGACTTCACCACTTTTTCATTTTCTAATTCAGGTAAAATTTTCTTAGCCAGTTGTTTTCCAAGTTCAACACCCCATTGATCAAAACTATAAATATTCCAAATAACTCCTTGCACAAATATTTTATGTTCATACATGGCTAACAAACTCCCAAGAGAGCGTGGCGATATTTTTTTTATTAAAATAGAATTTGTTGGACGATTACCTTCAAAAATCTTGAACGGCAGAAGTTTTGCAATTTCTTCATTCGTCTTACCTGCTGCTTTTAAATCTTCGGTAGCCTCAGCTTTTGTTTTGCCATTCATCAACGCTTCCGTTTGAGCGAAAAAATTAGATAATAATTTTACGTGATGATCACCGATTTGGTTATGTGAGTTAGCAGGTGCTATAAAATCACAAGGAATTAATTTGGTTCCTTGATGAATCAATTGATAAAACGCATGTTGGCCGTTTGTCCCAGGTTCACCCCACACAACTGGTCCAGTTTGGTAGTTCACTTTCTTTCCATTGCGATCTACAAACTTTCCATTACTTTCCATATTCCCTTGTTGAAAGTATGCAGCAAATCGATGTAAATATTGGTCATAAGGTAATATCGCCTCTGTCTCTGTTCCAAAAAAATTATTATACCAGATACCTATCAAAGCTAACATGACAGGGATATTTTTCCCAAAAGAAGTTTTTGCAAAATGTCGATCCATTGAGTGAAATCCATCCAAAAGTTCTTCGAATCTTTCGAATCCAATTGTACATGCAATAGACAATCCAATTGCTGATGTCAAAGAATATCTTCCTCCTACCCAATCCCAAAACCCAAACATATTTTCAGCAGCAATTCCAAAGTCCTCCACTCCTGCTTGATTCGTAGAAACTGCAACAAAATGTTTTTTGACAAATTCTTTTTTCTTGGCTTTTTTCAAAAACCAATCGCGAGCAGAACGTGCATTGGTCATTGTTTCCTGTGTAGTAAAAGTTTTAGAAGCTACAATAAAAAGAGTTGTTTCGGGAGATAAACCTTTCAATGTTTCCTGTATATGTGTACCATCCACATTGGAAACAAAATGCACAGTCCTACCTTTTTTCCAATACGGCTTCAACGCTTCAGTGACCATTACTGGTCCCAAATCACTTCCCCCTATTCCTATATTTACGACATCCGTAATTCGTTTACGAGTGTAACCTCTCCATTTCCCAGCAATAATTTTATTAGAAAAAACTTTCATTTGATCTAAAACAGAATTTACTTGAGACATCACATTTTTCCCATCTACCTTAATTGCCTTTTTTGAACGGTTCCTTAATGCTGTATGCAATACTGCTCGATCTTCTGTTACATTTATTTTATCACCAGAAAACATAGCTTTAATTTCAGCCTCAAGATTGGTTTCTTTGGCTAGTTCTAACAATAAATTTATAGTTTCTTTGGTAATTCTATTTTTGGAGAAATCCACTATCATCTCCTCAAATGTCAAGGAGAATTTTTGAAATCGACGAGTATCGCTTTTAAACAAATCTTTTATCTGAATATTTTTTAATTCTTGATGATGCTTTTTCAATTTTTTCCACGCATCAGTTCGAGTTGGATTTATTTTCTTTGACATGTTTTTTTTGACCGGCTAACTGTTAATGCATTACAGATTACCCTTTTCTTGTGATTGTAATGTGATTCTTGAATAGGTAAAAGAATATCTTTATATCGTTTATTTCAGAAGAAATTCTTTCTTTTTGGGTCAAAAATAAAGATATTTTCCGATATTCAATCCGACACAAGAAGCAAAATCGATATTATTCTTTCAAATGAAAATTTCAAAAACTTCTAATTATTTCACAAACAGGTTCCTTTAGAGGGAAAAAGAACATGGCTTGGAATAACATACTTGGGAAACTTGGAGAAAAACTTGCTGTTTCCTTTTTAAAGCAAAAAGGATATCATATTTTGGAAAAAAATTGGCGACATCGTCGATCAGAAATAGATATTATTGCCAAGAATAATAAAATTTTGGTTTTTGTAGAGGTAAAAACTCGAAATAATAATCACTATGGAGAACCTGAGATTGCCGTAAATCAGAAAAAAGAGAATCTAATTGCTAACGCAGGGGCTGCCTATATGCGACAAATTGGGCATAATTGGGAAGTTCGTTTTGACATTATTTCTATTATTTATAAAAATGAAAAGAGTTTTACCATTAAGCATTTTGAAGATGCATTTTTCCCTGGCTAATTGAAGTTTGCGCTTAATTCATTTCATTAAAAGGTCCAAAAATTAATCGCGTTGTTCTTGTATCATGGCATTGGAAATAGACCATAATCGTGAAAAATGTGATCTTTTTTAAAACAATAAGGAAAAAAGTCTTTTTTTAGCTCTTTTTTAAAAAAAATATCACATATTCGTTTTAATTAAACATTAATAAGCTTATCTTTGCACTCCAATTTTGAAAAAAAGATATTATAATGAAAAAAGATACTCATCCAAAGAATTATAGAAAAGTGGTTTTTAGAGACATCTCAAATGATGTAGAATTTATCACCCAATCCTGTGCAGATACATCAGAAACTGTAGAGTTTGAAGGTGAAACTTACCCACTTATCAAAATGGAGATAAGCGCAGCCTCTCATCCATTCTTTACCGGAAAAATGCAGTTTGTTGATACAGCTGGGCGAATTGATAAATTCAATAAGAAATTCGCAAAGTTTGCAAAAGCAAATCCAACTGCCCAAGAATCAGAAGAAAACGCAGCGGAATAACTTCCACTTCCTTATCCTTCTTTTTTGAAAAAAAGTCTTGAACGTTGTTCAAGACTTTTTTTTTATTGCAAGACCATCCTTGATCTCGAATTATCTAAACACCCAACAAAATTATATTCAAGCAAAAAAATAGCCGAAGAGAAAATTAGTTGTGATTATCTTCTAAAAACGTGGCCGAAAAGAATATTTTTACAAAAAAAACATATATAAACTGCTATGCCGAATATTATACTTTTTGACGATGATGTACGAGAGCGCTTATTACCTCTAACATATACTCGCCCTGTGGGTGAATTACGTGTTGGAATTTTGACCATTAAAGAAAAGTGGCGACATCACCTGAAGGTAGATAATATCTCCTATATAACTCAAGACTATCTGGTTGATAAATTTCCAATTCAAATTGAGGAGGATAATATTGTAATTAATGGTTCTGTTTTACCTTCTCCAGAGTTAGTTCAGTTAATTCAGGAATTATCTCCTAACGAGGCGTTGTTAAAAGATGGAGAATTAATTGCCACTCGCTTAGATGAAAACCAATTTGAGCATTTAATTAATAATGAAGAAATCGAGGAATTGGGAGGATTTGATGTTGTGAATACTCCTTTTTTAAAAATAAATAACCTTTGGGATATTTTTAAGATAAATGGTGAAGCAATTCAGGAGGATTATGACTTATTGACAAAAAATAAAATTTCTGCTCCAATTTCTAGTTCCAATAGAGTAATTGCCCCTGAAAATATTTTCGTTGAAGAAGGTGCAATAATTGAATGTGCCATTCTAAATGCAACAGAAGGGCCAATTTTTATAGGAAAAAACGCCTTAGTTATGGAAGGTGCTATGATTAGGGGAGCATTTGCATTATGCGATCATTCGGTAGTAAAAATGGGTGCTAAAGTTTATGGCCCAACAACTGTCGGACCTCATTCTAAAATAGGTGGTGAAGTTGTCAACTCGGTTATTATGGGCTATTCTAACAAGGGACATGAAGGATATATGGGGAATTCCGTTTTAGGTGAATGGTGCAATTTAGGAGCAGATACAAATACTTCTAATTTGAGAAATAATTATTCTAATGTAAAGATATGGGATTATCCAAGTGAACGATTTGTGCCAACTGGCATAAAGTTTTGTGGTTTAATCATGGCCGACCACAGCAAAGCAGGGATCAATACAATGTTTAATACCGGAACTGTAGTTGGTGTTTCTACCAATGTTTTTGGAGCCGGTTATCCACGAAATTTCATTCCTTCTTTCTCATGGGGAGGATCAAAAGGTTTAAGAACCTATAAAACGGACAAAGCATTTGATACTGCTGAAAAAGTAATGGCCCGAAGAAAAATTGAATTTGACGAAATAGAGAGAAAGATATTAAAAAAAGTTTTTGAATTAACTTCAGGAAACCGAAGTTGGGAAAGTTCAAAATAAACTTATCACTAAATTTATTTATCATCAAACCTATTCAACCTCCTTTTTGGAAAAATTTACTTAGTTACTTTTTTGAATTTCACATCGAAAGTGCACCAAGTGAGGTCAATCCACATCTATATGTGAGTCTAAGCCGTGGCCGATATCAGTTGGCAACAGCAAGTGCGATATACTCTTTTGAAGATTTATATGACAACTTTTTTAATGCCTTTAAACAAATTAATCTAGATGAAAATCCTATCAAAAATGTATTGATCTTAGGCTTAGGCCTGGGAAGTATCCCTTTGATGTTAGAAAAAAATTTCGAAAAAAAATATAATTATACTGCTATCGAAATTGACGAATCAGTCATCTATCTCGCATCCAAATATGCCTTACCTCAACTTGAGTCAAATATCCAATGCATATGTGTCGACGCATTTGCCTATGTCATGCAAACTGAACTAAAGTTTGATTTAATTTGCATGGATATTTTTTTGGACGATGTGATTCCAGAAGAGTTTGAGAAGAATATTTTTTTGGGGAAACTAAAAACGTTGTTGACCGACGAAGGCATTTTATTATATAATCGTTTGGCCAGCTTCCCAAAAGATATGGAAAGGACAAAAGATTTTTTTAATAAAGATTTTAAAGCAGTTTTTCCAAAAGGAAGTTACTTGGAAGTGAAAGGAAATTGGATCTTAAAAAATAAATAAGTTTTAACTTTTGGGTAATTATCTGACATCTCCTAAATAAAAAAAATGTTTTTAGCTCGCATTAGATTTTTAATTGGAATTGCCATCATCATTCTTGGTGCGCTTATTCATTCCAATGTTGGTTTCAGTTCCGCTTGGTACATGTATTTAGCTGGTATTATTATTTTAGCTACCCATTTTTTATTTGGAAATGTAATGTTGGCTTTCGGCAAATTAAATAAAGGCGAAGTTGATGCGGCAGAAGATTTAATACTACAAATCAAGCGACCAAATTTTTTATTGAAAACTCATCAAGCATATTATTATTTTGTTTTGGGCATGGTTGCATTGCAGAAAAAACAAACTGGCTTTGGTGAACAACATTTAAAACAAGCCCTAATAATAGGGTTGAAATCAGATACTGATAATGCCTTGGTTGCAATAAATATTGCCCATGTTCATTTTGTAAAAAAGGAATACAAATTGGCAAATGAATATAGACTCAAAGCAGAAACATATAATTCCAATGATTTGATGATAAAAGAAAATTTGAAAAAATTATCGGAGGCATTAAAAGGTAGATCATAAAAAAAAGAAAAGTGTCTTTAAATTTATGTGACTACTGATTCATTTATAGAGGGAATGAATGGTGAAATTGATTAGTGTTTTACAGATCAAGATTATGGAATAACAGCCTTTTCAAACCAAATAGATACTATTTTTTTGGACGAAAAGGTTATGAGCAATTACTAGAAATGGCACCTGATGCATTTGCGGATAAAACGAAAATCGTATTTTCCAACGCTCTAAATAATACAGATCGAGAAGCAAAAATTATTAATGGAAATATTGCAGAAGAAGTTAACAAAATAGTAAATTCTGATGGTAAAAACATTTGGCTTTTTGAGGGAGTAAATTTGACAACTACTATGATTAAATTAAACCATGTAGATGAATTAATAATTGCAGTTCATCCATTAATCCTTGGAGATGTATGCCTCTTTTTGAAAAAACTGATATTCAAAAAAAATTAAAACTAACTGATACCAAAACTTATTCAACTGGTTTAGTACAACTTTTTTACGAAATTCAAAAGTAAGTTCATAGAGTTCTGTATCTTTGCTTGTCGCTGACCATCAACGATTTAAACAAATTTACTTTAAAAATATTCTTAACTAAATTTCTAGCAAAAACATAATTTATCTAAGAATCAAAAATATACTACAATGTTTTCAATCAATATAAAACTCAAGTTTGCCTTAATCGCTTTATTTTTAGTAGGTGGCGTTTTATTAGCTATCTTTCAAGGGTTTTGGTATGCCCTTCCATTTATATTAGTTGGGTTGGGATTAATGGCTAGTTACCTTTTATTAGGAACTGTACAATCTGCTGCACAATTAGTTCAAGAAGGTAATTTTGAAAAGGCAGAAAATAGGTTGAATTTAATTTGGAAACCGGAATGGTTATACAAAACTAATAAAGCCTTTTACAATATCCTCAAAGGTTCATTGGCCATGAATAATAAAGATAATAATGCTGCGGAAGCTTATTTCAAAAAAGCAGAAGCTATCGACTTGCCTACTGATGATGAAAAGGCAATGGTACAATTACAACTAGCCAACATAAATGCTCAAAAGCAAAAATGGAATGCGGCTAAAGTTTACTTTATGAATGCAAAAAAACTTAAAGTGACTCAGCAACAAATCAAAGATCAGATTGCTCAATTCGATTTAGCTTTTAAACAAAGAGGACAAATGAAAAACGCCCAAGGACAAGGCCGAAGACAAATGATGCAACCAGGAGGAAAAAGACGACGACCAAAAATGAGATAATCTATTCCTTTCAAAAAAAAGGGTATTACCGCTAAAAGCAGTAATACCCTTTTTTTTAGAAAATTCATGGACCGATTTAATTCACCCCAAATCCATTCCCCCACCCTTCTTTTGCACTCACAAAAGTCAATTCCCCCTTCTCATTCTCTGTCATCAAAATCATTCCTTGTGATTCAACTCCTCTCATTTTCCGAGGAGTAAGGTTAGCCAAAAGAAGTACTTGTTGGCCTATAATATCTTCAGGTTTGAAAAACTTAGCAATACCGGATACAACCGTCCTCTCTTCGAAACCTAAATCAACTTTAATTTTCAATAGTTTATCAGCCTTCTTCATTTTTTCTGCTTCGATAATAGTTCCAGTACGAATATCAAGTTTAGAGAAATCTTCAAAAGTAACCTCATCTTTCACTGGTGCTCTTTCACTTGCCTTTTTGGCTTTGAGTGCTGCAGTGAGTTTCTCTTTTTGTGCGTTCACTATTTCTAATCGAGAATTATCTTTACGATCATTAATTTTTGCAAAAAGTAAAGTAGGCTCACCAATTTGACCACCTGCTTCTAGAATCGGATTTCCATCTTGGAGACATTTCAATATTTTAACTAAATCACCGTCTTGTACTTCTGGCAGATTCAATAACTTTTGAATTTTATCAGAAGAAAACGGTAAAAATGGTTTTGTCAAAATACCCAATAAGGAAACGATTTGCAAACTTACTAGCATTGCCTCTTTAATCTTTTCACTCTCAGGCTCCGTTTTATAAATCGTCCAAGGTGAGGCATCTTGCAAGTAAGTATTTCCCCAACTTGATATTTCCATCAAAGTACCTATAGCTGGTTTGAATTGAAAATTCTCAATTTCTTGACATAATCGTTGGGTTAGATTTTCAACTTCAGCCAATAGCTCTTTTAAATTAACACTAAGAGAAGGTACTTTCCCGTCGAAATATTTATTAGTTAAAACAACAACTCGATTGATAAAATTTCCCACATTTGCCACTAACTCATTGTCATGAAAATCAACAAAATCATCCCATTTGAAATCGCTATCTTTATTTTCAGGCATGTTGCGAATCAATGCATAACGCAAAGCATCCTCTTTGTTTTCGAAATTTTCAAAAACTCTTAAATACTCATCTTGCTCAATTCCCCAACCTCTTGATTTAGAAAATTTATCGCCCTCAAAATTTAAAAATTGGTTCGCAGGAACATTTACGGGTAAGTTATAATCACCATGTGCTTTTAGCATCGCAGGGAAGACTATACAATGGAAAACGATATTATCTTTTCCAATAAAATGTACTAATTCTGCATCATCACTTTTCCAATAATCCTCCCAATTCTTTCCATTTTCAGCAGCCCATTGTTTGGTTGAAGAGATATAGCCAATCGGTGCATCAAACCAAACGTACAATACTTTTCCTTCTGCCCCTTCAGCAGGAACAGGTATTCCCCAATCCAAATCACGTGTGATCGAACGAGGTAATAATCCTCCATCGAGCCAAGATTTACATTGTCCAACCACGTGATTCCTCCATGACTTTACATTGTGATGAGGTTCGCCATCAAGCGTTCCTTCTTCAATCCATTCCTTCAGCCACGCTTCATGTTTATCTAATTTAAAAAACCAATGCTTAGTTGATCTTAAGATTGGCCTATTGCCACTCAATGTGGACTTTGGATTGATCAATTCAGTAGGAGAAAGGTCTTTTCCACAATTTTCGCACTGGTCTCCATACGCCTTATCATAGCTACAATTTGGACAAGTTCCAATAATATATCTATCAGCTAAAAATTGATCATAACCCTCATCATAATATTGCTCGCTTACTTTTTCTTCAAACTCATCTCCTTTTTCCAATAATTTCTTGAAAAAATCTTGAGCAGTTTCATGATGTAAGGGAGCACTTGTTCGGTGATAATAATCGAATGAAATACCTAGTTTTTCAAAAGTTGTTTTGAATAAGTTATGATACTTATCGACAATTTCTTGAGGGGTAATTCCTTCTTTTTTTGCACGCAAAGTAATTGCGGCTCCATTTTCATCAGAGCCACAAATGTATGCCACATCTTTCCCTTTCAATCGCAAAAAGCGCACATAAATATCGGCTGGTAAATATGCACCAGCCAAATGTCCAAGGTGTAATTCACCATTGGCATACGGAAGAGCAGAAGTAACTAAATATCTTTTTGGATCTGACATATTTTAATTATTGAATTTGGGTGCGAATATACAGATTTGCCAACGATTCTACATTTTTTTTAGTTTCAAATATATGGGCTATTTAATCTGATCCTAAAACAAATAAGTTTGGAGCATAACTCATTTCCATTCAAAGGGGTATTAAGGGTCAGAGCATTAACAACTCTCATTAGTAGAAACATCAAAAAATATTTATTCTCGAGCCACTTCAAAAAATACTTCTTGACTATTAAAAGCGGAAAAGACGCCCAACGCATTTGTAATATTAGAAGGAGGTTCATTCAAATCTCTGGAGTCCTGTTCTCGATTTTCGTACAAATCCGCATACTCCTGATTGATATGATAAACCTTGACGGAATAAGTTCCAAAAGACTCTAAAGTCCCAGCTATAAAAGAAATAGATGTTCCATCAGTCGGTTCTGAAACAAAACGAAATCGAGCCAAAACATCAATTACTTGAGTTGGAAAAATAGGGTCAAGCGTATCGCTAACACTTTCCACTACCATAAAATATAGATCCTCATTTGGATTATCCCAAGTTGCATTTATCACTGAGTTTGTTAAAAAGTTTCTAATGGTATTGACTATGGAATCCATCCCTGCAGTAATAGGTAGAATTGGTACGAATAAGGAGTCTTCTGATATGCTTAAACCATTTGTGGGCGTAGGAACAATTGTCTCGGCCATTGCAGAAATACCATTATAAGACACTTCTAATTGAAAAATATCATAAGTTTCAACAGTTACATCATTACCAGGGTAATTATAAAATCCATCATCACCAGAAGAAATTAAATTATATCGTTCTCCATTTTTAATTAAAGTAACTATGGCATTATTGATTGGTACTGAAACATCTTCTTCTGATGATAAATCATAAGTAGTTTTTATACGAATATCATCGATGGGTTCTCCTGCGTATAAAAAGGCTTCTATCACAAATTGATTTTCAGCAATATTATTAAGATTCTCCTCTACGCAGGAAGATAAAAGAATAGCTAACAAGAGTATAAATGGAATATTTTTCATTTTTATTTTTCTTAAAATTCATGGATAATACTATGCTAAAATTTTAAATCGACAGACAAATTAGGGGTGAGGCCTAAATATTGAACCTCCGAAATAACCGGTGGAGCTTGCGTGAAATCATACTCTCGATACCAAACATTCTGTCGATCATAAAAATTAAAAATTGATAATCCAACATCAATATCTAATCCTTTATAATCTGTCAAATAATGAACAGACAAATCCAACCGATGGTATGCAGGTAAACGAGAAGCATTTTTTGCCCCAACACTTATATAATTGAATGTACGACCATCAAGCAATTCAACAGAGTACTGCCCTGACGGTTCTGTAAAAGGTTTTCCTGATCCAAAAACAAAAGTTGCTGCTAATCGAAATTTCTCCCATTCATAGGAATGTACCGTTTTGAACTCATGGCGTTGATCATGCAAAGCCGAAAATTCAAACCCATTATTAAGCTCTGGAAAATTATTCCGCACCTGAGCCAACGTATAAGTTACCCAACCCGTATAATCTCCTTTTTTCTTTTGAAATAAAAATTCAATACCTTCTGCATATCCATTTCCTGAGAAAAATAATTTATCTAAATCAATATCATCCCGTTGAAAGCGCAAAGAGAATTCCGAAAGATTACCTAATTCTTTTCTATAGGCCTCAACATCAAAAATATAATTATCTGTCTCGTAACCGACACCTAAAACAAAGTGTTCGGCACTACTAACTTTTACTAAATCATCATCTGCCAACAACCAAAAATCTCGTGAGCCCTCTGTTACATTTTCATTGACAATCCGATTGACAAATTGATAATGCTTACCATAACCTCCTTTTAATGAAATCTTTTTAGTCAAATTATATTGAAAAGAAAAACGCGGTGCCCAATAAAATTTATCATCAATATCATAATAAGTAGTTCTTAATCCAGCAGTAATATATAATCTAGAAATCGGAGTCCAAGTATCTGATACATATGCTGCAGTAAATGAAGCTTCTTGCTGAAGATCTAAGATCGACAATGTATCATCTCTAATAAATTGATAATCCACTTCTGCCAAAGTCGATGTACCTCCAAATTCTAACTTATGCCTACTATTTAATTGATATTCAAAATCTAATCGAACGGTAAGATCATTAACATCATTATCCTCAAATGTCAAATTTTCAGTATCCAAAACAACAGTATCTTGTTCGACTAATGAAACTAAGATATCGACTGCTCTATCGTATTTACTAAAATAATTGGAGTTAGCTAACAAAAAATTAGAATACAATTTAGGATTCCATTGACGGGACCATTTTCCACTAAACCCTTTATTTCCCCAATCATTTTTTTCATCAACATCTAACTCTATTAATATAGTCGGATTTTCTCCACGCTCTAACCTCACCTCGTTTAGCTCAACTAAATGGTCAGCTCCTGAATAATAAGATAAAGCCACCACATCTTTTTCAGTAGGGCTATAACTTAATTTGCTATTCAAATCAAAAAAATAGAAATCTGGTTCGATCGTATTAATTTCTAGACCATCAATGTCTGGAGGGTTTTCAGTTTGGGTAAAAACATCAAAGATTTTATTATAAACGCCACTCCTAATTATATCAGTATATGATCGCCGTCCGTAAATAGAAAAAGAACCTTTTTTAAATAACGGAATTTGAATTCCAGCTCTGGCATTCAATAAATTGAGTCCAACATTACCTTGTACTTTTGTTGGGTTACCTGTTTTTCCAGTTAAGTCAACTACGCTCGACAAACGTCCTCCATACTTTGCTGGAAATGCGCCTTTAAATAATTGAACATCCTTAACTGCGTCGGCATTAAAAGCTGAAAAGAAACCAAAAAAATGATCTACATTATAAACTGTCATACCATCTAATAAAACCAGATTTTGATCAGGCGTTCCTCCTCGAACATATAATCCAGAGGAACTTTCATTACTTCCACTCACGCCTGGTAATAATTGTAAGGAACGGAAAATATCAACTTCTCCCACATTTGGTAATAAAGATAATTGTGCTGGAGATATTTGGATAGTGCTAACTCCTTCTGAAGCATTCATCACTTTATAAGATTTGGATGAAACTACCACTTCACCTAATTGAACTCCGGACTGTAATTCAATTTTTAAATTTTTGACATCTAAATTCCCTGCCTCTATTCTTAACTCTTTAGTTGAATAACCAACATAAAATATTTGTAAAATCAATGAATCTTCTGGTACATCTATCAATGAAAAAAAACCATCCACATTAGTTGAAGTTCCTTGATTCGTACCCTTGATAATAATATCTGAAAATGGTAACCGCTCTTGATTATCCCCACTAATAACTACACCTGAAATGGTTCGTTGGGCATTCAGGGAAATAGTAAAAAATAAAAAACTGATTAACACTAAAATCCTATTATTCATTTTGTTTATTTATCTTAATAAATTATGTTCTAGAAAAAAAACTAAAAATAAAATGATTTTTTATTTTTTTAATGACAATCTCAGTGAATTAACCAGAATAGAAAGTGAAATGACCAATTAGAAAAGGAATAAACGAAATAAGAACATAATTCAAAGTATATTTTAACAAAAAGTAAAGAAAAATCCTTTTCAACTATATGACACCTTTATTTTTTCAGAATGAAAACTTCAAAATAAAACATACCTTTGAATAATCTATTTAAAATAAAGTACTATTTCAATGCTTGAAGAAAACAAAATCATTCATTTTAGTTCTTTAGCAGTTTCACTTTTGGAAAATATTCCTCGTTTATTAATTACGCTGAAGAGAAAAGATTTAGCGGAAACATTTGAATTGACTTATGGAGAGGTAGGATTAAGAATGGTGGTGATGTTTTGTCTTTCGTGGTTGGTGTTAAGTTATAATATCAAATGGAAACACAATTGGAAATTTCGAACTAAAAGAAATACAACTGTAACCGATTTTTCAATCAATGTTTTTCTTTTATTTTTTGGAGTAACAATTTTGACTTTTTTTAAACAGTTCACCTCCGATTCTATTTTTAATCCCCGAGGTTATTTTTTCGGAGGACTTTTCACGCACACAACTGTTTTAGTTATTTTATTACTCTTGTCTTGGTTAGTTAATTTAACTACCCAATACCAACAAAATATTTTAGAAAAAGAACAAGCAAAACGAAAAGTATTGCATCATCAATTGGAAGCCCTTCGATCTCAGATTAACCCTCATTTTCTTTTCAACTCTCTTAATTCATTAAATGCACTTATTCGTCAAAAATCAAATAGGGCTTCGGTTTTTGTAGATAAATTATCGTGGTTACTGCGCGCTACTTTGCAGCAAAGTGATAAGGATTATATTTCTATTCAAGAGGAATTAGATTATTTAGAAGCTTATATTTTTTTTACAAAAAGAAAGATTTGGAGAAAAATTAAATATCGAAATTTCTATTCCAGAGAATTGGAAAAAAAGATATTGCCTTCCTTCTCTCTTCAACTCTTAATAGAAAATGCCATTAAACATAATGTGGTTTCATTCAAACAACCTTTGCATGTAAATATTTTTAAAGAAGGTGATTTCTTAATAATAAGCAATCCAATTCAAAAAAGAAGAGATGCTGTTGATAGCATTGGAAAAGGATTGAGTAATCTATCCACCCGATTTCAAATATTGAAAAAAGAAGATATTCAAATCGAAAAAACGGGCAATTTATTTTTAGTCAAACTCCCTATCTCATGAAAGCAATAATCATTGAAGATGAAAATTTTGCTGTGGAAAATTTAAGATATTTGCTCCAAACCATCGAACCTGATTTACAAATTATTGACGTCATCGATACGGTAATTGATTCGATTGATTTTTTCAACCAAAACAATGATTTTGACCTGATTTTCATGGACATACATTTAGCAGATGGTAATTCTTTTGAGATTTTAAAAGAAGTCTATCCCGCTGCACCTATCATTTTCACAACTGCTTATGATAATTATGCTATCAAAGCTTTCAAGGTTAATAGCATTGATTATTTGTTAAAACCAATTCAGGAAACAGAGCTGAAAAATGCGATTCAAAAATTTAAGAACCTATCAAATATAAATGATTTTTCTGCTGTACAAATTCAAGATTTAAGGAGTTTGTTTCAATTGAAACAGCAAAAATTTCGACAATCATATTTGGTTCAAAAAGGAGATAAACTCATTCCAATTGCTACACATGACTTTGCTTTTTTCTTTATTAAAAATGGCGTAGTTCGAGGAACAACGAATGGAAATCTCACTTATCACTTAGATGCTAAATTGGAAGATTTAGAAAATGAACTAAATCCAAATGATTTTTTCCGAGCCAATCGGCAATATTTGATTCAACGTTATGCCATCAAAAACCTAAGTTTTTATAATAATGGACGTTTGATTATCAATACTTCACCTAATTCAATCGAACAAATCATCGTAAGCAAAGCCAATAAACCTAAAATAAAGAGTTGGTTAAATCAAAATTAAAATTCTAATAAATATAGCTATCGAATATATTTAAAGTTATCCGATAGCTGCATCAACTTAAAACTGCTCTCTTAATTGATTAACCATAAGTAAAAAATAAACTCCAATTACCAATTCTAATACCAATCCTAGAACCAAACAGTACCAACCATAATGTATCCCCCTAATTAATAAATTACCCAAATAACTAGAAAAAACTAAAAAAGAATTTTATTCCAAAAAAACAGAGGAATATGGATTGAAATTTTAATATAAAATGATCAAATTTTTATTTCTTAAATATGTTCCTATTTTAAAAATAGTATAAAAAATAAAAAGTGGCACTTCGAAACTTTCTATTCGTCAATAATGTTATTACTTTTGTATTTCTCGAGGCAAAAGTGTTTTGAGTATATAGAAATTAGGAATATTGGAATATTGATCAACCTATTGAATTAAAACAGGTATAAGTCAAAAATAAAAGTTTTGAGTTTGTAATTTAATATTACTTATTCCTTTTCTTCACCACGGGGCTGACTGGAATCGACAGGAAAGATTTTCGGTTAGTAAGCATGTCGGAGCAAAATTACTTACTCTGTTAACAAATAGTAATTAACCACTTATAAATGGCAATCAACGATTCGCCATGGCTGCCTAATTCAATGAATTAGAAGCCTTTGTGCCGTGCGCTTGACGCCTAATACACAGCGTGCCGCATATCAACCCGCTCGAAAGAGCACTTAGGCTAGTTGCGTAGGATACCTTGACTACAATGCGAAATTCAGAGGATAAGGTGATGGCGCGGGTTGGTTTCTTCCTTGTCATTGCTCGAAAATTGAATAGAAAATAAGCATGTAGAAAGCTCTCAGTTACTTTGTCTGGACCCGGGTTCAACTCCCGGCAGCTCCACTAGATTAAAATCAAAAAACCCTGTAAGTCTTAGACTTATAGGGTTTTTTGATTAATGATTAGAATTCACTTGCCGATCATTTTAATGAAAAATCGAGAACCATTTCTTGGTTTATTTCTTACCTAATTTCTTGAATAAGTTCTAATGTACTTCTTGTAAGGCTTTCTACTTTTTTGTAATCATAACTTCCATCATCATTCTTCACCATTAACTTTGACCCCATTCCTACACAATATGCACCTGCTTCAAACCATCTTTTTAGATTTTCAGGATCTGGAGAAACACCTCCTGTAGGCATAACATTCGTCCAAGGCTGTGGACCTTTAATTCCTTTGATAAAACTAGGCCCGTAAACACTTCCTGGAAATAATTTCACTATTTCACAACCCATTTCTTCAGCTATACAAATCTCTGATAACGAGCCACAACCTGGCGACCACAATACTTTCTTTCGATTGCATACAATTGCTATATCTTTTCTAAAAACTGGGGTTACCACAAAATTTGCTCCCATTTGTAAATATAGACTTGCCGCCCCTGCATCAGTTAATGAACCAACTCCTAAAATCAAATCAGGCATTTCTTTTATCGCAAATTTATACAATTGAGCAAAGACCTCATGTGCATAATCTCCTCTATTTGTAAATTCACACAATCTTGCACCTCCATCATAAATAGATTGTAACAATGCTTTTGCTACTTCAATATCTGAGTTATAAAAAAGAGGAACCATTCCTTGCTCCTTCATTTTTTGAGCGACTTCTATTCTTGTAAATTTTGCCATTATTATTTTAATAATTAAAATTTGATTGTATCATAGTCAATGGAGTATTTTAAATAAACCACCCCTGTCGAGTAATCATGTTCTATTATAAAATTTTAATTCTTAATTTCTGCTTTTTCAAAAAACACCTTCTACATTTGTTTTGAATACCTAATAATCAATAATTATATTAAAAAAATTATAACCCTGTTTACAACAATATTCATTTAAAAAAATCCTTCAATACAAAATAAAGTAATCAATTTTTGCAAACTGAACTAATTTGACCCTCCGACAACTCTTGAAACAATTATTATTTACCTAGCAACTCTTCCACTTGCATCTCCCCTCATTAATTTCTCAACTTCATCTATGGTTGCTAAATTAGCATCACCATAAACAGTATGCTTCAAACAAGAAGCAGCAACTGCAAAATTTAACGCATGCTGATCATCGTCAGGATATTGTATCAATCCATAGATCAAACCACCCATAAAGCTATCTCCACCCCCTACTCTATCAACTATATGAGTAATCTGATAAGATGGTGCCTCATATAAAGTCTTACCATCATATAGAACACCTGACCAAGAATTATGAGAAGCACTAATTGACCCCCTAAGCGTCGTAATAACTTTCTTTGCACGAGGAAACATTTCCATTAATTGCTGCAAAACTGATAAATAGGATTTAGCATCAACTTCATGACCAGCTGTAACGTCTAGTCCTTCAGGATGTAACCCAAAATACTTTTCCGCATCTTCCTCATTTCCTAGAATAACATCACAACCTGCCACTAATTCAGGCATAACCTCTCCAGGCTCCTTCCCATACTTCCAAAGTTTCTGTCTGTAGTTCAAATCTGTTGAAACAGTTATGCCCATTTTATTAGCCATTTGAATTGCCTCTAAACACGTATTTGCAGCACCTTGTGAGATAGCAGGAGTAATCCCTGTCCAATGAAACCATCCGGCATCTTTGAAAACTTCCTCCCAATCAATCATACCTACTTGAATGGTTGACATAGCAGAATGTGTTCTGTCATAAACAACTTTACTTCCGCGACTTACAGCACCTATTTCTAAAAAATAAATACCTAATCGATCACCGCCATAAACGATGTGATCAGTACCCACATTTCGTTTACGCATTTCCATCAAAGCACATCGTCCGATATCATTTTTTGGAAGACGAGTTACGAAGTCAACAGGAACCCCATAGTTGGCAAGTGATACTGCTACATTGCTCTCCCCACCGCCATAAATCGCCTCGAAAGAGTTGGCTTGAGAAAATCTTTTCCATCCTGGAGGAGTCAATCTAAGCATGATTTCACCAAAAGTTACTACCTTTTTCATAAAAAAATTGATTGTTATAATAAAATTAGGCCATAGTAAAGCTAATCCAATGATAATATAAAAATTGCTTTAATCACAAATGAGCTATTATCTAAAGGTAAATAAAAAACAATATTTACTACTTCTTCAACTTTAACTTCTTCTCTTACAGGAGTTTTACCTGCAACAATTTACCTAATTTTATTTATTGAAAAATCATCATAGGATTTGGTCCCAATTAAACAAAGACACATCGCATTTACCCTAATCATTATAGAGTCACGTTCTTTTTTAATCGCTTCTGTAAAGGTTGATATAAATCCATTGGAAGAAGTTTATAATAAAACTCTTCCACTATCTCTTAAAGCAAGAGAAGATCAATAATCGACGATCTATTGTCCAAACAAGATACAAATACTTGTATTATAAGGAACAATAGCCTTAAAGTTTGCATTCATAGCTCAGTCATAAAATACTTACAGATTAATCTAATATTAGTTTTGCTCAGTTTGTCCTTAGTGATATCCCTATCCCGATAATATCCTATGGAATGCTATCTCGGCACCTGATGATATACAAGTGATTACAAGAATAAGTTGGATTCCAACCAATGCAGAAAAGTTATTTTTTATCTAATTCTTAAACATCTGTGACTAAATATTCTAAATTCATAATCCCCCCCTTTAATACTTCGATTACACTCTAAAAAGTATTTCTAGCATTCCCTAAAGTTCTAATTACATATAACGTTTAGAATATGAGAGAGATCCACTTACACCTAATTTCATTCGAGCAGAAGCTTGTATATAGGTGAAAGAAGAAGGTTCAAGTACTCTAAAAATAGAGTAAAATAATATGATCATCCATTAGGATAATTTCTACAAAATTAGTTTTGAACTATTTGCAAATATCTCCAGACTTGACTCGTCTAACATATAAATTGAGTTTAACTATCAGAGCCAGACAATTAAGAATGGAATTAGAGGAGATATACTGAAGGGGTAACACCGAATTTGAGAAGAAGTCATCCCGATTTTTTGTTTTGCTTAAAATTTGGGATGACTACTATCTTTGTGGAACGAATCGAAAATCTAGAATAATTTTCAAACCGTTTATAAATTATTATTTTTTCATTCCTATTTACCAGTGAGTTTTAAAAACTTGAAAACATAATTATCAAATTTTCCAGTAATACGAAGTAAGTAAGTTCCTGGATTATAAATATTTATGGCGGAAGTAGAGAGGAAGAGTTTTCCGTCCTCAAAAGATAATTGATCCACAAATAATCTTTTTCCCTCCAGATCAAATACTTCTATTAAGCCTTCTTTCATATTATCATCCAAACCTTCAATTCGGATCGACTTATCTACAGGATTTGGAAAAAAGATAACCTTCGAAGGGGAATCCAAATGAACAGTTTGAATACTCGAGTATTCGAATGTACTGTCGTTATCTATTATTTTAAGGCGGTAATAATTAATTCCATTGTATGGAAAGATATCTTTTGCATTATAGTTTTGAGTTGTGATACCATCACCTTGGCTCATAACTGACCCTATTTCTATAAATGAATATCCATTTTGAGAGCGCTCGATTACAAAATGGTCAGTGTTGCGCTCTGAAGCAGTTTCCCAGATCAGTTCGACATAAGTATTTTGTTGAACCGCTTGGAACTTCGTCAATTCTACAGGTAGCGGATTTGAAGTTAGAGTATAGGTAATGTGAAGAGTTGGTGCCATGGTAGGACTTCCATCATACGAATCGGCTGTTCTTTGGCCTGAACCTGTTATAATAAAACTTATAGAATTATTTTCTACCCAACCAGAACGATCTACTACTTCTTGAAGCACAGCACTCAAGTCGGAAGTTTGCTCATTTGTTCCAGCTGCTCCAATATTTAACCATGGAGAAGGATTCCAAGTGGCTGA
>UPTG01000022.1_pt1 | contig 177284 bp, 107 predicted proteins | sample 2160121 | NCBI WGS metagenome assembly UPTG01 (sample SAMN06266255, study PRJEB28933) | marine metagenome | isolation source: Columbia River Estuary | place: USA:Columbia River Estuary, USA | collected 2014-07-27 | reverse complement strand
AATGGTAAAAAGGTTATTCTAGAGAGGAATATTTTACCTGGGTACATTTTAGTTGAAGCCGATCCAGCGAGGTTTACAGGTGAGATGGTTCAAGCCATAGCAAATGTTCCTAATGTTATCCATTTCTTGGGTAGAAATAATCCTATACCGATGCAACAATCAGAAGCAAATCGGATGTTAGGTAAAGTAGATGAATCTCAGTCTTTAAGTGAGGCAATGGTTGAGCCATTCATTATTGGAGAAACTGTCAAAATTATTGACGGTCCATTTAATGAGTTTGTTGGTGATATTCAAGAGGTAAATGAAGAGAAAAAGAAATTGAAAGTTATCGTTAAAATATTTGGTAGAGGAACAGAAGTAGAGTTAAATTTTATGCAAGTTGAAAAACAGCAATAACATAAGTAAAATGAATAATTAAGTCTGAATAAAGCTTCCATCTATTCATCTTAATTTTATCATATTAATATCTTGGAAATTTAGAAAATAGGATGAAGTCTATAATTCTCAATTGATTTCTAATAATCATTTTTTAAAATTTTTCATTCAAATTTAAGTTTTAAAATATATACCAATAATGGCTAAAGAAATAGGTGGTTTCATTAAACTTCAAGTAAAAGGTGGCGCTGCAAATCCATCACCTCCAGTAGGACCTGCACTAGGTGCGAAAGGGGTAAATATTATGGAGTTTTGCAAGCGATTCAACGCTAAGACAGAGGATCAAAGAGGCAAAGTCTTGCCTGTTGTGATTACTGTTTATACTGATAAATCTTTTGATTTTATTATTAAAACACCACCAGCTGCTGTTCAGTTGATGGAAGCTGCGAAGATCAAAAAAGGATCTCCTGAGTCTAATCGTCAAAAAGTAGGTTCAGTTACTTGGGATCAAATTAGAGCTATTGCAGAACAAAAGGCACCAGATTTAAATTCGTTTAAAGTAGAATCAGGAATGAAGATGGTTGCTGGAACTGCAAGAAGTATGGGATTAACGGTTAAAGGTACTCCACCTTGGGAGTCTTAACACGATTTAAAATAAACTTTTATATAACAAAGGGAGTTTGACTAAAAAGTAGTTTAGACGTTTGAACCTTAAAAATTTGACCATGGGAAAAATTTCCAAAAAGAGAGCAAAGGCTAACGAGAAAGTCGATAGCGAAAAGTTCTACAACCTTCAAGAGGCAATGGCTTTGGTTAAAGAAGTCAATACCACGAAATTTGACGCATCTGTTGATGTTCATATTCGCCTTGGAATTGATCCTCGAAAAGCTGACCAAGCACTGAGAGGAACTGTAAGCTTGCCAAACGGTACAGGAAAGAACAAAACTGTGCTAGTTCTGTGTACTCCTGACAAGGAGGAAGAGGCGAAGGCAGCAGGCGCTGATTACGTTGGATTAGATGACTATATTCAAAAAATATCAGGCGGGTGGACAGATGTAGATGTTATTATCGCTACACCTAATGTAATGGCCAAGGTTGGACGTATCGGTCGTACCTTAGGACCAAGAGGTTTGATGCCCAATCCTAAAACTGGAACAGTGACTCCTAATGTAGGTGCAGCAGTTGCAGATGTTAAGGGTGGGAAAATTGCTTATCGGGCTGATAAGTTTGGAATAATTCATAATTCAGTTGGTCGGGTATCTTTTACTCCTGATAAATTAGCTGAAAATGCAAATGAATTACTTTCAACTATTATTAGAATCAAACCTTCCTCTGCAAAAGGTACTTACATGAAGTCGGTAACGATTGCAAGTACCATGAGCCCAGGGATAAAGATAGATATTAAATCACTTAAGTAAATAGATTAAACTATACCATCATGACTAGAGCAGAAAAAGGCGAGCAAATCGCTGAATTGAAGGAAAAGTTTAGTAACAGTTCATTCTTTTACTTGACTGATTCATCAACATTAACCGTTGAGCAGATCAACGAGCTTCGAGGAAAGCTTTATGAGCAAAACATTGAAATGAGAGTTGTTAAAAACACTCTAGCTCAAAAAGCACTTGAAGCTGCAGATGCTGAAAAAGGCTATGCAGGATTATTCGAAGCATTAAAAGGTCCTACCGCTGTACTTTTTACAGAAGTAGCTAATTCTCCTGCTAGAGTAATCGAAGAATTTAGAAAAACAGCAGAAAGGCCCTTACTAAAGGCCGCTTATATTGATTCATCTATATACCTAGGTGACGACCAACTTAAAGCTTTGGCTGCATTGAAGTCAAAAGAAGAATTGGTTGGAGAGATTATTTCATTATTACAATCTCCTGCGAAAAATGTTATCAGCGCGCTTAAATCTAGTGGTTCTACCATTTCAGGTTTGTTGAAAACATTAGAAGAAAGAGGAGAAAAATAACGGTTGTTTTATACTGGTTATCTGAAGACAAAATGTCTTTAGTTCATCTTTAAAAAATTACCGTTCAAAAACAAGGCTTCCAAGCTCATTCGCATATATTAAATTATTGCAAAACATTAAAAAAAGAACTGTAACATGGCAGATTTAAAAGAATTCGCAGAACAACTCGTAAACCTTACTGTTAAAGAAGTAAGTGAGTTAGCAACTATATTGAAAGATGAGTACGGCATTGAGCCTGCTGCTGCAGCTGTTGCTGTTGCTGCTGGATCAGGTGCAGGTGGTGGTGATGAAGCTGCTGCTCAAACTGAATTTGATGTAATATTGACTTCAGCAGGTGGTACTAAACTTCAAGTAGTTAAAGAAGTTAAAAACTTATTAGGTGTTGGGTTGAAAGATGCAAAAGTATTAGTAGATGGTGCTCCAGGTCCTATTAAGGAAGGAGTAGCTAAAGAAGAAGCAGAGTCTCTAAAGGCTGCTTTGGAAGCTGCAGGTGCTAGCGTTGAACTAAAATAAGACGTCTTTTGTATTGATCAAAACCCCTCAATGATTATTCAGAGAGACCTAATAATACACTACTAGAAAACAAAAAGGCTTAACCGATATTTATTTATCGGTTAAGCCTATTGTTGCTTTTATTATTTTGCATTTTGTTAGATTTCAATCGAACTCCTTCATTTATGCAAAAAATAATAAAATAGACGAGCAAAGACGACAGCAAAATATCGAATATCGAGTATTTATTTTATTGCTAATTACAGAAGGTAAATTAAAATCAATTAGCAAAAACTATGAAATAATAAAATAACATCTTCCTTTGCCTTGGAACTTTTGTTTTATCGTTTCCAAATAACATCTCACTACAAATGGCATTAAGTACTGTACTAAAGAATTCCGCAGAATACTTACGACAAAGCTTTAGTAAGATTAAACTTTCCTCAGAATATCCTGATTTACTTGAGATTCAACTTAAGTCGTTCCAAGAGTTTTTTCAATTAGAAACTACTCCTGAGAATAGAACTAATGAAGGGTTGTATCGAGTTTTTCAAGAAAATTTTCCAATTACGGATGCTAGAAACATATTCGTTCTTGAGTTCTTAGATTATTTCGTAGATCCACCACGTTACGACATTCCTGAATGTCAGCAAAGAGGATTGACTTATAGCGTTCCGTTGAAAGCTAAACTTCGATTGTCTTGTAACGATGAGGAGCATGTTGATTTCCAAACAATTGTACAAGATGTATTTTTGGGAAATATACCATACATGACTCCAAAGGGAACCTTTGTAATAAATGGAGCCGAGAGAGTTATCGTTTCCCAATTACACCGTTCTCCAGGGGTTTTCTTTGGGCAAAGTTTCCACCCTAATGGAACTAAGCTGTATTCTGCAAGAATAATCCCTTTCAAGGGTGCTTGGATGGAATTTGCAACGGATATTAATACGGTTATGTATGCGTACATTGATCGTAAGAAGAAATTCCCTGTAACCACATTGTTAAGAGCAATTGGTTACGATTCAGATAAATCAATTTTAGATTTATTTAACCTTGCAGAAACTATCAAGGTTGACAAAAAAACGCTAAACAAAGCAATTGGTAGAAAATTAGCTGCCCGAGTCTTGAAAAAGTGGACAGAAGACTTCGTAGACGAAGATACAGGTGAGGTAGTAACTATCGAAAGAAATGATATTATCCTAGAGCGTGATATTGTTCTGGATGAAGAAAATATTGAACTCATCATAGAAACAGGTGGAGTCGAAGATATTATTCTTCAAAGAGAAGATATCGAGGAGGATTATTCTATCATTTATAATACACTACAAAAAGATCCTTCAAGCTCAGAAATTGAAGCAGTTCAATATATCTATCGTCAATTACGTGGAACTGATCCACCTGATGAGGAGACTGCCAGAGGGATTATTGATAAATTATTCTTCTCAGATAAACGATACAATTTAGGTGAGGTAGGTCGATACAAAATTAACCGAAAACTTAAATTAGAAACAGATATGGATGTTTTGGTTTTGACCAAAGAAGATATCATTTCTATTGTAACTTATTTGGTAAGTTTAATGAACCAACGTGCTGAGATCGATGATATTGATCACTTGAGTAATAGGCGAGTACGGACAGTTGGTGAGCAATTATATGCTCAATTTGGAGTTGGTTTAGCTCGTATGGCCAGAACAATTCGGGAGAGAATGAATGTTCGTGATAATGAGGTTTTTACACCTATTGATTTGATTAATGCACGTACGCTTTCATCAGTAATTAATTCATTTTTTGGGACTAGCCAATTGTCTCAGTTTCTAGATCAAACAAATCCACTTTCTGAAATCACACACAAACGTCGTATCTCTGCCTTGGGACCTGGTGGTCTTTCGAGAGAACGTGCAGGTTTTGAGGTTCGGGATGTTCATTATTCTCACTACGGTCGTCTTTGTACAATTGAGACACCTGAGGGACCGAATATTGGATTGATTTCTACACTTTGCGTTCATGCAAAGGTGAACAAAATGGGATTCCTAGAAACTCCATATCGAAAAGTAAAAGATGGTGTAGTTGATATTAAGAAAGCACAGTACCTTTCTGCTGAAGGGGAAGATTTCAAAAAAATAGCTCAAGCAAATACACCGATTGAAGAAAAAGGAGCGTTCAAAACAGACAGGATTAAATGTAGAGAACATGGTGAATTCCCTGTATTAACTCCAAATGAGGTGGAATACATGGATGTTGCGCCTAACCAAATTGTTGGGGTTTCTGCTTCATTGATTCCTTTCTTAGAGAATGATGATGCCAATCGTGCTCTGATGGGGTCAAACATGCAACGTCAAGCAGTTCCTTTGATTAAACCGAGTTCTCCAGTTGTGGGAACAGGTCTAGAAGGAAAAGTTGCACGAGATTCTCGTATGTTGATCAACGCAGAAGGGAATGGTGTAGTTGAATATGTTGATGCTAATGAAGTAGTTATTCGATATGACCGTTCTGATGCAGACATGATGGTTTCTTTCGAAGATAATAGGAAATCATACAAATTGACTAAGTTCCGTAGAACAAATCAAGGAACTTGTATCAACTTAAAACCTATTGTTAGAAAAGGGGATCGAGTAAAAGAGGGAATGATTCTTTGTGACGGTTATGCAACTGACAAAGGAGAATTGGCACTCGGACAAAATTTAAAAGTGGCATTTATGCCCTGGAAAGGATACAACTTTGAGGATGCAATTGTATTATCAGAGCGTGTAGTTCGAGAAGATATTTTTACTTCTTTGCATATAGAGCATTTTGAATTAGATGTTCGTGATACGAAATTAGGTGAAGAAGAATTAACCAATGATATTCCAAATGTAAGTGAAGATGCAACTAAAGATTTGGATGAAAATGGAATTATCCGAGTAGGAGCTTGGGTAAAAGAAGGTGATATCATTATTGGTAAAATCACTCCTAAGGGAGAATCAGATCCTACTCCAGAGGAAAAATTATTGCGTGCGATCTTTGGTGATAAAGCGGGTGATGTAAAAGATGCTTCATTAAAAGCACCTCCATCAACTAAAGGTATTATCATCAATAAGCAGTTATTTGCCCGAGCGAAAAAAGACAAGGATCAAAAATCTAAAGAAAAAGACTTGTTGACTGCGTTAGATGATCAACATGCCATTGCATTAAATGAACTAAAAACGATTTTAGTTGATAAGTTGATGGTTTTGTTGAAAGGTCAATCATCCAAAGGTGTTAAATCAATCTACAACGAAAACGTTTTTCCCGAAGGTACTAAGTATAACAGTCGAATGTTGAAAGACATTAACTATACTACGATTGATTATAGTAACTGGACGGATGACGATAAGTTGAATAAACTAGTAGCTAGATTGTTACATAATTATACAATCAAAGTCAACGAAGAGGTTGGAAAATACAAACGTGAAAAGTTCAATATCTCAATTGGTGATGAATTGCCAGCAGGTGTATTGAAATTAGCTAAAGTTTATTTGGCTAAAAAACGTAAACTAAAAGTAGGTGATAAACTTGCGGGACGTCACGGTAACAAAGGAATTGTATCTAGAATTGTGCGTGCAGAAGATATGCCGTTCTTAGAAGATGGAACTCCGGTAGATATCGTACTTAATCCACTTGGGGTACCTTCTCGGATGAACCTCGGACAGATTTTCGAAACAGTTCTAGGTTGGGCAGGCGAGAGATTAGGTGTAAAGTACGCGACTCCAATTTTTGATGGTGCGAAAGCATCCGAGATTGCGGATAAAGTAATAGAAGCTGGTTTGCCTCAGTTAGGTCAAACTTATTTGTCAGATGGAGAAACGGGAGATCGTTTTCACCAGCAAGCAACGGTAGGGGTGATTTACATGTTGAAATTATCTCACATGGTTGATGACAAAATGCACGCTCGTTCAATTGGACCATACTCGTTGATTACTCAACAACCATTAGGTGGTAAAGCACAGTTCGGTGGACAACGTTTTGGAGAGATGGAGGTATGGGCTTTGGAGGCATTTGGGGCAGCAAATATTCTACAAGAGTTATTGACACTTAAGTCAGATGATATTGTAGGTAGAGCTAAAGCTTATGAAGCAATTGTCAAGGGTGACAATCTTCCAGAATCTAATATTCCTGAATCATTCAATGTATTGATTCACGAGCTACGTGGACTAGCGCTTGATGTAAAATTTGATTAACATTTTGTTTGAATAATCTCACAAGGTGCTTTAATATCACCTTGCGAGATGGTTTTTTTCAATCAATAAAACTATAAAGTATGCCATTTAAGAAAAATCATAAGCAGCAAAAAGCTAACTTCGACAGCATCACTATTAGTTTGGCTTCTCCAGATCAAATTCTGGAAAGATCTTATGGTGAGGTATTAAAACCTGAAACGATTAATTATCGTTCATACAAACCTGAAAGAGATGGTTTGTTTTGCGAACGAATTTTCGGGCCAGTAAAAGATTACGAATGTTACTGTGGAAAATATAAACGTATCCGATACAAGGGGATCGTGTGTGATAGATGTGGAGTAGAGGTAACTGAGAAAAAAGTACGAAGAGAACGAATGGGACACATTAAGTTGGTTGTTCCTGTTGTTCATATTTGGTTTTTCAAATCTCTTCCTAACAAGATTGGATACATGTTAGGTCTTTCCTCTAAAAAGTTAGAATCTATTATTTATTACGAGCGGTATGTAGTAATTCAGCCTGGTGCCCTAGAAGAATCAGGTACTGCTGCTAAAATGGATTTATTAACTGAGGAGGAGTATTTGGATATCTTGGAGAATCTTCCAAAAGAAAACCAGATGTTGGAAGATGATGATCCGCAAAAATTCATCGCTAAGATGGGGGCAGATGCAGTACGTGATCTATTGAATAGATTAGAATTAGATTCATTATCATATAACCTACGTTTTCAGGCTGCAAACGAAACTTCTCAACAGAGAAAGTCCGAAGCACTTAAAAGATTAAGAGTCGTTGAAGCATTCCGAGATGGACAAACACGTTGCGAAAATCGACCAGAATGGGCAGTTATTCAATATTTACCGGTTGTTCCACCTGAGTTGCGTCCATTAGTTCCATTGGATGGAGGCCGTTTTGCAAGTTCGGATTTGAATGATTTATATCGTAGAGTTATTATTAGAAATAACCGTTTAAAACGTCTTTTGGAAATCAAAGCACCAGAGGTGATTTTGAGAAATGAAAAAAGAATGTTGCAAGAGGCAGTAGATTCATTATTTGATAATTCAAGAAAATCTAATGCAGTAAAAGCGGAAGGTGGACGTGCGTTAAAATCGTTATCTGATGTATTAAAAGGTAAGCAAGGGCGTTTTCGTCAAAACCTTTTAGGAAAACGTGTAGATTATTCTGGTCGTTCCGTTATCGTTGTAGGACCTGATTTAAAATTACATGAATGTGGTATTCCTAAAGGAATGGCTGCTGAATTATTCAAACCTTTCGTGATCAGAAAATTGATCGAAAGAGGTATCGTAAAAACTGTAAAATCTGCTAAGAAATTAGTTGATCGTAAGGATCAAGTTATTTGGGAGATTTTGGAAAATATTCTTCGAGGACACCCAATTATGTTAAATCGGGCTCCTACATTACACAGACTTTCAATTCAGGCTTTCCAACCTAAGTTGATTGAAGGAAAAGCAATTCAATTGCATCCTCTTGTTTGTGGTGCCTTCAATGCAGATTTTGATGGTGATCAAATGGCGGTACACGTACCGCTAGGTCACGCTGCAATTCTGGAAGCTCAAGTATTGATGCTTTCTGCCCATAACATGTTGAATCCACAGGATGGTTCTCCAATTACCTTGCCTTCTCAGGATATGGTATTGGGATTATACTATTTGACTAAGGAAAAAATAGGAACGAAATCAGTTCCTGTAAAGGGAGAAGGTAGAACTTTTTACTCAGCGGAAGAAGCAGTTATTGCCTACAATGAAGGAGTAGTTGATCTACATGCTGCAGTTACAGTAAGAGGTAGAGTGGAAGGAGAAGAAGGTAAAATGACTACTGGCCGTGTAAAAACTACAATGGGAAGAGTTCTCTTTAATCAAGCAGTTCCTGAAACAGTTCCTTTTGTAAATGAATTGTTGACTAAGAAAAACTTGAAAAAGGTAATTCAAGGAATTATTAATCGTACAGGTTTTGATGTGACAGCTACTTTCTTGGATAAAATTAAAAATTTAGGATTTAACTGGTCATTTAAAGGTGGTCTTTCTTTCAACTTAGGAGATTTGATTACTCCTACCTTGAAAGAATCTACTCTTGTTACTGCACAGGAAGAAGTAGATGGCGTATGGGAAAATTACAATATGGGATTGATTACCAATAACGAACGGTATAATCAGATTATTGATAAATGGACTTTTGCAGATAATACAATTACCGAAAACCTGATGATTGAGTTAGCGGAGCACAAGCAAGGTTTTAATTCGGTTTACATGATGTTGCACTCAGGTGCTCGGGGGTCTAAACAACAAATCAAACAATTGTGTGGACTCCGGGGGTTGATGGCAAAACCAAGAAAATCAGGGGATACCGGTGCTGCGATTATTGAGAATCCGATTTTGGCAAATTTCGTAGATGGATTGTCAGTACTGGAATACTTTATATCTACGCACGGTGCTCGTAAAGGTTTGGCTGATACAGCATTGAAAACTGCCGATGCGGGTTACTTGACTCGTCGTTTGGTTGATGTCTCTCAAGATGTGGTAATTAACGAAAGAGATTGTGATACTCTAAGAGGTATTGAAACGACATCGTTAAAAGATAATGAAAAAGTGATACAAAGTTTATCTGATCGAATTAGAGGTCGATATACATTGCATGATATTGTTCATCCAGTTACAGATGAAGTTCTTTTGGCAGCAGGAGAATATATTGACGAGGAAATGGGTAACAATATTGATGAGATCGGGATTGAGGCAGTTACTATTCGTTCAGTGTTGACTTGTGAAACTAAGCGTGGAGTTTGCTTGAAATGTTATGGTAAAAACTTAGCAACTGGAAGAATTGCTGAGCAAGGTGATGCAGTAGGAATTATTGCAGCACAATCGATTGGTGAGCCAGGAACACAGTTAACACTTCGTACTTTCCACGTTGGGGGTACTGCATCGGTATCTAAAACAGAAAGTCAAATGATTGCTAAATTTGATGGACTTCTTGAATTCGATGGTATCCGAACAGTAACTTCAAAAGATGAAGAAAACAAGAAAGTGGATGTTGTTCTTTCACGAACGGGTGAATTAAAAATCGTTGATCCTGAAAATGTTAATAAAACTTATTCAAATTTACATATTCCTTATGGTGCTGTTTTATCAGTAAAAGATAAGAAGAAGATTAAGAAGGGAGATGTAATTTGTGAGTGGGATCCATACAATGCAGTTATCGTTTCTGAGTTTTCAGGTATTGCACAATTTGATTCAGTTATCGAAGGTGAAACTTTCCGAGTTGAAAGAGATGACCAAACTGGATTTGCTGAAAAAGTGATCATCGAATCTAAGAAGAAACGAATGATCCCAATTATTAAAATCGTAAAACCAAATGGTGATGAGCTGCGAAGTTATAACTTGCCAGTAGGATCTTATATCTCTATTGATGAAGGTCAGGAAATCAAAGCAGGTCAGACAATCGTGAAAATTCCTCGTAACCTCGGTAAGATCCAAGATATTACAGGAGGTCTTCCACGGGTTACTGAGTTGTTCGAGGCACGTAATCCTTCAAATCCGGCTGTAACTGCTGAGATTGATGGAATTACCTCTTTTGGAAAAATTAAACGTGGAAACCGTGAGGTAATCATTACAGCTAAAGATGGTCAAATTAGAAAATACTTAATTGGATTATCTAAGCACATCTTGGTTCAAGAAGGAGACTTCGTAAGAGCAGGAACACAACTTTCAGATGGAGCGACTTCTCCTAGAGATATCCTAAATATCAAAGGCCCATTCGCTGTTCAGTATTACTTAGTGAATGGAGTTCAAGAGGTATATCGTTCTCAAGGTATTACGATTAATGATAAACATATTGAGGTGATTGTTCGCCAAATGATGCGTAGAGTTCAAATCGAAGATGCTGGTGATACAACATTCTTGGAAGGAGAAGCAGTAGAAAAATATGATTTCTTAGAGCAAAACGACTGGATTTTCGATAAAAAGTTCGTAACGGATGCAGGTGATTCTAATAAATTAAAAGCAGGTCAATTAGTAACCTTACGTCAAGTGAGAGAAGAGAATTCTTTCTTGAAGCGAGAAGACAGAAAACCTGTTGAGTTCAGAGATGCTGTTCCAGCTACGTCAAGTCCATTGCTACAAGGTATTACTAAATCATCTTTAGGAACGTTCAGTTGGATCTCAGCTGCTTCATTCCAGGAGACGACAAAAGTATTGAGTACTGCTGCTATTGGCGCGAAACGTGATTACTTAACGGGATTGAAAGAAAATGTAATTGTAGGAAAACGAATTCCAGCAGGTACAGGGTTACGTAAGTACGATGAATTGATAGTAACTAATAAAGCGGATTTCGATGCATTCCGTGCAAGAGAAGAAATGCTTGCAGAGGAAGAAATGATTGAAGAGTAAAATCGTTTTATTTGAAATATAAATCCCCAGCAAATCAAATTGCTGGGGATTTTTTTTGGAAAAGAGTAAAAATATTAATGCCGTAGGATATGATACGCTATTATTAAAGTCTTAAACACTTAGTTTTTAACTAAAATATTACTCATTCGTTGCTTTACTTTTTTATCCCCTATCAGTTTTTCTCAACAGTGACAGGCTGATTTTGAGGTAATCTTTAAGGCAACAGCAATCCTAAAAATAATAAGACCGCATGGGCATTGGGAAGAAGATATTTGGCATCAATAGTCAGTCGAGAATTTACAATAGTGAAAGGCAAATATATAGTATATTCGTTGGATTCCACTTTTGCTGTTGAGTTGGATATTATTTCAATAGGAGCTTACTATAAATATTATCAAATTATGGATATAAATACTTGAACCAATGGAGTCCATGCGTGGGCTTAGATAATTGCGATTAGTTAAACATTATAGGGGAAAGTAACTGGAGAGAAGTTTATTCGATTAATAAAAATTAAATGTACAGCACTGCTAAAGTTTTTTTTAGTAAATACTCGTGGGGAAGTAATGTTAAAAAAAACAATTGATTCATTTTAAAATGATCTGTCCTAAGTTGAAAAGGTAATTACTTTTTAAAACATCAGATATGGTTAGTAGGGAATTCTAGATGAGAGAGATAGAGTTAGAATTAATCAATAATTTTTCTAAAATAATATAATTATTAAAACCTTTATGGGGAGCAATGTAATTTTCTAATTCAGATTTTTTCTTTTTCTTTCAAAGTTTCAAAACGGAAACCTTGCACAGAAAAATATTCTAAAACTTTAGGTAATACATATTCCAATTTATCTTTTGCTTTTAAGCTATCATGAAAAACAATAATAGAACCTGTTTTGGTATTTTTAATCACATTTTCCAAACACTTTTCCTTTGTAATTTTTGGATCGAAATCTCCACTTAATACATCCCACATTACAATTTGATAATGTCGTTGTAAAAACTGAGCTTGCTTAGGAAGCATCCTACCGTAAGGTGGTCTAAATAATGATGATTTTACTAAATGGGCACAATTTCGAATATTGTGAAAATAAGGAATGTTGTCTGAGCCCCAACCGTTAAGATGATTAAAAGTGTGATTACCTACACTATGACCGGACTTCACAACTTGGTCAAAAACAAGTGTATGTTTTTTTACATTTTCACCAACACAAAAAAAAGTAGCTTTTGCTTGGTACTTTCTTAATTGGTCGAGAACCCATGGTGTGACCTCAGGAATTGGGCCATCATCAAAAGTGAGGTAAATTTTTTTTTCTTTGGTAGGTATCCTCCAGATGAAATTGGGTAAAAGCTTTTGGATAAGCTGAGGTATTTTAACTAAGTACATAATTCTATTAAATTTAAATATTGGATGCTGAAGTTTTATATTGGAAAAGTTATGGCGAAAATTATAAGGAGAAGCTTTTGTTTTGAGGTACGTTTGGCAGATCGAATATTTTAGTACTTAAAAAATAAAAAAGAGAAATACGCCTACCTGAACATTTTATTTATCTTTGCAGAAATTTTCTCATGGAGATTAATTAAGCTACACTCAATATATAGATATAACGTGCGGTAATTGGAATTTGCTGCTAAATTTTAAGAATAATAGAATCATGATTAATTATTCTTTAGTAATTGTAAATCGATTTTTTAAAAATAATAAAACTCAATTCAATGACAAAAATGAGGGTAAGATTTGCACCAAGCCCAACTGGAGCTTTACATATTGGAGGAGTACGAACAGCACTCTACGATTATTTATTAGCTAAAAAACATGGTGGCACATTCGTACTTCGGATTGAAGATACTGACCAGAAAAGATATGTAGAAGGAGCTGAAGATTACATTATTAATGCTTTAAAATGGTGTGGACTAGAACCGGATGAAGGGCCAGGGATAGGAGGTGATTTTGGGCCGTATCGGCAGTCGGAACGAAAAGAGATTTATCAAAAATATATACAACAATTATTGGACGATGGACATGCTTATTATGCATTCGATACTGCGGGGGAATTGGATGCAATGCGAGATAAGGTGAAGGCAGAAGGAAAACATTCATTCCAGTATGATGCGAGCACTCGAATGTTGATGAGGAATAGTTTAAGCATGTCAGAATCAAGTGTAAAAGAATTGTTAGATAATGGAGTGCCTTTTACTATTCGATTTAAGATGCCTGAAGATCAGGAGGTTACCGTGAATGATTTAATACGGGAGGAAGTTATATTTCAGACTAATGAGTTAGATGATAAAGTTTTAATGAAAAGTGGAGGGTTACCTACTTATCATTTGGCTAATATTGTTGATGATCATTTAATGGAGATTACACATGTTATTCGAGGAGAAGAATGGTTGCCTAGCACGGGACTTCATGTGATGATGTATCGATGTTTTGGATGGGAAGATTCAATGCCTAAATTTGCACATTTACCACTGATATTGAAACCAGCTCCAAGCACTTATGTTACCAAAAGAACAAAAGAAAAGTTTTCAGAAAGTTTCGCTATTGAATTTATGAAAACAACAGAATTAGAAATGGATTATGAAGATGCTAAAAAAGTTATAACGCAAGTTTTTAGCAATCCAAAGGATATTCAAAGTCAATTGAAGATTGGGAAAAATGATGATGGGAAAAAGAAAGCAGTGAAAACATTTTTAAAAAATGCGATGTATGGAAAATTGAGTAAGCGAGATGGTGATAGATTAGGATTTCCGGTTTTCCCACTTTCATGGGAAGGAAAAACTGAGATAGATTCTTTTGTTGGGTTTAAAGAAATAGGATTTGATGCTGATGCAGTAAATAATTTTTTAGTTTTCCTTGGTTGGAATCCTGGAACCGAGCAAGAGATGTTTTCGATGAAAGAAATGATTGATACATTTTCATTGAAAAGAGTTGGGAAGTCGGGAGCCAAGTTTGATTATGAAAAAGCACGTTGGTTTAATCAGCAGTATTTGATGAATAAAGATGATCGAAAAATTGCAGAAGAGTTAATGGTTTTATTATCAGAAAAAAGGCTAGGATTAGATTTAGCATTTTTAGAAAAAGTGGCTGCGATGATGAAGGAGCGTGTTCATTTTATTCCTGAAATTTTAGAATCAGGTTATTATCTTTTTGAGCCAGTTAAATCTTATGACAATAAGACTATCTTAAAAAGATGGAAACCAGAGAATATGGAGAAGATGATTATACTTGCTGAAACTTTAAAAGGTATTATGTCATTTGATGCTTCAATAATTGAATCAAAGGTCAAACAATTTATGGAGGAACAAGAATTAGGTTTCGGGGAGGTTTTGCCAATATTGAGATTAGCAGTTTCTGGAACTACGATGGGACCTTCTGTTTTTGATATTATGGCATTATTAGGTCATGAGGAGACAAATAATAGAATGGCTCTTAGTTATAAATATTTTGATGAATTAATTGCAGAGTAACGTGAAATTTTATTGAATTAGAATTTCTGAAAAAAATAGTTAAGCCTAAGAAGAAACCACAACAAGAAAAAACTGAAGTTCATAATGATTTGACATAAAAATTATTGAATTTGGTGAAATTGTTTTCAGTGTATAAATAGATGATTGGGACGATTTTTTAGGTGATAATATTTAACGACAAAGAATTGGTAAATATGGATGATCTAGAGGGAAATATTGATAAATAAATGATATAATATTTTAAAAGTGTCTACATTCAATATGTAGACACTTTTTTTTTATTTTTAAAAATAAATTCAAAATAAGGAATAATATAAGGAGGTATTTAATTTTTTTTTATTAAACACTTTTCCTAACATTGGAGATGATTGTATAAAAATTTACTATTTTCATTCCCAAAAAAAGTAATGCGTAAATTTTTAACTATAATTCTTTTCTTTTCTATATTTTGTTTGTCCCAGTGCACAGAAGATAATTCAACTCAAGGGGAAGATACTCCAAGAACAGGGGAGCAGTTGTCGAAAATTTACTGTACATCTTGTCATATGTATCCATCTCCAGATTTGTTAGATCAAAAAACTTGGGCAGATTTTGTTTTGATTCGGATGGGAAATTTTTTAGGTATATACCAAGATGGAAATAAGTATGTAGATAAAATGCCTAATAAATGGCTTGAGCCCGGTAAGGGAGGATATAGAGTAAAACAAGCTAAAATTTATCCAGACAAACCTGTAATTTCAGTTGAGGAATGGCAAAAAATTGCCAAATTTTATCTAGAAAATGCACCTGCCACAATTTCAAGTGCCTCTGCAAGAACTAGGATCAAAATTGGGATTCCATTTTTTAAATCTAAATCTTTTTCACAGAAAAAAGATATTCTTCCAGTTGTGCAAGCGATGACAATTGATTCAGAAAATAAATTAGTTTATGCAACTGAGTTTCAAGGTGGGATGTATAAATTTAACTATCAAGGAAAAGCATTAGAGTATCTCAAAGGTAAGTCTCATATCGTAGATCTGAAAGCAGAAGGGAATTACTTCGTCACTTTAGATATGGCCTCTCGCTATGCGTCGGATAATCCTAAAGGAAGGTTTAATATTTCAAAATCCTTCGAAAATTTTAGGCAGAAAAAATACGAGGCAACTTTGGAGGAATTAATGCGTCCTGTGAATTTTACTTCAGGCGATTTGAATGGTGATGAGATAGAAGATTACGTAATTGCAGAATATGGAAATCTTTTGGGAAGGCTTGCTTGGTGGGAAGGAAAGAGTGGAGGGAAATTTAAAAGTCATACTTTGTTTCCTGATGACGGAGCAATCAAAGCTGAAATCGAAGATCTTAATGGAGATGGTAAGAATGATATTATTGCACTCCAAGCCAATAGTGACGAAGGTATTGATTGGTATATAAACGAAGGAAATAATAAATTTAGAAGAGAACGAAAATTGCGTTTTTTACCAACGAATGGATCGACTCATTTTCAGTTGCTAGATTTTAATGGTGATGACAAAAAAGATATATTATATTCCAATGGAGACAATGGAGATTACCCACCTATTTTAAAACCATACCATGGCATTCATTTATTTTTAAACAAAAATGATAACTATGAGGAGTCATTTTTTATTCCTTTGAATGGTGTTTACCAAGCTGAGGCAGTTGATTTTGATCAGGACGGAGATTTGGATGTGGCAGCTGTTTCTTTTCATCCTGATTTCCAAAATCACCCTCAAGAAGCATTTGTTATTTTTATAAATGATGGAGAAAATAATTTTTCAGCACATACGATTCCTCAATTCGCAGCTGGTCGTTGGATGCGATTTGTAACAGCTGATCTAGATGGTGATAAAGATATAGATATATTATTGTCAGCCATGAATATTAAAACACCAGAAGTACCAAGAATGGTTTCAGACAAATGGGCAGCAGCAGATAACGCAATTGTTTTTTTAGAAAATACAACGAAATAATTGGAAAGTGGTTTTTCAAATGTTTCAAAAAAAGATCTAAAATAGTTTAGGGCAATAAAACGATTATACTGAATGGTATTGATTTATGTTAAGTTCAAATTTTGTGTGCAATCATCCAAAGTTATCATACTCAATTTTGAAAATTATTTGTATTTATTTTTTAAAAGAAATTAACCTGAAAGAACCTATAACTCATCATTTCAATTACAAAAATTCTCGAAATAACTTCTCTTTCGTTCCTACATTAATTGACGAGCGAAATTTGTAATAAATATTTGATTAGGATTTCGACCCTCCAACATTTCATTCAATACCTCAACAGTTTATTTTTAATGGAGGTGCGCATCTTCAACGATAGTAATTATTTTTCATCACTATGGTAAAATTACTTTTGATAGTAAATTGATTTTGACAAAGGTTGCGTCATATCCCACATTGTACAAATAGAGGACAGAAGGATTAGTGAAAATTAAGAATTTTATGGTCGGTTAATAAATGAGAAGATATTATACGCTTACTACGAAAGGAATTAAAGCCAACAAAAGTAAATCAACTGAATTTCAATAGTTTATTATCATAATGAGTAATTTAAAATTTTGTATTTACACCTGAGTAACTTTAAAGTGAAGGTTGTTGGCAAAATAAATTATGACTTCTTTTGGAGCTACGAGTTGATGACAATAAATATTATTTTGGTGATGAAAAACGCTTTCCTCGGGCTCCAAATTTAATTTTTTGAAAAAAATAACCGAAGTGGTGTAATGAAAAAGAAGGTTCTCGCCGAAGCGAGAACCTTCATATGATAACTAACACACGCCCTATAATCTTGACATTTTAATCTTAAATTTAACTAAAGATTCGGATGCTATTTTCGTATTATCTAAAGCATGAATACCTATTAGGAATTCTTAATAATAAATGCATTATTTGTGGGAGGTGTTAGTTTTATTTTAGAGTATCAAAGAATTGTAAAAGAATATAAATTGTTATTATAATTCAACTCTATTTTGACGTGCTTGTTTTGAACGCTAAAATCAAGATATGGTTTCAATTCTTTTATAAAATTTAGATTATTGTTACTATTTGATTTCTTTTTCTTTACATATTTCAATCCCTTTTAAGTTTAATTTTATTGGATAAAGCCCTTTGATTATGACAACATTCATCGCTATCCTGTAGAAAATTGTAAGTTGGGAAAACGGAAAGCACAATATGAATTGCATTGACTTTATTCAAAAGCGATGCACAATATTTATTTGCGTATGTTTAGGGGTGATATGGATACCGAAGATCTTTTACAAAACTCATTCGTTGATATTTTCGCCAATTAGACTCCTTCCGATTTAAGTTCTCTGTTGGAGCTTTCATTAAAAGGATTGCCGCCAATAATAGTATTAATTTTTTGAAAAGATGATGGTCACAAGTCTAAGAACTATAAGACCAAACTTCATAATATCCAGAATCTGAGGAAGAAGATTATATTCAAAAATTCTTTGTCGAATTTATGAATCACACTTTGTTTCAATTACCCAATGAAATGACTATCGGTTGGTGATTATATTTTATGGAAGGATGATATAATTAAAAAGAAGTTACTGGGCCATTAGACATATTTAGAAGCAACCTCAAAGTACGAAATTCAGTTGAGCAAAAAAGAGGTAAGGGGAATTATTAAATTTGTCACTCATTTTTCTGTAAAAACCATTAATTATCGAATTTTTACTTTAGCTCCAAACCTTAAAGAACTTGAGTGAATCCTATCTTCATTAGGTCCAATTCCATCAATCAAGAAATGACGACGGTAAATTGGTTGTAAAAATAAACTCCATCGATAGGTGAATTTTCTTTCCACACCAAAACCTAAATTAGCAGTTATGTAACTATTTTCTCTTAAGCCACCACCTTCGAGGATACCTTTATACAGAGAAGCTTCATTAGCTATTTCACTTTCATTTAAAGAAATAGATCTACTCGATGAATTTTCTTGATCTTCTAATTGGAAATTATAGTTATTTTGGAGCGCCATGTTGATAGATACTCCTGTTAAACTATACATTCTCCATTTTCTTTTTACTAAGAAACTGTATTGGATATTTAATGGAATTTGAACCATATTTAATTCGGCATCGTCCCATTGTTCTTCCAAATATCCACTAGTAAAGCTACCAATTATATTAGCTTCTTCTCGTTGTTTATAGCTGACAAAATTATATGAGATTCCAGTTTCAACTAAAAATCTTTTGAGTTGGAAACCAAGTGCAAATCCCCCACCATAGCCATATCTATATCGTTGGTAGACATCCCATTCTCTTTTATTATTATTGTAAAAATCAGAATCTACAAAGTTGAGATCTGCAGAACTATACATACTAAAGAAAACTTCATGCGTGCGTAATTTTTTCTTTTTAATAATTTGATCTAATGAAAAAGGACCTTTCGAAAGTTCATCCATTACCAAAATAGAATTCATTATTGAGGGTATAGGTGAAATTTGAACGATTAGTTTTTCTTTTAACATTTCATCTTCATCTAATGTCAAAGTTTTTTCTAGTGGAAGAAAAGTAGCCTTTTGAGTTTTATTATTTAAAAGGTTTATTGAATTAGCATTGTTTGAAAATGGAGTTTCAGTTATTTTATTATCTGAAGTTGGTGGAGTAGGAATTGAGGTAAATGCATTTTGATTAATTGGATTTGTTTCAACTACTAATGCAGGGAATTCATTTATAATTCTTTTAATTCCTTCATCTTGAATAGAAGCAGGAATTGTTGTTTCAAAAGAAACGACAGATTTATTGTCCAATAAAGATTGTTCATTTAAATCTGTCGAAAGATAATTCGTATTATATTGATTTGAATTAGTATCAGTTCCAACAGCTATTGGAAAAGGTGAAGATGGTGTTGGAGTTTTTTTGTTTGGGAAATAATTAAATGCAGTCCAAACTAATAATAAAACGATAGCTACTTCAAATAATTTAGTAACAAAAACTTTTCTTCGATAAGCATATTCTTCATCTAATCGAGCAGACATCATTTCCCAATGCTCATGATTATAGGCTGGTTGCATGTTTTTTAAATGATCATATGCAATGGCATCCAAATAAATATCTTCCATTTGTGGATCAATCTCAGCATCGGACATCGCTGCATCTAATTTACTTTCCATCATATTCCAATCCATTGGAACAAAAGCTGCACCTTCTAAATTCTCCAAAGATCCTTTCATCGCATCATCGAGACTATCAGTATTCATCTGTTCATTCATTGACGACCAATCCATTGGGATGTATTTTCCACCATCCAAATGCTCCAATGATTGTTTAATAAAATCGTCAAATTTCCTATTCTCCATAAGTTATTGATTTCGCAGCAAGAATCGCTCTAAGTTTGTGTCTTGCTTTTACCAAGTTTGAACGGGAAGTACTTTCGGTAATTCCCAATTCATTTGCTATTTCTTTGTGTGAAAAACCTTCGATTACATAAAGGTTAAAAACAGATCGGTATGCAGGAGATAAGGTTTGGATGGCTAAAAGAATTTCTTTTTCAGTTACTTGGCTAAGTGCATCAGGTGAATTGGAACTGATATTATAAGCAGTATCCAAATTTTCGGTTCTTCTACGAACATTTTTTCGATAAAAATCAATCGCAGTGTTAACCATAATTCGTCGCATCCAAGCAGAAAGAGAAGTACCAGGTTGATACTTTGAAATATTTCTAAAGACTTTAATAAATCCTTCATGCAATATATCTAAAGCGTCATCCTTATTATTTGAATAACGAAGACATACACCCATCATCTTGCTATAGTGTTCTTTGTATAGCAATTGTTGTGCGTCTCGATCTTTATGAATACATGCTTCAATAAGATCGTTTTCTTCGTAATTTAAATTCAAGGCTAATTCCATAGAATGATTGTTGAAATTAAAGTTAGCCTAAAAAAACCAAGTTTCCCAAGTATGTGTTTAATAATTGGGAAATTCCTCCTAGTGCATTAAAATAGTTATGCATAAAAAGAACGATTGTTTTTAGGTATTTGCTGCGTTTTCAAAGGATTAAAACTCTATTTTATTTACTAAATATCAATAAAAACGAATTAAAAAGATGTTTACTCAATGTTAAAGTTCTTTTTTTGATTAAAACAGAGTCTCAACAATAACGATGGAGTTTTGATTCTATTTTTTAATTAACATTTAAAAGTATTTTGAGGGTACTTTTGATTTATTACTTTTGGGATGATTATTGACAAAATGAAGAATTAACACATCCTGAAATTTCAACAAAGTTTAGAGAAATCTGCTGAATTAGGAGAAAGCATTAACTATGGTAAATTCTAGACGTAGTTATTAGTATTTCTACGAATTTATTAGTGGTTCTTGTCATACTGATAACTGGTTTTTGATTCGTAAAAAAGGCCATGAAAGTATTGGAGTTCTCCTTTTAGAAAGCGAATCCTTTCCCTGAAATTACCTCTTTTCTTTCTTCTCTTTTAAGTGCAGTTATCAAGGTGTTTATCCTTTTGGCTGCTACTGGGAAAGTTAGTGTAGATACTGCATAATTGGTCGGTTTGATTACTGCGGCAGGGCTCGCTGTTGGAATGACTATGCGAGGAAGTTTAGCAAATTTTGCGGCTGGAATTATGATCATGGTCATTAAACCTTATAAATTAGGAGAATGGGTGGAAGAATGTGATAAATTTGGGAAAGTGGAAAACATCCAAATTTTCAACACTACAGTTGTTACTTCAGGTTAGAAAACTAATATCATTCCAAACGGCCAAGTTATGGACGGAGTAAGTATTATTTTTTTTCAAAAAGGGACTATTCGATTGGAATTAAATGTGAAGATGCCATATGCTGAGAGTTTCCCAAGGGTTCAGGGTATTATCAAAAAAGCCTTATTGAAAGTCCCCTCTATCCGAAATGGTCCAGCACCCGAAATTGGAATCGAAACCTATGATAGCTATAATATGGTATTAGCTATTCGTCCATTTATTGATTCTAATAATTATTGGGGAGTAACTTGTGATTGTCATTCGGCTCTCAAAAAAGCATTTCATGAAAATGGAATTAATGTGGCTTATTCTGAAGGAATTGAATTGAGAGATATCGGAGCTTAGTAACTGTTAAGTAAAAAAAAAATCTGTGTTATGATTTTCATAACACAGATTTTTTTTGGAAAAGACCAAAAACTAATTCTTAATGATTTTTTTAGTTCCAATTCCATTTTTATTATGGATTCTCACATAATAAATTCCTGCTGGATAATTAGATGCATCAATTTTTTCTTTGTAATTTGTAATTGTATTGTTGTAAATTACTTGGCCTAAATTATTTATAACCGAAATTTGCGTTTTTTCATTCAAAAGCACTTCACTAATTTCTACAAAAAACTCATCAGTTATAACAGTTGGATAAACATTTAATTCTAAACTTTGAGTTGGTGACTTAATAGAAGTCGGTACAGTTGCAAAACGATAAATTCGACCGTCCTCAGGATCCGAATCTAATCCTGGAATCGAGTAAGAGAGAATTACTGAGGCATCTGAAGTATCCATAGTTGGAGCAGCTACATCTCCCCTTAAATGCCACAATCTTTCAAATGAATCTGTACTAGAAGAAAGACCTTCCACAATTCCAATAACAGGTGATCCATAATAATGAATCGATGCTGCATTTGGTAGCATACTTGGTCCAAATCGAGTTTCAATGTTATTAGTTCCTTCAAAAAGCCAAAGTTGAAAATTCAATGTATTGTTGGCTGTCCCTGCTGAACTAAAAATTTCTTCAAAAAACCCACAATCTTTCCATTGGATTTTTAAAATTTGCTCGCCAGGTGCACCTTCGGTTGTATATGAAATGGTAGATTGGTTAACTGAGTTTATATTTTCAATATCTGCTAAATCATCAAAATATGGGATTAAAAAATTAATAGAATCATTAGTATACGGATCTTGAAAAGCAAGCCATGAACCCAAACCTATGAATTGAATATTTGAATAGGTTTCCCCATAGAAGTCGAAATCAAAACCTATTGGAATATTATACCCTGGATCATCCCAAAGATCGCCAATTGAGGTTAACTCAGTAGATTCTTCTATGTCAGTATAAGTACCAGTTTCTACTTCTAAAAAATATGGAAAAGTCTGAGCTTGTATATTGGAAAATATAAGTAGGATAATTAAAACAAGGGTAGATTTAATAAAATATTTTTTCATAAAATAAATTTTAAGAGTAATGAATTATATAAAAGGCGTAAAACAATTTGTTTTAAAAATAATTTTAAAATTACTATATTTGTGAGCGGAAAAATAATTATGTCAAATTAGAAAAACAATTAATATTTTTGTTTTGTGAAAATTTTAACAAAGCTAATCTAATATGTTATTTTTCCTGAAAAGTAAATGAAGATTTATACAACAGATACGAAACAAAGAAACATTATAAAATAAAGGATGAGTAAGCGAAAAAGTAAAAAGCCAGTTTGGACACCCAAGAACGGAACTGCAACAACCGAAGATGGTGTCATTACGCTCACAGGAATGTATAAGGATTATTTTTTGGATTATGCTTCCTATGTAATATTAGAACGAGCCGTACCTGCCTACGAAGATGGACTTAAACCGGTACAACGTCGAATTCTTCATGCACTTAAAGAAATGGATGATGGTAGATATCACAAAGTGGCAAATGTGATTGGTCAAACGATGCAATATCATCCGCATGGAGATGCTGCCATTGGGGGAGCCTTGGTAAATATGGGACAAAAAGATTTGCTAATAGATCCGCAGGGAAACTGGGGAGATGCCCGAACTGGCGATGGTGCAGCAGCACCTCGATATATTGAGGCTAGACTAACAAAGTTTGCCTTGGAGGTAGCATTTAATTCACAAACGACTGATTGGCAATTGACTTACGATGGCCGTAAAAAAGAACCAGTCAATTTACCTATGAAATTTCCTTTATTGCTATCACAAGGAGCAGAAGGAATTGCAGTGGGACTCTCAACAAAAATTTTACCTCATAATTTTATTGAACTTATTAAGGCGTCAATTAAAATTTTACAAAATAAACCCTTTAAAATTTATCCAGATTTTATGACTGGGGGTACGATTGATGTTACTGATTACAAAGCAGGTAAAAGAGGTGGAAGAGTTAAAGTGCGTTCGGTCATCGAAAAACTAGATAAAGATACTCTGGAAATTAAAGAATTGCCATACGGTATTACCACTGCAAATTTGATGGATAGCATCGTTAAAGCAAATGACAAAGGAAAGATAAAAATTAAAAAAGTAACGGATAATACTGCTAAAGATGTTTCTATTATTGTTGATTTGGCTTCGGGAGTTTCACCTGAGGTTACTATGGATGCCTTGTATGCTTTTACAAATTGTGAGGTTTCCATTGCGCCAAATGCTTGCGTAATTGTTGACGATAAACCGCTTTTTCTATCAGTTAACGATTTATTGAAATTCAGTACAGAAGCGACCAAAAACTTGTTAAAACAAGAATTAGAAATAAGAAAAGGAGAGTTGGAAGAGAAGTGGCATTTTGCCAGTTTGGAAAAGATATTTATTGAAAATAGGGTTTATCGAGAAATTGAAGAATGTGAGACTTGGGAAGAAGTGATTGAAACAATTGATCAAGAATTGAAAAAATATATCGTTACTCCAGTAGACAAAGCGAAAAAGACAGACAAAAGAATTCATCTATACCGAGATATTACAAAAGAAGATATCGCAAGACTGACTGAGATTCGGATCAAGCGGATCTCGAAATATAATTCTTTTAAAGCAGATGAATTAATAGCGAAGATTGAAGAGGAGTTAAAACAAGTTAAACACGATTTGGCTAATCTGACGAAATATACTATTTCATATTTCGAAAGGTTATTAGCAAAATATCGAAAAGGTAAAGAACGTAAAACAAAAATTGAATCATTTGAAACTATTAAAGTTGCCATGGTTGTAGCCAACAATGCTAAACTTTATGTGAATCGAAAAGAAGGATTTATTGGTTCAGGGTCGGGAATGAAGAAGGAAGAGTTGGTTGGAGAATGTTCTGATATTGATGACATCATCGTTTTCCGAAAAGATGGTGTTTTGAAAGTGAGTAGAATTTCTGATAAGATTTTTATGGGAAAAGATATTTTACATGTAGCTGTTTGGAAAAAAGGTGATGAACGAACAACCTATAATATGATTTATGTTGATGCTAAATCTGGTCGATCTATGGCCAAAAGATTTCAAGTTACAGGAATTACTCGAGATCGAGAATATGATTTGACTAAGGGGGCAAAAGGGTCTAAAGTGCATTATTTGACTGCCAATTCAAATGGTGAATCAGAAATTGTAGCGGTTCAACTATCACAAGGATGCTCAGCCCACAAAAAGGTATTTGATTACTATTTTGATGAGTTAGAAATCAAAGGAAGGGCTACTAATGGAAATATCGTAACCAAATATCCGATAAGAAAAGTAAATCAAAAAGAGATTGGGAAATCAAGTTTGGGTGCTCAAAAATTATGGATGGATCAAGTTAGTGGAAGGTTAAATGCTGAGGATCGAGGTACCTTCCTTGGTGATTTTGATACAGGGGATTCAATTTTTGCTTTATATAAAAATGGAACCTACCAAGTTGTAGATTTCGACATGACCAAGCGATTCGAACCAAAAGAATTATTGCATATTGGAAAATTAGATCCTAATTTAATTGTTAGCGCAGTTTATTATGATGGTGCTAAAAAATGGACTATGGTCAAAAGGTTTAGTATTGAAACCACGACCAACGATCAAGTTTTTAATTATATAACAGATCATAGAATGTCGAAATTATTATTTGCATCTGTAAAAGATAATCCACGAATCGAGTACGGATATAAGGTGAAATCGAAGAAAATGTTAGGAGAAGTTAGTCTTGCAGAATTTATAGATGTTAAAGGTTGGAGAGCACTTGGGAATAAATTGAGTGACCAAAGACTGACCAGTGTCAAAGAAGTCGATGCGAGTAATAAAGAAAAACTTACCCCAGGCGATTCAATTGAATTTGATATAAATAAAAAAGATAAAGGACAAGGCGAGTTGTTCTAAAAAAACAAAAGTAACGGTGTCAGCGCTTTTCTCGGTGACACCGTTTTTATTTTGCTGTTACCTAAAACTTAGGAGATTCGATTCTGAAAAAATCAATAATGAATCGCTCTTCTTTGCTAAATAACTATAGGGTAATCATTTTTATTTGAACTGATCGGTATAAGTTTTTATACTCTTTTCAAAATAAATTAGTACTTCTTGAATTCTAGTTTCTCCCTTTAAATATCAAAAAATTAAAGAGAAAATGTTGCCAATTAATAAAAGTTAAATATATAGAATAAAGTTTCTTTTAGGAGAAATATTTAAGATCCCTCCCAATCAATATAAGTTATTTAATTTAAGTCTAAATTGAGAAAAGCTCTAACAAGAAAAAGCTAATCCGAATAATAAAACAATCCTACCCAAAATCTTGTTTTATGTCGGATTTTATTCCAAGCTTAGACCTTATAAGAGTTGATTTTTGCATATCGTTAAGTTATGTTTTTTAAGATAACTCTGTTAATTTTACAGATTAAAAAAGTGCTTTTTTACAGATGATTTTTTATAACAAGATATTTTTATTTTTATAAAGAAATAAATGACGACAGAAGATTATAAAAATATAGCTCATACACTTCCCAAGCAACCTGGAGTCTATAAATTTGTTGATCCCAACGAAAAGATACTTTATGTTGGTAAAGCAAAAAATCTTAAGGTTCGATTGGCGTCCTATTTTGGAGAACGAAGAGATCGACTTGCAAAAACAAAGGTACTTGTCAAAAAAGCTGATCATATTGAATACATCATTGTCGAAACCGAACACGATGCACTCCTCCTTGAAAGTACCTTGATCAAAAAATATCAACCTCGCTACAATGTGATGTTAAAAGATGGAAAGTCGTATTCCTACATTTGTATTAAAAAAGAAAGATTCCCTCGTGTGTTTTTAACTCGACGAGTAATCAAAGATGGATCTACTTATTTTGGGCCGTATGTTTCAAAATATCAAGTAGGTGTAATTTTAGATTTAGTTAAAAATGTGTTTCCTCTTCGGACTTGTACTTTGCCACTTTCAAAATCAAATATTGAAAAAGGGAAATTCAAAGTTTGCTTGGAATACCATATTAAAAATTGCCTTGGCCCTTGTGTTAGTTACGAATCTGAAGTGGACTACAATGTCAAAATCGAACAAATAAAAAATATACTTCGAGGGCACCTTGGTGTGGTGAAAAATTATTTAAAATCCGAGATGATGGGTTACGCTGAAGCCATGCAATTTGAAAAAGCGCAGCAAGCAAAAGAGAAATTATCTGCCTTCGAAGATTATCAAGGTAAATCCACTGTGGTGAGTACTACTATTCGGAATGTGGATGTTTTTACAATTATTTCAGATGAAAAAGAAGCTTTCGTTAACTATTTGAAAATTGTAGATGGTTCAATCATTCATACCTATACTTTAGAAATGACGTTGAATTTAGATGACGATAATGAAAATGAATTATTGGCATATGGGATTGATGAGTTGCGAAAAAGGTTTAAAAGTAATGCAGGGGAAATTATTTTGGAAAATGAAATAGAGTTGATCGAGGATGATTTACAAATTACAATTCCAAAAATAGGAGACAAAAAGAAACTACTTGAACTATCGAGAAAGAATGTAAAATATTTTCTACTTCAAAAACGCAAGCAAGAAGTTTCCCGAACAAACAAGCAAACTCCTGCTGAACGAATCCTCCGAACTATGCAAGAGGATTTGCAAATGGATCGTCCTCCAATGCATATAGAATGTTTTGATAACTCAAATATTCAAGGAACAAACCCAGTTGCATCTTGCGTAGTTTTTAAAAATGCTAAGCCCTCTAAACGCGATTACCGAAAATTTAAAATAAAAACAGTTGTCGGTCCAGATGATTTTGCTTCCATGGAGGAGGTCGTTCGAAGACGTTACTCTCGCTTAATAAAAGAGGATCAACCGCTACCAGATTTAATAATTATTGATGGTGGTAAAGGACAATTGAGTTCAGCAACTAAAATCATGGAGGAGTTAGGAATTTTAAATAAAGTCACCTTGATTGGAATTGCCAAACGACTTGAGGAGATATTTTTTCCGAATGATCCTATTCCATTATATATCAATAAAAAATCTGAATCACTCAAAGTTATTCAGCAAGCCCGAAACGAAGCACATAGATTTGCTATTACCTTTCACCGAGATTTACGATCGAAAAATGCACTTGGAACAGAACTTACTAACGTTGAAGGGATAGGGGATAAGACTGCTCAGAGATTATTATCGCACTTTAAATCTGTTAAAAAAATTAAGTCCGCGCTACCTAGCGAGATTGAAGAAGTAGTAGGGAAATCTGCGACGTCTAAATTGTTGAATTATTTTTTAAGAACAGATAAAGAAAAAGGCGAGTAGTGTTTAATTGGACATGATCGAACTTGGTCATTCGTATTTCACTATTATTGCACAGACCCACTTCTAAATTTCTTAATTTTTTTATCATAGAAAATCGCTGTTTCTATATCACCCATAGCTTTATATAATTCCACTAAGTCAAAAAGATGTTTATCATTATATTGAGTATCTAATGCATTTTTAAAATAAATTTCCGCCTCCTTAAAACGATTCATTTTCTTGTAAGTTAAACCAAGAGATCGGTTTGTAATTACATTGTTTGGGGCAAGAAGTAAAGATTGTTTTAAATAATTTTCTGCTTGAGTATAATTTTTTAATTTATAGAAAAGAACACCCAAGTTAGTCATTCCAGGGAAATATTCTGGGTTAGATTTGATTGCAGATTTATATGCCTCAATTGCAAGAGGATTGTTATTTTGAGCTTCGTAAACTAAAGCCAAATGATGATAGGTCTCTGTAAATCCAGGATAAGTTTCAGTACTCATTCTTAAATATTTTACAGCAGCATCGAATAATTCTTTTTTCTTATTTGGATTGTTTTCTGCGAGTGCTTTTCTGTATTGAGTTACACCGTAGAAACTTTGTGTCCGAGAACTATTTGGGGCAGAGTGTATTCCTGTTTCATAGAGTGTATTATCACTTACCCAAACTGCATTACGGGAAACTGTTTTAATTGAATAAAGAAGAACTATTACACCAATAATCCCAAAAAAAGTATTGGGTGAATAATTTCTTTTTTCAAGAAAAAAGTGATGTGCCAGAAAAACTATCGTTATACAAAAGCCCAATAGGGGTATAAACATAAACCGTTCTGCGAACGTAGCTCCAATTGAAAAGAAAATATTACTAGTGATAGCAAAGGTGATTGCAAAAAATAAAATCGCAAAAGAATAAATACTTTTTTTGCGTAAACCTATAATAGTCATGATAATTAGGCCAATTGATATAGCTAAACTTCCAAGAACTTTGATGTTAGTCCATCCTAATTCTGGAAAGGTATTAAAGGAATAATCAAAACTTAGGGGATGGGGAAAAAATAATAATTGAAAATATTTACTGAGCATTCCGATTGCAGTTGCTCGTTGTCCCCAGAAATTATCGATAGCAAAAAGGCTATTGTCAATCGTTTCAAAAGGTGTAGGATCAAGATCAATGATGCTCATTCGAATCGTAAAATAGATAACTGCAATAATTCCAAACATCCCAGTTTGAATAATGATTTTTTTAAAAGATGTTTTTGTGAAAAAGTATAAAACTATTGGAACCAGGCCTAAAATGGAAAGTGCTCCCTCTTTCGAAAGTATAGCGAAAAAGTAGCTAGTAAGAGCAAAAAGTAGATATTTTATATCTTTCTTTCGATTGTATTGAAGAATGGAATAAATCACTCCAAGCATACCTAAGAATGCGTAAATTTCATCTCGACTTTTGATGTTGGCGACAACCTCTGTATGCAATGGGTGAGCTGCAAAAAGTAGGGTTATTCCAATAGATGGAAGTAGGAATTTTTTTTCAAATAAAAGTCGTAAAGTAAAAAATAAAAACATACAGCTCAATGCATATTCAAATACATTAAAAAAATGATAAACTGCTGGGCTGTCTCCGAAAAAATGCTTCTCAATTGCAAAACCTGCTAACATCATAGGCCGATAATATCGATCTGAAGTTCCTGAGAATCCATAGTACCAAGAGTGTGTGAATATATCTTTTATTCCTCCAATTCCTTCTTGCACAAAATCATTTTTTTTGCAAACTAAATCATCATCTAAAACAAAACCATGATTAATAGTATTGGCATATAACAGAAATGCGAATACGAAAATTCCGATTGCTGTGTACCAATGTATTCGGTCAATTGATGAATTTGATTTTTTTTTTGATTTTTTTTTCGCCATTGATTTTCGATTTGTTTGCAAAGTAAGAATCCTTCAAGTAACTTAGATTTTATAAGTCTAAGTTTAAATTAATTTTTGTTAAAGATAGTAAATGGAGCCGGACTTAAAAAGACTAGATTTGAATTAATATTTCGTATGAATAAAATTTAATATTTTTTGCATCTCCTCTTTTAATGGAGTGGAGGATGTAATGTAATTATTATGCATAAAACTGAAGAGTAGAGTTTTTTCTTTTCGGGTAGTGATGTATCCGCTTAGACAATGTTTATTGCTCAAGGTTCCAGTTTTAGCGTGGACGAATGGTGCATACCAATCTTTAATAGTCCCTTGCTTTTTGCCTGTTGGAAAAATATTGAAGATGCGCTCCTCTGGAATTTTTTTATAGATTTTATTTAATAAAAAAATCATCGTTTGGGGAGTAAATAAATTGTAGCGGGACAATCCAGAACCATCACGCCAAAGTGGTTGGTCTGGTGATTCTTTCAAATATTCCTTGGTGAAGAATCGAATAATTTTTTGAGTATTCATCGTGTCAAAAACTTCGTTGGAACAAGTCAATAAAATTTGTTCTGCCATAAAATTATCACTCTCTTGCATTAACGGTTCATAAATTTCATCAACCTGCACGCTGTAAATTGTTTTTACATTTTCAGGAATTGTCATTTTGATAGGCAGCAATTCGACATTTTTTTCTAAAATTATACTCATCAATTCTACAAAAAACTCATTCGAATAATGAAAAGGAATATCTTTTTCAAAATCTTTATCGGTTGATTGAATTTGATTGTATTCAAAAATATTTTCGAATTCTTTTCTTCGAATCTGAATACTAGTACCCCCTATTTGGGGGTTATAAAAAACGAGTGTTTCGAACGGTTTTGGGGAAATATCAACTCCGTTTCCATTCAATTGACTTTTAAAACGAACTAGATTTCCATGAATAGGGAAAGGCGATTTTTCAGATTGGTAACTATAGCCAAAGTCATCCCAAGCCCAACCTGCACCAAATCTTTTATCTTGAAAATTTGAAGAAGCAAAAAATAATTTTTCTGTTCTCTTTTTTAAAAATGTCATGATTGTTTTACTTTCAGGTGTTTGAGGGTTGAGAAAAGATGGATCTGCAGTTCCCCAAAAAATAAGTGAATCATTCTTAACGATATATTTTAAAGCAGGAATTGAGTCGCCTAAAAGTTCTAGTGCAGTGTATAATGTAAAAATTTTAGTGTTGGAGGCAGGGGTGAAATATTTATCTGCATTATGCTGGTAGAGCATTTCTTCTTTTTCTGGATCGTACAAAGCGAATCCCGAAAAACTATTTTTTAAAACCTCCGACCCTTCAATAAATTCTTGGACAGAAGTTGGGGTTTTCTTTTGAGTGATATTAACTAAATTCTTTTTTGATCGACAACTAGTAGCTAGAAAAATACAAAGCAGAAAAAGAAATGAAATATTACTAGGAAGAACAGATAGATTCATAATTGTTTTTTATTTTGCTTCGTGATTGGGTTTTAGGAAAATTTAGCGTAAAAAGTCGAATATCCAAAAAACAATTTTAAGTTCTTGATTAAAAAAATCTAGGAATATTTTTTGAATTAGTAAAATATCAAAATATGTCAAATTATTTTTGTGTCAATGGAAAAATCGTTTTAGCTAAAAATGCAAAATTGCAAGTTACAGATTTAGGTTTGATACGTGGTTATGGGATTTTTGATTTTTTAAAGGTTGAAAATGGAATTCCACTTTTTATCGAGGATCATTTGATTCGATTTCAAAATTCAGCCATAAGTATGGGTTTAAATATGAGTTATACCGTGGAAGAATTGAAATTTTTAGTGATGAAATTAATTGCGAAGAATGAATTCAAAAAAGGTGGAATGAAAATCATCCTAACAGGTGGATATTCTGATAATGGTTACTTGCCTGCTAAAGAATCAAATATGGTTATTTTATTGACTGATCTTAAACCTCCTGCCAAAAGAAATTATTCAAAGGGTATAAAATTAATGTTGCACGAACATTTTCGACATACTGCAGTGGTTAAGACTACAAATTATATAGAGCCAATTCGACTTGCGGGTGAATTAAAAAAAGCTAAAGCAGTGGACGTTTTGTATTATTGGGACGGAAAAATTTCTGAGTCAGCACGTTCCAATTTTTTTATTGTTAAAAAGGATAATACCATTGTTACACCTATCAATCATGTTCTGAAAGGTATAACTCGTAATCGAATAATGAGTTTGGCTAGTGAACATTACGAGGTCATTGAAAAAGATATTACTTTTCTGGATTTGAAAAATGCGACTGAAGCATTCTTGTCAAGTACAACCAAGGGAGCTTTACCAGTTGTTCAGATTGATGATATTAAAATTGGAAACGGTAAACCGGGTAAGGCTAGCCTCCTAATTAATGAATTGTTGAAAAAGCAAGGCAAGAAATATAAAAGTAATTTTATGAAATGATTTTAATTAAGTTATCTCAATATATAATTTTTCTTCATTAAAATATTCAATAAACCATTGCTATACTTAGGATTTAACCTTTTTATCTAATATTTCATTTGCCACTTGAAAGGACTATTTTAAGATTAATAAAAAACAAAAACATCTTGTTTTTCTAAAATGTGATTTTTTAAATTGGGTTTAAGAAAAATATATCCTGGCATAAAGAGTTTTCCTCTATTATTGAGTTATTTATTTTCGCAATATTGAATCTACCCTATTCAGGGTAGATTGGCATAATCTGTGCAACACATTTCTTGACCAAAAACCTACTTACATCTAGAAATAAAATGCGATAGCGTTAAATTAAGAAGTGCAAATTTCCTGATGACGCCATAGGCCATTATTGTTTCCTCAAATCTATACGAATCTTCCGTTTACACCCATTATCTACTTAATCCCCATAGCATTAAACATATTTTCGATTTATTATTCAAGTAATTCCAGGCATATTAAGATTAATTATTGCATTCAGTAAATTAATTTGCTATGCGCTCTATTTTTTGAAATAGGATATATTGAAAATAAGTCAAATTAAAATTGACTTTTCTAAACCCAAGAGGAGAAAAGTATTTATGTCGAATTTTTTGTAAAAGGAAAAGTATGCAGATTAGGTTCAAAAAATATTTTTTTAAAGACGAAGTTGGTATTATACCTATAATAGGAACGTTTTTACTTTTAGTATTAACTTTTCCTTCAATGAATGGTGCTAGATTTAATCCGACAGCTGAGAAAGCTGAAATAGTGGATGGAGTTTTGTATTATTCGTCTATCAATCCTACCTTTCATTCAAAATATAATTCATTTTTTTTCATACTCGGTGACCCTCCTGTCGCAAATTTAGACACCGTAAGTGTTTTGCAAGGGACATCAGTTTCAGGTAATGTTTTACTAAATGATAGCGACCCAGATGGTGATGTTTTGGTTTTGAATACAACACCCATTATTGCTCCAATGTATGGGACTGTTACATTAAATGCTGATGGAAGTTTTACTTATGTACCTTTTCCCTATTATGTAGGAACGGATCAGTTTACCTATGAGGTTTGCGATGGAAATAAAGTAGATGTTACTAACAGTTACGATAATCAAACTAATGTAATAATTACTCCTTTTGGAACCCCTGTAGTTAGTTCTACCATTACTGTTATTTCCGGAGGTATTGTTACTGATGTAAATATTCCAAATTTTTATCTTGAACATACACGGGATGAAAATCTAATAATAACTTTAACTAGTCCAAGTGGAACAGAGGTGATATTGGTAGATCAGGTTTGTGGGGATGAAAATTTTGATATTGGGTTTGACGATGAAAGTGGAGTTGATTATACAAATATGCCTTGTCCCCCAGATGAGGGAGGACTGAATCAGCCGTTTGAGTCAATGTCAGGATTTGATGGAGAAAATAGTACAGGAGATTGGGTTTTTACTATTTATGATGTTGTATTTAATGATGGGGGATTCCTAGATTTTTGGGAGTTAGATATTACATCATTAGGAGCAGCAGCTGGGACAAACTGTGAAACTGCAACAGTTACAGCTTTAGTTTATTCCTCTAGTACGGAAATATGTAGTAATAATATTGATGATGATGGAGATGGGTTAGTTGATGTTTTTGATCCAGATTGTCCTTGCGATGATGATAATTTTTTGGGACTTTGCGATCCACAATGTGAATATTTTCCGCCAGGGACTCCAAGTTTTGATATAACTGTAGAATGGTCAAGCAAGGATAGTGTCAACACCTTTACTCCAGTAATTGGAGCCGATTTAGACGGAGACAATTCATCAATTGAGATTCTTGGATTTAAGGGTAGTACAATTACATATGTAGAAAATGCCCTATTTATTATTGATGGATCAAATGGATTGACAAAGTATACCTTTAACTCAAAACCACTTCATATTTTTAATAAAGGTATAGCATTTGGAGATGTAGATAGGGATGGGAATGGAGAAATTTATTATATGATAGGAAATGAAGATGAGGATGATTATCGAAGAATTGCATGTTATGAATATAATCCTTCAGGTACAAACCTAGGTGGAACAGGTACTGGGTCATTTGATTTACAATGGGTTTCTGACCAAAGAGTAACTTGTGGTTTAGCTTATCCATTCTATACAGTTACTGATAATTTTGCAGTAAATTTGGCTGATTTCAATAATGATGGATTTTCGGAAGTATATGTAGGGAATGAAATTTTTGATGCTATAACAGGAACTCGATTAGCAGTTGGTGGACCTAATAATATTGGAAATAACATTTACAATTTTTATTCTCACGAACACTTTCATGCAAATACTATAGCTGTAGATGCACTGCCTGATGCAGATTGTACCAATTGTGCAGGTTTGGAGTTAGTAGCTGGGAATCAAGTTTATTCTGTGGATTTAAGTTCAGGTGTTATGACTGTCGAAAAGGAATTAACATCTGCTCCAGGTTACCAAGATGGACCAGTTTCAATTGCTGATTATGACTTAGATGGAGATGTTGATGGGATTATAACAACTACAGATGTTGATGGGTCTTATTTATATATTTGGGATTTACAAACTGAAACATTGATTGGGAATGTTCATACTATAACTGATGCTGATATTAGTACAGTTTGGTATCGCAGTGCGAGTAATGCAACCATTGCAGATTTTGATGGTGATAATAAACCAGAAATTGGAGTTTGTGCCAATTATGTTTTTCAGGTAATTGAAGATTACCAATTCGATATCAGTGGTACTGGAGGAGTTTCTTGGAGTTTGACTACAACAGATAGGTCTGGAATGACTGGAGCGACTTCATTCGATTTTAACGCAGATGGTTTAACGGAAGTAGTTTACAGGGACGAGAATGATTTGAGAATTATTTCAGGATCGACAGGAGTAAACCTCTCAACATTTCCATGTGGATCAAGAACAGGGGGAGAATATCCAATTGTATTAGATATTGATAATGATAATGAAACAGAGTTAGTTTGCTCTTGTGCAGATGAATCATTTGCGAGGAATGGAAGAATGAGAGCATTTAAATCGCTTAATTATCCATGGGTTCCAACTAGGAATATTTGGAATCAGTATGCTTATTTTATTACCAACATAAATGATGATTTAAGTATTCCACCCGTTCAGCAACCACATCATTTGGTTGGCTCTCCTGCTTTGGGTAGTTCAGGGCGTTTAAATAGTTTTTTAAAACAAGTTGGACCATACAATAATGAGGGAGAACCAGTTTTTCCGGCATCAGATATAATCGTAAAAATAATAGATGGAGGTTCTGTCGAGTGTGGTTTAGGAGATAGTATTAATGTTATTCTTCGATTTTATAATTTTGGAGACTTAAGTTACCCAGCAGGAATTCCTTTTTCTGTCTATGAAGGTAATCCAGAAAATACGGGACATTTAATAGGAGCTTTTGACATTCCAACTTCAATAATTCCTGGTGATTCTGTTGATATTTCTATTAGGCTAGCTGTTGTAGGATTGACCGCACCATTTAATTTATTTGTGATTGGAAATGATGATGGAAGTTTGCCATTGCCATTAGATTTAGAAAATGATTTTCCAGCAACATCTATAGGTGAATGTGATTTCTCCAATAATATGGATTCGATATTTATTGACGATTGTGAAACAGAAGATCCTGTTTTGGCGGGTGTTCCAAGTGATGTTACGATTGAGTGCGATGAGACGGTAAGTGTTCCTCTCGTAACAGCAACAGATAATTGTTCAACAGAAATGACAGTTATATATTCATTTGTTGAAAATTCAGGTTCTTGTATTGGATCAATAATCCGAACATGGACGGTGACTGATGATTGTGGTAATGTAGCAACTGAGTCTCAAACTATTACAGTTCAAGATTCTGAGGCACCTTTTTTATGGGGCGTTCCATCTAATACTACATTTGATTGTGATAGTCAATATCCAGCAATTCCAGATGTAACTGCTACAGATGATTGTTCTGGGGTAATGACAATTACTTATGATACTTTATTGGTAGGAGTAGGTTGTCCTTATACAGTTACTCGAACATGGACAGCGACAGATAATTGTAATAATTCAGTTTCACAATCATATACTCTTTCTGTTTTAGATGATGAATTACCTGTTATTACAGGAGTGCCTTCAAATATTACCGTAGAGTGCAAGGATGTACCTGATCCTGCAAATGTGACTGTTTCGGATAATTGTGATAATAATATTAATCTAACATATGAGGATATTTATTTGCCGAATGGTAGTTATGAGGATAATAATGAGGTGACTGTTCCTGCTTCAGGAAAGGTGTGGAATATAAATGTTAGTGAATTTGGGAGTTTATCAGCAAGTGATTTTTTAAGTTTTGATTTATCTTTTCAATCAAATAAAGGAAAAGGTCGAGCAGAGTTTGTTTTAATAAACCCATCGGGGCAAGGAATATTTTTAGTTGGAGATTATTGTACAGGTGGTGATTGTGAAGCTACTGAGCCAACTCCATTAACTTGGAATACCACATTTACTAGATGTGATACTGGAAGTCCTCAATGGAACAATGATGATCCAATTCCAACAGGAGTAGGAAATTTTACTCCTCACGGAAAAACACCTATAGATGCTGTTCCTGGAGTTTCAGAATATTTAGATTGTTTTGAGGATTTTACTGGTCCAATGGATGGACAGTGGCAGTTATATGCAAGAAAAAATCAGACAGCAAATGGATTGTTAAGGTTTCTAGGTTTTAGTTTTAATCTCGGAAACCACCCTTGTTTAGAGGAAGGAACTATTTTTAGAACGTGGAAAGCTACAGATGATTGTGGAAATACAGAAGTTGCCTCACAAACGATTACCTTGGAAGATACCACTCCTCCAATAGTTAATACGTATATAATCGATACAACTGTTACATGTTATAGTGACATTCCGCCAATTCCAGTATTGACTGTTTCAGATTGTGATGATAATGCGACTATTATTTTTCAAGGAGAGACAGGAAGTGGGGACTGTGAATTTGAATTTATCAGAACATGGTTAGCTACTGACAATTGTGGAAATGATACAATAATAACGCAAACGATTACAGTAAAGGATACCATTGCTCCGGTACTTGATCCTGCCCCTGAAGATATAACTATAGGTTGTGAAGATAACATTCCAACTCCTACAGATTTAGAAGCGACAGATAATTGTTGGGATGAGGTTGATATTGACTTTTCTGAATCTTTAAATATGGAAGTTTGTCCATTTATCTTACGTCGAGTTTGGATAGCAATTGATGAATGTGACAATGCTGATTCGGTAGTACAAATTATTACAATATTAGATGATACACCTCCAGTACTGATAGGGATTCCAGATGATATTATCCTTGATTGTCAAGATTGTCTTCAAGACTTCGAAAATGGAGGTTTTGAAGATAATACAGTAACAGGAAATTGGGCAGGTGTCCCTGAAAGCCAAATTCCTGGTTGGGATACAGATGCATCTGATAATAAAATTGAAATTCAAAGATCTGGTAAAATAAATGGAGTAGTTTCATATGAAGGTGAATGGCATGCAGAATTAAATCATATCAATAATGGTGATTTATATCAAACATTTTGTGTGGTTCCAACCACAATATTACAAATTTCTTTTGCTCATAGACATCGCCCTGCTGGGGAAAATTGGTCTGATGATATTATGGGAGTTTATATTGGCCCTGATTTGAATAATTTAACCCTTATTGAAACAATTATTGGAAGAAGAAATGAAGGATGGAAAGTTCATAACATAAATTACTCTGTACCCGCTAATCAACCCGAAGCTATCTTTTTATTTAGAGCAATTCAAGGTTCTCCAAATAATATTTCTATTGGTAATTTAATTGATGATATTAATATAATTACAATTCCAGGTACAACAGTGGTGCCCTCTGTTTCTGATAACTGTACAGATGATATTAGCTTTGAATTGAGTGAAGTTAAGACTGAAAACGATTGTCCTGATAACTACAAACTAGTTCGGGCATGGACAGCAATGGATGATTGTGGAAATATTACTGTTGATTCTCAGGTAATAATAGTAGGAGATTTTATTGGCCCAGAAATAACTGGGGTTCCTCAAGATACAATTGTTAATTGTGACGATGTCCCAGATGCTGTAATCATTCTTACTGCAACTGATAATTGTGGAGGTGATTATCCAGTGACCTTTGTAGAAGAAACAACTGGATCTGATTGTCCTTCCAATTACAATATCGTTAGAATATGGAAGGCTGAAGACCTCTGCGGAAATATAACTATTGACACCCAAATAATAAGTGTTTTAGATACAATTGAACCTATTATTTATAATTTACCGCAAGATTTAACAGTTAATTGCGAAGCTATTCCTGATACTGTTGGTAACAATATTTTCGCTTCAGATAATTGTAATACAACTCAAATATTTTTCTCAGAGTCTATAGGAGACACAAGCCAAGTTAATTGTGAAGATAATTTGATGTATACCATTAAAAGGAAGTGGGTGGCAGTCGATGGATGTGATAATAGAGATTCTGTCTTACAAAATATTACCGTTTATTGTGGAGAATGTTGTGAAAATGAGATCGATGATGATTATGATGGAACCATTGATAATTTTGATGGAGATTGTCCATGTAACGATATTTTAACTAATATTGGCAATGACTATTTTAATTTATGTCAACCTGATTGTGAATTCAATCCAAATCCAGCTATACCATTTAGTATTGTAAAAAGTTTTGAAACAGAATCAGAAATTCATTCTGCTTTTACTATTCCGCTAATTGGAGATCTAGATGGTAATGGTGAAACTAATATTGTTGTTATCAATGCAGATGATAATGGTTGGTTAGGAAGAGGAATAACCATATACAATGGTAAAACAAAAAATGTAATAAATACCCATAATTTTGTTAATGCCGCAGTTGGTGTCTCAGGTCCAGGGCAAATTGCAATAGCAAACGTGGATACTGATCCTCAAGCTGAGTTATTTATTTATGCTTCACATAAAAATGCAGTAACTTCCTCTAAGAGACGAAGAATTATAAGGTATGACTTTAATAGTGACCTTAGTACAATGACAGAAACTTGGGTATCTAATCAAGCAGTTACTGGTGGTGGTCGTTCAGGAGGTGTTATTGGTTTAGCAGACTTTAATGGAGATGGTGTGGCAGAGGTTTATGCTGAGAATGATATTTTTAATACTCAAACTGGAGTACGATTGATAAATGGTTCTGTATCCCCTAGTGGTCAAACTTGGTCAAATAATGGACATGGAGAAACAGGTATAACAGTAGCAGCTGATTTGACTGATGCTCCAGGATTAGAATTAGCAGCAGGAACCTCAGTATTTGAGTTTGATTTTGTTAATGTAAATGGGGAAATTGGTAACAGTTATAATGAAATTCCTTTAGGCCAAAATAATGATGGTTTTACCTCTATTGCTGATATGGATAATGATGGAGAGCTAGATGTTGTCGTAGCAACTCCTGGGCTTCCTGGTACTTCTGAATTATATATTTGGAATCCTAGGACTAAAACCCTTATGGCAGAAATTGATCTACCAATGAATGGTTCCTCTAATGGAATTGGTAGAACAGTTGGACCACCATTTATTGGAGATGTGGATGGAGATGGATTCGCTGAAATAGGCGTATTTAGAAGGAATTTAATTATTATCTATGATTACGATGGAACAGGTACTTTAAATGAAAAAGCACGTAATACTGTTTTTGATGCTTCGGCTAGGACTGGGTTAACTATGTTTGATTTTAATCAAGATGGTATTTCTGAAGTTGTTTATCGAGGGATGACAACACTTCATGTGTTTAATATTTCAGGAAATATCTTCCAAGAGTTAAACTCATTTGAATGTTTGTCATTTACAGGAAATGAGTATCCAATTGTAGCAAATATTGATGATGATCCTTCAGCGGAGTTAATTTGTAACTGTGGAATGTCCACTAATACTAGAAAAGGAAAAATGGTAATATTTGAATCTGGTGGAGACCCTTGGGCTCCATCCAGGTCAGTATGGAATCAGTATGCATATAATACCACTAATGTTAATAATGATTTAACCATTCCAAAAAACCCACAAAATAATGCAACTTTATTTGGTGGAGCTAACCGTCCGTTGAATAATTTTTATGAGCAGGCGACTCTTTATGATGAAAATGGTATACCTATTTTCCCTGCCTCCGAGTTAGAGGTTCTTTTTGAATTTGGAAACTTCTCTTTAGAAGGAGTTGAGGTATGCGAAGGTGCTGATATTAATATTGAAATGAATATTAATAATAATGGAAATGTTCCTTCAGGTGATACCCATATAAGTTATTATATTGGAAATCCATTCAATAGCCCGCCAAATGCTACGTTACTAAGTACTGTTGAAGTACCTAGTATTTCCCAAAACTCTACATCATCATTTAATGATACGATAGCTATAGATCCAACGTTACTGCCTTTGACTTTATACGCTGTTTTAAATGATAACGGAAGTAATACTTTACCATTATCATTTCCACTTAATGGTCAAGTAGACTGTGCACCAGGAAATGATACTTTCCATCTTTTTATACCTGATGGAGGTTTCCTAGTCGATGATTTAGAAGTAATTTGTTTTGGTGATAGTGTGGTTCAAGGAGATAATATCTATTATCAATCTGGAATTTATGTTGATACGTTATTGTCAATTCTAGGCTGTGATAGTATTGTAAATATGGAGGTTATAGTTAACCCAACTTATATTGTAAATCTTCAAGAAGAAATTTGTTTAGGAGAAGAGTTTGTTTTCGGAGATTCGACTTATACTGATCAAGGGAACTACACTAATGTCTTTCAATCGATTTTTAGTGGTTGTGATAGTACTGTTAATTTAAATTTAACTGTCAATTATTTATATAATGATTCTATTAAAGCATGTGTTTGTTTCGGGAATAATTATGAAGTTGGAGATTCATCATATACAACTTCTGGAATTCATGTTACTTCAATGCTTTCTGTTAATGGTTGTGATAGTATAGTGACTTTAGATTTAACGGTTAGTCCAGAACCAACACTAATTGGAGTTCCACTTGATATAACAGTTAACTGTGAAAGTATTCCTTCGGCAGCAGTTGTCAGTGTATCTGACAGTTGTAATGATACAATGCCTGTAAACTTTACTGAACTTACAGGAATTGGTTGTCCTTATACAATTACAAGAACATGGATCTCTGTAGATTCGTGTAATAATATAGTAACGGGTACTCAGTTAATTATAGTAGAGGATACAACAGCCCCAGTATTGTCTAATGTACCGAATGATGTAACGGTGGATTGTGGATCATTACCAAGTGCTCCTATAGTAATAGCAACGGATAACTGTGCCTCAATATTGACAATAGATTATAGTGAAGTGGTTTCTGCTGGTTGTCCCTATACGATAACTCGAACTTGGAGTGCAATAGATTCTTGTAACAATACAGTTACAGAAAGTCAAGTGATTACAGTAACAGATACTATAGCCCCAGTTTTGTCAAATGTACCAACTGATATAACGGTGGATTGTATATCAATACCAAGTGCCCCTATAGTAACAGTGACAGATGATTGCACTTCAATGGTGATAATAGATTATAGTGAAGTGGTTTCTGTTGGTTGTCCCTATACGATAACTCGAACTTGGAGTGCAACAGATTCTTGTAACAATACAGTTACAGAAAACCAAGTGATTACAGTAGAAGATAATATAGCTCCAGTATTGGTAAATGTACCAATTGATGTAACGGTGGATTGTGGATCGGTACCAGTTGTTCCTGAAGTAACAGCAATCGATGATTGTTCTTCAGCTATGATAGTAGATTATAATGAAGTGATTTCCACAGATTGTCCATATCTAATAACACGAACATGGAGTGTGACGGATTTTTGTAATAATTTAGCTACCATAACACAAATTATTACAGTAGAAGACTATAACTTGCCAATATTATCAGGAGTGCCCTCTGATATTACTATTGAATGTAATGAGATTTTAGGAGAAGCATTAGTAACAGCAGAAGATGATTGTTCTGGAATTTTGCCTGTGACCTTTACCGAAGTGTTAGGAACAGGTTGTCCAAATACAATTACACGATCATGGACTGCAATTGATGATTGTGATAATGAAGTAATCGAAACTCAAATAATTACTTTGATTGATACAGTTAATCCTGTTTTTGCTAATGTTCCAAGTGATATTACAGTTGAGTGTAATGCCATCCCCGATACAGCAGAAGTAACGGTTAATGATAATTGTACGTCAGTGGTTGATATTTCATTCTCAGAAATAATTAAAACAGGTTGTCCATATACGATTACTAGAAAATGGGTTGCGATAGATGATTGTCAAAATATAGATTCAATAATTCAAGTGATCTATGTTGATGATAATACTTTTCCAATTTTGACAGGGGTACCAAATGATAAAACAGTAGATTGTGAATCAATTCCAAATATACCAATAGTAACCTCCACAGATTTGTGTTCAGGTGATTTACCCGTTTTATTTGAAGAGGAAATAGGAACGGGTTGCCCGTATACAATTACGCGAATATGGTCTGCAATTGACCCGTGTAATAATATGATTGTTGACCAGCAGACAATTACCGTAGAGGATAATACGTATCCTTTTTTAGTAAATGTTCCAAGTGATGTAACTGTAAATTGTGGAGCAATACCAGATACTGTGATTGTAGTAGCAAATGATAATTGTACAACTAATATTGAAATTCTTTTTACAGAAGATATTTCTAATGGTTGTCCTTTCATAATTACTCGGACTTGGACAGCAAATGATAGTTGTGGGAATTCTATTTCAAAAAGTCAAATTATTACAGTAAATGATAATGAATTGCCAACTCTAGTTGGTGTACCAAATAATATTACTGTGAATTGTGAAGCAATACCAGATCCTGCGGTTGTATCAGCAATAGATGGTTGTTGGGATAACTTGACTCCTGTATTAAATGAGGTAGTTTCTAGTGGTTGTCCATATACAATTACTCGGACTTGGATAGCATCTGATAGTTGTGGAAATTATGTTTCTGAGACACAAGTAGTCACAGTTAAAGATGAAGAGGGACCAGTTTTTGAAACACCACCAGCAGATATTACTTTGGACTGTGATGACTCAATTCCACCAGCTGCTGAATTAACGGCAACTGATAATTGCTCGGGTGAAGAAATCGATGGAGAATATATAATAGAGGATATTGATTTTAGTGAAGTAATTTCGGATGGTTGTCCGTTCAAAATTACTCGAACTTGGACAGCTTATGATGAGTGTGATAATGAATCTACAGTAACTCAAGTTATTACAATCGAAGATACCACTCTTCCAACTTTATTCAATTTGCCAAATGATTTGACACTTAATTGTGGAGAAATTCCAGATACCCAAATGGTGGTTGCTACAGATAATTGTGACCCTAATTTGGAAATGGTTTTTGATGAAGTATATTCAGATACAATTTGTGATAATACGTTTAAAATCACTCGAACTTGGACGTTCACAGATGACTGCGAAAATGAAATTTTCTTTACTCAAAATATTCAAATTCAAGACATAACAGCTCCAGTGTTTGCGAGTGTTCCTGTTGATATGATGATTCCTTGTGATTCTGTTCCTGAATTAATTACACCAACCGCAACCGATAATTGTAGTGATGTGTTAGTTGTTTTTGAAGAAATAGAAACTCCTGGAGATTGCGTTGATTTAAGGTTACTGACTCGAACGTGGACGGCAACTGATGTTTGTGGTAATGAAAGTTCAGTTAGTCAAAATATTTTTTTCAATAAATGTTCTTCTGAGGCAACTTTGGTAATAGCACCAGATAGTATAGTTTGTGAAGGAACAGATATTTCATTTGAAGTTACTTTGACTGAAGGGTATGATACCCCATTTTATCAATGGCAGTTTAGTACAAATGGAATGACTTGGATGGATATTGTAGGAGCAAATGATTCTATATTTACTTTAAATACGGAAATAATTCATGCTGGTTTCTATCAAGTAATTGTAGCGAATGATACTTTGGAGATAAATAACACATTATGTAGTATTACATCAAATACACAATCTTTGGAGGTTAAAGCGTTAACGGTTGAAAATGAAAGTTTTGAATTAGAAATTTGTAAAGGTGATTCTATTGTAGTTGGAGGATCAGTTTATTTTGAGACTGGAAATTTTATAGATACATTAAGTGCATCATCAGGTTGTGATAGTGCTATTATTAATTTGGATTTGATTGTGTTTGATACGTATCGTTTCTTCGTTGATTCGACAATTTGTGAAGGTGAATTTGTTACAGTCGGTGGAATGAATTATTTTGAAAATGGATCCTTTGAAATTGATTTTAATTCGATTGAAGGTTGTGATAGTTTGGTGACATTAAATTTAACGGTCAATCCTGTTACTCAAATTACATTAGATGAATACCTCTGTGGAGGTCAAACTTTTACAGTAGGAAATACAACTTATGATACAACTGGCGTATACGTGAATAAATTGTTATCATCGCTTGGTTGTGATAGCGTAGTAATACTAAATTTGGTTATCGATAATATTTTAGAAATTAATTTAGTAGAAAATATTTGTCCAGGAGAATCATTTGTTGTGGGGAGTTCGATATATACACAAACTGGGGTTTACCAAGATACTTTGGTTGCCTTAAATGGCTGTGATAGTTTAATTACTTTGGATCTAACGCTAACTGAACAGTATAATATTTTGATTCAAGAATCAATTTGTTCAGGAGAGGAGTTAGTAATTGGTGATTCAACATATAATTCAAGTGGGATTTATTTTAATGTAATGCAATCAGTTAATGGCTGTGATAGTATTATTACTCTGGATTTAACAGTCAGTGCAATTTATTTGGAAAATATAGTTGCAACCATATGTGAAGGTGCAACTTATGAAATTGGTGACTCAACATATATGGCAACTGGAGTTCATACAACTATTTTGACTTCAATAAATGGATGTGATAGTATTGCTATTCTTGACTTGACGGTGAATGAAGTTTTCTCTGAAATGATTGTTAAAGAAATTTGTTTTGGACAAAGTTATCAAGTTGGAGGAATAAGTTATACGTTAACAGGAGTATATACTAACAATTTGGTATCCGTAACTGGATGTGATAGTATAGTTGTTCTAGACTTAACTGTTCATGATGTAGTAAAGGATGACATTGTTGCAGAAATCTGTTTTGGAGAGAATTATGTATTAGGTGATTCAACATATACAACAAGAGGAATCTATGTGCAATCATATACAACCGTAAACGGGTGTGATAGCATAATCACATTAGATTTGACAACTTTAGAAGAAAATAAAAATTCAATGGTTGCTTCAATTTGTCAGGGATCAAATTACACAATAGGTGATTCAATTTATACCACAAGTGGAATTTATACAACAGTATTGACTTCATCAGTGGACTGTGACAGTACGATTATTTTAGACTTATCAGTTAATCCAAATATTGGAACTTATATTTCAGTTTCAATTTGTGAAGGAGAAGATTATTTTGTTGCAGGTGGAAATCAAACCAACGCAGGAATTTACTTAGATACTTTATTATCTATTGTAGGATGTGATAGTATCGTTACTACAGACTTAAATATCTTATTAAATACAACCACTAGTTTACAAGAGGAAATATGTGAAAATGATTTCTACATTTTTGCAGGAGTTCAATTTACAGAAAGTGGGATATATTCCGATACACTTATCACTGACAACGGATGTGATAGTATAGTTGTATTGGAATTAAATGTTTTATCAGAATCAGTTGACAGTGTTCAAGTTTTAATCTGTGATGGATTTGGATTTGAATTTGGAAATGAAATTTATTTCGAATCTGGAATATATGATCAGAATTTTACTTCCTCGAATGGTTGCGATAGCTTAATAACCTTAACATTAACCGTAGCAGATATAATTATGCAAGATCAAGTTGCAACGATTTGTTCTTACGAATCATATGAATTTGGAAATGAAATTTTGACGGAGTCTGGATTATATTCTGATACATTGATTTCTATCTCTGGATGTGATAGCATCGTTAATTTAGATTTAACAACTTTATTTCCTGCCAGTGAGAATATAAGCGCAGTAATTTGCTTTGGTGATTTATACCTTTTTGGAGATACAAGTTATCAAAGTTCCGGGATATATGAACAAATTTTGGTGGCATCATCAGGGTGTGATAGCTTGGTAACTTTAAATCTTTCAGTTATTCCTGATTTTCAAATGCCAATATCAGCAACACTTTGTGCCAATGATTATTATCAAGTTGGGGATTCACTATACAATCAGTCTGGATTTTATTCGGATACCTTACTATCCATAACAGGATGTGATAGTATTATTGTGTTGAACTTGAATGTCCTTCCCATTGACGAGGAATTGGTTGAGGCAATTATTTGTGCTGGTGAAATATATCAAATTGGTAGTAATGCTTATAATACCTCTGGAATTTATTCTGATACCCTTGTTTCTATTAATGGTTGTGACAGTATTACAAACTTAGTATTAGAAATTATGGATATTCAACCAACTGTAATTTATCAAAATCTTTGTGAAGGTGATAGTATTATTTTAGAAGGAACCTATCAAACAACAGGAGGTGTTTTCACAGATATTCTGCAGTCTGTTTTTGGATGTGATAGCTTGGTTCATACTTATGTTACATTATTAGACAATGCCACTACTTATGTTCAAGAAATAATATGTAATGGAGATAGTATTCTAATTGTGGGCGAGTATCAATTTGAGGCGGGAGAATTTATGGAAATATTGAATTCGGTGGAAGGGTGTGATAGTATTATTATTACAGAGTTAATTGTTGATCCTTCAATTGATATTTATGTGGAAGGGATAGAATTATGTTTAGGTGATGAAGGACAATTATTTGTCGAGGGAGCTGAAGTTGTTACTTGGTCTCCAACATTGGGTTTGAGTTGTGATAATTGTCCTAATCCGATGGTTTCGCCCTCATCGACAACTACTTATACTGTAAGAGCGAAAGGATGTTTAGGGGAAATTGTGGAGACGAGTGTTACAGTTTATGTCAATATTCCTCCAGATTTGGTGGTCTCAGATGTTGAAACCATTTTACTTGGTGAATCTGTTTACTTGATGGCTTCAACTGATGGTTTACAGGATATAGTTACTTGGTCAGATGGAACCCAAACGATTTGTGAAAATTGCAGAGAAATTACTGTAACACCTGAAGAAACTACTATTTACTACATTTCTGCTGTTGATGAATTTGGTTGTGAAATGATGGAGGAAATTACAATTAGGGTAAATGAAGCATGCCAATATTCAAGGCTACAGATTCCAAATATGATTTCACCAAATGGGGATGGTTATAATGACCGATTTGAAATCAGGCATGAAGGATTTGGTCAGATATCTTTACTTAAAGTTTTTAATAGATGGGGAGAAGTTATTTATGAAACAAATGATATTGATCAACCATGGGATGGAACATTTAAAGGAGTAGAATTAAATCCAGGAGTTTATGTTTATTTTTTGGAAGGTTTTTGTCTGAATGATGAGACATTTATTAAAACGGGAAATGTTACTATTATTAAATAAAGTTTAAAAATAGATTTGGCTTTAATAACTGTTTATCAGCTGTCAATGAGTTGAATTCTAAGTTTAAGTTCGATAAAGAGCTAAGAACCTAATTTTAGTTAAAAGACATTTGCTGGTCAGCGAATGTCTTTTATTTTTTTTATTTTTTTCTCAGGCTACACCTTCAATTTTAAAAAATAAAATGCATTGTAAAACTTTTTTATTTATTAAAAATTGATGTCACACTCTCTTTCAGTTAAATTAAATAAATAATCCCTTGGCATAAAAATTGAACTTTTTAGATTAGGATTTTATTTGAAAAAATGTCCTTCCCTTTAGACAATTTTCCCTTCTTTCATTTTTTCCTACAAGCATTCTTATCGTTTATTTTCCTAACCAAAAATAAAATTTTGAATGTTGATAAAGTATCCCCGATACTAACCATTTTAATACATAACCATGAAAAATTTTTATACAGTAGTAATACTGTTAATTACGCTTGGGGTGCATGCCCAAGATGTTCATTTTTCCCATATCCATGCTTCACCGACCATTATGAACCCAGCTATGACTGGACTATTTGATGGAGACCTAAGGTTGATATTAAATTATCGATCTCAATGGAATAATTTCACGAATGGTTTCAAAACCTTTGCTGCATCAGCAGATACTAAATTAATTAAAATTGGAAAAGATGATTTTATTGGAGCTGGTATGCAATTGTACAAGGATGTTGCAGGAGATTTAGAATTCACTTCCAGCTTTGGAGGATTGTCTTTTTCATTACTAAAATCATTAGATGGAAAAGGAAGAAATTATATCTCTTTTGGAATGCAAAGCTCCTACATGAATAATAGTGTTAACTATACCAATATCATTTCTCATATCAGCGAACCATTAATTGAAGGTGGTTCTCCTGATAAGATCAATTTTTGGGATTTCTCAGCTGGAGTTGGTTGGTTTTATGGTTTCGATAATAATAGTATGATTTACACAGGGTTATCTCTCTCTCATATTAATGAACCTCGGGTTTCATTTTTTGAAAATGGAGTTGGTAGCACTGATATATTGAAATATAGAAATTTGACCATTCATGGTGGAGCGAGTATTCGTTTGAATGACGATATGTCTTTAAAACCAAATTTTGTTTTTAAAGACCAAGGGCCGCATAGAGAAATACTAATTGGATCTTTTTGGAAATATAAAAAAATGAAAAGTAAGTTTCGTCAGCCAGCATCACTATATTTTGGTGGATGGGTGAGGTGGTATCTTGATCAAAGACAAAATGTAAGAGGAACAGATGCATTTATTTTTGCTCTTCGATTTGATTATGAAAAAATGTTTATCACTATTTCTTTCGATGCAAATGTATCAACACTTAGAAGTGTAAGTGCTGGAAATGGAGGGCCAGAGATTTCAATTGTCAAGATTTTTGACTACGAAAAAGAACGAAGAAGAAGTCGGAAAGTGATCTGTCCGGCATTTAAATATTAATGAAAACTGATTAAATAAAATGAATGATTAAAACTTACTATTTATAATGATATGCTACATTAATAGCTCCAATATTTTGAGATAGGACTATTAATTTTTTAAGATTTTTGGTCAGGCCTTGATTAAGTATTCTATAACGAGAATCAAATTATTTGTTTTAGATATAATAAGCTGATAATCAATTGGTTCTGTGATATTAAGGGCCTTTAATGGTATAGAATTTGAATTATCCATATTTTAATTAAATAGACAATGCTTTGTCTTTGAGAAATAAAAAAATAAAGAAAATGGTCATTAAAATTTATCGTAAAATTTTTATTGTAATTGTACTTTGCCTTCTTGCTATGGCGATGAAGGCTCAATTAAATTATGAAGACTTTATTTACAATGGTTCCGGTGGTGGAGCTTTAATGGATCAAGCAAGTTCAGTTGCAGTTAGTCCTGATGGCAATTATGTATATGTAACAAGTGCCGGATCAAATGCTATTAATGTTTTCAATAAAAGTATCTCGAGTCCTGCTGGACAATTGTCTTTTGTGGAAGTAATTAAAACTGGATTGAATGGAGTGCAAGGATTGACTTCTGCACAATCAGTTGCAGTTAGTCCTGATGGAAATAATGTTTACGCAGTTGGAAATTTTGATGATGCATTAGTTACGTTTGATCGAAGTCATGTAAACGGAAAATTGACTTATGTGGATATGTACAAAGATGGATTAGGGGGAGTTGATGGATTAGATGCTCCTTTTATGGTAAAAGTTAGTCCTGATGGAAAACACGTTTATGTTACAGCAACAGACGATAAAGCGATTTCAATTTTTGAAAGAAATGAATCAACTGGATTGTTAACTTTTAAATCAAAAATTACGGACCCCTCTTTAAATGTAGTTTTAGGATTTGATATTAGTTCAGATGGGAATAACATTTATGTTGCAGGGCATGCAGACGGGAAGGTTATAGTTTTTTCTCGAAATTCTTCAACAGGTTTGTTGTCTTACGTTGAAGCGTTTCAAGATAATATAAATTTTGTTGATGGTTTGTCAGGTGCTTTTTCAGTTTTTGTGAGTCCTGATGGTAAAAATGTCTATGTAACTGGGGTATATGATAATGCAGTAGCTATTTTTGAAAGGGATGTATATTTAGGTACATTGACCTATATGGGTATTCAGCAAGATGGTCAAAATGGGGTAGATTATTTAGAATTTCCATTTCATATTTCTGGAAGTTTAGATGGTGAATATATTTATGCGTTAGGAGCAAATGATAATTCGATTAATGTTTTTGAAAGAAATACGGCTAGTGGACTTTTAACTTTTAAAGAAGCACAGGTAGAAGGAAATGCGGGTGTAGCGGAAATGAATTATCCAGTTAATATTGCTGTAAGCCCCGCTGGAGATCAAGTATATATAGCTTCTAGTGGAAGTGGTGCTGCTGTAATTTTTAAAACAGAAAATGATGGTGGTTTAAGTTTTACTGAAAGCCAGCAGAGTGGGACAGGTGGTGTAACTGGTTTAGGGAAGCCATATTCTATTACAGTTAGTCCTGATGGTAAAAATGTTTATGCAGCAACTTTTGATGATAACTCAGTAGTTATGTTTTCAAGATCTGAAACGACTGGTGATTTAACATACATTGATATGCTTCAGGATGGTGAGAATGGAGTGGATGGATTATATCGAGCATATTCCATTACAGTTAGTCCTGATGGTAAACATGCTTACGCAACTGGAAATAATGATGACGCCTTGGTTATTTTTGATCGTGATGAAATAACTGGGGAACTTACTTTTGTAGAGAAAATAAAAGATAATATCGCAGGGGTAGATGGATTGAATGGTGCACGATTTGTAACATTAAGTGATGACGGAAATTATGTCTATGTGGCAGCATACTATGATGATGCGATTTCAGTTTTTGCCAGAAATGCAGCTACAGGGGAGTTATCTTATATCCAATTGTTAAAAGATGGAGTCAATGGGGTAGATGGATTGAATGGAGTTAATTCGCTTGCAATTTCTGCTGATGGGAATTTTGCTTATGCAACAGGTTATGCAGATGATGCTATTGTCTCTTTTTCAAGAGATCCGGTAGACGGTACTTTGGTTTTTATTGAGCAATATAAAAATGGGTTAAATAATGTAAACGGCTTGAATGGGGCACATTCAGCTATACTAAGTTCTGATGGAAAAAGTCTATATGCATGTGGATATAATGATAATTCAGTTTCTGCATTTAGTAGAGATTCTTCAACAGGTAAATTGACATTTGTTGAAATGTATAAAGATGGAGTCAATGGAATAGATGGCTTAACTGGGGCAAGAGCTGTGGCATTAAATCCAGATGGAACACATTTTTACGCAGTAAGTGGTGGAGAAAATGCAATTGTTTTATTTGAAAGAGACGAAAGTTCTAGTGCTTTAACCTATCAGTTTAAATATGAGGATGGAATAGATAATGTTAATGGATTATCAGGAGCTAGAATGGTAGCGCTTGATCCTCATGGACGTCACATATACGTTGCAGGTGCAGATGATGATGCCATTGCAGTTTTTAGTTGTACTTATTTTGAAAATATGATGGAAGAAATCTGTCAAGGAGGAAGTGTTACAATTGGAAACAATGTATATACAGAGTCAGGAGTTTATGATGATGTTTTATCAGATACATATGGATGTATAAGTCATGTTACCTTGGATTTGACTGTTTTGGAAACCTCAGAAAGCTTGAACGAAACTATTTGTTTTGGAGAAACTTATGAATTAGGAGGTCAGATTTTGACTGAAAGCGGAACCTACCAAAATACAATAACGAATATTTTAGGTTGTGAAATTAATACAACACTGAACTTGACAGTTTCCAATGAAAACAGCACGCCTATGGTTGCTGAGATTTGTCAAGGCGATACGTATAATGTAGGCGCAAATTCATTTTTCGAAACTGGTGTTTATGAAAATATATTGACTGCAAGTTCAGGATGCGATAGTGTCGTACTTTTAGAATTGACTGTCAGTCCAACTTCATTTAATGATAATATTTCGATTTGTTTTGGAGATCAATATACATTTGGTAATCAAACTTTAAATTCAAGTGGAACTTACCAAGAGACTTTCGCTTCAAATAATGGATGTGATAGTGTAGTCACTTTACAACTTGCCATAGTAAGCTCATTTTTTGAAAATGTTAACCAAACGATTTGTGAGGGGGGAAGTTATTCCATAGGAAATTCAACTTATACAGAAGCTGGGACTTATATGAATACGTTAACTTCGACAAGTGGATGTGATAGTGTGGTGACTTTAAATTTATCAGTTGAACAGGATATTTCAGTTCTAGTCAATGAGACTATTTGCGAAGGAGAAGAATACCTTTTCAATGGCACGAATTTAACAGAAACTGGACTTTATTCGGAAACACTTGCTACAGTAGGAGGATGTGACAGTACTGTTTCAGTCAATTTAACGGTTCTTCCTGGGGTGCCACCAATCTTAAATGAGGTAATTTGTGAAGGTGAGTCCTATAACTTTGGAAATAATGTTTATACAGAAAGCGGAATTTATATAAGTTCATTCAGTAGTCCAAATGGATGTGAAACTTTAGTGACGTTGACCTTAAGTGTTCAAATAGCGCAGGAGGTATCAATAGAGCAAACCATTTGTGAAGGTGACCAATATCCATTTGGTTCTCAATTGTTATCTGATGCAGGAACCTTTGTAGGTAATTTCAATACTTTAAGTGGATGTGATAGCATAGTTACTTTGACATTAAATGTGAATCCAGTTCAAGAATACGAATTATTTGAAACCATTTGTAAAGATGAAACTTATATAATCGGGAGTGAAACCTATACTTACACAGGAACTTTTGAGAATACTTTAATTTCATTAGTAACTGGATGTGATAGTGTAATTACATTAAACTTGACTGTAGTTGATATCAATGGTGGCGCACTTATCACCAATGATGATGGTACAGGAATTGGGGCGATTAATATGACGGTAAGTAATGGAACACCACCATATACTTTTGAGTGGAATAATGGTGCTGATACGGAAGATCTATCAGGATTGACTGATGGAACTTATGAAGTTGTAGTGAGTGATGCTAACGGATGTAGTGAAACATTCTCATTCACAGTTGATAATTCAACAGGTATTTTTAGTCCTGCATCAACTGTAACCTTTGGAGCAACAGTTCATCCAAATCCTGCACCGACAAATGGTGAATTGAAGATCTCAATTTCTAATAATCAAGATCAAGTTTTCGAATTCAGGTTATTTGATTCCGTTGGAAAAATGATTGAAAATAAAAAAGTACAAATGAATGTAGGAGAGCAAGTGCAAAGATTTACAGCACCTCAAAATGCTGGATTGTACTACTTACAAGTAATTAATGAGAATCAAGAAACGAAGAGTTTAAAAATAATTATTCACTAGTGTTTTGATTTTTTGAAAAATAAAAAAGGCGACTTGAATTCATTTTCAAGTCGCCTTTTTTTGTAAAAAAGATCACGGTCGATCCTCTCCTAAAATCACTAGTTTCATTTTATCCGCCCGCACTATTTTTTTATAAAATTTTAATAAATCATCATATCGTTCCGCAGGGTAAGTATTTTTATTAAACTTCAAAGTCCGTGCATATGTAATTTGATTTCCTTCCTTCGATACAATTGCAGCATATGATCCAAAGTCAGATTCAAAACTCACCGATTCTGGCAAATGTTCCACTTTGTAATAACTCGGGACTTCATAAATGATTTCGTCTGTATCAATAAAAGCCATATTAATGACCACCTCTGTTTTTCTATCTTTAACTCTAGGTGGTGTTTTTTTATTTTTATTCAAAATATTAAGAGGAATGAAAATTCGTTTTCCGCTCACCGAGGCATAATTTTTTATTTCTAAATTTATTTCTTCTGTTGCTTCTGGAATTCTGCTTTTTACCTGAGCATATTTGAAGTCTTTGATTTCCATATTTGGAATGTCGAGCATTTGGAATATAATCTCTTCTTGCTCTTTTTTATTTTGTGAAAATTGAAATTGAACATTTTCATATTGCAGTCCTCGATATTTTGTAACAATGTTTGCACGTGAATTTCCTTTTACATCTATTTTTACTTTAGCCATTCGATTTTGAGTATTGACCTCTTGTGGATATCGAGTTGTTCTAACTATTTTTCCACCATCTTCAGTAATCAATAATGCATTCTTATCATCTATACCTGACCCCATAAATCCAAAGGGTTGATTTTGGCTTGTACATTCAAGCCAAATAGTATCGTTTTCTAATGGCACACAAAGAATTTGATGATTTGCATAAACCATTGCAGGGAAACTAGGGTCGTGCGAAACGGTTCCTCGGTCAGCTCGAATTTCTGCATTATAAGCTTTAATTCCTGCTGCTTTTAGCATAGCTAAAGTATAATTACTCAAAGCTTTACAATCTCCATAGCCAGTTTCATCGACTTCCGAAGCAGGAAAGGGTTGCCAACCACCAATACCTAATTGAATGCTAATGTAACGAGTTTTAGATTGCATGTATTCGTAAATTTTCTTTACTTTTTCTTCGTCGTTCTCAATTCCATGAGCAAGTTGAGCGCACTTTTGAGCAGTTTTTGAGGGTAGTTCATCTCTTCCTTTTTCGAGAGAGTAAAGCCATTTTCCATAATCTTTCCAAGTGGACATATTTCCTGCATATCCATCATATTCAAATTCAATTGGTGCAAAAAAAATGATTGGGAAAAAATACCTAGGTTCAGGACTTAATGGTTCTGAATCAATCGCTTGGAAGTTTTCCATTTTCCAAGTATAAGTTTTCATGTTATCTTCGGAAATAATTTCTGGTTTGCTAGAGTAATTTTTCACGTTATAGCGCATACCTAATTTAGTTGGAATCTTGGCGATATACATGGATTGTTCTACAGATATTTTATACCCTAGTATTGAATACCATGTAGGGTAACTAAGTAAACCTGAAAAAGAAATCTCAAACTCAAATTCTACGGTGAAAGGATAATTGTTTTGAGCTACCTCGATATATTTTATTCGTGAATCTGAAATTAATGTCCCCCCCTGAAACCGCACTCACATCATTAATTTCCTTCTTTTTTATTTTCTTGATTTGCTTTCCATCTTTATCATAGATAAATCCTTTAATTGATTTTATTTTTCTAAAATCATTATAGCCTTCTCTAAATTGAGCATGCTTATCTCCTTTACTATTAAGGATAGTAATCGCATATTTTCGAGTAACTGTTGCTTTCTTTTTTGACTTCAATTCGAAATAAGTATAGTCCATCCTAATCACCGCATTAGCGTTTTTTAATAACTCAGATGGAATTTTATGAATGGAATAATTAGTATCTCCAGAAGGGGTAGAACCATTTTCGCTAGAGTGGAAAAATGAAATAACAATATATTTACAAAAATAAGGAAAACGTATTTTTTCATAAAAATAATATTTTTTGGAAAAATAAACCTCGCTCTAAAAAATAGAACAAGGAATTTTAACTTACGATTTTTTCAAAACAATTTGTTCGCTACGTTTTTTTATAATCAAATTATAAAACTCTTTTAGCGCTTCGTATTCATCCCCCATAAACATCGTTTTTGTAATTTTGATTCGACTAATTACAGTAATCTTACCTCCGATTACTTTAGCACTATAGGAAAATAAAGTAGCCTTTTCTGGTAATCCTATTGTGTTGCCTTCTGGCATAGATTCTACAACATACCCTTCTGGAACATCGAATTGGAACATATAAGTTTCTTCGATTGGAATGGCATAATCAACGGGAAATTGTCGTTGTTTCATTTTGAATGGATTCTCCGAATAGGCGTTGTTAAGCATTGGATTTAAATAAATAAGATCGCCAGCTATTTCGGTTTTATCATCAAGAGAAACTATATATTCCTCTTTGATAGATTTGTAGGAATCAATCACATTTTCAAATGTATGACTTTTGATAGTCAAACCTTCGTGCTTATTTTGAAGACTTTCAACAAATGCTTCTTCATTATCTGCTCGATCATATGCTTTTCTAAAGTTGATGGCTTGGTAGCCCGATTTAGTTTTTTTTATGGTTCCTTCCAAAGTTCCATCAAGAGTCATGGTTAGTTTATTTTGAATAACAGATTTATATTTCGCAAGAGGTTTTAAATTTTTAGTAAGTATTGCTTGTTCTTTTTTCAATACTATTGCATCACCATTGAAACATCTTAAAGGTAAAATTCCTGCTGGACAATAATCATCTGTTGCATCTAAGTAAATCGTTTTTCCTTTCAATTGAACCGCAGCAATTACATAATTCAAATTATCAATTGAAGGGTGAGTTAATGGAAGCATCCCATTGTCACGAGTACTCAAAACGACAGGATCCACTTTGAAACCTGCCTTCCTTAAAGTGGAAATCAGGGCTAAATTAATATCTCCAGAATTTCCACTTTCTTCTTTTAAGACTTTAGCTATTCCTGTTCGGCTATATTTATTTTTTTGGCCATTCCACTTCATGTTTTTTTTGATATGCTCATAGATGCCAACCATTCTTTCTTCATCACTTCCACTTTCATATTGCTCAACAATATCAGCCATTTTAGCACTTCTTACTTTTTTCAAAGTTCCTCCGAAATATTTAAATTTCATTAAATCCTCTCTAATGTCTTCCCAAGATTTGGTATAATATTCTACTGCTCCAAAAGGAATTTGTATTGATTTTAATTCAAAATCTATTTTCGAAATATAGTTTTTATAAGACCGCATGTAATTTTCTTTTTCAAAGGCAGGTAAATCTGTCATTGCCCAACCTTCTGTAAAAACCCTAAAACCTTCCATGCTAGTTTCTTTTCTTTTTTTGATGTGAGGAGAAAAATAGCCAACCATGCTCTTATTAAAAGTAAAGAACTCTGGAATTTCAATATTGTATTCACTATATCTAGTTGGAACAGATTTTTGGAAATACCAGGGATTCATAGAGGAATAATAATCAGAAGCAACATTATATTTTAATTCAATGATAGAACCTTTTTTTACATTAGGCATAGTGATTTTTTTACATCAAGATTATCATGAATTTCTTCTTTGATGATATCTTTTCTGGAAAATTTTACTCGATCAAATTTTCCATCTATCAGGTTATAGGTGTACCCTTTGACACCTTCAAGTTTCTATTTGTTTCTGGTATTGTGATATAAAGGTATTTCAAAAGTAGCCAAGTCAAATTCTGTATTGTCAAAAAACTGGATAGCAATATGTCTTTCCGTATTGAGTCGCAAACCGGAGTTTGGAAGGAAACGATAATATGCAGTTCCATGATCAAATAAAACAACAGCATGTGCATCTGGGAATTTCTCGTCTACTATTTTTTGTAACTGTTTAAGACTGATCTTTCCGAACTTTGGTTCTTTCTGAGTTTGAGAAAAAATAGAAGAAGAAAAAATAAAAAAAAGGGTAAAGGTTACTAATGTTTTGAGAATAGCTGATTTGTACATAGTTACTTTTTGTTTGTTGGTTTTAAAAAAATGTTGTTTATTTTTAGGAAACGAAATGACAGGATTAAAAAAGGTCTTTAGTTTTCAAAAAGCGAAAGTGCTATTTTCAAAAATTAAAATGACCATATTTCTTAAATATTTCTAAAAAAAACAAGATGAACCAATTCAAAAAACAATTTTTTACTTTTCTTTTTTGCTTAATGATACTGAATATTGGGTTTACCCAAATGCCTAATAATACAAATGATGAAATTTCAAAAAAGGAATTAAAACAAAAAATTGATGCACTAGCCAATCAAGTCGAACCTAAAGTAATTGAGTGGAGAAGACATCTTCATCAAAATCCAGAATTATCGAATCGAGAATTTAAAACTGCAGAAAAAGTAGCAAAACATCTTCGTGAATTAGGATTGGAAGTGAAAACAGGAATCGCACACACAGGTGTTGTCGGAATTTTAAAAGGCGGAAAACCTGGACCAACTGTAGCCTTACGGGCAGACATGGATGCGCTTCCAGTAACCGAAAGAGTAGATATTCCTTTTGCATCAAAAGTAAAATCTACCTACAATGATATTGAAGTAGGAGTGATGCATGCTTGCGGTCATGATACACATGTGGCGATGTTGATGGGAACTGCTGAGGTTTTGTCGAAAGTAAAAAAAGATATCAAGGGAACAGTTGTGTTTATTTTTCAGCCAGCAGAAGAAGGTGCACCACAGGGAGAAGAGGGTGGAGCGGAACTGATGGTAAAGGAGGGAGTTTTAGAGAACCCAAAAGTTGATGTCATTTTTGGATTGCATATTAATTCAAAAACTGAGGTTGGGAAAATTGCCTACAAGCCAGGAGGTACTATGGCGGCAGTTGATCGTTTGGAAATTAAAGTAAAAGGCAAACAAACTCATGGGTCTACGCCATGGGCAGGTGTGGATCCAATAATGGCTTCTTCTCAAATTATAAGTGGTTTGCAAACTATTATAAGTCGTCAAACTGAATTGACAAAAGAAGGAGCAGTAATCAGTATCGGATTAATTCGAGGTGGAGTGAGAAGCAATATCATTCCAGAAGAAGTTGAATTGATTGGAACGATTCGAACTTTGGATGTTGATATGCAGAAGATGATTCATGAAAAAATAAAACTAACTGCTACAAAAATAGCTGAAAGTTCAGGTGCAGTTGCAGATGTAAACATCATCACGGGTTACCCAATTACTTTTAACGATATTGATTTGACTTCTCAAATGTTGCCAACGGTTCAGGAGGTAGCTGGAAAAGAAAATGTAAAATTAGTAGATGCTCGAACTGGGGCTGAGGATTTTTCATTTTATGCTCAAAAGGTTCCAGGTTTGTTTTTATTTCTAGGTGGTATGCCAAAAGGGCAGAATCCTGTTGAAGCTGCTTCTCACCATACTCCTGATTTCTTTATTGATGAAAGTTCTATGAAGTTGGGTGTTCGAACACTTTGTAATTTGACGATTGATTATGTGAAATAGTCTTTGTGAAAAATAATCAGTTGTTAGGGAAATGGATTTGTAATTAACTTTTTATGGAAAAGTAATTTAGTATTTAATGGTTGCTTAATTCGATTTCTAGCTATTTATGTCATCGTTCAAATCAATTAATTTTTCATTTAAAGTTTATTACACCTAGAAACTTCTTTGATATAAAAAATACCACCATGAGGGTATTTAAGGCTGAAATGTATAGTTTATCTTTGTATAAAGCTAGGAAACCCATTCAAATAAATTCTGCTAAACGCAGAGAACTAATCTGTTTACCCTCTCGAAATCAATAAAACCTGTTGGTTCTATAGGTTTTCCTGTCTCAAAAAAACGTTTTTAATTATTTCAGTCTAAAAATAGTCGAGTAATTAAATTTGTCAAAATATAAAATCGTAAAATATTTTATGTTTAAAGGAGTTAACGATTAAGAATTTTTGGAACAGTTTAGTTGGGAAAAGCCTTCACATTTTTTTGTGGAGGCTTTCTTTTAATACATTAAAGAGAAAAAACTTAAATTAAAAGTAAAAAAACTTGCAATAAAAGTAAAAAAAGTACAACTTATAAGCAGCAAACGGTGACATTATACCGTTTAAATTCAGGAAGTTCGAAATAAAGGTTGCCTTAGGCAGACCTCACGAGTTTCTAAGTTGTCATAATTTTAATCCTATGTTAGTTAAGAAGAGTTAGAATCAGTTCGGCTGCTAGCAAATCTAATCTAAGATGACAAAAAAACGCTAAAGCAGTTCACCAATATGGATGAGCTGCTTTTTTATTTTTTTTAAACATTTATCTATTTGATCAATTTAAATTAATTCTTATAATTTCCATTTTGGAATACTAATTTTAAACCATAATTTAAAAATCCATCTTCGTAATCACTTAGATTTACCCCAGTGTTTAAATCATTTTCCAAGTTTGTCAAATTAAAATTAGTCCAAGGAATTTGTACGTATGGTTGAAAGGCCAAAGTCAAATTTTCATTTCCATAAACATTGAGACTAACGAAAAAATGGCTACTTGTACTTTTAGCGTTGAAGATATCATGTCTATCAGTTCTAGCTGTATACTCAGATCTAATCCTGATTTTGTTCCAATCGTAGCTAGCACCAAAAGAAAATTGTTTTATGAAAAATTCAACTCCCAGTGAATAACTATCGAATCTATAATAAAGCTTTCGAAATTCATTTGCGTCAGTCAAAGGATTGATTCCATCGAATTCGATCAATTGAAATTTTGGATTCCAATCTAGGTTCAATCCTACAAATCCAGCTCGGTATCGAGAGCCCAAATGGATTCCATGAAATGATTTGAGAGATTTCATCTCAGTATAATTTTCTAAGGAGCTATTGTTGTTATTTATTTGATCAATAATCTTATTGTGAATGGTTGGTTTAGTTAAGCTATATTTATATCCCACATTGATATTAAATTGGGCAGTAAGATGAGAGGGTAAAAAGAATCCAAAAAAGATGAATAAAATGAGTCGCATGGTTTCTATATTTTTGTAATTTTTAAATCGACCACAAGGTCTAAACTTTTTAGTTTTTTTTTTGAAAAAAGGAATTATGTGATCAATTTTTTTTGAATTCTTGATTTAACGGGTAAGAAAATAAAGTTACACTTGATGCCTCTATTTGGTAATTGTCAAATCTCCTGAATATGATATCACTTCCCCGTCTAAAAATTGAATCTCTGCAACCCAAACATATACACCTGGATTGACAGGTTTTCCATTAAATGTTCCATCCCAGCCTTGTAGATCTACACTTGATTCTAAGTCAATACCATTAAAAACAACTGCACCCCAACGATTAAATACAGTCAGTTTTTTTATTAACTCAACTTCAGAGCCTCCATGTAAATTAAAATAATCATTGTGACCATCAAAGTTGGGTGAGAAGGCATTTGGAGCAAAAAAATGACGAAATTTATTAACAGTAATGGTAATCGAATCTGTTGTGGTACAATCGTCTTCGGATGAAACAAACAAAGTGTAATTTCCATCATTTAACGGTAAAAAAGTAGGACTTAAACAATCTGAGCAGTCAAAACTATTGCTGGGCGTCCAACTGATTTCTTGTAAATTGATATTGTTAAAAGTTGTCTGGAATGTATAAGTCTCTCCTAAATTGATGACTACATTTTCACCTAAATCAATTGTTGGAATTTGAGGAGAAACTAAAGTCTCTGTAATGGAAAAAACACAACCATTTGCGTCCATCATCTGCAACTCGTAGATTCCTTCCGTTAAATTTTCAAAAAGTAAATCACTCGTGAAATTGTTTCCATCTAAGCTGAAAGTATAAGGAGCAATTCCTCCGCTATATTGAACAATATTTATAGAACCCGTGCTTGGTCCATCGCAAATTGGGTTGCTAAAGTCACCAATCAAATTCAATGCAGTTGGCGCTATCATTTCAAAATTTCCAATAAGTGAACATCCAGAGAGATCAGTTACTGTAACAGAATAATTTCCACTCGTCAGATTGCTTATTAAGTCAGTTGTTTGATTCGAAGGCCAAGTGAAAGAATAATCAGAAACTCCACCTGATGGTAACACTTGTAAATTTCCATTAAAACTATTCTCGCAAGAAACATTGAATCCATTAAAATCAGAAGCAACAAATTCCAAACTCATTTCAGTTGGTTCTGTTATTTCCGATATAATAATATCGCTGTTTCCAAAGTTATCCAAAATGGTAATCAGATAAGTTCCTTTGGGTAAATTATCAATCGAAACAAGCTCACCTACCAAAGCAATATTCCCAGCTCCTGAAGCTGTATTATTTAACTCCGTCCAAGTGAAGGAGAATGGTGGCGTTCCACTAACGACATTAAAAATAATACTACCTGAATTTTCTCCAAAACAAATTGGCGGAGTGAAAGTATCGTCACTTGTAATATTACAAAAGATGGTAAACAAATCTAAGTTAATAATACTATCACAGCCAAAGACTGAAGTTAAAACTTCCTGATAAGTTCCGGTTTGGGTAAAAGGTGTAGATCCAATTAATAAGCTGTCTCCATCACAAATATCCACATCAATATCTAAAACTGGTGTAACAATTTCAGTTAAATCAACTAACACCACACTATCACAACCTTCAAAATTTTGTAAGTTGAATTGAAAAAAGCCACCTTCGTAAATAACTGTATTTGCCACTAAAAAAGAATCTCCTTCGCAAAGAAAATTTATTAATTCAGTATCAGGAACTGAATTAACTTGAATGACGGTACAAGAAGGAGGTGCAACGTCGCATGCGTTGCGGGCTGTTACACAAATAGTATAATTGCCATCATTTGGGAAGGTATATTCAATCGAATCTGTCGTAGTATTAATAACCGAGCCATTAACTGTCCACTCAAATTCAGTAGCTCCAGAGGGTGCGTTGAGATTATAAATAAAAGGAAAATCAGGACAGACAGTTTCGTCCCCTATAATATTGCCGGAAGAAATTAGTGGAGCAACTTGAGTAGAGCCGGATACTACCGTAAATTTCCAATCACAATTATCTCCAAATGCGCCATCCATCACTAAGTAATAATATTGACCAATAACAAGAGGAATTGTATTAGAAAAGTTTTTACTCGTTCCCTCTGATACCGCAGTCCCAGCACCCCAACATTGAGAAACTTGTTGGTAATTTTCACAATTAATTCCTTCATAAATTCCAATTTCCAATCCAGGTCCCTGAACACAGTTCGAGACTGCTAAGTTGATTTCTAAATTTTCACTACCTGCAATAAACCCAATCCATTGTACATTATGTTGGACAATGGTACAAAAATCTAATGGTGCTAATCCACTAATTGAGCTTTCATGTCTTCCTTCAAATCCATCAATATCACAAATAATGCAAGCGTCTTCACAAAAAGAGGTCATTGTTGGTGGGTTAATACACGGCTCAGGTTGTGCCAATATTTTTCCGAAAGAGAGGATGCCAAGAACGAGGAAGGGGATAGAATACTTGTTCATACATTTTTTTTGTAAAACTAATCATTTTGAAGAATGAAGTTTAACTCATGAGGTGCATTTTTTCTTCATTTAGTTGCTTAGCTCTTATTGATTTTTGAGGGCTTTAAATAAACGAATCTTTAATTTTTTTGTAAAAATCTATTTTAATAATCATATTGCAAAAAAAAATAATCTAATACCTTTATGGCAAAGAGAAAATCAACTAAGAAGTTAACCACATCAATTCCAAAGAAAGTAAAGAAATTAAATGTTCCTGACTTAATTATCGAAAGAGGATTTTGGAGAAAAAATGTTATTCCAGCATTAATTTTATTTGTTCTTTCAATTGGATTATACATGCAAACTAAATCTTTTGATTATGTTTTGGATGATAAAATTGTTTATCATGAAAATGGTTTAGTCAAAAAAGGATTTGATGGAATTGCTGAGATTTTTGGGACAGAAAGTATGGTGGGATATTTTGGTGAACAAATTAATCTTCTTCCTGGGAGTCGTTATCGGCCACTTTCGATTGCCACTTTTGCGATAGAGCATGAAATTTTTGGTCAAAAAAATTATAAGATTGAAAATTATTGGACTAAAGAATTTAAGAAATATCCAACTTTAGCAGATCGAGTCGATAAAGTAATTGCTGATGGAAATCTGTTTGAAGTTATTTTCCCAACGGAGGAAGATTTTCTGAATGGATTAAATGTTCATTTTTCAGCCGATGAAATTAATAAGTACAAAAAACAATTTCTTTTCCATGCTGCTTACTCCGATTCAGGAATTAGCCACGTAATCAATGTTTTATTGTACGGGTTATTAGTGTTGCTACTTTTTCGATTATTGGCAGTGCTTTTTCCTGCAGTTCAATCAAAGTGGTATTTGACTTTAGCTTTTATTTCTACTTTGCTTTTCGTTTTACATCCAATTCATGTAGAAGCAGTTGCTAATGTGAAAGGGCGGGATGAAATATTAGCATTGACAGGAGCACTCGCCACCATGTTGTTTACATTAAAATATATTGCTCATGAAAAACCAATTTACCTACTTTTATCAGGTGTAATTTTTTTATTTGGATTGTTGGCAAAAGAGCATGTACTTACTTTTATTGCGTTGATTCCCTTGACCAATTACTTTTTTACGAATAGTTCTTTTAAGAAAAATGCGGTTTCAACTGTTCCAATGGTAATAGCTGGTTTGATTTTTCTTTATATGAGAAATGAGGCCATTGGGGGTGATAATATGTTTAATTTGAGTGGTGGAGAAGTTTCAAAGGACCTGATGAATAATCCTTTTGCGGAAATGTCTACAACGGAAGCTTTGGCAACTAAATTTTATACTTTAGGACTTTACATAAAACTTTTGCTTTTTCCGCATCCACTTACGCATGATTATTATCCGTACCATATTCCAATTATGGATTGGGGAAATTTGAGTACAATTTTATCTTTTTTATTTTACATAGGAATGGGAGTTTTTGCAGTTTTAGGGTTGAAGAAAAAAAGTATACCAGCTTATGGGGTTTTCTTTTTTATGATTCCTCTTTTTGCTGTTTCAAATTTGATTATTTCTGTAGGGACATTTATGAATGATCGGTTTGTTTTTTTCTCTTCAGTTGGGTTTTGTATTATTTTAGGTTATTTGATTTCTCGTAAATTACCCTCTCCCGTAATAAATTTAGGACTTTTAGGCGTTTTGATTTTAGGTTATTTTACTAAAACTTTGAATAGGGTTCCTGATTGGGAGAATAGTTACACATTAAATGTTTCGGCTATTAAGAATTCACCTAACAGTGCTCGAGCGAACCTTTTCATGAGTACTGCTCTGTTCAAAAATTATGCTCAACGAGAAACTGATAGAGAAAAGAAAAAAGTCCTATTGCAAGAAGTGAAATCTTATGTTGATCGATCTTTAGAAATTTATCCAAATTATGGGTCAGCCATAAAGATGCAAGTAAAAATAGCTACTGATATATATAGGATTGAAAGTAAAATTGAGCCACTATTAAAAACCTTTGAAAGCATTATTAAGATTCGAAAGACGAATGAATCAATAGACATTTACTTGAATCATTTTAAAAGTAATAATTCTTGGACTAAAGAATTAGCGGCCTTTAGTTATAAAATTGGGTATGAATACTTTCTTAAGAAATTAGGTGATCGGCAAATGGCAGTTAAGTATATTAATTATGGTATAAGTATTGACCCAAGCGATCCCTTGTTGCAAAAAGCAGTGACTGAATTACAAGGTCAATGATTTAATAGAGTACATTTTTTATTTATATAAGTGTATTATAAATATATTATTAATTAATTAGTAATACTCTGTAAATCAGTAACTTAGGTGTTGTGTATAAAGATGGGGAGGGTTTCTTTATTCCTATTCAACAACAAAATGTTTTAAATTAATTAAAATAATTGTTGCTTTTAAAAACATTTTGTTTTAAATTTGTTTTGTCAAATAAGAATTAAATTTTTTTTAAAAAGAAATAGTTATGTCTAATCAACCTTCCCCTGATAAAATGAAAAATCCTTTTGGAATCAATTGGTATACAATTGTACTTTTTGTGGTACTTGCATTTATATTCGTTCGCAAAGATTTAAGTTTGAACTTCAACTTAAATGCACCCATGAAGGTTAACACAGAAAAATCACGAAAATATCAAGCTCCATCTCAAAAGGTTTCTAATTCTCGAAAAAAAAATAAAAGTAAATTAACACAAAAAACTTCTTTGAAAAAAGAAGTTGCAAAAGAGATCAAGAAAGGAACATCAATGTTTAATTTCTTTGGTAACCCATTTAGAGAGGGAAAAAAAGAGAATGATTTGTTTAGTAAGTTAGAGAACGTGAATCAATTAACAAAAGAAAATTATCTAAAACGTTTCGCACACGTAGCTAAAAGCGAACAAGAGAAATTTCAAATACCGGCCTCCTTAATTTTAGCTAATGCCTTGTTACATAGTCAAGGTGGGCAGAATAATTTATCTTCAGATTATAACAACCATTTTTCAATTTTCTGTGGTGATGGATGGAATGGTGGGACTGGAAGTTTGGATGGAACTTGTTACAGAATTTATGAATCAGCATGGATGAGTTTTAGAAATCATAGTCAATATATTACTTCTGGTAAATTTGCAGATTTAATTAATTTAGGATCAACGGATTATCAAGGATGGGCAAAAGGGTTGGCAAAAAGGAACTTTTCAAAAGATGAAAATTTAGAACGAAACTTGATTCGAATAATCGAGCAATATGGCTTAAATGATCTGGACTGATAATCCAATTTATCAAGCTATTGCAAAGATTCTAAATTACAAAAAAAGAAAGTGCTTTTAAGGAATGAAAATGTTTAAATTTGTAAAAAAAGAACTATGAAATATTTATTCCTTGCCTTTCTTTTTCTCTTTTTTCAAAATTGCAATACCTCGGAATCAATTTTAGAAAAAGGTATTCTTAAGGGTGAGATTTTAGTGTCTTTACCTTCTCCAAACATAATTCCTGAAAGATACAATGTGGCATTTTTAATTATGGATGGAGTGTACAATACTGAATTGACTGCACCTTGGGATATTTTTCATCACACTAAATTCAAAAAAAATATCAAACCAATGAATGTCTTTTTGGTGGCAGATACATATGAACCTGTTTTGACCTTTGAGGGAATTCGATTATTACCAGATTATAATTATTTAAAAGATGAGATGCCAAAGTTTGATATTTTGGTAGTTCCAAGTGCGGAGCATCACCTCGATTCAGATTTGGAAAATAAGGTTATGATTGATTTCGTGAAAAAGACGGGAGCAGAAGCACAATTTGTTACTTCTCATTGCGATGGAGCCTTTGTTTTAGCTAAGGCAGGCTTATTGAGCGGGGTTTCTTCTACGACTTTTCCTAGCGATATTTCAAAATACAAAAAGATGTTTCCAGAGTTAAAAGTGTATGATGAAATTGATGACAAAAAAGTTTTATTTGTTCATGACGGGAAATTTATCACTTCAGCTGGTGGCGCTAAATCTTTCGAGGCTGCTCTTTATTTATGTGAATATTTATATGGAAAAGAGATTGCTAAAAGTCTCGCAGATGGATTGGTGATTGATTGGGACCTAGAGAATGTAACTCATGTTGTTGAGTGGTAAAGAAATATTGAATATCAAATTCCTATTTTTTAGTCTAGGAGTTTACTGTCATAAACCTGAAACCAACTCCATGGATGTTTTCAATTTTTAAAGTTTTATCTTCTTTTAAATATTTTCGCAAACGTGAAATAAAAACATCTAGGCTCCTTCCTAAAAAATAGTCATCTTCTCCCCAAATTGTTTCCAAAATATCAGAACGTTTCAGTACTTCATTTTTATTTTTGATAAAATATTTAAGTAAGTCGGCCTCTTTTTGTGTAAGTTGACGTTTGATTGATTTCTTTCTGAGTTGCAAGTTTTTATGATCAAAAGTGAAATTTCCTATCTGAAAAAGGTGATCATCATCTTTTATTACAATTTGACTTCTTTTAAGAAAAATTTCAATTTTTAAAATCAATTCTTCAATACTAAAAGGTTTGGTGATATAATCATCTGCACCTAACCGCAGACCACGAATTCTATCTTCCTTAAGTGATTTAGCTGTTAAAAATAAAATGGGTACTTGTTTATTTCGTTTCCGAATTTCTTCAGCAATCGTAAATCCATCCACATCAGGCAACATCACATCTAAAATGCACAAATCAAATTTTTTTGTTTTTATAATATCAATTGCCTTTTGTCCATTTTCACAATAGGTTACTTGGTAGCCTTCTAATTCCAGGTTGTCACGAGTCACAAAACTTAGACTTTCATCATCTTCGACATAAAATAAGTGTGCTTTCATTGTTATTTTATTTTTAATTTTCCACTATTTTTTTATTTCATTTAGTTTTAAAAACAATTTATTACTTAAAAGCCAGATTTTCGGATTATTATTCTAAATTCTGTTCCTTCTCCCTCTTTACTTTTTGCCTCAATTTTCCAACCATGTGCCTTGCAAATATTTTTCACATAAAATAATCCTAATCCAAAACCTTTAATATTATGTACATCACCTGTCGGGACTCGGTAGAATTTTTGAAAAATTTGTGGTAAGAATTCTTTTTTTATTCCAATTCCTTTATCGATAATTCTTAGCTCTAATTTATTTTCAATTTCTCTTGTCTTAATTGAAATCTCTGGAGTCGTTTTGCAATATTTAATCGCATTGTCGAGTAAGTTGTGAATGATATTGGTGAGATGTAATTTGTCCGCTTCAATGGAAGAATTGTCAGTTTGAAGATTCATCGAAATATTACCACCAATTTGTGGAATTTTGATTTCTTCGCTTTTTACAATATTTTCCAACAATGTATTCACATTTATTTTTTCTTTCTTTAATTCAAAAGAGTCACCTTCTAGTCTTGCAATTTGTAATACTTTTTCTACTTGGTTATTAAGTCTATCATTTTGAATATTTATAATGTTGGCATACCGAAGTAGTCGTTCATTTTTTTGAATTTCCTCATTTTTTAAAAAAACGTTTGATGAGATTTTAATGGTCGAAATAGGCGTTTTGAATTCATGCGTCATATTATTGATGAAATCTTTTTGCATTTGAGACAATCGCCTTTGTCTTAGAATTACTGTCAATGCATAGATGAAAAACAAAATTGTAATCAATGAAAGTACCGAAAATAAAATAGATAACTGCATCTCGCCCATCAAATGGCTTTCTCGGTTAGGGAATGTTACTCCAAAATAATAGGTGAATTTGTCGACCTCAGGTAAGCGTTCAGTTTTTTTTGATGGCTCAGTATTCAGGTTGTCAAAGGCACAGTAATTTCCGTAAACCATTTCTTGGCTAGAGCAATCATAAATACCATATTCAAAGTCCTCATTTAGTGAAATAACTTCTAATTCTTGTCGTAAAAAATGCTCGAGATTACCAGCATCAATACTTGCTTCTGTATTTACAACATAATAATTAGACGAGATTTGGGTTACTAATTCTTTGGAAGGTATTTCAAACTGATCTGCTTCAGCTAATTTTTCTGTAGTTTTCCGGAGGGCAATTCTAACACTCTGATTGAATTCTTTACTTTTAATATCCCATGTTTTGAGTACCCAGTAGCTTTGAATGCTGATGATACCTATGATCGCCAATGCTCCTAAAATTACTACTCCAATTATTGTTTTATTCGACATGGGAATTGATTAAAAGTAACTAGATTTTAATTAAAACGATTTATTTGGAAAGTAGTTGCTCTTTAAATTTTTATTGTTACTTCAATTTCTTGCTTATTTACCCAAATGTAAAATGCTTAACAACATATTAACAAAAAAAACTAAGTCTAAACCTAAAAAGAGAAAAAGGAAATTTTAAAAAACCCAAAGGAAAAATTAACTTTGCATATAATATGAGTTTTATTAGAAAAATAAATATTGTAACTACTTTATTCCTTTTGTTAGGGAGTATGCAATTGATTGGTCAAAGTGGAACTAATCCCTTTGAATTGAAACATCGTCTAGATAAGAAAGCTAATGTAGTAGAACCAAGTAGCAGTAGCAACGTTGTAGTAAATGAGTTAGATGATGGTATTCAAAATCCATTCAATATAATTCGTTCCCCTAATAAAAACATTCCTGATGTTGTGCTCTCTAGTAAAGAAAGTATTCCGACAGAGGAATCTACCATAACAGCACTTGCCGACGATAAAAATTTCCGATTTTCTTTGACCTTGGTAATGTTAATTTCTTTAGCGATGAGTTTGAGTATTTATCGAGCACAAATTAAAAAAGCTTATCACGCATTCACTAATGAGAATGTTATGCAAATGTTACATCGAGAGAAAGGGACAGTAGCCTATGTGCCTTATTATATTTTATATGGCCTATTTTTATTCAATCTTGGAATATTTATTTATCTGCTATTTAGATTTTATGAATTGACTCCAGACACCTCTAGCTTTGACCTGTTAACGATGTCAGTAGGTACTGTTTCAGTTTTAGTTTTTCTAAAACATCTAGCCCTAAAAATTCTTGGTTGGGTTTTTCCTATTCAAAAAGAAATAAGCATTTATAGTTTAACAATTACTGTTTTTGGCATTATTCTAAGCATTATTTTATTTGTAGCAAATGTTATTATAGCTTACGCTCCTCCTCAAATAATTCCCATTGCCATAAATCTTTCTCTTATTATTATTGGGATAGTTTACTTTTTTCGCAGTATTCGAGGACTATTCCTAGCATCAAAGTTTTTAAATCGTAATAAATTTCATTTTTTTATATACCTTTGTGGCGTCGAAATAGCCCCTGTCTTGATTCTGTTGAAAATAGCAATGAGCGGGACAGGAATTCAATAAGTTTTTAAGGGATTATGACGCCTTCTTTTTAGAGAAAAGAAGATAATTTCTAAATGCAAAAACAATTTTGAATGTCATCAAATAGTAAAGCAAAGGGAGAGACTTTTCGTAAGATCAAAAGTATTTTGATCTCCCAGCCTAAACCTGAACGATCGCCTTATTACGAATTGGAAGAGAAATACGGTCTACAAATAGATTGGCGCCAATTCATCCAAGTTGAACCAGTAACTGAAAAAGAATTTCGAAAAACTCGAATCCGTCCGGATGAGTTTACTGCAATTATTTTTACAGCAAAAGGTGCAGTTGATCATTTCTTCCGAATGTGTGAAGAAATGAGAATCAAGATGCCACAAGACACCAAATATTTTTGTTTGTCTGAGGCAATAGCCAATTATTTACAAAAGTTTATTGTTTACAGGAAACGTAAAGTTTTCGCAGGTAAACGGTTGATTCAAGATTTGAAACCTTCTTTTATGAAGCATAAGGATAATGAAAAGTTCCTTTTGCCTTGTTCAAATTTAGGTGCAAAAAAGGTAGTTGATTTCTTAGAAAAAAATGAGATCAATTATCAAGATGCCATGATGTACCGGACGGTAAGTGCAGATTTGTCTGATTTAGAGGATGTGACTTACGATGTGTTGGTATTTTTTAGTCCATTGGGAATAAATTCCCTTTATGAAAATTTTCCGGATTTCAAACAAAAGAATACTAGAATGGCGATTTATGGTAGTGCCACCCAAAAAGCAGTTGAAGATAAAGGGTTAACTATAAATATACCTGCACCTGCGCCTGACACGCCTTCTATGACTATGGCATTGAAAAAATACCTAGAAATTTCAAATAAAAAATAAATATTTAACAGTTAATGCCTACGCATAAACTGTGAATTTATGAGCGGTGATTTTCATTCTGGAAAATCACCGCTCTTCTAATTGTTCGTCGATATTACGTTAATTCATGAATAAAATCAACGTTAATAATCTTCTTGAAAATTTTTCTTTAATGATATCGAGGTGTTACTACTTTCTCAATATTATCTCTTTTAATATCGCAAATTGGAATTTGGTCAAGTAGCTCAACATCAGTCCCTTGGTTTCGGTTATATTTTATCCTAATCCTCTTTAAGTAGTCGTCATTTTCTTATTGCCTTGCATGAATTATTTTTTAATCAACTCACTCAGTTTAGTTCTTTTAATTTGAAATTGAGAGTCACTAACAAGAGATAAATTCAATAGTGGATTCAAATTTCAAGTATCATTTCGTGCCATTGCGATAAATTTTTCATTTCAATAAACATTCATTTAATCCAAATTTCTCCAGCCAATAATTTTTCCGGGCAAGAATAAGTATTTTTCATTTTTGTGTTTATTTATTAAGTTATTTAAGTTTGTGAAGGGGAAATTATTCACTTGATTTATCGTCTTCTGGGAAACTCATCTTTTGATGGTATAAAGCAATCTCTGCATTCAATTCTGTTGGATCCAAATAGCGCTTGGTTGCTATTATTTTATCGTCTTCCCATTCATTGCCACCAGCAGTAAAAAGTATGTTTCTGAGAACCAAAATTTGTATACAAATTATATAAATAGGTTAATTTATTTTAAATTCATTTTACTCACTTTTTCGGTCATCTAAAGCCGACCAAATTTAATTATGATAGATAACATTCGAAAAAAATTAGAAAAAACACTTCCCGGCAGAATCGCTCAATTAAATATGGCACCCGCTCTCCGGCAACATTACAAAGGTGCACCTGATGACGCTATTGTCGCTTGTGTTTTAGTATTATTGTTTCCAAAAAATGACGATTGGCATTTTACATTAATTCAAAGAATGCCTCACGAAAAAGATCGTCACAGTGGTCAAATTAGTTTCCCAGGTGGAAGATTGGAAGATGACGATGATTCATTTGTGGCAGGTGCATTGCGAGAGGTGGAAGAAGAAGTTGGAATCTCTAGAGATGAAATAAATGTATTAGGCCGATTGACCGAATTATATATTCCTGTGAGTAACTTTTTAGTACATCCATTTGTAGGTTTTTTGGAAAAGCTGCCTGAGTTTATTCCCCAACCTTCAGAGGTTGATAATATTTTAGAAATTCCAATTAAGGAATTAAATAAAAATGAAAATAAAAAAACTAAAGATATGAAAGGTGGGGAAAACATAGTTTTAAAAAATGTTCCCTATTTTGATTTTGATGGAAAAGTAGTTTGGGGAGCGACGGCAATGATGTTGAGTGAGTTTGAAAGGGTAGTTTTTGGATAGTTATTTTTTTCTTAAGATACAAAATTCATTTTCTCTTGAGATTGGAATGTACTCAAGGAAAAGGGTGGGAGGAAGTAGTTTTTGATCTTCTTTTCTAAGGATAATTAAATCTGATTTTTCTATTTCAAAGTTGAATTTAGAAATATTATTTTCGAAAAATTGGTTTGGATTACAATGGTATAATTCAAGAATTAGTGATTGGCTAGGATGAGGAATAAGGTTTATTACTCTTTTCGCTTCGGCTAAATTGGTTTGATTTGTTTCAATTATTTTTGATTTTTCATCAAATGAATTAAACATATTGATTTGACGAAATAATGTAAACACCAATGTCCCAAAAAAGATATATTTGAAAAAAGGAAATTGTTTTTTTAGTAAAAAAATAATATCATAAGTAAGGATGGCAATAAAAGGAAGTGCAGGTGCTAAATACCAATGATGTTGAAGATTAGCAAAGCTTTGGAATAAAATTAAAGGTGTAGTCCAACATATAGAAACTAAAATTAACGGTGATTTAAGTTTTGAAAAAATCTGTTCAATATTTGTTTTTTTTAATAAATAAGAAAGTAAGACTCCTAATATACCTAGATAGAAAAAGTAATTCCATAAATTAAATCTAGTATCCAAATATGAAAAGAAAAATAATTTGGAAGGCAAATCATTTGGATCGACAAACTCAGGATTCGAAAATCGCTCAGCTAAGTCATAAAAAATAATTGATGTAAAATCATTGTTTTTTAATTCACTGTTTTCGGGAAATGAGATGCCATATTGTGTTTTTATCCAAAGCCATCCAATTGGGAAAAGTAAAAATAAAATTAATGCTAGGTAAGTTATTTTTTTAGAGAAAAGGAATTGAAGTTTTTGGGTAAAAAAAGAAAATAACAAAATACTAGGGGCAAAAACCATCATTGCGAATCCTTTGGTCAAAAATGCTAGGCCGAAAAACAATGCAGAGAATAAAATGTTGACTTCTTTTGTAGTTCCTAGAAATTTTAGAAAAAAGAAAGTTCCTCCCATTAAAAAAGTTACCAGCATAGCATCTGTGTCTCCGGTTCTTCCTACATGATATCCAATCCAACCTTTGACAGTAACTAAAATTAAACAGGTGAAAAATGCAAATTGCTCAGATTGGTGAAGTCTAATAATTTTATATAAAAAGAAAAATGCTAAAATAATTGCTAAAGCGGATGGGATTCGTAAAGCTAGTTCATTAGTACCAAAAATGGTATAACTAAGGGCAATAGCCCAAATTGCTAATGGAGGTTTAATATTCCAATCGTCAGGTTGACCTTTAAAGTGCAAGTTGACCCAATCTCCATTTTGCAACATTTCGATGGCATTAATTCCATGGCGAGATTCGTCCCAATCTTGAATTAAATGATCCCCTAATCGAAAAAAAGCGAAAAAAGAAACAATCATTAGAAGGAGAGGTAAGGTTTTATACATGATCTTAGAGATAAAATCTTAATTAGGGTAAAATATAGTTTTGTGAAATTTACTAGAAGTAAAGTAATATGTTTTGGCGAGAAACTAAATAAAACGGTGAAAAGGGAGGAGTATTTTTTAGATAATCGATAACTATTTCCATGGTTTTCTAGCTGTTTCAAAAGCAAAAAAGCGTAATTTTGTGTCACTTTCATTTTGAATCAGAGCCCTTTTGGAACAAAAGTTAAAAAAGGATTAATAACCAAATATATTTATGGAAAAAATACTTCCCTACCAGCCGAAAAATAAAATCCGAATTGTTACAGCGGGATCGTTATTTGATGGGCATGATGCAGCTATCAATATTATGCGTCGAATATTGCAGAGCAGTGGCGCTGAAATTATACACCTTGGACACAATCGATCTGTGCAAGAAATTGTCAATACTGCGATTCAGGAAGATGTGCAGGGAATTGCTTTGACATCTTACCAAGGTGGTCATAATGAATTTTTTAAATATATGTATGATTTGCTACAAGAGCAAGGTGCTGGACATGTGAAAATTTATGGAGGTGGAGGTGGAACTATTTTACCGACTGAGATTGACATGTTGCATAAACATGGGATCACTCGAATTTATTCCCCAGATGATGGGCGGGAGATGGGTTTGCAGGGAATGATTAATGATATGTTGGAAGGATGTGATTTTCCAGTTGGAATTAACTTGAACGGAGAGGTAAAGAAGTTTTCGGAAAAAGATCCTCATGCAATTGCTCGAATGATTTCAGCAGTAGAGAATTTCCCAGAGGAAAATAAAGAATGGCTCAATCAGATTAATAAAGAAAATGAAACGAAAACAATTCCAGTTCTAGGAATTACAGGAACAGGAGGTGCAGGAAAATCTAGTTTGGTAGATGAGTTAGTCCGAAGATATTTGATGGATTTTGAGGATAAAACAATTGCCATAGTTTCAGTTGATCCATCAAAAAGAAAAACAGGTGGAGCATTGTTAGGAGATCGAATTCGAATGAATGCAATTAACCAAGGTCGAGTTTATATGCGTTCATTGGCAACGCGTCAATCGAACTTAGCGTTGTCGAAGCATGTGCAATCTGCGGTTGATATTTTGAAAGGGGCAAACTTCGATTTAATCATTTTGGAGACTTCTGGAATTGGTCAATCTGATACTGAAATTGTTGATCATTCAGATGTGGCGATGTATGTGATGACACCTGAGTATGGAGCAGCAACGCAATTGGAAAAAATTGACATGCTAGATTTTGCTGACATTATCGCGATTAATAAATTTGACAAAAGAGGCGCGCAAGATGCTCTTCGAGATGTGAAAAAACAGTTCCAACGTAATCATCAAATGTGGGAGACTCCTCCAACTGAGATGCCAGTTTTTGGAACGATTGCTTCTCAATTTAACGATCCAGGGACGAATGTTTTGTACAAAAAAATGATGGATACAATTGTTGAGAAAACTGGTGCTAATTTAAAGCCAAGTATTAATTTAGAGGATGGACTAAGTGAAAAGATTTATATCATTCCCCCAAATCGGACTCGATATTTATCTGAAATTTCTGAAAATAATCGACAATATGATCGTTGGGTAGAAAAACAATGTGAGGTTGCGAGAAAGTTGTTTGGTATTAAAAATTCCATTTCAATTATTGAGAAACAAGAGGGAATTGAAAATCGAGAAACTGTTTTAGAAGGATTAAAAAAATCATATTCAGAGTTAGAATTAGATTTGGATGGACGATGTAAAAAAATATTGGATGGTTGGGAAACAAAAAAGGCAGCATACTCAGCGGATGAATTTATGTACAAAGTCCGTAATCGAGAAATTAGAGTTCCGACATTTACAACTTCACTTTCTCATTTGAAAATCCCTAGAGTTTCGTTACCGAGGTTCAAGGATTGGGGTGAAATTTTGAAATGGGTTTTGCAAGAAAATGTGCCTGGAGAATTTCCATTTACTGCTGGAGTTTTTCCATTCAAAAGAAAAGGAGAAGACCCAACTCGAATGTTTGCGGGTGAAGGTGGGCCAGAAAGAACGAACACTCGGTTCCATTATTTGTCGGCAGATATGCCTGCGAATCGATTATCAACGGCTTTTGATTCAGTCACGCTTTATGGAGAAAATCCAGATCATCGACCTGATATTTATGGAAAAATTGGAAACTCAGGAGTGAGTGTTTGTTGTTTAGATGATGCTAAAAAGTTGTATTCAGGATTTGATTTGTGTAATCCTTCGACTTCGGTTTCGATGACGATTAATGGACCTGCTGCAACAATTTGTGCATTTTTCATGAACGCAGCAATTGATCAACAATGTGAGGTTTACATCAAAGAAAATGGTTTGGAGCATTTGGTGGAAATTAAGCTGAAAGAGCTTTATGATGATAAAAATTTGACTCGGCCAAAATATAACGGAGAAATTCCAAAAGGGAATAATGAATTAGGTTTGATGTTGTTGGGAGTGACGGGCGATCAAATTTTAGAACCTGAAATCTATAATGAATTAAAAGTAAAAGCATTAAATGCTGTTCGGGGAACAGTTCAAGCAGATATTTTAAAAGAAGACCAAGCACAAAATACTTGCATCTTTTCTACCGAATTTTCTTTGAAATTGATGGGTGATGTGCAGCAGTATTTTATAGAAGAAAGAGTTCGAAATTTTTATTCTGTTTCGATTTCAGGATATCATATTGCTGAGGCTGGAGCGAATCCAATCTCGCAACTAGCATTTACTTTGTCAAATGGATTTACATTTTTAGAATATTATTTGTCTAGAGGAATGGATGTAAATGACTTTGCGCCAAACCTTTCTTTCTTCTTTTCGAATGGCGTAGATCCAGAATATGCGGTGATCGGAAGAGTTGCTCGAAGAATTTGGTCGAAGGCCTTGAAGATGAAATATGGAGCGAATGATCGTTCGCAAAAATTGAAATATCATATTCAAACTTCAGGTCGATCATTGCACGCACAAGAGATTTCGTTCAATGATATTCGAACGACTTTGCAAGCATTATATGCGATTTATGATAATTGTAATAGTCTTCATACGAATGCTTATGATGAGGCGATCACGACTCCGACAGAGGAAAGTGTTCGTCGAGCTGTTGCGATTCAGATGATTATTAATCATGAATTAGGAATGGCAAAAAATGAAAACCCATTGCAAGGTTCATTTATTATTGATGATTTAACAGACTTGGTGGAGGAAGCTGTTCTTTTGGAATTTGATCGAATTACTGAGAGAGGAGGAGTGCTTGGTGCGATGGAAACAATGTATCAACGAAGTAAAATTCAAGATGAAAGTTTACACTATGAGACGTTGAAACACACAGGTGAATTTCCAATTATTGGGGTGAATACTTTTTTATCAAAAGATGGTTCACCTACAGTTATTCCTGAAGAAGTAATTCGTGCAACAGAAGAGGAGAAATTAGATCAAATTAAGACGCTCGAGAATTTACATCTAACGGATATTGAAAAATCTGCTCAAAACCTGAAAGATTTACAACAAGCATCAATTAATAACGAGAATATTTTCGAGCACTTAATGGAGACAGTGAAAACTTGCTCCTTGGGACAAATTACCAATGCACTTTATGAAGTAGGTGGTCAATATCGAAGAAATATGTAATCTATACTTCAGATAAAAAAACCGCAAAATGTAATTATTCATTTTGCGGTTTTTTGAGATTTAATTTTTTAATTCAGCAGGAATAACTTTGATTTTTTCCTTCCTTCCTTTTCTTAATACCTCTAGTTCAGTTGTTTGGCCAATTGATTCTTCATCCAATAATTTATGTAAGTCATCTATGGAATTTATCTTGGCGGTGTTTAGTCCAATAATGATATCACCATTTTGTAGTTCAGAGTTATAGGCAGCAGATTTATTCTCAATTTGTTGAACTTGCACACCTGATTTTACTTCTAATTGAAAACGTTGAATTACTCTCGAGTTAAATCGAATAGTCTGACCAGCGATACCAATTATCCCTCTTCGTACTTTCCCATCAATAATTAATTTACCAACAATATATTCAGCTAAGTTGGAGGTAACAGCAAAACAAAGTCCCTGCCCCGAGGCAATAATCGCTGTATTTACGCCTATCACTTCTCCAAAAGAATTTAGTAACGGACCACCAGAGTTTCCTGGATTTAGTGCAGCATCAGTTTGAATTACGTCATCAATTAAACGCTGACTTTCTGTTCGTAATGTTCTACCTAATGCACTCACTACACCTGCCGTAAGGGTATATTGAAAACCAAAGGGATTTCCAATAGCAATCGCCAACTGTCCAACTTGTAAAGCGTCTGAGTTACCAAATTTTATAAAAGAAAGGTTTTCAGCGTTGACTTGTAAAACAGCTATATCGGTTGCAGGATCATCCCCAATAATTTGGGCTGAAAATTGCCTACCGTCTTGTATATTGACTGTTATTTTTTCAGCACTTTTAATTACATGGCTGTTGGTTACAATAAATCCATCACTTGAAATAATAAAACCAGACCCCGTTCCAAATGAATTTTGTGGTTTTCGGGTTTGTTGTTTTTGTGTCGTAGGGTTTTTCTTTACTTGAATTTGAACTACAGCATCACTCGTTTTTTTCGCAACGCTAATTACAGTCTGGGAATAAGCATCGAGCAATTGTCCATCGTTATGCGAAGTTTTAAAGGGATGTTGGGGAGTATTTGGGTCTGAACTGAAATCTACCATGTTTGTATTTTTTTAAGTCATCCTGCTTAATATAAAGCGCTATGATGGGAGATTGCATAAAGCATTCCAAATAAAAAAATCACTTTTTTTGACAGGAAACGTGTAAGTGTCTATCATTCTGACAGTCTGTAATTCTATGGGGCTGACATTTTAGGGGGGAGTAAATAGGTTAGATACACTAAAAAGAGGGATTTAATTCATTGATTGCCAATAAATTAAGCCCCTTTGTGTTTGCTTTTGAAAGTATTTTTTAATTGTTTAAAACAACCTTTACTTTTTGATCCGTAGTTATGTTAAAAACTCGAACCAAATAAATTCCATTTTTCCAATTATTTGTTGATATTTCAATTATTTGATTTCCTTCATTTTCTACATTCCTTTGAAATACTATTCTACCTAAAATATCTCTAATTTCAATTATTGTATTTCTATGAGTATTTGAAAATTTTAAATTCAAATTTCCTGTTGTTATAGGATTTGGGAAAACATTAATAGTTGTGTTTTTTCCTTTAAAATTAACTAACCGGATTTCACTATAATCAAAGTTTCCATTGTAATCTAATTGTTTCAGCCTATAATAATTATCCCCTTGTAATGGTTTTAAATCAAAACTTTGATAGTCTGTGTTGAATGTTGTTGTCCCTCTTCCCTGAATTTTTTCAAAATCAGTAAAATAATTTCCATCGTTACTTCTTTGAATAATAAAATAATCATTATTGTATTCAGAGGCAGTTTTCCATTCTAAGGTTACTATATCATTTTCTTGACGAGCAGAAAAGCTTATTAATTCTATAGGAAGAGGAGCAAGTGGTTCAACAACTTGTAATAGTTGATCAACACTTAAGTTATTAATAACTTGTACTTCACCTGAAAGCCATTTGATTTCTAGTTCGGTAATTACAGTATTGGTGTCTAGTCCAAAATGTGCATAAGGAGAATCTCCTCCCCCCAAATTTGAACCACTTCTTGTTTCATAGTATTGGATAGTTCCATCGGATGTCGTTAATTTGAGTTTACTACCCAAGCCATCCTGATTTCCTTGTGTTCCCGATAAATGAATTTTAATCCAATGTTTTCCATTACTTAAATTATTTTTATTTAACACACAGTTATCCTCATAATTTGTAACATAAAGATCTAAGTCACCATCATTATCATAATCTCCATAAATACCACTTCTTGTTTGACGATCGTCGTTCAACCCTAAAGGGGTAGCCATCTCTGTAAAAGTACTATCACCATTGTTTCGGAAAAACATATTGGGTTGCTGGTTGTAAGGAAAGCCAGGGCTAGGGTTAAGGCTTAAAGCACCAATTGAAACCATAATATCTTGCCAACCATCATTATCATAATCCATAAAAGCAGCTCCCCAAGAGTAGTGTTGTGCAGGTTGAATATCAATTCCAGATTGGTTAGACACATCACTAAATGTACCATCTGCATCATTACTATACATAACGCAATCCCCAATATTGGTATAAAAAATATCCATCCATCCATCTCGATTATAATCTCCTACACCAATCCCCATTCCGTTTCTACAGTCATCCATCCCAATACTGTCACTTACTTCTGTGAAATTCCAATTTAAAGGGTCGCTACCACCGTCATTTCTCCAAACCATAGTTGGCTTTCCTATTGCAATAGGGCAATCGTTGATTAGAAAAATATCCAAGTCTCCATCTTTATCATAATCAGACCATCCACCAATAAATCCACCTCCCATTAAACTATCTACAACTAATAAATTTGAAATATCTGAAAATGTTTCATTTCCATTATTATGGTATAAAAAGTCCTGAGTCGTTCCTCCTGAGGCACCTAATACTGTATAATGTTGAGCAACATATAAGTCTAGAAATCCATCATTATCATAGTCTCCCCAACTAGCAGATGGACTTCTAGAATTCCCACCTGCTGTTCCATCTACAAATGCAGATGAAATTATATCTGTAAAGGAAAATACTCCATTGACATCTGGTCCATTATTACGGAATAATCTATTTCCACTACAGTTTGCTAAAAAAATATCATCCCAACCATCATTGTTAATGTCAGCTATAGATACACCACCTCCATCACCATTCGCATCATCAACTCCAAATGCTCCAGCAACTTCATCAAAGTTATAAATCCCTGTTATTGGATCTGGACCATTATTTTTAAATAATTTGTTGGCTCCAACTCTCATCGTCACATACAAATCTAGGTAACCATCTTTGTTATAATCTAACCAGGCAGCACCTGTGCCCATCTTGTGGTCGTTTATTCCAGTTGTATTATGAACTAGTGTGATACCAGCTTCAGATGAAGCATCAGAAAACCCTTGGCCAAGTAATATATTTATTGACCAGATGTCCGCCCAAAGGATAATTAAACTAATAATTACTAATCGTTTTTGAAAAAGCATATGCGTAATTTTTAATGCAATAATTTCAGTTGAAAATATCACTTAGGTTTAAATAAAAGTACTGAAATTCGATTGGGACAAATTATCGGTAGAGGGGACAAGAAAGTTAACCCTTTAAATTAATAAAATTATTATAAGTAATTAGTTGATTTGATGGAAAAAATGAGGAATAATGAAAAAAATGGTTTTTTGGGATTAAAAATGATTAAGATTTGCTATGAATGAATAAAAGTCATTTACAATAAGTAGCGTATCATCCATAAAATGAATTTCTGGTCGTAATTTCTTTTTTTGCAAATTAATTAACTCTAGATCTTTTTGCAAAAACGTATTAAGTGTTCTAGCTACTTTAAAAAAACGGGCAATATCAAATTGAGTTGGTAAATTAGTTACGCCAATATTTTCCATTGCTTGCTTGAAAAAAGCATACTCAAAGAAAGAATATTGTTGGGGGTATCGAAAACATAAGTACATCGAAATCATATGATTCTCTATATGAAAATGACGATTCTCGATAGTTAAAGGAAACTTAGATTTGTACTCATTTAATAAACTATCGCAACAAAATTGAAAACGAGAAATTCGACTTTCAATATCTTTATTTTCATTAAAGAGATCTCGAAACATATTTCTTACAAAGTCAGGAGAAATCTTAATAAATTTCATCATCATTTCTTTTGGAAAAAAATTATCTCCCTTCCAAAGCCTCCTTGTTTCACTATTCTGAAAACTTGCATCATACATTTTCACAAAGTCAGCTGCTTCAATATTCCAATTGTCTTGAAAAACTTGGAGTGATTCCCACTTATAACCTTCATCAAAGTTACGTTTGGACTGAAGGTGCTTTTTATATTCAGCAATGTAATGTTTGATCTTTTGTAAGTTCACTTGGTTCGATTTTTAAAAGACATCTATTTCTTCTTTTTTCAATAAATAGAAAAAGCAATTCGCTACAGCTTGCACACAAGTTGAGGGATCAAAGGCATCTGCAAAATTAGAATTATAGCAAGCCATATGAACATCTTGGAGCGAAGGCCATTTATACTTTTTTCCTCCCTTTGCGGGAATCCCACAAAAATAAGTCGCCTCTTGCATTAAGGAGTATTGATCAGACGCCATTAAGCGAGAAGGAATGTTGGTACGAATAAATTCTGCTTCCACGACATTTGCTGCTAATTTAATATTGTGAGCAATAAGGTATTCTGACTCGTCTACAAGTTTGGAAAATTCTCTCAAAGTTGACTCCAATTCCACGCCTTCCTCTTCTGCCCGTTCTGGCGTTACTCTGGTAAAATTTTCGACTTCAATAGGTACTTCAAATCCTTGAGGTTTGATTATGTGATCTGCGGAATTTTGGATTTCACCTTTTTCGTTATATTGTTGCCAAGAGATTTGAAATAATCGAGGCCAGAAAAAAGTATCACTTGGTGGAGTATTCCATTTTTTAGGTTTACCAGTTGCGTTGATGTGAAAGAATAAAAACATAAATAGTTTAATTTTTTGAAATGAGTTATTGTTTATTATTCATTTTATTGATTTAATTTTTGAATTGCCATTTCTGGCAATTCAAAGCTTGTACTCGAAGATAGACGAACTCTTTTTACCTCTCCGTTCCATGCATCAGCTTTGGCAACCCAAAGATGATAATTTCCATCAATATCTCTTTCACAATAAGCTCCCATCGGTAATTGACACCCACCATCTAGTAGATTTAAAACTTTGCGTTCAATATTCGTACATTTTGCTACATCCGAATGATGAATTTTTTTTAAGATCCTTCTAGTCTCTATATCATCCACACAAGTTTGAAAAGCCAAAACACCTTGAGCAGGGGCAGGAACAAATTCTTTTACATTGAATTTGAGCACTTCTAAATCTGAAATATCTAGCTCTAACCTTTGCACACCAGCTCCAGCCAAAAGAATTGCGTCAAAATCTCCAGAACGTAATTTTTCAATTCTAGTAGGGACATTTCCACGAATATCTTTCAATTCGATATCATCTCTAAAATCTAACATTTGTGCTTTTCTTCTTGCAGATGAGGTACCGATAATTGCATTCTTTTTCAATTTTAAATCTAAATTATTATCGACAGATTCTTTTCGAATTAATAACCAGTCAGATGGATCTTCTCTATAAGAAACCCCAGTAATCACCAATCCTTTTGGTGAATTGGTTGGCATATCTTTCATCGAATGAACAGCCATATCAACATCGCCACGTAATAAGGCATCTTCAATTTCCTTTGTGAAAAAACCTTTGCCCTCCATTTTATCAAAACCGATGTGTTGGATTTGATCCCCCCGAGTTTTGATAATAATTAATTCAGATTCGACTCCAATTTCAGCAAGTTGACTTTTGAGAAATTCTGCTTGCCACAATGCAAGTCGGCTTCCACGAGTTCCTATTTTTATTTTTTTTGAAAATTCCATAATTGTCTTTTTAAGAAGAGTTTACAGAAACCAGAAAAAGAAATTCCAATTTCGGAGAGCAAAGATAACCATTGGAAAGTAGAATGAAAGTTGGATGATTTTTTTTTACAAAAAAAGGAAGAATTAAAAGTAAATATTATTTCTAGCTTAATTGAATAAGCTAAAAGAGAAAGAATATCGTTTAATGAATAACGATATTTCGTTTTGTCTAAAAAACTTATGAGCGAAATTTATTTTTACCTTTGGGTAATAAAATTAAATCTATCGCTAAACCTTATTTTATCATGCAAATTTCAGCCAAAGATCTAAGTCATTCGCTTAATGGTATCATCGAAGGGAATCCTAATGTAATGGTAAGTCAACCTAGCAAAATTGAAGAAGCTACCGAAGATTCAATTTGTTTTTTTGCTAACCCAAAATATGAGCATTACGTTTATACTACCAAAGCTGCTATTATTTTAGTTAGCAAAGATTTTGTTCCTACACAACCAATTTCTGCTACGTTAATTCGGGTAGAAGATGTTTATAAGTCAGTTTCATTTTTGTTGGAAAACTTTACTCAGAAAGTTAATAAAAGGAATGAAATCTCACCCCAAGCAGTAATTCACGCTTCAGTAATAATTGGTGATAATGTAAATATAGGACCATTCGTAGTTGTTGAAGAAGGTGCTGTAATAGGTGATAATACTTTTTTACAGGCGCAAGTTTTTGTTGGAAAAAATGTCAAGATTGGAGATGGCTGTACTTTTTTTTCTGGTGTGAAAATTTATAATTATTGTGAGGTCGGAAACAATTGTATTTTCCATGCGAATGTAGTGATAGGTGGAGATGGTTTTGGTTTTGCACCTGAAGCAGATGGTACGTTCAAGAAAGTGGCTCAAATTGGAAATGTGATAATTGAGGATGATGTGGAGATTGGAGCTAATTCTACAATTGATCGAGCAACTATGGGATCCACTATCATTCGTCAAGGAGTAAAATTGGACAACCTCATCATGATTGCGCACAATGTTGAAATTGGAAAAAATACTGTTATTGCTGCTCAAACAGGAGTAGCGGGTAGCACAAAAATTGGAGAAAGCTGTATTATTGGAGGACAAGTTGGCTTTGTCGGGCACATTGAAATCGCTAATGGTACAAAAGTCCAGGCGCAATCAGGAGTGGCTAAAAGTGTAAAAAAAGAAAAAACTGCCATTTATGGATCTCCAGCAATAAGTTATGCAAATTATTTAAGATCATATGCTGTCTTTAAGAATTTACCAGAATTATCTAAAAAGGTAAATTTGTTGAAAAACAAATGACTCAGGGGGAAAGGTTTGTTATGTGATCATAATTAAAAGAACTATTTTTTTTACCTGAAACATTTAAAGTACTGTAGGATTAGTAACCTTTTTCTCATTTTTCTAAACAAACTCTTATCTTTGTGCCAATTTTCAAATCTCGAATCTTCAATAATCAAAAATGAAGCAAACTACACTTAAAAAAATAGTAAAAATAAAAGGAATTGGCTTACATACAGGAAAAGAAGTTACTATGACTTTTCATCCTGCGGTTGCAAATCATGGTTATAAATTTAAAAGAGTAGATCTTGAAAATCAACCAGTTATTGCAGCTGATGTGAACAGGGTTAGCTCTACTAATCGAAGTACGACCATTTCAGCTGGTGAAGCCTCAGTCACAACTGTGGAGCACGCATTATCTGCCTTGCTAGGATTACAGATTGATAATGCAATGATTGATATTGATGGTCCCGAGGCACCAATTTTGGATGGAAGTGCTAGAGAATTTGTAGAGAAGTTGATTAAGGCTGGTATAAAAGAATTGAGTGAGGATCGAGATTATTTTGAAATTGAGGAATCTATTTCCTTTAAAGATGATGAATCGGGTGCTGAACTAATGATATTTCCAAGTGAGGATTTTCAATTGACAACGATGATTGATTTTAATTCTTCTGTTTTGGGACATCAATATGCTTCTTTGAAGTCAATTACTGATTATGAAAAAGAGATTGCACCTTGCCGGACTTTCGTTTTTTTACATGAATTAGAAACATTATTGGAACAAAATTTAATTAAAGGGGGCGATTTGGATAATGCAATCGTTATTGTGGATAGAGTTATGGAAAAGAAGGAATTGGATGCATTAGCAAAGAAATTGGGAAAACCAAGTGTGGAGATTGATAAAGAGGGAATTTTAAATACTATTGAGTTAAAATTCAAGAATGAGGCTGCTCGACATAAATTACTAGATGTAATGGGGGATTTAGCTTTAATAGGGAAACCAATAAAAGGAAGAATCGTTGCAACTAAACCAGGACACACTGCGAATATTGAGTTTGCTAAGTTATTGAAACAAAAACTAGTTGAGCAAAAAAAGCTTAAAAATAAGCCGAAGTACGATCCAAACGATGATCCTATTTACGATGTTGTAGAAATAGCCAAACGTTTACCCCATCGATATCCGTTTTTATTGATAGACAAAATAATAGAGTTAAGTGATAATCACGTAGTTGGAATAAAAAATGTCACTTTCAATGAAGAGTTTTTTCAAGGTCATTTTCCAGGTAATCCAGTTATGCCGGGTGTTTTACAAATAGAAGCGATGGCACAAACAGGAGGAATTTTGGCATTATCAACTGTTCCTGATCCAGAAAATTGGGATACTTATTTTTTAAAGATTGATAAAGTTAAATTGAGACAAAAAGTAGGTCCTGGTGATACTTTAATCTTTAAAATGGAATTATTGTCTCCAATTAGAAGAGGGATATGTCACATGCAAGGAACAGCTTATGTTGGAAATAAAATTGTATCAGAAGGTGAGTTGACGGCACAAATAGTAAAGAGAAATTAAATAGATTTTTTCAAAAAATGATTTTAATATCTATTGGAGAAAAATCTAAACATCAGGAATAAGTTGATTATTTAAACGTTATGTTTTTATTCAATTTTTTCTTTAGAAAACAGCAGTATTTTTTCAAAAGAAAACCGATTTAAATTTTACACTTATTTTTTTGAAAAAAAGAAAGAATCTCAATCATGAATCCAATAAGAAATATCCATCCTGAATCCAAGATCGGGAAAAACGTAAAAATCGGAGCCTTTGTTACGGTCGAAAAAGATGTAGTGATTGGTGATAATACAGAGATTTTTCCTAATGCAGTAATCATGAATGGTACTCGAATAGGAGAAAATTGCAAAGTTTTTCCTGGTGCAATTGTTGGTTCAATTCCGCAAGATTTAAAATATAAAGGAGAACGGACTTTTTTAGAAATAGGAAATAATGTAACGATTCGAGAATACTGTACAATCAATATAGGAACTACTTCTAATGGGAAAACAGTTATTAAAGATAATTGTTTGATAATGGCTTATTGTCATATTGCACATGATTGCATTATTCACGAAAAATGTGTTTTGGCCAATAATGTAACACTTGCGGGACATATTGAGGTTGGTCCAAGAACCACACTTGGAGGATTGACGGCAGTTCATCAATTTGTACGAATTGGTGATAATGTAATGGTAGGAGGAGGTTCGTTGGTGAGAAAAGATATACCACCCTACATCAAAGCAGCGAGAGAACCACTTTCTTACGCAGGAGTTAATTCAATTGGATTACGGCGAAAAGGTTTTTCTGACGATCAGATAAACAATATTCAAAACATTTATCGATTGCTATATCAAAAAGGACATAATACGTCACAAGCATTAGAAGTGATTCAAACAACTTTGAACGAAACGCCTGAACGAGAAAATATTTTGGAATTTATTAAGGATGCGAGCCGTGGTATTATTAGAGGGTATCGACACATGAATGGAAGTAAGGTTAGTCCGAGAATTATAGTAAACGGAAACGGAAATGGAAGTATCCTTTCATAATATAGGAAAAAGGTACCGTTACGAGTGGATTTTTCGAGGAGTCAACTTTACTTTTGAAACGGGTAAGAAATATGCCATTTTAGGACCAAATGGTTCAGGGAAATCTACCTTGCTAAAAGTGATTTCAGGTCATTTGACTCCTTCGAAGGGTAATGTGGGTTTTCTATTGAAAGGTAATGAATTACCCATAGAAGATGTGTATAAAAAGATAAGTTATGCTGCTCCTTATATTGATTTGATCGAGGAATTTACACTCACTGAAGCGATTAAATTTCATCAAAAATTTAAAACATTTACTAACCGATTATCTCCATCAGATTTAATTGGGATTTTAAACTTTGAGAAATCAAAAGATAAACCTGTAAGATTCTTTTCTTCAGGAATGAAACAACGATTAAAATTAGTTTTGGCTATTTGTTCAGATTCACCACTATTACTTCTTGACGAACCTACCACGAATTTAGATTACCAGGGGATGAATTGGTATCGAGAATTAATCGAAAAATATGGTAAAGGTCGCTCGATAATTATTGCTTCAAATGTTGAGGCGGATTATGATTTTTGTGATGAAACTCTCAGTATTTTAAATTACAAAAAAAAGAAAATTAAAAAGAAGAGTTCAAATGATTTATAATATTCTTATTTAGAAAAAATCTAAGTCTTAAACTTCCTTGATAATCATTTTTCACACCTAATTAAAAAATGCTATTTTTGGAAAAAATTATATTTAATGGCGTTGGATCAAGTTGATGTAGACAATATGAAAGAAGAGTCAGAAATGTCCTTTTTGGATCATTTAGAGGCATTAAGGTGGCATTTAGTGCGATCGGTGGTGGCATTGTTGGTTTTTGCAATTGGATTTTTTATTGCCAAAGATTTTACAACATTTATTTTGTTCTGGCCTCGGCTAAAAGAATTTCCAACGTATGAATTCTTCTGCAATATGGCTGAAGTGATTTGTTTTTTCCCTCCAGAATTTACACTGGATATTAAAGCCATGCATGAAGCATTTTTGACACATATTCGAGTATCGGTTATTTTTGGTTTGGTAGTAGCGTTCCCATATTTATTTTGGGAAGTATGGAGATTTATCAAGCCCGCCTTGCTTAAGAATGAATTAAAAGCAGCAAGAGGTATTGTTTTTTCATGTTCCTCTCTCTTTATATCAGGAGTTACATTCGGTTATTTTGTTCTTACTCCTTTTGCAATTACATTTTTATCCAACTATGAGTTTGGTGCAGGAGTAGATTTCGAACCGAACTTGTCTGATTATGTTTCATCCATCATACTTTTTACGTTGCCAGTTGGAATCATTTTCCAAATGCCAGTTGCTGTATATTTTTTGTCAAAAATAGGATTGATTACACCAGAATTCTTAAAAAGTTATAGAAAGCATGCGATTGTAATCATTTTACTGATGGCGGCAATTGTTACTCCACCAGATGTGGTTACTCAATTTTTGATTGGAATTCCATTGTTTGGTTTATACGAAGTGAGCATTATTATTTCTCGAAGAGTTATAAAAAATATGGCAGACAAAGAAGCGGCAGATGAAAAAGCCTTGATGAAAAAACCCTAGATAATTATTTTAAATTACTTAAAATTTAAAATTTAATCATTCAAAATTAACTAATGCAACAAGTTTCGACTTCTCTAACTTTATTCTTGAAAATATTTATACCTATCTTTTGGACAGTAATTTTCTTTTCATTTACCATGGCAATTTGGTTTTTAGATACAAGTCATTTTGCAGGTGTACCTATTCAGACCTTTCGATATGGGATAACTATTTTTTTATTTATTGGAGTAGTATTTTTTTATTTTACTGTTCTTCAGCTCAAGAGAATTGAAATGGATCAAACACATGTTTTTGTGACCAACTATTTTAAAAATTACAAATATCCGTGGTTGAATGTTGAAAATATTGAAGAACGTGATTTTGTTATTTTTAGAACTATCCATATTGTTTTAAAAGATCCAGGAACTTTTGGGAAGAGAATAACTTTTGTTGCTAGTCGACGAAAGTTCAATGCATTCATCAAAGAAAATCCACATTTATTTGAGCAATTTGCTTAATGTTAAGTGAAGCAGAAAATTACAAAGATCTAATACATATTAAGTACTCGAATTTGCCATTAGAATTTTATAAGATCTAGATTAGCCAAGGAGCTGTCAAACTTGTAGTTATTTATCTAAGAATTAATTAGTTGACGATTAAAGTAGGAGCATCTCCTCAGATATTATTGCTTTTTGTTTTAAATACGTGCAGTTTAAATTGGATGAAAATTTCATCAATTAAAAAAGAAAGGAACACTCAAACCAATGAGTGCTCCTTTCTTTTAATAAAATCAATTGTAATTATTTTAAAAGACTATTCTTTGTCAAATCGAAGCTCTTGAATAAGAGGTTGGTTTTCTGATAATTTCATGTAAACGTATACTCTATAAGTGCCACTTTTGGTATTCAAGTTACCAATAAAATATTTAGAATCTTCACCTTTAGAGGTACCTTGATGGATAAGGTTAAAAGATTTTGCGGGGTTTTTTGAAAAGAATTTTTTTACTACATCCTTTGCTTCTGTTTTATTATAGAAGTCATCATCAATTTCTACGTTCTCATCGAAGTAGGTAGAAAGAGAATCGACATCACCTATACTCAACGCTTTTGAAATATTATCCATGTTATGGCTAGTTGCAGCTAAACAAGGAACAATTAAGAATAATAATATTAGATTTTTCATGGATCTACTTTTTATTTTATTTGTTTCCAACTTTATGCCAGAAACGAATTTCTTATTTTTGTAAAAATAACCTTTATCAGATGATCTGTCAAGTTTTTATCAATAAATAGACCGAAAAATGACAGTTGACACAATAAAGTACATATTTTTATATGTGTTATTAATTGATCTTCAGACATTTGAATACCATGTGAGGAGTATCTTATTAAAGAATATAGTTATGTTAACGTTTTTTTAAATCCTTAAATTATGTTAATAGAGAGACTTACAATCAACAAAATCAAATAGCCATCTATATTACTTCTAACGCATAAAATGAGTAAAGTCACTTTTTTTTCTGTTAATAAACCCTTAAACTTTATTCAATTCGAACAAATTGGAAATCAACTTTTCTCTTTCCTCCCTCAATTCTGGCTCTGATTGTATTTTGATCAAATTTTGTATAGCTTATTTTTTTTGGAAAATTATTCTGTTTGTTTTCAAAAATAAAATATTTGTTTGAATCAGATATCATCTTAAAAGGGACTTGACGGTTTCCTTTGGGTGTTTTGACTGTTGGAATATAAAGGATTTCTTTATCTCGAATAACTAAATCAATAGTTTCTTGAATAACAGTATCTACTTCACCATAAATTCGAAAATTTCTTCCAAAGTAATATTGGTCATTAATTTTTGTCCAAGTTTCGAAATCATTCCCTTCATTGATTTTCCAATGACCAATTATCCAATTTAGTTTTGACAAATCTTTTGGTGGAGTTTCTGTTTGTTTACAATTGGAGTAAATAAAAATTAATGAAAAAAGCGTCAAGATGGTTATTAAATATCTTGACGCTTGTGTTTTGTTATTTTTTCTTTGCATTATTTTACTAAATGTTACAAATTTTCATAAATAAAATCTGTCATTTTATTGTATAAGTGTAATCGAGTTGTTCCCCCAAAGATGCCATGATTTCTATTTGGATAAAAATAAGTATCAAATTGTTTGTTGGAACGAATCAATGCATTAACCATTTCTGCAGTATTTTGAAAATGAACGTTGTCATCTGCTACTCCATGCACTAATAAATATTTTCCTTTCATCAAATCTGTAAAGTTGACTGGTGAGTTGTCTTTGTACCCACTTTCATTTTCTTTTTCCGTACGCATATATCGTTCAGTGTAAATTGTATCGTACCATTTCCAATTCGTTACAGGTGCAACTGCAATTGCAGATTTAAAAACATCTGCTCCTTTGAAAAGACAAAGTGAAGACATATAGCCACCATAACTCCAACCAAAAATCCCAATACGTTCTGCATCAATATATGATTGATTTCCTAGATATTTTGCGGCAGAAATTTGATCCATCGTTTCATATTTTCCTAGTTCGAGGTAAGTTATTTTTTTAAATTCCTGACCTCTTGCGCCACTTCCTCGATTGTCTACACTCACCACGATATAACCATTTTGAGCTAACATTTGATACCACCAATTATTGAATCCTCCCCATGAATCAGTTACCGTTTGACTACCTGGGCCACCATAAACATACATGAAAACTGGGTACTTTTTATCTGGATCAAAATCAGCTGGCTTGAGCATCCAGCCATTTAACTTTTCACCTCCTTCGATAGGTACATTGAAGAACTCGAAGTTATTCCAACTGTAATTTTGTTGAGTAGTTCTCATCGCTGCGTTGTCTTCGATGACACGAATTTCTTTTCCTGAATTTTCGTAAACGGTATAGGTTGCTGGAGAGTTTAATGTAGAATGTGTATTTACAAAGTAATCAAAATTACTACTCCATTGTGTGCGATTAGTTCCTATTTCTGGAGTGATCTTTTTCTTTTTCTTTCCTTTAAAACTAATGGAATAGCTTTGTCTTTCCAACGGAGATTCTTCAGCAGCTTGGTAATAAATGGTTTTTCTTTTTTCATCTACACCATAAAAACGAGTTACATCAAAATTACCTTTAGTCAATTGTCTTTTTAGCTTTCCATCCAATTCATACATATAAATATGATTGAATCCATCTTTTTCGCTCGTCCAAATAAAACATTTTCCATCTTCCAGAAAAGTCATGTCATCTGTAATGTCGATATAATATTTATTCATTTCTTTAAGCATCACAGAGGTTTTTCCACTTGTTGCATCAGCCAATAATAATTCTAATTCATTTTGGTGGCGATTCATTTTAAATATGCAGAGTTTATTAGCATCGAGAGTCCATTTGATTCTTGGAAAATACATATCAGGTTCACTACCTGTTTTTACTTCTGTCGTTTTTCCTGTCCTGATATCAAAAATATGAACAGAAACAATGGCATTTTTTTCACCAACCTTTGGATATTTAAATGTTTTGTACTCAGGATATAAATCTCGATTGTATAAAGTCATTGTAAATTCTTTAACTTCTGATTCATCGAACCTTAAAAAGGCAATTTTGTTTCCATCAGGTGACCATTCAAATGCTTTTGCGATAGAAAATTCTTCTTCGTAAACCCAATCTGCGGATCCATTGATGATAGAATTAAATTTTCCATCAGGTGTAATTTGCGTAATTTCTCCATTCACTAAGTTCTTAATATATATATTATTTTTTCGAACAAAAGCTACTTTAGTTGCATCGTCTGAGAAAGAAGTGTAACGTTGTTTTCCTGTTTTTTCAACAGTTGTAAGAGTTTTGTTATTTTTATCCCAGACATAAAAATTGGCTCTTGTACTTCTTCTGTAGATTGATTCAGTTTCAGTTTTTATCAAGATTTTACTTTCATCTTTACTGAATGTGTAATCATCCATTTTTCCGTTAAACTCTGAATTTTCGCTTACACTAGATGCATCAAAAATGTCTTTAATAAATAGACCCGTCGTAAAATCATATTGTTTGATTTTATTTTCCTCTAATCGGGTATAATGTTTTCCATCATTTTGAAAATTAAAGCCTGGAACGGATCTTGGAACAAATTCATATTTTTCCCAAATATCTTCGACGGAAATTTTCGCATTATTTTGTTGTGCTTTTAAACTAATGCTTACAATTACAAAAATGAAAGTCAGTATGTAAAATCTTTTTAACATGCTAGTTGATTTATTTTGAAGTATTAAAATAATAGAGCTTCCTAATTTTGTTTATAAATTTGGCAAATACAAAGAAAACAAACTTTTGAAAAAGGGTTACTATGATTTTTGATATAAAACTAAGTTTCTTGAGGGAATAAGGGTATTTCTTCGCTAAGTTAAATTTTTGTCTCCCGAAAAAGTCACAATTTTATTTGATTTAATGGGATTTAAAATTGATTTAGGTTTATTTTCTTCAATTCCATCACGAGGTAAACTGATAATTTTTTTACCTCGGTCGTCCAAATGGGAAACACAAAATATTTTGAATTTAAATAAGGGGACAGGGAATTTTATTTTCTTGAGATTTTAAAATATTCCTCTAAAAATCAATTCTCGACGAGTAATATTGTCAAGTAATGCACTAGGAAAAAAAGGACCTTTAATTAATTCGTATTTAATGGAATATTTGCAATGATTAAATTCTTTGCAAATAGAAATGGTTACACTGCTTTTCAAGCAGTAAATTTATCTGATATTAAAACAACTGCCGGCATTGCTGTTGTTAGTATTAGGTATACCAATCCATTAAATTGTAACAATGTCTGGTTTTATGAAGTCGTTGGAAGTAGTCGCTACTGGTTGGGATAAATTGGATATCAATTCAAGTACGGAAATATTGAATTTTCCACAAACCCATTCAATTAGATTTTTAATATCTAATTTTCCGAGTAGGTAATTATCTAATTTTTCAATTATTGATTGAAAAAATAATTTTACAACTTTTAAAATTCGTTTGAAAAGTAGTTCTGATGATTGGAATAAGGGGGTAGTTACAATGATGAAGTAGTTTTTAATTAAATAGGCCTTTAGAAAAGGAGAATGAGTATTCTATGTGCTTAAGTTTAGATAAGGTATTTTAATCTCCAATTAATTTTTTTAAAGCATTTTGAACAGCTTTTCTATTTTCCCTTTTCTTTACCTCAATGGCTGGAGCAGCTCTTTCTTCACAATTCTTAACTGGACATCGCTCACATGTTTTATTCACAACTCTGGTTCGTATAGTTGGGTCATCCAAAAAATTAATCTTTTCCCTAACCTCATTATCAATCAAGATCCCAATCGTCACGCTTGTATTCAAGTGTGGTTGAGGGTGCGCTGGACGTGATAATGTGAAAGATAAATATTCATCATCTGTTCCATAGTATTTTGACCGTTGTATACCTACAAAAGTATTAATATATTTTCCTACCTTTTGCATTTTATGCATATCATCGAGTAAAGATATAGACAACCATCTTCGACAATAATGTTCTAATAATCCATTTCCATGTGGATGATGTTTGTGATTAAGGTGTAATTCTTTATCAATTTCAAAATTATTTTTTTCTGTATTATGAATACATCGGAGGAAAAATAATTTTTGTAAATCAAAAAACTGAGGCAACAAATTTGTTAAGCGGTGGTACAAAATTTCAGGTGATGCATTATATTTTTGATTGATTTGAATTAAAGCCTCCGCATCCCATCTTTCTTTTTGGAAAAATGAAGTAAGATCTTCCAAAAGTGCTTCCCGAGGAATAATTAATGCAGCTGCAAAATATGAGGCTTGAAATTGATTTAAGACCATGTCAAATGAATCAATTTTTAATAAGGATGAAGTATACCCGCGTTGTTTTATTTTTAACCGATTAAAACCTAACTCTTTGGCGAGTTGAAATAATTTTTCAGCAGAAGAAAGATTTTCATTAAGTAATAGTTTTTTTCTTTTTGGAATAAAAACGGCGCGAATATCTTTTAGTTCGGGGAATTCTGATAAGCCATTTTCAATGACTTGGTATTTATATTTTTTTTGTAAAATTAACTTTAAATTATCTGAATTGGTTGTGCCGTTGAAAGGTAATTTGTCTTTTTTAAAAAAATCATCAACTGCCTTTTCAATTTCTTCAAAATAATTGTAGCGCATTTCTTGATATGCTCTCATGGCACCCGTAAAAAAATGAGCATCCAACAAAGCATAACTTCTTGATATTTCAACTAGAGTAGAGATAAATGCACCCACTCTAATAGGGGCATTAGCAATAATTTCAGTCACTTTTGATAACTCAATTCCAAATAAATCTAGTGGCAACTCATTAAGGAAATTTGATTGTAACAATACACCTACAGGTGCTAATTGCTTCATAAGTTCAGTTGAGGTTAGAGATTCCACATCAATTTTTAAGGCTTTGGCCAGTAAAGCAATTTTATCTGCTCGTGGATATTTCTTTCCTTTTTCAATTTCATTGAGGTATGAAACAGAAAGTCCCGATTGCTCTGCGAGTTGGGCGAATGACAATTTTAGTCCTGTCCGTAATTGTTTTACTTTCAGTCCAAAAATGATTCTATGATTTTGTGTCTTGATACTCAAATATTTTTTTTTTCATTAAAAACTTCATGGGTAAAAATAGTAAATTTGTGGGAATTCTTATTTCGGACAACCTGTATTGTAATGGTTTGCAATTGCATTTTACCAGGAGACAATCTGTAAACCATTTTCTTAGTTCAATTTTTAGTAAAAAAACATTAATTCACCATTTTTAATATTTTTTCGTTGCAATTACAAGAACTTTACAAAAAACGTCAAACTGATTTCTCAGATAAGGCTGCTGAGTTTAAACAAAAATATATTTACTTTTCGATTGTTCGATTAGTAATCTTTTTTATTGGAGCAGGGGTATTTACTTTTCTATGGTCTTATGGCTGGATCGCTACCTTTTTTTTAATTGTATTTTTGGTTGTATTTGCTCGATTTGTCTATTGGCATCAAACTATTCAACAAAATCAAATTCATCATGAAAATTTATCTAATGTTAATCAAAATGAAATTGATTATCTGAATTTTAAATTCAACCAATTTGATTCAGGGGAACAATTTATGGATACACAACATCCAAATTCAGTTGATATGGATCTTTTCGGAGCTTATTCATTTTTCCAATATTGTAACCGAAGTAATACCTCTATTGGTAGGAAATGTTTAGCAAATTGGTTGAGCTATCCAGCATCAATAGAAGAAATTTCAATACGTCAAGAGTCTATTAAAGAATTACAAAACCAGTTAGATTGGCGTCAAAATTTTCAAGCTATAGGTATGTCCACCGAGGATTCTGAAAGTCATTTGGAGGCATTAAAAAAATGGTTACATATGTCTCCCTATGTAAATAATTCCTTTTGGTTAAAGATAGCGTTGTACGTTGCTCCATTTTTCGGGATAGCAGGAGTTATGCTATGGTTGCTTTATATTCCATGGCAATTGGCGATTTTGCTTTACATACCCGCGGCACTTATTTTAAAGGCTACCTTGGAAAAGGTCAATGCTACTCATTTACAAACTGACAAGGCAGAAAAGATATTGGCTCACTATGCGCGACTGATTCAACATATTGAAGAAGAGAAATTCTCCTCTAAAAAATTATACGAATTACGATCAGTATTTTTTGTTGGAAAAGAAAATGCATCGACGAGTGTTAAGAAACTATCTTATATCATTCGGCAATTAAATGTACGTAATAATCCTTTTGCGATTCTTTTAAATGTATTTACACTTTGGGATTTGCATTGGGTAAATCGTTTGGAAAAATGGCAAGCTATACAAAAAGATAATTTACCAAGATGGTTTGATGCCTTGCAAGAGATTGAAGCCGTTTTAAGTTTTGCAACACTTTATTATAATAATCCAAAATGGGTTTTTCCAAAAGTGAAAAACCAAAATGAATTATTTGCCAATCAGATGGGACATCCTCTAATTATTGGAAAAGAAAGAGTTTGCAATGATCTGACAATGCCAACCGAGGCACACATTAAATTAATTACTGGTTCGAATATGGCCGGGAAAAGTACTTTTTTACGAACAATAGGGTTAAATATTATTTTAGCGATGAGTGGGAGTGTGGTTTGTGCTAAGGAATTTTTATTACCGCCTTTACAAGTATATTCAAGTATGAGAACGGTAGATGCATTGCATGAAAGTACCTCCTCCTTTTATGCAGAACTTAAACGATTAAAAATAATTATTGAAGCAGTTGATGCCGAGCAAAATATTTTTTTTATTTTAGATGAGATTCTAAAAGGAACAAATTCTACGGATCGTCATACCGGTTCGAAAGCATTAATTCAGCAATTTATCAACAGTAAAGGATCAGGACTGATTGCAACGCATGATTTAGAATTAGGAAGCATGGAGGTAAAATCGGGAGGTGCGATTGAGAATCTTTGTATGGAAGTGGAAGTTCAAGATGGAAAATTAAAGTTTGATTATACAATAAAAAAAGGAGTGAGTCAAAGTTTTAATGCCACGCTCTTAATGAAACAAATGGGTATTCGCTTTAAATGATTTATAAAAACAAAAGAAAATGAAAAGATTAATTTTTGTATTTTTCCTCGGCATCTCGTTTTTTATTGGAATAAAGGTAAATGCACAAACAGCATTTTTGTCAACACCAGATACTATTAATTTAGTAAAATCTGCAACATTTGATATTTTTTATGACTACGTTTTATTTGAAAATAATACGTTGGATACTTTACATATGCGATGGAAAAAAGTTTTTTTGGAAGTGGATCCTTCTGCAGGTCATGGAGGAACTGATGGTTGGGAAATTTCCATATTAGATCCAACTGAGTATTATATTGATGCTAATGAAATGGATAGTGCAGATTTTTACCTGCCAACCATTCCAACTGGACAAACGAATAAATTTATTTTACATGTCAAAACTAATGGATTAACTGGGACGCTTCATGGTAAATATCTTTTTTATCCTACTAATGATTTATCTGATTCTTCAAGTGTGGTACTAAATTATGAGGGAATTGATATTGTTTCTATACAAGATTTTTCTGATGGGAAAATAGAAGTTGCACCAAATCCTGCTTCCAATTTTATTAGGATTAAAAATATTTCGACAACAAAAAAAGAAATGAGATTGATGGATGTAAATGGAAAAATATTGTTGACTGATTTTATAGAGGCGAATTCTTCAAAAGAAATTTTAACTAATCATTTTTCCTCGGGGATTTATTTTTTAGTTTTTGAAAAAAATAGAGAGACAGTAATTCAAAAAATATTTATTAAGAAGTAATTCTTTTGAACCACTCATATTAGAAATTCATGTTTTCTTGATTAGTCAAGAAACTCATCTTATAAAACTTTAAAGTTAATTTCCCGAAAAGGCACCTTCTCGTTTCTTTTTATAGAAGTTAACTCCTGCCCCATAAACCCAACCCTTTTTTCCTTGATGTTGAATTTTGAACCAAGGCTCATCAGCCATTTCATAGCCTAAATTAATTTGGTAGGTTGAGTCAGTAAATTCGTTTAAGAAGTCAACTTGCTCGAATAAATTCATTTGGATAATTACTGAACTGTCCAAGGATGGGCCAGTCCGCATTTTTAATCCATCAATTGTGACATATAATTTTGAATATATAGGTTGTCGGCTAATAATTGGTTGATTGGTAGTGGGATTATTGGTTGAAAGTTGTGGAGCCTCTCCACTTGGGAAATCAGTATTGATTTCAGGACTTGTAGAATTCAATGAATCAATTATACTACCAATTTCAGTGGAAGATATTTCTTCCTCTGATTCATCTTGAAATGATTTCTTGGTGGCATCACATTTGCTGATTGCCCAGACCATAAAACTAGCAAAGAAAACTAAAATAATGAGTACTTCAACTTTTGGCAAAAAACTTGTCTTTTTCTTAGTCATAATGTTTCTCGTTTTATTTCAAAAAATTATCGGGGCTTCTTTTTTTAATAATATTGAAAAATAAATATTCGTATTAGTCTTTATTTTCGAAAAAAATAAAAGCTAAATTGCGTAGATTTTCAACATAAGGTGTGTTGTAAAATTGGGTGCGAATATAAGCCAAAATTTAATTATTTATAAATTGCCTGTTACGAGAAAATTAAGATAATGAATAACGATCTCTTATACAAAATTGCAATAACCAAAATTCCAAAAGTTGGGGCGATCACGGCAAAGAATTTAGTGAGTTATTGTGGAGGCGCGAAGGCTGTTTTTGAGGCAAGTCAAAAAGAGTTGATAAGTATTCCTGGAATAGGAAGAACTTTAGCTGAAAATATTCGACACTACAACGTTTTAGAGGAGGCTGAAAAAGAGATTGAGTTTATTGAAAATAATAATATTCAATGTCTCTTTTATACGGATGAAAAATACCCTCACCGGCTTAAATATTTTAATGATAGTCCAGTAATATTGTATTTTAAAGGTAAAACTGATTTAAATCATGATCGAATAGTTTCAATAATTGGTACCCGAACACCTACTCCTCAAGGGAAAATTATTTGTGAGGAAATAATTGCCGAATTGCAAAAATATAATGTGTTGGTAATTAGTGGTTTAGCGTACGGTATTGACGTGACCGCCCATAGGAAGTCCATCTCATTGAATATACCTACTGTTGGAGTTTTGGGGCATGGGTTAAGTATGATATATCCTCATGAGCATAAAGGTGTTTCTGAAAATATGATAAAAAATGGAGGTGTTTTAACTGAGTTTACGTATCAACAAGGTCCAGAAAGGGAACATTTTCCAATGCGTAATAGGATTGTAGCAGGGATGTGTGATGCACTAATTGTGGTAGAAACAAAGGAGAGAGGTGGTTCAATGATTACAGCCGAGTTAGCAAATGGTTATAATAAAAATGTATTTGCGGTTCCAGGGCGAGCTCGAGATAAAAAATTTGGAGGAGGAAACCTTTTAATAAAGGACCATAAAGCTCAATTAGTTGAGTGTGCAGATGATGTGATTGGAATTATGGGTTGGAAACTATTTGAGGAAAATAGAAATATTCAAAAGCAGTTATTCGTTGAGTTATCTGAGAGAGAACAAGTGGTGATAGAAATATTGAAAACTGAAAATGAAGTTGCTATTGATAAATTGAGTTACGTTTCAAAATTGCAACCTAGTGAAGTTTCTTCTTTACTTTTGGAATTGGAATTTAAGGGAATGATTAAGACTCTACCAGGAAAACGATATATGTTAGTGTAGTAGTATTTTTTGTAAAATGGTTTTCGGGTAATTTTGTAATCAAGCTAAAATAGAATTCTAAAATGACAAATAGAATTGTTTATTTTTGTTGGATGTTGAAAACAAAACTTGTCAAGAACTAAAATAAGTATATGAAACAAATTTTTGTAATATTTTCTTTGCTGTTTATTTTAGGATGCTATCCTGAAAATAATAATTCAACTCCAATTGTGAAATTGGCGACGACTTCAGCTTTACCTAGTCCTATTCGACATGGAAAAGCGAAAAATGTTATTTTTATGGTTGGAGATGGAATGGGCGTTTCACAAATTACGGCAGGTATGATTAAAAATAATAATCGACTTAATTTGGAACGGTTTCCGATCGTTGGATTACACAAATCTTATTCAAGCGATAATCTAATTACAGATTCTGCAGCGGGTGCTACTGCATTTGCATCGGGTGTAAAAACTTACAATGGTGCTATTGGTGTTAATCCAAAAAAGAAACCAGTGAAAACGATTTTAGAAGAATGTGAAGAAAAAGGAATGGCAACAGGAATGGTTACTACTTCAACGATTGTGCATGCTACACCAGCAAGTTTTATTGCGCATCAACCCAGTCGAAAAATGTATGAGGAGATTGCTGCTGATTTTCTGAAAACAGAAATTGATCTTTTTATTGGAGGAGGGAAAAAATATTTTGATCGAAGGGAAACAGATGAGCGAGACTTGTATAAAGAATTAGAGGGGAAAGATTATTACGTTAGTGATTATTTTAGAGAAAATATGAGTGCGATTAAATTTGACCCAAATAAAAATTTTGCGTATTTCACGGCTGATGATGACCCTCTTCCTGTAGCTAGTGGACGCGATTATTTGTATGGAGCAACTAGAGTATCTACGGGGTTTTTGAATGCACACAGTAAAGGGAAAGGATATTTCCTAATGATTGAAGGAGCTCAAATTGATTGGGGTGGGCATGCAAATGATGCTGATTACATTATTTCTGAAATGTTAGATTTTGATAAAAGTATTGGAGCAGTTTTAGATTGGGCAGAAAAAGATGGAGAAACATTGGTAATTGTAACTGCTGATCATGAAACTGGGGGTTTTTCTATTAATTTAGGCACTACTCAGGATACGATGGTGACTGAATTTACTACTGATTACCACACAGCGGAGTTGATTCCCGTTTTTGCTTTTGGACCAGGAGCCGAGAAGTTTAGTGGGATTTATGAAAATACTGCAATTTATGATAAGATTAAAAAAGTATTGGGATTGTAGTTGTTGAATTGTTTCAAAAGAAAAAATAATAGTTGGAAGGAAAAAACATCAGAGAGTGAAATAGATTTTTTATTTATATCTCAAAATGTATTTTTATAGGTAACATGAGGATAGGATATTTAAAAGTAAAAAATGTTTGCTACTAAAGGGTAAAAGAGAGTTTTGTCAGCTGCAAGAAAAAACTAGATAGATTAGTAATTATTGCTGTGGTTGTTATTGTATGGAAGGCCAGATGATTTTGGCACCTAGGCATTGATCTAGAATTACAAATGCTTTAACTAAAAGGAGAGTTTCCCTTCGTAAACTTTTAGATAGTTTTTTCATCACATTTCTCCCTACTTTCTTGCAAAGTGTCAGTGGTAACCCAAGTGGTATGAGACTTCAAGTCTGTTGCAAAAGTTTTGATCTCTCGAATGTCTTCTTTTGTATTTTCTAGATATCTTTTTGCTAGATGCTAAAGCGCAAAGCCTAATGCATAAGTTATAAGGAAACGTGGCATTAATCTTCTTTGGTGACTTGGATAATTTAAAAGTAAGGTTTCATGTTTTTGGTTATTTAGACCAAATTGACGCTGATTTAAGGCATATTTAATAGCGATAGCTGAATACTGATTATGTGGCACTTAAACCTGATTAGGGAATACTTACTCGACCAATAGCCAAAATTTCAAGCATAGCAAAGAATCTTTTCGTAGAATTTTTAATTTCACTGGAGTATTTTCCATATTTATCAATATCTCCAAATCGATTGAGTAAATTTTCACTTGGAAATTTAACTTGATTAAACTAGATCCGATCATTGTTCACTCCATTTAACCCTATTTTATAACCACAATTTTCTACTCGAACACAAGGCATCATATTTTCATTTTTGTCTTTAATAGGAACTAAAATAGTTTGCACGCTTTAGTTTTCTCCTATAATTAATTGAGCAAAAACACTGGTTATTTATCCATGTAAAGTATTACCAATATATTCTCTTCCTGGTGTAATTTTTTGTATCATTTCGATGCTCGAATTGGTTAAAGATTGTTGTTTACACAAGGAAGTTGTGCTGCATTCTTTTTAAGCAAATTTGCCAAATGTTTAAGTATTCCTTTAGTTGGGGAATTGCTAGGATTAGTCCATGTTATTATAGTTTTATCTTCAGTTGTAAGAAAAATGTAGACTGTTGATCTTGTGGTTAATTAAAATAACCTCATTTTGGCTCAAAACTGAATCCGTCCAACTGATATGGAACATTGGTAAAACACCCATTACACTAGTTTGAATAAATATGGGAAGAAAGTGGATTATGAGTCATGGTATCATTATTTGGAAAAGTTAAATTGTTTTTTCAAGCGCAACTATTGAAAGGAGTTTCGTGATTTATAGATATAAATTATTTTGTCAAATCAGTAATTTCAATTTTTGACAAAATAATAGATGACTAAGTTCCTCAAAACTTAGCCATCCATTTAAAATAAGTTTGATAGGTTTAGTGTTTTATTGTTGTGAATAGTATGGGGGATAAAACAATAGTAAATTGAGTGCAAATAAAATGCCAAACATTATATTTTTTATTAATAAGATAGAAGAAGTTGCATGCTGAGAAAAGCATCATCCGAAGGTCATTATTAAATTAGTAAGGGCAAGTTAATTCTCTTCGCTATTACTATGTTAATCAAGGCATATTTAATCCATTATTGAATGGTTCTTCGTAAAATAGGGATTGTAGTTTTATTATTTTTTACAGTAATTTTAATGAAGCCATATATTTGAAGAAGAAAATAAATTCAATTAAAAAAGGCTGCCCGAGGAAGACAGCCTTTGATTTAAAAACAGACTATGAGAAAACCGCTATGAGAGGTATTTTTTTTGGGGATTTCTCCCCCGATTTGAACATTAAAAAAGTAGGGAAGTAGTACGAAGTTAATCGACTAAATAGGTTGCTTTTTTATAGTGGACAAATCAATATTTTAAAGTCTTGCAATCGAATCACCATTAATTATAATACCACCACCTAAGATATCGTGCAATTTGTGAAGTTCATTAACAGTGGGGATGGTACCATCTTTTTCAATAGAAACAATAACTTCTAAGGAAACACCGGATATTCTTGATAAATAATTTTGAGAAAACCCTTTTTTGATCCGGGCAAGTTGAACTTGTTGACCGACAGTTAATTGATATTTGGAAGTGGCTGTATGATTAGTTTTTGATTGAGGTAAAGGTGCTCTATGATCAACCATACTAATTAAAGATGCAATTAGAATTCCTGAGAAAATAAATTTTTCCATAGTGTTTCAATATTTTGATGATTGAATAAGATTTTTAAAATTTTGGTATATCGAAATGTTAGTGTTTAGCCCTACTTTTTACAAATTATCAAATTTATATAATTTGTATTTTTCAATTGTGTTGATTAGTTTTTCGGCGTACTTTTTATCGGTTGCATACCCTTGTTTTTTCAGGCCTATTGCCCATTTTCTGTAATCATTTCCATACTTTTTTAATGCTTTATAGCGAGCACCAGAAAGTAATATACTGTGTGCTCTGAAACTTTCACTTACACTAGAATATTTTCTGAAAAAATCTTTATGATGGTCATCAGTTGCATTGGAACAATGTCCTTTTTTACAACTTTTAGAAAAACATTTCATTCCAAAGAAATTATTATTATTTCTCGCTAATCGACTTGTTCCTACGCGGCTTTCGATTAACGCTTGCCCAATTTTGATACTTACTGGAATTTTGAAGAGTTCCATTTCTTTTTTTGCAATTGGTGTATATCGGTTTATGAATACTTTTACATCATCTTTGGAAAGTGAACCTGCTGAAACTGGTGCATATGGGTTGGAAATAGTTTGAGCAAAATTTGTATTCTCGTAACCATTGTCAGTATCATCAGCAACTGCTGAAAAAGGAGCGCTCAAATTAAAATTGAAGCGCATATCTTTTTTCAATAAAATATATCCAGCAAAAACAACTAAACCGATCTTAATCCAGGGGATGCTTTTTATTTCTAGTTTAGGAGCGATATTGAGGTCTAATTCAGAGATTTTTTTATAAAATAGATATTTCAGGGAAGTCAATGGTTTTTTTAAACCAATTAAAATTTTAGAACCTAAACTTGAAAGAGTAGGAGTAACAGTTTCTTTAAAAAAAGAACCTTTAATCATATCAGCAGTTTCGACTTCAATTTCTACTTTGGGCGGATTATTCACGATATCCCACTCAATCTCAGTAGCTGTTTCTTTGGTTTGTATGGTATTGATGTGTGAATGTTTTTTCATTATTGGATTCTTTTTGTACTTTGGGTTTTCGTTTTAAATGAATTTGTTTCTGCTCTCATAAGTACAATGCAAATATCAAACAAAAAGTTTTTAAAAACAAGTTTTATCAAACAATTTTTTTTAAAAAATGGCAGATTTCTCAAATAATACAGTAAATCAAAGGTTTAGACTCGTCTATAGTACGCTAGAAAGACTGAATTTAATTAAAGGAAAATCAGATATAGCCTCTCATTTAGGTACGTATAACCATGTAGTTAATAGTATTTTAAAAGCTCAAAGGAATATTACAGTTGAACAACTCAACAAATTGTTTGAAGTGTTTCATGTCAATGCTAATTACTTATTTGGGTTAAGTGAGGAGATGTTTATGGAGGGATATAGACAAATAGGAGATTTACAAGTTCGCTCTATTAATGAGAAAATAATGACAGGTCGGCGTAACATAGTATTAGTGCCTGACAAAGCTATAGCTGGTTATGCAACTCAACATCAGGAAAAAGAGTATCTGGAAAATTTACAAAAATTTTCTATTCCAGGTATGGAAGGTAATTTAGTGGCCTTTGAAATAAGTGGCGATAGTATGATGCCAAATATAACAAATGGTGATTTAGTAGTGTGTGAACCAGTTGAGCGAGGAGACCCATTGAGAGATAATCACATATATATTGTTGTCACGGATGTTGTAGTAGCCAAAAGAATACAACAAATTAGAGAAGGAAATGATATAACGAGCCTGAATTTGATCTCTGATAATAGTATTGTATTTAAACCATATCAAGTGAATGTAGAGGAGATTCAACAGATTTTAAGAGTAAAATGTAGATTAACTACTTCAGCGATTGCTTAATTCTCTTATCTTCAAATGAGTAATACTATCATAATGTTTTATCAATTATTAATTGGCATTTTATGTTGTAAAGAGCTATTGTTTTTTTAGGAAAATAAAACACATAGCAGCTTTTATAGCTTTATTCTGCTCTGTTTTGTGGTGTTAAAATTTTTGAAAGTAAATTTTTTTTCATCGCAAATAAAAATCAAGTTGCAAAAGGAATGGTAACGATTTTGAATTAGCGGTTTCAAATTTCCACCATCTATTTGAAGTTCTCCAAAATAATCATCGTGAAAAAATCAATAATTTTAACTTTAGTACTAGTTTTTTTCTTCGGGACATTTAGTTCTTGTGCTCGAAAGTGTAAAGGTGCTGGATGGTATGGAAACCATAATATAGGTTATGTTCCTCAAAAAAATGAAGCTATAGATTTGGCTTCTATTGATATATCTAAGGAAGAATGTGGGGAGGCTAGAGATTAGTTACCATTCATATTCTTTAAAAGCCGCTTGAAGCATTTTGTTTCGTGTGGCTTTTTTTATGTGGAAAAGTGAAGGCTTTGAGAGAGATTCTTTATTTTTGCGTTCATTTTAATATCGAGTTTAGATTTTTTTTTAATTCGAAAGAAAAACAATCAACAATGAAATTACTACAAGGAAAAGTTGCAATTATCACAGGTGGTTCACGTGGAATCGGTGAAGCTATTGCTAAAAGATATGCTGAACATGGTGCATCAGTTGCATTTACTTATCGTTCATCAGAAGATCGAGCCAAGCAAATTGAAACTGAACTTAAAGCTATGGGGGTAAAAGCTAGAGGTTATAAATCAGATGCCAGTTCTTACGAACAAGCTGAGACATTGGTTAAAGAGATTTTGGAGGAATTTGGGCAAGTGGATATTTTGATCAATAATGCTGGTATTACACGTGATAATTTAATGCTTCGAATGAGTGAGGAACAATGGGATCAAGTAATTGAGACTAATTTGAAATCAGTTTTTAATTTGACTAAGCAAGTTATTCGTCCAATGATGAAAAACCGAAGCGGTTCAATTATTAATATGAGTTCAGTAGTCGGTGTTTTCGGAAATGCAGGACAAGCTAATTATGCTGCTTCAAAAGCAGGAATGATTGGTTTTTCAAAGTCTATTGCAAAAGAGATTGGTTCAAGAGGTATTCGTTGCAATTCAATTGCTCCTGGATTTATTGAAACCGATATGACGGATGATTTAGATGAGAAAACTAAGGAAGCATTTCTTGCGGGTATTCCAATGAAGCGGCTAGGTGCTCCAAATGAAGTAGCTGACGTTTGTGTGTTTTTAGGTTCAGATATGTCAAAATATGTTTCTGGACAAACGATTAGTGTTTGCGGAGCATTAAATACTTAGTATTATAAATTAATTACAAGATGGAAAGTTTGGAAGTAGTATAAGATGTATTTGAAATTAGTAAAAGAATTCACCTTGTGATTCCTTCCTTCTTTTCGTTGTCTATTTTACTCAAAACATAGCTTTGTATTTTCTTGGCAAATACTTGTTTATTTAAGGATAAAATGCTGAATGTCAGTCACTAACAGTTTTTCTGATGCTTGAATTAGACAAGTTGGTTTAATTAATTCTTTTTTCAAATCTTCAATTCGGATCCATTTAAATAAATATTTAACTCCAAATTCTTCAATTTCAAAATTATTAGATGGAATAGTTCCATTTTGCAATTCAACATGGTGAATAAATTCTAACTCATGATAATCTAACTTATTATATTCAAAAAAATTTTCAACCACATATTTTAGTGATTTTACTTTGATTAAACAATTAAGTTCTTCTTGAAATTCTCTTTTTAATGTTTCTTTAGAGTCCTCTAAAAACTCAGCTCTTCCTCCAGGAAGCAACCATGATTTTCCTCCGATATATTTATGGAAAAGGATTTTTCCTTCTCTATGAAGAATTCCAGAAATCCGATAATTAAATTTTTTGTTTTCTTTTTGAAAGTTTATCATGGATTACACTTTTTTAATTAGAAGTGTTAATAGTTTAATATTAATACCATTTAATTACCTTATTTGCAGGTTTCCTCTCAAAATTAGGTACTGTTGCTTCCTTGCTGGGGTAACCAACAGGAAGAAGTAGGTATGGTCTTTCATTTGCGGGTCTGTCTAATATTTTTTGTAAAAAATTCATTGGACTTGGTGTATGTGTTAAAGTGACGAGACCTGCTTGATGAATAGCCGTGATCAAAAATCCACAAGCAATTCCAACAGATTCATTAACATAATAATTTTTATGACGGGAACCATTCTCGTCTATGTCATAAGCTTTTTTAAAAACAATAATTAACCAAGGGGCAATTTCTAAAAAAGGTTTTTCCCAATTCGTTCCCATTGGTTTAAGTGCGTCTAGCCATTCTTCTGACATACGATTATTGTAACTTTCGTATTCTTCCTTTTCAGCAGCATTTTTGATTTTATTTTTGATGAGAGGGTTGCTTACCGCACAAAAAGTCCAGGGCTGTTTGTGTGCACCCGAAGGAGCAGATGAAGCTGTCATGATAATTTTTTCAATCACTTCCTTTGAAACAGTTCGATTAGAAAAATCCCTGACTGATCTACGAAGGTTCAAATATTGATAAAATGCTTTACTCCGTTGAGTCATTTCTTTTTCATCAATTTGAATGCTTTTGTAAGGGATATAAGATTGTTTGTCCATATTTGGTTTAGCTAGTTGTGTTCTGGAAATTATAAATCACCTAATTGTGGGCGAATAACAATGTCTTCTACAACTGCAGATGAACTCATCGTCCAAGCTCCCCAAGTTGCATTCGCAATATCGCTTGCTAACATTAATCGACTCTTTGGTAAATCTACTCCTTCCCATGAATTGGACCAAGTGGCTCCTGGTAGGATTGAAGTTACCCGAACTCCTTTATTTTTCATTTCCTCACGTAAAACTTTGGAGAAACCAAGTAATGCAAATTTAGATATTGAATAGGAACCTCCATTTGGGTAGGCAATTTGACTGGCAATTGAGCACATATTGAATATGTGTTTTTTGTTAGAAGCTTTTTTGCTTCGTGACTTTTTTAGCATTGTCGGAAGAATGGCACGGGTCAAATAATAAGCACTATATAGATTAGTATTAATTTGGGATTCCAATGTTCCGTCTGCCTCCTTTGCTATTTCTCCCGGTAAAAAAACACCAGCATTGTTGATTAAAATATCTACTGATTTCCAATTAGACAAAACGAATTTAGCAAAAGATTGAACTTGAGCTTTTTTGCTCATATCCGTCTTCTTCACTAAAATCTCAATATTGGGAAATTTTTCAGTAAAAGTTTTTTTTAGTGATTTTAGGTCGTTGACGTTTCTTGCGTTTAGTGCAAGATTAAATCCTTCAGCTGCAAATTTTTCAGCAATAGCTAGTCCAATTCCCTTAGTTGCGCCGGTAATAATTACGTTCATAAAGTTTATTTCTTGTTTTTTATTAAATTGACTCGTTTAGTTCTATCCTTGATTTTTTCAAATTTGATGCAATTATTTTAGAAAATCCAAATTCTCTTGTAAAGGAGTATTTTTATAATTGTATCAATTTTTATTAACCATTTTATTTGATTTATAGTGATAATTGGTGTGATCTTATAAAATTCATTTGAAATCCTAAGAAATCAAGCTTTTATGTTTTTAATATGGTTTATTATTTAATTGTGAGACTCATAAATAATGTTCTTTATATTTTAATTACCTACGAATTTTACTTTTTTATCTGAAATTAATTGAATCTCATCAAAAGATTTTTTTAATTAACCGTTAGTTGCAATCTTCTCCATTTTCAAAAAACCTTTCCAAGTCATATAAATCTGACAGAAGAATTATAAAAGTAGTTATGTAATCAGGCACCTAAACCTAAAATTACTCCTCGTTTCCACCATTTTTTATTCGTAATTGCAAACATTCGATTGACTTACTAGGTTTAGCAAAAAACTTCTATATTTGCGACAAATTTACAAATATTCCCACATTATTATTTAAACGGGAGATCGAGTTTAAATTTCAGAAGATTCTACATTCATGAACGTTAATTTTTTCTATCATTTTGGTCGGTATGTTATGTTGTTGCGAACTGCTATCTCGCGACCTGAAAAATTTTCGATGTATTGGAAAGAGACAATGCGTCAAATGGATGATATCGGTATAGGATCGATAATTATTGTCAGTATAATTGCGATATTTATTGGAGCTGTAACTGCTGTTCAATTCGCATATCAATTGGATGGAACCCTAGTTCCTCGATGGTATATTGGTTACATAGTGAGAGACAGTACTATTATTGAATTAGCTCCAACAATTTCATGTCTGGTTTTGGCGGGTAAAGTTGGATCTAATATCGCAGCAGAAATAGGAGGGATGCGGCAAAAAGAGCACATTGACGCTATGGAAATTATGGGGGTAAACACTGCCTCATATTTGATTTTACCAAAAGTAATTGCTGGTTTAGTTATGATTCCTATTTTGGTTTGTTTGGCAGCATTTATCAGTATATTAGGAGGCTATCTTTCTAGTGTAGTGGGTGGTTTGATTACTCATGAAGAGTATTTGAGAGGATTGCGTTCCTTCTTTTCTGATTATAATGTGTTGATGATGGTAATTAAATCCTTGGTTTTTGCATTCATTTTAACATCAGTTTCAGCATATCAAGGATATTATGTGAAAGGAGGAAGTATTGAATTGGGACAAGCAAGTACCCGAGCGGTGGTGTATTCTGACATTTTAATTTTGCTTGCAGATTATGTAATTGCATTGTTATTGACTCAATAGAATAATATGATTAGAGCAGTTGAAATACGAAAATCATTTGATGAGACAGAAGTGTTGAAGGGAATTTCAATGAATTTCGAAAAAGGAAAAACCAATTTGATTATTGGCCGGAGCGGTGCGGGAAAAACAGTTTTACTGAAATTATTGGTAGGTTTAATGGAACCTACCCAAGGTGAGGTTTGGTATGGTAATGATAATTTTTCGGAAATGGAAAAAAAACAACGACGTGCTATACGAATGGAAGTTGGGATGCTTTTTCAGGGTTCTGCTCTTTTTGATTCGATGACGGTAGAGGAAAATGTTAGATTTCCTCTAGACATGTTTACTAGTATGACTCGAAAGGAAAAACAAAAACAAGTTGATTATTGCTTAGAAAGAGTTGAATTGGTGGGGGCGAATAAAAAATTCCCATCAGAGACAAGTGGAGGTATGCAAAAGAGAGTTGGAATTGCTCGGTCAATTGTCTTAAATCCGAAATATCTTTTTTGCGATGAACCTAACTCTGGGCTTGATCCAAAAACAGCCTTACTCATAGATGAGTTGATAAAAAGGATTACCTATGAAAATGAAATGACAACCATTATTAACACCCATGATATGAATTCTGTAATGGAAATTGGTGACAATATAGCGTTGTTATATCAAGGTGAACTAGCCTGGCAAGGTAATAAATCTGAAGTACTTAATAGTGATAATAAATTGTTGCAAGATTTTATTTTTGCATCTCCTTTTCTACAGCGCCTGAGAGATGCAGCTCTTCAGAATTCAAAATAAGGTTAGTGATTCATTGTTGACTTTTATGCTATCAGGTACGCTAGTAGCTGACATCTTACTAAAAAAGAATAGCCCACTTCAAAAAGAAGTAGGCTATTTCCGTCCTCGGTCTCAAAAAAAGAAAACTACATCTTTTTGCGTTTGCCCCTTTTATATTTCAAAGCTGTCGCTTTTGGAGCATGAGGGATGATGACCTCATTTACAAATGTTTTTAAGCTCTTTGGTTTGCTGAAATTAGCTATTATACAATAGGAATATTTGCCATTTTTTAATTGGTGTGTATATACACTTCCAAATTGTTCAAATAATGGAAAATTTCGTTTCAATTTTTCATCGGATTGTAACAATTCAATTACATAACCAGTAAAAGAATTGGACAAGGTTTGGTGGTGTCTATAATACGAGGGAATTTCTGTTTCGAAATCTCCTTTTGGTGTTAGTTCTACATCAGCAGATTCAGTAAAAAATAGAGGCGCAATTTTAGCAGAGGTATTGTCTAAATTAGTTTGTTCAGAAATACTATTTAGGTCAGTCAACATCTTTAATGTGATGGTAAAATAGCCTTCCTCTTGAGCGAAAAAAGTAACAGGACTCAAAAATAAAATTAAGATGGTTGTCTTAAGCAACCCGTTTGTTGACTTATACCGCTCCATAGTGTTTTTTATTGAGTATCACTTTGTATAAAATTATACTTCAGTCTAGTGTTTCGAAAAATAATGATTGATTTTCTAACGATTGTTTTATTGAGTCAAATTAAATCAATGCTAGTAAAAAATCTCTAAAGAAAAGTAGAAATATAATCATATTGCGTTTTTAAAATTTGATTAATTACTATTCCTCTATAATTTCGGGACGATAATTTATTTTTTTAATTGTTAAATTAAGGTTCACAAATATATATATATATACCATATAAAAAAATCAAATACTGGGTATTGTTTTGTTTGTTGGTTTATTTGAAGAATTCATGTGACTCTTGATTTCAATAGATTTTTTAATAATCTTAAAAAATCACTAAAATGTAAAATAGTGAAACTTTTAAAAGTGGGTAAATGGTTGTGTTGAACGGTATAGGTTTTTGAGGAATCGGTAATAGGATTTCATTTTTAGAGAAATAATCATTTTAGTTTTTTTGATAAATTGTGACAATGAGATTAACTAACTTTTTCTAGACGAGGAGCAAAAAAATTATTTTTTCGAAATATTAATTAAATAATTAAAGATTTTTCGAAATTACTTAGTTGACCCATATTTAGATGTTTGATTTGGTTAAAAACGATAAATCAATTTTATAGCAAAGTATCATTTTGTTTATTCTATGAAAAACATATATTTGCACTCCGATATTCATTATTGGAACAGCCCAGGTGGTGGAATTGGTAGACACGCTAGCTTGAGGGGCTAGTGCTCGCAAGGGCGTGCAGGTTCAACTCCTGTTCTGGGCACCATAGTACTAAGGAGGTTGAATTCATTCTGGATTCAACCTCCTCCTCATTTTAGATTAGCTCATTTTATTTTTGGAAAAATCTACTAACTTTACGATTCACCAAAAAATATACAGAATGGATATCCCTGGATTAATTGGAAAGGTTGAAGATTACAAAAAGATAAGAAGCAATACTCATATCTATCGAAAAGCATGGGATGGTACAATCAAACCAATGCTTCATGAGAAACTTGGCGAAATAATTAATCAATCAGGTTTGCAAGCTAAAGTTGTAGAAAAAACTGAGATGGATAATTTGGAGGCGGTGGTTTTAGATTTAGGGCAAGAGGAGAGCGGAATCAGTCAAAGGGTATCTGATAACCTGAATAAATCAATGATTCGATATAATGGTATGTTAGTCTACCAACAATTATTTAATGGAAAAATAATTATAATGATTATTCCTCCTTTTATTGAAGGATTAGGGCAACCAAAGCCTCCTTATAATCTTGAAATTTTAAGACCGGAAGAATTGAAAGCTCCATTTTTATTTCGACACATCGAAAAATTATTAAAAGAAGTAACTGAGTGGGAAGATTTTGATGATGATTTACCGGAGAAAAAAGTTATTGGATTTCAAACTGGGTTTAAAAATAATACAGTTATCAGAGAAGGAATTGCAGGTAATTCAAATTAGTTTTTTTAGCGAAAATATGGGATTTGGAAATTCAATATTTTAAAACATGGTCAACCTGAATATATCGATCCTCCATTTTATAAAGAAAAAAGTGCAAATTGCGCAAAATAAAATTAAATAAAATTTAATTATGACTCTTTTAAATACATTAAAGTTACCTCTTTATTTATTTTGCCTTTTCGTTTTAGTGGCTTGTGGAGGTAAATCTTCAACTTCTGAGAATACAGAAACTAAAGTAGTCACCGCTAAGTCATCAGCCTATAAAACAGAGGCCACAAAATCTGAAACTACTAACTCTTCAGATAAAGTTACTATTTCCGGCAAAGATATGACTGTAAAATCTGGAGAAGAATTTTGTGTAGACGTACAAGTTTCTAATTTCATCGATGTGATTTCGATGCAATACAGCACAAATTTTGATAGTAAGCTTTTAGAATTTTTAGAAGTAAAGAATCCATCGTTAAAAGATTTATCCACCAAGTTAAATGGATCAAATTTTGCTCGAGCCAAAGGTGAAGTAAATACTCTACGGTTTTCATGGTTTGTTCAAGATTTGAAAGGAATTTCATTGTATGATGATTCTACTATTTATCAAGTTTGTTTTAGAGCTTTAGCAAAAAGTGGAACAGTTACAGAAGTCGATTTCGCAGAAAAGCCTATGACAGGAGAAATTGGGAATTCAAAATATCAACCGATGCAAGCTGAATTTGGTGCAGCTAAAATTACTATTGAATAAATCATTGGATAATCTACCCATTGGATCAACTTCATTTTTTCAAAAAAAAAGTAAAAAACCATTGATTTCATTTATAATTCTTTTAAGTTTGCACTCCATTTTGAAAAGCCTAGTATAATTAGGAAAATGAATAGAAATTATTATCATATTTTCCCTGCGTAGCTCAGTTGGTTAGAGCGCCTGATTGTGGTTCAGGAAGTCACTAGTTCGAATCTAGTCGCGGGGACATTAAGCATCATTCAGAAATATGGATGGTGCTTTTTTGTTTTAAATCAGTTATCAAAATTTCAATCAAAGTTGAAATCAAAAAACATTAAGTTTAATTCAATCATTAGTTTTTTGATTTTGGTCACCGTTTTAATTTTGATTTAAAGAGTAAATTATGGCAAATAAAAAGCAAGTAGAAAATAAGCGAGGCACAGTAGCCAGAAAGGTCAAAGGCTTTCGAGATATTGATCCAAGTTTAAACCAATTAAAATGGAAGATTATTAATTCTGCAGGCCAGGTTTATAAAAGTTATGGTTTTGAGCATTGGGATACTCCTATTTTAGAATATGCTGATTGTTTGGGAAAATATTTACCAGACGATGATACGGTGGATAAAGGAGTATATTCTTTTAAGAATCCAGAAGTAGAACCTGTTTTGCGAGCAGATGGTTCAGAGTTGAGAGATGAGGATGCACATGTTGTAATGGAAAATCAACACTTGTCAATGCGATATGATTTGACTTCACCATTGGCTCGTAGATATGCGGAAGGTTTATTGGAAAAGTATCAACGTCATATGCTGAGCCAAATGAAACCACCTTTGTTTCGTCGGTATCAGTTTGGACCTGTTTATAGATATGAGATTAAATTAAGTCCAGGACGTTTTCGGGAGTTTTGGCAATTAGATTTTGATAATGTTGGAACAAATGATGTAGCTGCCGATGCAGAAGTTTGTATGGTCTTGTCTGATGCTTTAGAGGCGATTGGCCTGCCTAGGAAGAGTTATATTGTCAAAGTTAATAATCGGAAAATTTTGACAGGTTATTTAAAAGAGCTTGGAGTAAAAGATGATTTGACAGAGCAAAATATTATTCGAGTTATTGATAAAATGGATAAAATTGGTTTGGATAAAGTGGCATTAGAATTAGGGATAGGTAGAATGGATGATTCGGGTGCAGAAGTAAAAGGTTTAGGTTTGGATGAAAAATTAGTGAGGAGTATTGCTGATTTTATTAAAGGATTTTCTATTCAAAGAAAAAGAAAGGAAGTATTGACTGATTTGAGAAAATTGGACATTCAAAATGAAATAGCTCAAGAGGGAATTCAAGAAATGGTAAAAATAGATTCGATTCTTTCCGCTTTAGATTTTGACGAGGAAAGAGTTATTTTTGATCCATCATTAGTTCGGGGTTTGGCATATTATACTGGACCAGTTTATGAGGTAGAATCATTACAAAGTTATATTGATTCTAAAGGAGTGGAAAGACGAATAGGTTCTATTTGTGGGGGTGGTCGATATGATGGCTTGGTAGAAAATTTGTTAGGGATTAAAGTCCCAGCGACAGGAGCTTCGATAGGTGTGGATCGATTAGCAGAATTGTTGATGTTGACGAACCAAGCTCCGAAAAGAAAAGATGGACCAGTTTTTATCGCTTACTTCGATGAAGAATTGATGCCACACTATCAAAAAGTTGCTAGGGACTTACGAACTGCTGGAATCGAAACAGAAGTTTATTATGGTATGGATAAAAAGAAAATGAAAAAACAAATGGCTTATGCTGATGATAAGAATTGTCCATTTGTAGTTCTAATTGGAGCGAATGAAGCAGAAGCAGGAATTGCGACGGTTAAAAATTTAAAGTTAGGAAAAGAAATCGCAGATAAATTCACGGACAAAAAAGAGTGGATGGAGCAAGTGCAAAAGGAAGTTTTGATTGGTGAATTAGCAGATTATTTAAATGAACAAATGAAAGGATAAATCTTTTTTGTAAGTGTATGGTATTTAAGTCATTCATGTCTTTTAGGTTATTTCGTTTTTTGCTCTGGGCAAATCTAATCTGATATAATTTGTCTTCTTCAAATTTTTTGCAATAAAAGTTAAATTGATTGGTACTCAAATTTTTAAATCCCGTTGGAACAGTTACTAAAGATTTATTACCATGAAAGCATGATTTAAGTTATAATTATTGATCGAGAGGGTCGCATTTAATTTTAGATTATCCATTGAAGTACGTAAAGAAATACGGGCATCGTTTTCAACTATTGTTTTTAGTTTTTTAAATTTGCTGTGCTAATATTTTCATCCGTAATACTTTTGGAAGTTCTTTGCCAAAAGGTGTTCGCCAAAGGGAGTCTTTTAAATTATGTTCCACCACATCTTTGATTGATCTTACTTGAACAGTAAAGCCTGCATTAGGCGATAAGTATTTTATTAAATCAACAAATATATTCTGTGTCGAGGAGAATTTTGAACCTATCTAAGGTCATATTCCTATATTTTTTATTTTTTGAAATGGTGATTAACTATCTCGATAACTATTCCGATTATCCTATTTTTAGTAAATCTCATTTTTTTCTATCACTAACTTTAATTTTTAGCTTCTTTGATGTTATTAATTTTTGATGTAAAATTTTACCAAAAAAAACTTGTTGAAAGGTTCATTAAAATCGAGAATAACATTTTTTCATGATTTATTTGAATGTGGAAAATATTGTAAAGGTTAAGATTTTGCCATGAAACTAACAATTACTGGAGGTTTTTCCTTTTCTTTGTTAAGGTTAGATTGCGTTAAATTAAAGATTTCACCAAGGTTATCATTATCAGAATTATGTCATAAATGAAGTTAGGTCATCGTAAAAAGATGTTTTTAATGATTATTATCACCTGTGAAGAATGAACTTTAACCCATTTAAAGTCGTTGTTTTACCACTTGATAGTCTAACAAATTATTAGGAACTCAACTATATTTACAAATCTTACAACAATCAACTAATGATTCCTACAGTTAAATTCGCTAGAAAAGATCCCCAAAATTTTTTCCCAACCATAAGAAAACGAGTTAATGAATATTTTGAAAAAAATAAAATCAAAAAAACAGGCAACGGTTTATTGTATTTAAAAACAATTATTGTCTTTGGGTTGTATTTTATTCCATTTTCCATAGTTTTAGCTCAAGTGTTACCTGTGTGGGGAGTATTGGTTTGTTATTTAGTAATGGGGTTAGGAAATTCAGGAATTGGGCTTTGTGTAATGCATGACGCTAACCATGGATCCTATTCTAGAATTAAATGGGTGAATACCTTGATGGAATATACAACTAATATGATTGGGGCAAGTTCTTTTACTTGGAAGATCCAGCATAATGTTTTACACCATTCCTATACCAATATGTATGAGTTGGATGAAGATATTGATGATAAACCATTTTTAAGATTGTCTCCAGAAGGGAAGTTGAAATGGTATCATAAATTTCAGCATTGGTATGCACCTTTATTGTATTCTTTGGCAACCTTAAGTTGGGTAATTAAAAAGGATTTTAAACAATTAATTGATTATAATAAATCAGGAATGACAGAGCGATGTGGTTTCAGCCCTTTTCGTGAAACGATTATTATGATTGTGTCAAAAGTGTTTTATTATTTTTACATGTTGGTACTCCCTGTTATGTTAGGAGTAAAATTGTGGTTAGTAGTTTTAGGTTTTGTGTTGTTGCATGTGGTTTCTGGTTTATTGATTACGTTTGTTTTCCAATTGGCGCATTTGGTAGAAGGACCAGAGCATACAGATATTCCGCACGATGGAAAAATGAACAATACTTGGGCAATACATCAATTAAGGTCAACTGCCAATTTTGCAACTAAAAATAAATTGGTCACTTTTCTAGTAGGTGGTTTAAATTTTCAAATTGAACATCATTTATTCCCTACTATTTCTCATATTCACTATGAAAAAATTTCTGAGATTGTAAAGGGAGCAGCAAAGGAATTTAACTTACCTTATTATGAATTTGTCAAAGTAAATGAAGCGCTGATTTCACACATGAGGATTTTGAAGGCATTGGGACAAGGGAAAATGCAGGTTCAACCAGGTGCATAATTTTTTTTCCATTAAAGAAAGGATTACTATTTTAATATTAATCCTTTCTTTAATTAAGGGGAGTGAGAATTAATCTTTTAATTCTCTCGCATTTTTAAACTCTGAACCCTCTTTCCATTGCGGATATAATTTTTCATTTGCCAACCGTAATCCTACATTGAAAAATAATTGTGCATCTTCTACAGCACCTTTCAAATCCCAATCACCCTTCAAATATTGATCAGAAGGTTGGTGGTAATTAGTTGTTGTAAATTCTTTCTTTTTTTTCATCGCATATTCTTTTCCTTTCTCACGATGATCATAACTACCTTTTGCATAAAGGGCAGGTACTCCAACTTTCGCAAAACAAAAATGATCTGAGCGAAAAAAATATCCTTTCTCAGGTTCTTGATCTGGTAAAATATAGCGGCCTTGTTTCTTCGCTTCTGCTGCTGCAATATCATCCATTTCAGAATGTCCATAACCAGTGATTGTTAAATCTTTCATACGTCCCATGATAGCAGCACCATCCATGTTGATATTGGCAATCGTATTTTTAATTGGATAAATTGGATTTTGAGCATACCAAAGAGAACCTAAAAGTCCTTGCTCCTCCGCGGTTACTGAAAGGAAAATGATGGTTCGTTTTGGTTTTTCCTTCATTTTTGAATAAGCTTTCGCAATTGAAAACATACTTGCGGAGCCACTTGCATTATCCAGAGCACCATTGTAAATAGAATCTCCATTCACCACTTGACCAACACCCAGGTGATCCCAATGAGCAGTATAAATGATATATTCGTCAGGTGTTTCTGAACCTGTAATTTTTGCAATTACATTGTTAGAGTTATTCTTTACAAAAGTATTATTGATCGAAGTACTCATATTCATTCCAAGAAGCATTGGTTTAAACCCTTTTTGACTCGCATTTCGCAACATGTCTTTTGCTTCAATTTTTGAGTTCATAAAAAGTCGCTTAGCTGCATCAAAAGTGATCCAACTTTCCACCGCACATCTAGAAATATTGTCATCATCAGATTGTAAAGATAAAAGTCCACCTGACCATGAATTAGAAACAACAAACCAAGGGTAACCAGCAGCACCAGTTTCGTGAATTAAAATTACACCATCCGCATTTTGCCTAGCAGCTTCTTCAAATTTGTAATCCCATCGACCATAATAAGTCATCGTTTTTCCTTTGAAAAAAGTTGAGTCCTCAGAATAATAGCCTGGATCATTAACAAAAATTATAGCAGTTTTTCCAGTCATATCAATTCCATCGTAATCGTTCCAACCATATTCAGGCGCAACAATTCCAAAGCCGCAAAAAACTAATTCTGAATCTTTTAGGTCGATATTTTCTTTCACTTGTTGAGTGAAAGTCATCATATCTTTTTTGTATTCAAATTTTAGTTCTTCCTTTCCTCCTGTGATGTACATTCCATCAGAAGGTTTAGCGGTAATGTCGACCAACGGGACTTTTTGAAAATAGCTATTACCATTTCCAGGTTCTAATCCCATTTTTTGAAATTCTTTTTGGATAAAATCGATGGTAATTTCTTCGCCTGCTGAACAAGGTTTTCTTCCAAGAAATTTATCGGAGGAAAGTTCTGCTAAATAATATTCTATATCAGTTGTGTCGATAGCATCGGCAGGTGGATTGTTGTAAGCCGTATTTGAATTTGAAGTACAACTAGTTATAGATATACATCCGATAAAAATTAGTAATAGAAAAAATAGTGATGGATTTTTCATAAATATTTTTTATCAAAGAAAAGAAATATTTATGAATTGATATATTTTGTTTTATTCTTGAAAAAGTGGTTTAACAACATTTTCAAAAATACGAACAAATACACTTCTATTTTCGGTAATAATTTCACCATTACCCAGTAGCTCTTGTTCCAATTTTAATTCTTTTTCACTTTGAGTGATGAGACCATTGATCAATTTTATTTTTACTGGCAAGCCTTCTTCGCGTGAGAGGCCAGGAAGATCAATTACTTCGCCCTCTAATTGTCCAAATTCTCGGTAAGGAAAGTTGTCTAGTTTTAATAAAACTCGCTGTCCTTTTTGAATTCTTCCTGAACCTTGAACGGGGATAAAAAGTTGAGTAAAATAATTGTCTTTCTTGTTTTCTGGAAGAATGACCATGATTTCTTTTCCTTGTTCAATATATTGTTTTTCACTCCAATTTTGTACCATGGAGATTTTTCCAGGCATAGCAGCAATTAGTAAATTTTCCTCGTTCCACCGGTCAATGGCACCCACAAGATTATTGATACTGCTACGAAGGTTGATGTAATTTTGATTATTGGTTTCGCTACTTGAACTTTGAATGTCAGTAATATTTTTTTGAAGTCCTGAAATTCGTAACATTCGTTGATTTATTTCGTCTTCAATCTCTTTCACTCTAGTTTGAGATGAAATCCAAATTTTTTCTTGGTTTTCCAGTTCTTGAGGAGATTTGTCGTTACTGGCAACAAGTGTTTTTATTCGATTATATTTATTTCGTTCTAATTTTTCAGATTTCTTGGCATCAGTTAATTTTCGATTTTGAATTTTTATTCCAGAATTGATGCCTGTCATTTGATTTTTATATTGAATAATTTCTTTTGCAGCAGCTTTGTTTTGTTCATAAAACTGAAAATTTTCAAAATTCATTTGCACTTCAGCATGTAAAGGTTGCAATGTTCCAATTTCTAATTGCTTAAAATCGGAGGATATAAATTCCAATAATTCAGATTGATCAGCATTATTTAAATCATTTGTAAATTCCTCTAATTCCTCCACATCTTCAAAATTTGCTGCACTTTGCATCTCTACTAGAAGGTCACCTTCTTTCACATTATCTCCATCTTCTACCCAAATTTTTGAGATCAAATCTGATTTTTGAGCATTGACCCTTACTGGAGCAATTTTAGTAGTGATGGAGACTCGGCCTCTTACTTTATCAGGATATTGTACCCATAAACTCATAGCTACCATTGAAAAAATAGCACCTGTTACAACAAGTGTTCCCCAACGTACAATCCAACGTGGTGGTGTTCCGATGATCTCTTGAACATCATCACTTCTGAGTTCTATCCTGTTGTGTTCTTCCATTTTACTATTTGGAATTAAGCTCCAAGTTCTAATTGGTTTCTCACTAAATAATAATATGCGCCTTTCAATTCAGTTAAACTCTTGTGAGTTCCTTGTTCGATAATTTCGCCATCTTCAAGAACAATAATCATGTCAGCGTTTTTTACAGTACTTAATCTATGCGCAACAATTAATACTGTTCTATCCTCAAAAAACTCCTCTAAATTATCCATAACAATCATCTCATTATAAGCATCCAATGCATTGGTCGCTTCATCTAAGAAAATAAATTCCGGATTTTTATAAACTGCTCTCGCGAGCAATAATCTCTGTTTTTGCCCTTGACTCAGACCGATTCCGTCTCCCCCTATTTTTGTGTTGTAGCCGAGAGGTAAACCTTCAATAAATGTTTGGGCATTTGCTACCTTTACAGCATGAAGTAATTTCTTTTTATCTACAACTTCATCTCCGAGTGCAATATTATTAGCAATGGAATCAGAAAAAATGTAGCCATCTTGCATTACAACGCCACATTTTTCTCTCCATATCCTATTTCTGATATTGGAAAGGGTAGTTTCACCCAATTTTACATTTCCTTGGGTAGGTTGATAAAAATTTAATAATAGTTTTAGTAAAGTTGTTTTTCCACTTCCACTTGTTCCAACGATTGCCACTTTTTTTCCTTTTGGAATAGTTAAACTGATATCCTTCAAAATCATGTTTGAGCTTGGACCACCGTATTGAAAAAATACTTTTTCTAAAGTCAAATCTTTATTACCAGGAAGAATATTCATTTTCTCCTCCAAATCTTCTTCCTCTTCTTTTAAATGGATTTCATTGAGTCGTTCAAGACTTATTTCCGCATCTTGATAAGATTTTATAAAATTTATCCATTGTGAGATTGGTCCGTTTAATTGACCAATAATATATTGAACAGCCATCATCATCCCCAAGGTCATATCTCCTTGAATCACCGCACGAGCTGCGATAAATGTAATGAAAATATTTTTCAATTCATTGATGAAATTAGCTCCAACACTTTGTATTTGTTCCAGTTTCAAATAGCCCACGCTAATCCTAAAGAGTTTAGCTTGGATGCGTTCCCATTTCCATCTTTTTTGTTTTTCCGCGTTATGCAATTTGATTTCTTGCATGCCATTTAAAAGTTGAATCAGCGTACTTTGATTATCAGCCATTTGATCAAATCGACGATAATCTAACTCTTTTCGTTTTTTCAAAAAGAATAAAACCCATCCAATATAAAAAATGGTAGCAAGTAAAAATACCGATACAATAAGTTTATTGTAAATTGCTAAGATTATTGTAAAAATCACGAATGTTACCAGCGAGAACGCTGTAAACAAAGCCGAAGATGTTAAAAAATATTCTACTCGACGGTTGTCTGAAATTCTTTGCAATAAATCTCCAATCAATTTAGTATCAAAAAATCGTATTGGCAGCCGCATCATTTTTAACAAGAAGTCACTGATCATACTAATATTGACTCTCGAACCAATATAAAGAAGTATCCATGATCTAAGATATTCGACCATTGTCTGACTAAAGTATAAAACTAATTGAGCTATTAAGACTACATATATAAAGTCTAAGTCTTGATTTTCAATTCCAGTATCGACCACAGATTGCATCAAAAATGGAAAGGCAATTTGCAAAAATGCACCGGCCATTAATCCAATGATTAACTGCCCAATTAGTCCAGTATAACTTTTAAAATATTTGAAAAGATAACCAAAACTTATTTTGTTGGACTTTTCACCATCACGTTCATAGAATTTTGGTGTTGGTTCTAATATCAAAATTACTCCTACGTCTTTTTCCTCTACTTTATCACTCGCCCAACCATCCATGAATTCGTCCTTAGTTATAGTCACTTTACCATGAGCAGGATCAGCTACCCAAACTTTATTTTTCTTTATTTTGTATATGACGATAAAATGTTGTTGTCGCCAATGTGCAACAAAAGGAACAGGTATTTCTTCAATTAAAACATCAAATGGAACTTTTACGGCCAAAGAATGCATACCAATATGCTCAGCTGCATCGCTAATATCCATTAGGGAGACACCTTCTCGATCTGGATAGGAAATGGAGCGTAAGTATTCCGGATTGTAATGTCTACCATGATAACGAGCTATCATTCGCAAAGACGCTACTCCGCAATCCATCGCATCTAATTGTTCGTAAAAAGGAAAAGAAATCGGCATTTGAATTAGCTGAAATTTTTGATCTCATCAACGTAATTATTGTCTTTTTTGCAAAAGAACAGCAAAATCAAGGAGGTGAGAGGTAAAGTTTTCTTTTTTTAATTGGTTGTAATTCGTGTAATTATTTGACAATCAGCAGATTGCAAATATTCTATACGCCGTATGATAAGCAATTAGTATGCATCAATAACTATACCGAATTTGTATAATATGTCGAGTTTATATAGTTTTTTTTTTAATGGGTAATTATGGAGGGTGTCATATTTTTTTTTTAATCATTAAATAATAACGTAATTTTACAAAATTGCTATAAGTTTGTTTTGTTTGGTTCTTTTTTTTGTAATAATTTTAAAAGAAAATTAGCCTTTTTGAAAAACTTAAAAGCCTATTTATAATTTTTTATCTGCCAATACTATTGAATATTTTATTTAAATGTAAAATAATCATTTTCTATTTTTTTTATTTATCCAATTTTTATGCAAAAAATAACTTTAATCATTTTTAGTGTTTTAGTTTTTGGAAATGTGTTGATTGCTCAGCCTACTTGGTCATTGGAAAAATGTATCCAGCATGTACAAGAAAGTAATACATCTACTGTGCGTCATGCAAATCTGGAAGTAGAGAAAAACAAAATAATACTAGAAAAAACAGAGGCAGAACGACAACCCGATCTGGGGTTTTCTACCAATTTTGGATTAAATTTAGGACGAACAATTGATCCATCTACTAATGCATTTGGAAATTCATCTACACTTTATAATAGTTTTCAATTAGAGAGTAATTACACCTTGTACGATGGAAACCAGGCTAAAAAACGAATGAAAAAATCTGTTTTAGCTGTTCGATCTGCGCAATATGATGCTGATCAACTAACCAAGGATTTATCATTAAACGTATTACGTACTTATTTGACCATATTGATGGCGGAAGAGCAATTGTCTAATGCTAAGAAAAATTTATCACAAACGGAATCCTGGATGCGTCAAACAAAAAATCTTGTAAATGCAGGATTACAATCAAATGTTGATTTGAGAAATGTTGAGATTCAAAAAGCCAGAGATGAACAGAAAATAATTGATCGCCAAAATTATTTGGATAGAAGCTATGTTTCATTGAAAAATATTTTGGAACTCGATCCTTCTCAATCACTAAAAATAGCGAAGCCATTAAAAATAGTCCAGCCAGATGAGTCGATCAATAAGCTTTCTTTCAAAACAATATATTCCGGAGCATTAAAAACTCAGCCAAGTATAGAAGGTGGTGAGTTGGAATTAAAAAGTTTGAAGCTTGATAAACAAATTGCTTTAGCAGAGAAAAAGCCATCTGTGAGTTTGTTTGGAGGTATTTGGGCGAATTATTCTTCCAGAAATATGGAAGCTGATGATTCAAATTCTTTTATGGATACCGTTACATCAAATTTTATAACTTTAATCCCTGGTCCTGATAATTATATAACTGCCTCTGAAATTATAACTAGTGGAGTTGAAACAAAAAATAAAAAATACTTTAGTCAATTAGGTGAAAATTTGGGGTACGGAGTTGGTTTAAATATTTACCTTCCAATTTTAGATAAAAAAGCTTCCAAGCTAAATTCCGAAATTGCACAAGTCAATTATCGACAACAGCAAGAAGAGAATATTCAGTTTAAACAACAACTGCGTATTGAAATTCAAAATGCTATTTTAGATGTTCAGGCTGCTGCTAAAAAATTAGAAGCTGCCGAGAAGACCTTATCTTTGCTAGAGGCATCCATCGTTTCCATGAAAAATAGATTAAGCCTTGGAAATATTAATGCGTTCGAATATAAAACCATTCTGAATGAGCGAGATAGCGCAGAAATCGAATTGGTATTGGCGAAGTATGAGTTTATTTTGAAAAAAATGGTTGTGGAATTTTACGAGGGGAAAAATTTGAGGTTATAATATCGAGGAGCTTTGGGTTACAGATGTTTTCTAAATTTGATTATTATCTATGATTAGGAAAAAAGAAAAGCTCTTTTTGTTAGTGTGCAAAAAGAGCTTTTCTTTTTAGTGTAACATGGGAGAAAAATGAAATTCCTTATCCATTACTCGAGAGAACAGCGGCAAAATTTCAATGAATTAAAAAGATTATTCCTTCTTTATTGGAGCAGCAATTGTTCAAAAAACCTACAGTTATATTAAGTTTAAATCAAATTTTTCTTTAATATTAAAAAATAGATAACATGATTTGAGGTGTAGTTATAATTAATTTCAGGGAAATCAAGATCTCAAATAATGTTTGTAAAACAACTTTATAGATGATTATGTTACCTCAAGTAAGAATGAAAAGTTAGATTAAACTGGATTATTTTTCCTAATTAATTGTCCAAAAACAATATTTTTAAATTAAATGTGAAGAATTATCTGTGAACATAAAATACCGGAAATGTAGTGTAGTTTACCTTTGATTGTATGTTAAGTAATCAAGATAATTAGTTTATAAATTTTGAGAAAGAAATATTATTTTTGTCCTGAAAAAAGTAATTAATAAAATTAAAAAAATAAAATCTTACGATGAAAAAATTATTGACCAGTTTATTTATGATTGCTGCTGTTATGATGGTCAGCAATAGTGCAATGGCGCAAATTAATACACCAGCTCCAAGTCCAGGCTGTAAAATGGAGCAAGTAGTTGGATTAACTACTGTTAAGTTAGATTATAGTCGGCCAAGTGTTAAAGGACGTACTCTTTTTGTAGATGTAGAGGCATTTGGAAGTATTTGGAGAACAGGAGCTAACCGAGCGACTAAGATTACTTTTACTGATGATGTTAAAATCGAGGGTAATGCTGTTCCTGCTGGAACTTATGCTTTGTACAGTATTCCTGATCCTGTTGATTGGACAATCATGTTGTACAAGGATTTGACAATAGGAGGAAATGTTTCAAAATATAATAAAAAGGATGAGTTAGTTCGATTCAAAGTTAGAGGATATAAACGGTCTAATTTTGTGGAGTCCTTTGCTATTGATATTGCAGATGTTAAAGCTAGTGGAGCAACTATGTCTTTGAAATGGGGTAACTGGTATGTTCCTTTTAAATTAGAGGTTTCTTATGACAAACAGGTAATGAAGGAGATTGAATCTGCAATGGCAGGAACAACAAGAGGTGAGTTTTATTCAGCTGCAAAATACTACTACGACAATGGGAAAGACATGAAGAAAGCACACGAGTGGGCAACAATGGCTAACCAAAAAGGAGAAAGGTATTGGCAATTAAGATTGCAAGCTCAAATCGAAGCAAAGCTTGGGATGAAAAAAGAAGCAATGATAACGATAGGCAAATCTTCTGCTGTTGCTAAAGCTGCAGGAAGCGCAGGTTATGCAAAAGCTAATGATAAAATCATGGCAGAGTTTTAATAAAGTTTTTTATTTAACTGTGAACGATTTATTGGTTACAGTTACTTACGAAAAATCCCGAATCTTCATTTGGAAGGTTCGGGATTTTTTTGGTTAGGAAACCATTCACCAATCATCATTAACCGTTCAGCGCAACATCGTCTAACAAGTTATTATCCAAGTCAATTGTATTTTCTACTTCTTTCTTCGGTTTGTCATCCCCAAATAACGGTTGTAACAGTACACTTACAAAAACAACCACCAAGCATCCAATTAAATTTAACCACAAATATGCGAGATTAATGACGTCATAATAATCTAATATAAAAGTAGTCAGTACTACTAATTCTCCGATAATAGCACCAATGAAAACTGCTTTTGACTTTACTTTTTTAAAGAAGAATGCCACTACAAATACGCCTAAAATTGTCCCGTAAAATAAGGATCCTACTATATTAACGAATTCAATTAAGTTCTCAAAAAGTGATGCGATGGACGCAAATGATAAGGCAATTAACCCCCAAGTCAAGGTGAAGAATTTAGCAGATTTTAAATAATGAGCATCTGATTTATTTTTATTCCAAGACCTTTTGTAAAAATCAATTGTAGTACAACTTGCTAACGCATTTAACTCTGAAGCAATAGAAGACATCGCCGCAGAAAAAATAACGGCCAACAGAAGCCCTACTAGTCCAATTGGTAAATGTTGGGTGACGAATGACATGAAAACATAATCATTATCCTCGATATCGATTTTTTCACCAGTTCTTGCACCATAATTTACCAGCAAATTATCGACATCTTTTCTAATCTTTACATCTTGTTCATTTAAACCTTTGAGGGCAATTTGAGATTGGTTAACCATTAATTCATTTTCTGAATTTAATGCAGTAACCATAGTTCGGATTTCATTTTGTTTTTGTTCAAAAACTAGATTATACTTGGTTTGCAAATCTTTCAGTTCTAATTGCGATGCTGCATCGGCCTCGATTTTTGCTAAATTGGAAGGGTTAAAATGTACAGGTGGTTTGGTAAATTGATAAAACATAAAGACCATAATTCCCACAAATAAAACAAAGAATTGCATCGGCACCTTGAAAATTCCGTTGAATAAAAGCCCTAATCGGCTTTCTGTTAAAGTTTTTCCAGAAAGATATCTCGCGACTTGTGATTGGTCTGTTCCAAAATAGGAAAGAAACAAAAATGTCCCTCCAAACAATGCTGACCACATATTGTATTTATTTTCTAAGTCAAATTCAAAATCAACGATATTTAATTTGCCCATTTTTCCTGCCACTCCAACTGTATCTGAAAAGGAAATATCGGCAGGTAATTTTGTAATTAAAATAATAAATGCAACCACCAGACCTCCCATAATTATTATCATCTGCTGCTTTTGTGTGTGACTTACCGCAGTTGTTCCACCTGACATGGTATAAAAAATGACTAAAATCCCCATAATTCCTATCGTCAAATTTAGACTCCAGCCTAGGACTAATGATAAAATAATAGCAGGTGCATAAATCGTAATTCCAGCTGCTAAGCCTCTACCTAACAAGAATAGAAATCCTGTAAACTGCCTCATTCGTCTATCAAATCTTTGCTCCAAATATTCATAAGCGGTGTAAACTTTGAGGCGATAAAATATAGGCAAGATAAAAACTGCCAAAATCACCATTGCAATTGGCAATCCAAAATAGAATTGTGCAAATCGCATCCCATCGTCAAACGCTTGTCCAGGGGTGGATAAAAAAGTAATAGCACTTGCTTGTGTTGCCATGATGGAAAGTCCAATTGTCCACCATTTTAGTTCACGGTCACCTAGTAAATAACTTTCAGTTGTATTTACTTTTCTGGTTTTCCAAAGTCCATAAAAAACTATAAATAATAATGTGAATACCAATACAGCCCAATCAATAGTGTGCATATTAAGAATAATTTTTTGTCAGATAGTAAAAAATAGAAAGGAGTACAAAGTGTAAAATAAGTACGAAGGTGTACATCTGATTCCACGTTTTAAATATTGGTGGAGGTGGTTCTTCTTGATGTTGATTTTCCATTTAGATATATGTTGTTTAAAATTAAAATTCATCGAAGTTAACTATAATATTATTAATTGAATTTTCAATTGTATCATTTCTTTTAATTTTCTTTCTTGAGGTAAATGATAACTTAAGATTTATAGTTGAACTTAGTGTAAAAGAATCTATCTCATTCACATTAAAAGTTTCTGATGTAGGAGTAAATATTTGAAAATAAAAAGCGAGAGGGATAAATTATACTCTCCTGATTATGTATTTAGAGGAAAGGGAGAGCTAAGAATTTATATTCATTTCTTTGAAATGGATAAATATGAATCACATCAAATTGAATTACCAATTATGATCTTTTAAAGCAGTAGCTCTTTTCCAGGGAGTTTAATATTGGGGGACATTTTGATTGCTTTTATACAATTATTGAAAAAAATGAAAAGTAGTTGGGAACTTAGGTAGATTTTTGAACCCAATTACTTTTCATGTTATTTTCCTTTTTTAAGTTTGGATAAATTGTTATTTAATTTTGACAAATCGTTCGGTATATTGCTCTCCCCCAATTTGAATTCTTAAGAAATAATTCCCAATAGGAAACTCGGTAACATTGAATTGAAAATTAACTAATCCTTTTTGGATTAATATATTTTCCGAAAACAATAGCTGTCCATTTAAGTTGAAAATGTCAATTTTTCCATCTTGTTCTGAGGGGTATTCAATTCTTAATTTTAAAGTTTCGTTAACTGGATTTTGTTCAATAACTAATGAAATAGTTGCTTTTCGTTCTACTACTTTTATACCTAAATCGGTTGTCCGTCCATCTAGGTCAATTTGTGAAAGTCTGTAATAATTTAAACCTGTTTTCGCCTCTCTATGTAAAAAAGAGTAGTCTAGTCTATTGAAAGATTCAGAAGAACCATTTACTCTAGAGACCTCTTCAAAGTATACACCATCCAGAGAATGTTCAATTTGAAAATAGTCATTAGTTATTTCTGAAGAGGTACTCCAGTTTAGCAGATTTCCTTTTTCTTGAGCCTTTGCATTGAAAATAATTAGCTCCACTGGTAATATTGCTCCACTTACATCCAGTTGAAACATCCCATTACCATGAGTTCCGAGAATTACATTGTAATCTGATGGACGATAACGCATAGAACTACAGACAGCATAGCCTATTGAGGTAGATCCAACACTACTCCAGCTCGTACTAGATCCATTTAGGGTGTTTGTACAATAAAGTCCATTTTCAGTTCCAGCTAAATAAATAGTTTGTGAATTTCCAGCTGCTATAATACAGGAGCGAAATGACTGAGCTGATAAATTCCCCTCAATATTGCTCCATGAAGGGCTCGCAACACTTGCATCAGATGTATGAAAACAGCTATTGATACCATAGTTGGACCAGGTAGCCATGACTTCATCTTGATCATCTGATCTTACAGAAATTGAACTTACAATTCCGGCACCTGATGTTCCAGGGGTAATGGAAGTTGGGTTCGTTGACTCCGAGACATATGCAGGGTCATTCAAGCGGTAAAGAGATCCATCTGATGTACCAATGTATATTTTTCTATCGCTATTTGAAGAGGTATAACTAGCCCCTCCGTAGGCATTATTTCGAGATAATCCAATGGAGCGAATATCACTACTTAAGGTACTGGCGATTCCTGTCATTTCTTCCCAACCAGTTGAAGCATCTCCGGTAACGGTACCATCTGTTATACTGGAAGTAATTCTGGTACGATAAAGTTTATCATCACTTGCATAATATAGAATATCCGTATTATCTTGATCTAAATGAAAATAGGTCACAAAAATACCAGTACCTGCTGTTGCTGGTTTTATATTGGCAATTACCGTCCAACTCCCATTGACCATTTTAGTGCGATATATACCACCATTTTGAAAGCCTAAGACACAATGGAAAGTTGTTGCATTAGTTGCGCTTATTAGGCCAACAGCAACTCCATCACCACCGAATATTTCAGAAGCAGTTGAACCAGAGGGAATGATGGTTGTCCCATTGTCTTGGGCGCCCCCAATAACATTATCATTTCCGGAGCTTGGCTCAATATCTACGTGGTAATATTGATATGTGACGTAATCTGAATTTAACTCCGTCCAAGAAACGGTTCCTGAGGAGGCAGTGATATCTGCTCTGGCAATTCCGCCATCAGACCCAGAATAAAGATTATCATCATCTCCAGGAGCAAATACAAAGGTGTGGATATCTGGATGATGATTACTATATTGAGCATAGCCAGCAGAACTAGCATAGCCTCCTATTCTATCATAATTAGAAGTGGTTGTCCAACCATCAGTAGAACGATAAGCATTAGTCCCACCAATAAACACCGTATTTTCATCATCAGGTTTTACTGCTATACAAAGATCGTAACCTCCTTGACAAGCAAAGGGATCATTTCCATTGCTACATCCAGATTCATCCGGAAGATTAGCTGATAAGTCTGTCCAAGAACTACCTGATTGACTCCAAACAAACAACTCTGCTTCTGGAGTAGCAGATCCAGAACAGTTGCTAGTGGCATTATTATAATAAAGAGCAAATAACTTATCTTCATTACTTGGTGCAACAGCCAACACCACTCTTCCGTAGGCCGATTGTGCATTCCAATTGGCATGATTAGTTCCCGCACCAGATCCTGCTATTTTTGTCCAAGTTGTTCCATCGGTGGAAGTATGAACACCATCACTATCATCACTACCATGAAAAGCTGCATATAAGCGTCCTGTTGAGGTTATCACGACATCCGTATAATTATTGTTACCAAATGATCCAAGAACAATACTCCAATTTGCTCCACCATCAGTGGAGCGGAGAATAACGTCACTCGCAGCAGCATAGACATCTCCGTTTGTTGGATTTACAATAAGCCTATTTGTATAATCAAATGCAATATCGAAAACGGTATAACTACTTTGAGTACTTCCTAATAATGTCCAACTCAGTCCATTATTCGTTGATTTCCAAAGTCCGTGTCCTCGATAAGCAGCCCCTAATCCAGCAGAATTACCAGAAGCTTCTCCCGTTCCATAATACCAAGTATCTTCTTGTCCAACTCTAGTATCTTGAGCAATAGTAGTTACATTATGAATCTCACTATTGGAAGAGACCTTAGTCCAGGAGTTTCCTCCATTTGTACTTCTAAATAGTCCAGAGCTCACTCCCCCTGCTAACATAATAGATGCATCACGAGTATCAAAAGCGATACTTCGAGTTCTTCCTCCAAGGTTATTGGGGCCTCTTGGATTAATTGATATATTTGGGTTGTTTTCTAGTAAGTCAAATACTGGAGCTTCTTTAGCTTGTGCATTCGAAAGTACTATATCTTTTGCAGGAATAAGACCTGTCATAGGGTCTTTGAGCATATCGTATTCCCATTCCCATCTTTGTTCAGCTGTGTAGGCCTTTTCTTCTAAAGACTCAATTTTCTCGTTTTTAAGGGTTATTTGACTGGGTAATGCCTCAAGAGAGTTTAAATTTGTGTTCTGGCAAGAAAATAAATGAATAGAGAGATTAATTATTAAAAACAGACGGATACTTGGGTGATTTTTGGTCATTTTATTCAATTTTTTTGGCAAATATAATAAAAGAAAGAAAACGATATAAAAATATCCCTTTGATTTAATTAGATGGATTTATTAATAGTCGTTTTCTTTAAAAGTGAGGTAATCGTTTTTGATCTAAAGCGAAAAAAATAAGATGAGTTATCGTTCGATCATTTTTAAAATAAATGAAAAAAATCTTTGTAGATCCCAAAGGTAAATGCTTGAGGATATTAATTTATTGTTTTATTGTAACAATTTTGGTAACTACTATATTCCAAAATACTAAGAAAGTATGGGGGGAATCTAGGAGGTTTGTTTGGCACTCACAATCCAGTCATTTACCAATTCTTCCAATACAAACAACGGCACCGCTCCATTTAATAGAATCACATCATGAAAATCTCGAAGATTAAATCCATCACCCAAATCAGTTTCTGCTTTGTTTCGTAATTCTCGAATTTTTAATTCACCTATTTTATAAGAAAGTGCTTGTCCAGGCCAACCAATATATCGGTCAATTTCAGTATTCACCTCATGTAAAGAGAGTGCAGTATTAGAACCTAAATACTTTACCGCTTGATCTCTTGACCAACCTTTTGCATGAATTCCCACATCTACAACCAAGCGACATGCTCGCCACATTTCATACGTCATGCGTCCAAAATTTTCATAAGGCGTTTCGTACATACCGGCTTCGATTCCAAGGTATTCAGAGTATAACCCCCAGCCTTCTCCATAGCAAGACAAATAAGTGTTTTTTCGAAATTCAGGGAAGTCATCCAACTCTTGAGCCAATGAAATTTGTAAATGATGACCAGGCACTGCTTCATGCAAAGTTAAGGATGGTAAAACATATAATGGGCGACTTTCCAGCTTGTAAGTATTCACCCAATAATTTCCAGCCTTATGATTTTTTAATGAGCCACCTGAGTATCTGCCGCCAGTATAGTTTGGCGCAATTGCCGAAGGAACTGGCTCCACGCCGTAAGAATTCCGAGGTAATGTATTGAAAAATTGAGGAAGCTTTCCATCCATTTTTTTTGCCAAATAAGAGGCTTCTTTGAGCAGAGCTTTTGGCGTCTTTGCATAGAATTGCGGATCATTTCGTAAAAAAGTGATGAAGTCGGTAAAGCTACCTTCAAACTTTACATCACGAATGATTTGCTCCATGTCTTCACGAATTCTTGCTACCTCTTTTTTTCCTAATTCAAAAATTTCATCAGAGGTCATTGGTAGTGTTGTGAAAAATTGAACTCGTTGCTCGTAGTACTCTTTTCCTTTAGGTAAATCGCTAGCAATTAATGTCTTTCGAGATTTTGGAACGTATTCCTCCTCCATGAATTTATCGAATTTTTGATAAGAAGGAAGCACGTGAGTAAGAATGATCTCTTTGGCTCTATTTTGTAAATCAGTTTGTAATTCTTTTGGAACGCTATTATTTATTTTAGAAAAAGGACCATAAAAGCTACTCTTTGAAGGGGTTTCAACGAGGTAAGATTTCATCAATGCTTTATAGTTTTTGACAATGACGTTTGGTTGAGTAATACCCTTGTCTATTCCTAGTTGCATGAGGGCAATATTGTCATCAAAAAATTGCGGAACTGCTCTTAATTTTCTCAAATATTTTTCATAGTCGTCTGCATTTTCAAATGACATGCTTCGAACCATATAAGAGAGGTTGGTATAAAAACCACCTTCAGCATTTAATGGCATCAGGTAATCCTCAAACCCAATTCGAGCTACTTTATCTTCCAATTGGTATTTAAAAATATCGTAATTAATACGATCTTTTTTTGTTAGTTTAGTTCGATTAATTTCAGCTAATTTTTTCAAAGTGTTGGTCCAAAAATCAGCATCCTTTTTCTTTCTTTTAGCAGTGACATCAGGAAGGAGTTCTACTTCGTAATCTTTGCTGCGAAACTTCCATTCCTCATCAAAGATAGCGTGAAGTTCTTTGGAAGAGTTTTCATTTTTATTTTTGGAAATATCTTGTTGACAACTTGTGAGAAATACTAGGGTTGCAAAGGAAAATAGGGAGATTAGGTTTTTCATATGTGTTGATGTTTTGTTTTTGCAAGATAAAAAATATAATTGGTAGGAATATGAAATTGAATGGTTTAGATCTTTGAGTACGGATTCCCTTCAAACGAATTTAGTCATCAAATATGCAAAAATTCTTTTCAATCCAATTAATTTGTATTTCACAGGGACCTGTTTTTTTCAATTCAAAAAACTATCTTTGCATCAATGAATCCACAAACTGATTTTATCCAAAAAATTTCCAAATGCGTAACTAACGATACCTTCGTTCGATTGACTTTGAGCAAAAATGTTGATCGTTCCGCTTCGCTAAAGAAGGTTTTAATTAAACTAGCCTTGATTAAAAAGGAGTTGCAATATTCCTTTGTTTATCGACATGAGACACAAGACATCACCAAGAATTTTTCCATAAAAAATGGAGAGGCAGAATTAGAGAAAATAATTGGTAATGAATTTTGGGTAGCTAATTTTTTTACTACCAAACGGGATTTTGTTTTTGAAAAAAATAAAAAAGGTAAAATCAATCTTCGAGAAGGTAAACCCACTTTTCCTCAAAAACCTGATCGGCAACATGATAAAGATAAAACTGGTTTGATTCAAAAAGCAACATATTTGCAAGAATTAGGAATTCTCGATGACAAAAATCGAGTTCAAAAAGGAAAAGGGGATAAGTACAAACAAATTAAAAAGTTTGTAGAAGTCATAGCAGACTTATTGCGAAAAAATCCTCAGATTTTAGCCAATAAGTTAATAGGAATGAATGAGCAAAAATCATTACGAATTGTTGATATGGGGTCAGGAAAAGGTTATCTTACATTTGCACTTTATGATTATTTAGTGAATATTTTAAATTTACAGGCTAAGGTAACTGGTGTTGAAATTCGAGAAAATTTAATTGAGATTTGTAATGAAATTGCTCAAAATTCAAAGTTTGAAAATCTACATTTTGAACAAGGTTTTATTCAAGGATACGAATTGCCAAAGACTGATATTTTAATTGCTTTGCATGCTTGTGATACTGCAACTGATGAAGCGATTGCTAAAGGAATCAAAGCTGATGCACAACTGATTGTTTGTGCACCTTGTTGCCATAAACAAATTCGGAAACAGATTAAAGATGATTCATTACTTGAACCAATTTTGAATTTTGGAATCCTTAAAGAGCGACAAGCAGAGATTGTAACTGATACTATTCGTGCCTTAATTTTAGAGTCGAATGGCTATAAAACCAAAGTTTTTGAATTCATCTCAATGGATCATACAGGGAAAAATGTGATGATCGTTGGCCAAAAAAGGAGAGAAGTAATTGATGCGAAAATATATTTGGATAAAGTGGAGGAATTGAAAAAACAGTTTGGGATTGAGTTTCATTATTTGGAAAAACTGACTTCAAATATTTAATTCACCAAATTTATTAGTTTAGTTCAAGTGCTTTTCTAAATATATCCTAGTAATTAATATAAAAAAATAAAATGAAATATTTAAATTACGTAGTTGTATTGTTATTTTTTGGTTTTATAGCCAGTTGTACTTCCGATAAAGTTCAAAAAATCGAAACAGGTTGGTATTATATTGTTGAAAAGGAGCGAACAGATTTAGTTGAAAGGATAAAAATTAATACTCAAGACACTTTTTATTTAAATCCCATTCCTATTGTTACGATTCCTCATTTTAAGGAAGTAATTATCTATTCAGGTATGGTTGGTAATGAAGGGTTACAAGTGATTATGAATGAAGAGGGAACAAAGCTTTGGGCAAACGCTACTAAGTTGTATGCCCGAAATTATATGGGATTTGTTATTGATGATGAATTAATTCATGTGCAAAGAATTGCAGCGGAAAATCTTTACGGGACGACGACGGTGAATGAAAAATGGTTTGATAAAACTTACTTGGAGGAGATTTCCGAAAAACTTAACCTCCTAATAACTCAGGGGTAAAAATCAACAAGCTTTGACATCTAAGAAATAATATTAATTACAAGTAGCATTGACTGTCTTTTGTTAAGAAAGTCTATTTTTAAGAAAAACCCATTATTCATATTTTGGTGCTTAAGATAATATTCTGTATTTGTATGCAATATATATATATATATATGTTGCTATAATTAGCAATTTTGGAAAAGAGGGAAAGCTATCTTTGTTTATTTTTGAATTACAATAAACAAAATTGAAAACTTTCTCTGTTATGAAAAAGATAATTGTTACAATCACACTCATTTTACTCAAACTATTTATTTTTGGCCAAAGTCAAAGTCAAACTATTAAAGGAACTATAGTTGATCAGGATACCCAAGAGCCATTAATCGGAGCAACCGTTACTGTTGATGGCTTTGATGATATAGGGACGACTACAGAAATTGATGGAAGTTTTAGATTGGAAGATGTTCCAGTTGGTCGGAGAAAAGTCTCAGCAACTTATGTTGGTTATCAATCCTACTCAAATGATAATATCCTGTTGAATTCCGCAAAGGAGATGGAATTAAATATTTCCTTATTACAATCCTCATCAGAACTAGGAGAAGTGACTGTCCTTGCTAATCAAAATGGGAAACGAGCCAATAATGAAGATCTTATTGTCAGTGCTATTTCATTTTCTGTTGAAGATATCAAGAGTAATGCAGCGAGTGCTAATGATCCTGGAAGAATGGCTATGGGGTTTTCAGGAGTGCAACCAAGCCGGGATAATAGGAGTGATATAGTTATTCGTGGAAATTCCGGAATTGGATTGTTATGGAGACTAGAAGGAATTGATATACCTAATCCCAATCACTTTGCTAGACGTGGATCTTCAGGTGGTGGAATTACCATTTTTAGTATGAGTATGCTAGGTAATTCTGATTTTTCAACTGGTGCATTTTCTGCTGAGTATGGGAATGCTTTCTCTGGAGTCTTTGATGTAAAGCTTCGAAATGGCAATAAAGACAATCGAGAGTATTCATTTAAAGCTGGAATCTTAGGATTAGATTTTTCCACAGAGGGACCTATTCGGAAAGGGAAAAGTTCTTACCTCGTGAATTACAGATATTCTACTTTGGGAATTTTAAATTCGATGGGTATCCATTTGGTTGGACCGCGGGTGAATAATACGTTTCAGGATTTGTCTTTTAAACTTCGGTTTGCTAGTAAAAATAATAGAGATATTTTATCTTTTTGGGGAATAGGTGGATTAAGTAAAGAGCGACAAGACCCAATTGATGGTATCGAAAACTGGAAATCGTATACTGACTATTTGACTCGTGATTTTGAAACTAATATGGGTGCAATAGGAATGACACATACTCATTTATTTAAAGATGATTCTTATTTGAGAACTAACTTGGCCGTAATGAATCAGAAGGTATTATTTGCAAACGATACATTAACTCAAGATTTCGTAGCAACTAATGTAAATGATGAAGATTATATAGAGGGAAGAATTACCCTTTCAACGAGTTACAATAAAAAAATTAATCCGAAATTGACGCTGAAAACAGGAGTATATGTTAATAATTTATTATATGATTTGTATCACGACAAATTAATTAATGAAATGACAGTCAATTATTTAGATATTAAAGACAATAGTTTTTTAATTCAACCATATGTCAATTTTAGAATTCGTCCAAGGGTAGATTGGTTGATTAACATAGGAACTCATGCAATGTATTTTAATTTAAATAATACTTACTCGGTTGAACCACGGTTGGCTGTAAGGAAGACCTTTTCGAAAAATAATTCTCTTAGTTTTGCCTACGGATTACATAGTAGGACACTCCCAACTGGAAGTTATTTTACCAGACTAACAGATGATCAAGGAATAGTTACTAATCCAAATATAGATTTGGAATTGATAAAGTCACACCATCTCGTCATAGCATATGATCAATTGATTGCCAATCGACTTCGTTTACATACGGAAGTTTATTTTCAATATTTATATGATGTACCAGTTAGTATTGATGAAAATAGTTCCTATTCTATTTTAAATGAGATTGATGGATTTGCAACTCAAGCATTGGTAAGCCAGGGGACAGGGAGAAATTATGGAATTGATATTTCGCTACAACAATCTTTTGATGCTGGATTCTTTATGTTATTGTCTACTTCCATTTTTGAATCTACTTATCAACCAATAAACAAAGAAAGGTTTAGTACAAGTTATAATAGTCAGATTTCAGGAAGTTTATTGTTATCAAAAGAATTTACATTTAAAAATAATTCAGTTTTACAAACTGGATTGAAGTTGTTGTTTAATGGTGGTCAACGATTAACTCCCTTGCTTTATGAAGGAGTAAATTCGAATAATCCTAATGAACCGCTCCTAGATGAGTCCAAAGCATTTACAGAGAAGGTTGATCCTTACTTTCGGCCAGATTTGAGGATTGCTTATCGAAAAGATAAAGAAAAATATGCTTGGAGTTTATCATTAGATGTCCAAAATGCGATTGCAAGAAGAAATATTGATGGAATTAGTAGAACGTTTGATCCAGATTTAAGAGAATGGGTTTTCAAGACACAGTCATCATTGACTCCTGTCTTAAGTTATCAAATTGATTTTTAAAGAGTGTTTTTTATCTAAAGGAAGATAGTAAGTCTAGTCTTTCTATCTTCCTTAAATATTGAATAAGTAGACTTACTCTTTATATGTTTTATTTTTGGAATACACATTTAATAGCATTCCAATTATAATCAAACTAATTCCAAAAAATGGAGCCCAAGAATACGTTTCGTCGAATAAAAAATATCCTAAAATTAAAGCCCAAACTAATTCCATATATTTAAAAGGAGCAAGGACACTTGTGTCTTCCGTTTGAAAAGCCCGTGTCATAAACACTTGTCCTATCAATCCTAAAATTCCGATTCCTACAACAGAGTGCCATTCGTTTTTAATTGGTATTCTCCAAAGATTCACAAAAAATAAACTAACTATAATCGTCACTACCATAAAATAATTAATGATAGTCAAGTAATGTTCCTTATCTGTCAAATACCGAATCATAACAAAAACCATCCCTACAAAAAGAGCTGAGATTAAAAGCAATCCCAAACTCGCAGAATCAATTCTAGGGTCAAATCCTTTTAAGACGATCACTCCTGAAAAAGCAATAATCAAACTCAACCATTGAATACCTTTTACTTTTTCTTTTAAAAAATAAGCAGCCATTACCACTCCGAAGATTGGACCCAAATATCTAATTGAAATTGCAGAACCTAAAGGGATTTTTTGTAATGCCATAAAAAATGTGGATAGTGAAACTACACCAACAAGTCCCCGAAGAAACAAAAGTTTTGGGTTGTTTCCAATAATAGGTATTTTACGTATAAGCATTGTTGGAAATATGAAAATAAATGTTCCAATAGCACGAAAGAATACAACTTGCATCGGATGGAAATTACTCAATTCTTTGGCTGTTGCATTCATAATGGCAAATGCAAAAGTAGCAATGAGGATAAAGAATATACCTTTTGAGATCATCGACAAATGTAAAACAAAAATTGATTGTGTTTTTGAAAAATATTTTATTTTGACATCCAATATTTACTAACCCTTATGAGAGATCGCTGAATTATAAACCTATTCCCATAAATAACTTTCAACCTTCAATCCTTTCTTTTTCCAATATTCATCTGTATGAAAAGCAAAAGCAGAAGGAGCATATTTTCCCACGAAATCTACTTTTGCCTTCTTTGGTACATTTAAACCTAATAAGTGATAAGTAGCATTCACAAAAAGTCTTCGAACTTCTTCATCAACCATATCGGTGGCTGCCCCAATTGTTGATGTAATTGACTGGCCTTTTTGACCATCTGGAATTTGATAAGATTTAGTCCAGACGATTGGTGGCATTTCTTTATTTGGATTGTAAGTGGAATCCTTATTTTCAGTTGCGATTATTAAATCAGATTCTTTTAATCCATAGAATGGATCAGATTTATCGTATGGAGCGGTTCTATCAATTGTTTGCCCTAGAATGATTGATTTCGCATCATCACGCATAGGCACTCTAATTCCATAAACATCTGAAGGTCCCCATATTGTTCCATTCCCTATTCCATTAACCAATGGATGGTTTTTAGCATTAGGAGCAATGATGCCGCGAGTACTTTGGTGTTGGTGATGACCATGATGAGTGAACCAAGTTTCGCCTAAAATATTTTTTCCAAAACCTAAATGCCAAAAACTTAGATTTCCATTGTAGTTCCAACCATAATGTGCAAAGGCATGTTTTTTATTTTGAAAATTAAATGCATGAGTAGAAGTACGAATTGCTAGTAATGGTTTTCCTTTTAAAAGAAAATTTTCTATATGCTGCATTTGTTCCTCCGGTAATGCTCGAAATCGAGTAAATAAAACCATCAAATCTGCTTCTTTTAATTGTTCCATTCCGGGAATGTTAAAACTATAATTAGGATCAATCAACCCAGGTCTCTCGGGATCCTGTGCAAATAAAACGGTACAATCAAAACCATGATGTTCTGTTAAAATTTTTGCTAATTGAGGAAGAGATTCTTCAGAGCGATATTCTTCGTCGCCGGAAATTAAAACTACTCGTTTTCTTTTCGAATTTTTTTTTGATTTGTAGTTCACCCATTGAATGGGCTCATTCAAAGTTTTTTTTTCAATAATTTTTTTACTTTCGCTTGATTTATTTTCACAACTCAAGAAAGATATTAGTAAGATTAAAGTTATTAGTCTCATATTTATTTATGTACTGTTAGAAATAGTTTTAATTTACTAATTGCTTTCCATTTTCACTTTTATGGGGATGCAACTTTAGTAATTCTTTCGCGGTATAAAACCCATCTTTTTTAGCAATTTTCGCTCGTACCTCCTCCACTTTTTTAGGATAAATGACAGAGCCTCGATTTCCAAATCTGTTTCGCACAAAAGTTAAAACGGCTGCAATTTCTTCGTCATTCATCAAACCCTCAAAGGGAGTCATAGGTACCAAACCTTTATAATCTCGATTCAAAACAGTCATAGGTCCATATATTCCTTTCAATGTTAATTTTATCAATCGGTCTTCATTTTCTCTTACCCATTTTGATTGACGGAGTGGTGGGTATCCCGCTGATGCTAGACCTTGTCCTTGCTCTTGGTGACAAGTTCCACAGTATGCTTCACGTTCATATAATTCTTTTCCTTTGATAAATAGTTCTCGGTCTGCTCCTCTAAGGTGTGTTTGAATTTCAGCTTTTTTGATTTCTAAATTTCTCCCTTCCAAATGTGCAATAGCTCTAGTGTGAGTTGGTTTCATCCATTTATCCAAAGGATATTTTCCAGCCTCCTTCAAAATTTCTAATCCTTTTGTTGAATCAAGCCATGTAGCTGCCGTAATTGCTTCTAGGCGCACGCGACTATTTTCGTCGCTTGCTGCCTTCAAGAGTAATTTAGGTTGATTTTTTATCTGATGCCCTGAGTATCGTAATACTTGAACAGCAGCAGCGCGAGCTCTAAAATCTTTCGCATCTAAAAGTTGTAATAGTATATTTTCATTTATTTTATTAAGCCCCCATGTCACCCAAAGTGCTTCGAGTTTATGATGTTCGTAGCGGTCATTTTTTTTATCTAAATTACCTACCCATGTAATTAAAGCAGTTAATACTTCTTTTGGGTTTCTATTACGAAGCTCTCGCCTAGTGCGATATCGAGTGCGGTATTCTGGTAGTTTTAAATTTTCTAAAAGAGTTGAAATTGGAGCATCAACAACTTTCGCAGGTTTAACTAAAGGTCTGGAAGGATAAGTGATTCGATATACTCGTCCGTGGACATGGTCTCGTAATGGGTCACGAGCATTATGCTGCATGTGGCCAATTAGGACATTGTGCCAGTCAATAAAATATAGAGAACCATCTGGTGCAAATTCCATATCTACAGGTCGAAAATTTTGATCGCTTCCTTCCACTAAATCATGTCGTAAATCTAGATGGAAACCAGTTTTGTTTTGAGAAATTTTATATTGTCGCATACCTAGAAATCCAATGGAATTATTGATTAATAAATCTCCTTGAATTTCATCGGGGAAATGTCTACTTGATACAAATTCCAAACCTGAAGTGGGTCTTACTTTCTCATGCTCATTCAACATAGATGGAGCTTTATCATTACCTTGACCATATCGAGGTTTGATAGTGCTTGGCAGTATCCATCTTATTTCTGGTCCAGAAGTTTCGGCAAAAATATTTTGACCCCAATCATCAAATGCAATTCCCCAAGGATTTGGGATTGGAATTTGAGCGGTACGTTCCAAATGTTTTCGTTGTGGACTGTAGCGGTAAAACCCACCATTAGTAGCTCTAACAGGTCCATAAGGAGTTTCGACATTGGTATGCAAAAAGACACCTTCCCCCATAAAAAGTGCCCCAGACGGATCGGCACAAAAAGCACTAATTACATGATGAGTATCATGGTCATCGAATCCACTTAAAATAATTTCAACTTTATCAGCTTTGTCATCGCCATTAGTATCAGAGTATAATTTTAAGTTAGTTCCTTGAGATATATAAACTCCTTCGGGCGCGAATTCAAATCCAACAGGGATATGCAAGTTGTCTGCAAAAATAGTTTGTTTATCAGCTTTGTTATCACCGTCAGTATCCTCTAAAATCAATAATTTATCATTTGGTTTAGGATCCCCAGGTTTGTAATGAGGGTAAGTTGGCATGACCGCTACCCAGAGTCTCCCCTTGTTGTCAAAAGATAATTGGACTGGGTTTGCTAAATCTGGAAATTCTTTTTCAGATGCAAATAGTTCGACTTGAAATCCTTTAGGGGTTGTTAAAGTTTTCAAGGCATCTTCGTCGTATAAATATTGATTTTTACCACGCCCATAGTCACCGACTTTATAATTAGTTGGTACTTCAGGGAGTTGATGTGTTTGTGCATCAGCTTTAGCTAGATCCATTTTTTCGCCGAGTGTAGCTTTCCAAATAGCTTGGTCACGTAAGGCAGTCATTTCTTTCTTTTTCTTTATCTCGTCTGGGTAATTATCGGGGCCGAATGGATTATAACGACGGCCGAAAACGTGAACTCCATTTGGACTCTTAAAGTCATCATGCCAAAACCAGTTTTTTTCAAGTACAGATTCTAAAACTAATTTTCTATGTGGTTCGGCTTTGGCATCGATGAAACCAAAAGTTTGATCAATCAATAATTTGGCAAATTTTTGATAACCTAAATCATTAAGTTGAAAACCGTCAATGGTTAACTGTTCACCACTTGTAAACCATTTTTTAGAGGGATGAAAAACATCGAGGAAAGGAATTTTATTTTTTTCTGCAATCAGTTTTATTGCCGCAGTGTATAATTCTAGATTGATATTTTCTTTTTTCCCATCTGGTAAATCATATTTGTCCGTCAAATCTTGAAAAGCTATGGGAGAAATTAATACCAGTTGTGGTGCAGATTCGCCATTATATTCTTGATTCAAAGTATGTTGGACAAATGCCTCCAGTTCGTCTTTAAAGTTAGACAAACCATTAGGTCCTTCGAATGATTCATTATATCCAAAAAAAGCAAAAATTATATCTGTTTTTAACCGTGTTAGCCATTGATCAGGTGTTTCAAAATGACCTTGGCTATTAGAAAAGTTAGCTAACTCATTTTGAAATTTTTCTGCGCCTAAAAATGCCCAAGGGGAAAATCGACCTGAGTGAGGACGAAATCCAGGGGTGTTTCCACCATCACACATATTACGTATAAACAGTTCGTGATCGGGATATCGCAGGTGGAGCTCTGTTTCGAAATGCCCAAAGTTAAGCATACGAGAACAGAGATTATTGCCAATAAGTGTGATGTGTTGATTTTTAGAAATGGAGAGGTTGAGTGATTCTGATTGTTTCTCTGAGAAGCAACTCGCTAATGAAAAGATGGCGAGAAGGATAATGATAACGTTGTGGTTAAGTTGGTTTTTTCGTTTCAATGGTATGTTATTTTAAAATAATTGAAGATAGGGAATTGATTTGGAAATTTAATGATTGCTGATAACATAGGTGTCTGGCATTGATTCATCTCGTAACGTTTTGTCCTGTATTTTAAGCATGTCATTTTTCATCATCATTTTTATTATTGAATTTGTATTTGCAGTTTTTTTTTGTACCAAAATATCAAATAGTAATAATTCTTAATTTTTTTTAAGTAAAAATGGGTTAAGATTTATGTTTTTAGTTTAACGAAGTGAAAATCTCACCAAATGATGGAGGTATATCTTTTCCTAATGTATCATTCAGGTTTCGAATCATGTTTTTGAACTATTGTAGGTGAGTCGTAATTTGAAATTGACTACAATTGAAAAAGATAATGTCTGTTTTATAAATTGAAATGTGTTGTTATTCTGTGAATAAATAGATTGAGGGAATTAAAAATATGAGAGGAAAGGTTTGAATTATTTTTATTGATTAGAATGTGATGATTTTACATAAGATATTATTGATTTTCATTGTATTATTGTTACTTTTGAACATATTTATCAGCCACCCTTATCCTGAATTAACCTTAAATCCCTTTCCAAATAATATAAAAAGATTTTCTGATGTAACATTAGGGTCAATCAAAAATCAGGTAACACGCCATTAATCATAATAAATTCAATTTTTCGCTATTCAGTTTGAGAAAAATTCGATAAAGTTTAAATGGTAGACCACAATGAATACAAATATTAGAGAATGCTATTAGGGTTTTTTAAATAAAAAAATTAGAATGAACCTCCTCAAAATATATATTACCTTTTTCTTTCTATTATGTTTATGTCAAATTCAGGCTCAAACTAATGAGGCTTTTATTACTAAGGAGACAAGTTTTAAATCAGAGGGGAGTTTCTCCTCAAAAACGATTTCTAGAATATTCGCTGATGACAAGGTTATTCTTCTAAATGATTGCAATTATTTTTATTGTAAAGTTGATTTTAATGGAAGAATTGGTTGGGTAAAAAAGCTCTTAATAGTTGAAAGAAATCCACCTGAAAAACAAATGCAAACAGAACAGGTTGATACTGTTGAACAAAACGAAATCAATTTTCAGTATGCTGCAGATGTAATAATTCCATCTGAAAAAAAATTGCAAACAGACCAGGTTGATTCTTTAGAACAAGACGAAACCAATTTTCAATATGCTAAAGAAGAGTTTATCTCAAAAGGGTCGGATACAGAAAAATTAAATTGGGATTATGAAAATAGTTTGTCAGTCAACAATACCTCTAATAGTTTTTTAATATTTCTATATGGAATTATCATTTTAGGAGGTCTATTGATTTGTAGATTAGGGTACTTTAACTATAAGTTGCTTTTTAAAAACAAAAAGGTAGAAACAATAATTAGAGATCTAAATGTAAAATATCAAGGAATAATAAATATTGATGATGAACTCAATAAGAGAAAAATTGAGGTTAATGAAGTGATGAGATCCCGGGATGAGTTAAGATCAAAATATCACTCTGAAAATGATATTTATGAAAAGTTAATTATTGAAACAAACCTTCTAAAGAATGAGATAGAGGTTGCTGAATTTGGGGTTTATGAGCCTCTGTTCGGTGAGGAATTTTCTGAAAAATTTAAATTGAAAATCAAGGAAATTCAGGAAAAGCAAAAGATGGTGATAACGAATGGTAAAGCTATAGTAGAATGTGTGGATTGGAAGGTGAATGGGACTATTGCAGAAGGTGAAAAAATGATAAGTGTGCAAAAAAAGTTAATGTTAAGAGCTTTTAATGCCGAATGTAATAATTTTATTAAAAGTGTGAAATGGAACAATGAGATTCAAATGGAGGAACAAATATTAAATGCGGCTAAAACAATCAATAAAATTGGAGAAACTCAAGGGTTAGAAATTTCATCTCGTTATTCCTTCCTTAAAATTTTGGAGCTCAAATCAACTCATGAATATGTATTGAGAGAACATAAAAGAAAAGGTATTCAAATAAGATCAAAAAAAATTGGGGAAAGCTAAAAGAAATAAATAATTGCAAAACTTAAAAATCAATTAAGTAAATATGAGACTAAAACTAGCAAGGTAAGTTTTAAATCTAATAGAATCCTCCTCTAGTACAACACTTGCCATTATAACTGTTATCCATTTCTCTAAAAAAGCATTATCATAAATTTCAATTTAATTTTAGTAAGATAATCAATATCATCTTATAAACAATTGAAAAAAATATCTGCGATTTTTTTATTCCCCGAAAATATAAATTTCTTAACTGTTCAATTTTCAGACCATCTGTTTCTCCTAGAAATTGATTCGATTTAGAGGTAATAATTTATTTTCTAAACTAAATATTCCAGAGATATTCATTGCAAAGGTGGAGAAGGTGCTATGTTTCCAGTAGAATAAAATTTTTTATCAGTAAATATTAAATAATCGGTATTGGGTCAACCCTTAAATATGAAAAATTGGAAAGTTTTGATCAATCAAAAAAGCAATTGACTTCCTTATTTTCTTTCAGGGGTGCCAGATAATAATGGTGTCTTGTGGATGGTGACATACGAGGACGGAGTATGAAAATATGACGGAGGAAATCTCATTAATTTTCAGATTGAAGGCGATTAAAATAATATTATGATGATTTTTATTTACAAAGAAAGGGGTTCTTTGGTTAGGGACAGACAGCTAAGGAGTCTTTAAATTTAATGGAGAGGAGTTTATGAAATTTGATCTAGGAGAATAGTGAAACCTACAAAATATATCTGTGCCAGAGTTTCAATGGTCATATTTTAAGAAAGATAGATTAATTTTAATAATAATTGTAAAGTTATATACTCACAAAAAAAGGTTTACTAATGGTTACAATTTCAAAAGATGGAAATAATTTTTATTTTAATGTAAAAGGATTACATAAGCTATGGGCATTAAAAAGCCAGCTATCAATCCCAATAAATAATATATTACGAGCTTACCAAAATAGAGATGCTTTGAATGGATGGTGGAAAGGAATAAGAATGCCAGGTATACATGTTCCTGGAATTATTACTGCTGGTACATTTTATCAGTCAAATGGAAAAGTTTTTTGGGATGTTGTCAATAAAAATAAAGCAATTATCATTGATTTAGAATCTGAGAATTATCAAAAATTAATTATCGAGGTGGAAAATCCTTTGGAAGCAATTGAATTTATAAAGGATGCATTAGAATTTGTTTAATAAAGTATTTTTCTTTTCGTCTGAAGTCTAATTTATTCAAAAATTCGGGATTTTTGTTTAGAAATAGAACTTTCTAATGATATTAAATAAAATATTATTCATATGTGTTTTATTTTATTTTAATTTTGTTTTTTTGTTAATATTTAATTATAAATTTTACAAAAGTGTAGAAGTTCAAAACAATTATTATATTTGTTTAAGTATTATCTATCAAGTTTGATTTAACAACTTTAAATTATTAATCAATTATGAGTTCAAAAGCATCTTTAGTGTTGCTCATGTCTGGTGTTTATTTTTTATTTGCCACATGGCTCTATAATAATATTAATCCAGCTTGCCAACCCGCCGAAATAGAAACTCCACTGCCAAAGTTATCAGAACCATTGATGTTCAATTGGTCTAATTCAGAAGCTATGACCAATGAATCCTTTGATGATTACAAAGCTAAATTGCTTTTAGGTAAAGCAGAGGATAATATTTTTGAAATTACCGGTGAATATTTTAAAGGCGAAAAAACTCCTACCGGTTTTGATAACCTAGGACTTGTACGAGGTGAAGAAATACGGAAATTATTTTCTGAGATTCCAAACGAACGAATTCGAATAAAATCCGTTTTGGCAAAAGATAAAGAAGGTATGAAATCGAATTCATTTATTAGTGCTAGTTTTAAATGGATTGCTCCTCCTGAAAAATTAGCCCCTGTAATTGAATTAGGGAATCAAGCATTAATTTATTTTGAATTTAATTCTGCGGTTGGAAAGATTGATCCTAAAGTAGAGGAGTATTTAAAAAAATTAGCAGACATTTTAAAAACATCAGATGAAACTGTTACTATAACGGGACATACTGATGATAATGGAACTCCTGAAGATAATAATAATTTAGGTCTTCGAAGAGCTCAAGCAATTCAAAACTTATTATTAAAAAATGGTGTTCCTCCAGCTAAAATTAAAGCAGTTTCAAAAGGAGAGTCTGAGCCTGCATCTTCAAATGCAACTGATGCAGGACAAGCATCGAATAGAAGAACCGTAATTCAAAGGATAAAATAATTACGAAAAGCAGTCAAAATTAATTTTTTAGAAACAAATAAAATAAATAAATATGTTACTCTCAATAGTAGATAATTTTCTCACGATTTGTAGTTGGTGGATATTACCATTATTAATAGTGTCCTGGTTATTAGGATCCTGGTTTTGGAACCTAACTACTGGTAAGAAACTTAAAATGAATATTAAAAATTTAGAAACTAATGTCTCTAACTTACATTCAGAAATCAAAGGTCATATAGATAAAATTAATCATTTAGAAAATACCAATACTGAATTGCAATCAACCAATGCTAGAGTTGAAATGAATTACCTAGCTGAAAGAGAAATAAAGGAGAATATTGAATCACAATTAAATGAGTTGAAGAAAAAATATTTGGATGAGTAAGATTTTTTAAAAAATATCATAAATCATATTGAGGTGAATTATACTTTATAAGTGTAATTCACCTCTTTAATTTTTTTTAGAAATTGATTTATATTTGTCATCATTTGGAAATCAAATTATAAAACCTAGAAAATGTCTTCAATATATACCGTCCTTCTATTTATTTTACCAATTTCAATTTTTGCACAAAACTCTGATTTTAGAAATCCGCAAAATGGGACTCGTTATTCATTTGGAGTTGAAAAAATAAGAAGCGCTTCCATCGCTTCTGGTGATATTGATGCCGATGGAGACATAGACATTATTATCGCGAATGGAAGACATTGGACTGCTTCCAACAAAATATTTTTAAATAATGGGAAGGGACAATTTACTGTTTCTTACGATTTAGGTTTTTACGAATCGACGAGTTATGCAGCTGAGGTAGGAGATTTAGATGGTGATGGTGATTTAGATATTGCTGTAGGAAATGACAAAGCGCCCAATCGACTTTTTATAAATAATGGAAAAGGAAAATTTGTGGAAGGAAAAACCTTTGGGAAGTTATATTCCAATACTCGAAACATTACATTAGTTGATTTGGATAAAGATGGTGACTTAGATATTTTTATTACTAACCGAAGAGAGTTTAATGAAATTTGTATAAATGATGGAAAAGGAAATTTTGAAAAAGTCATAAACTTTGGCGAGTCAGATGATTCTACAATTGATGTTAAAATTTTTGATTTAGATAAAGATGGCGATGAAGATTTGATTTTAGCGAATCGGGATGGGCAGCAAAATTATATTTACCTTAATGATGAGATGAATTTCGAAAATAAAATACCTTTTGGAACGGGCAAAGATGAAACAAGAAGTATCGCTATTTCGGATCTTAATAAGGATGGATGGAGTGATCTTATATTAGCTAATATTAATGAACCTAATTCTATCTGCTTTGGAGATGCTTCAATGTCTTTTAAAAACATAATAAAATTAGATAATGTCAAGGATGCTTCTTTTTCTATAGATGTCGCAGATTATGACCAGGATGGCGATGTAGATATTTTGGTTGGGAATAGTGGTGAACCAAACCGGATTTATCAAAATCTTGGAGATGGAAAGTCCTATAAAATGATGTTATTGAGTTCGCAAGACTTTGATACTTATGATATTCGGTTTGTTGATTTGGATAAGGATGGTTTTAAGGATGTTGTTGAGGCGAATTCTAAAGAGGTTAATGTCTATTATATTAATCGAAAAAAGATTCGACAATAAATTAAATATCAAAAAAAAATAAGCCTAGTCTTTTTGGAATTTTGGTTTTGAATTTATTTTTTTTGTAGTTGAGCCCAACCACTATTGTTTTTTTGCGTATCAATCGCTTTGATATGTTGTGCGATAATTGCTTGTATTTCAGGATTTCTTGAACTATGTTTTTGTGCTGCAATTAAAAAATCAACTGCTAAATTATAATTTTGATTTGCTTTGAATTCCATCGCAGCATATATCCATGCTACTTGCAAATTTGCAACCATCGTTTCTTTTGCTTCAGTGAAATTATTTTCCATTTCCATTCCGGTATAAATAGTATTCATACTGCCTTGGATTTTTTGACCATCCTCTTTGGTGTAAGTAGATTTTATTTTCATACTACCAGTCTGCCATCTTGTTTCTAGAAAGTCACCGTTAGCAAATTCAAAAATCGCTTTTCCATTTAATTTATCATCTTGCCATTCTCCTTTAAGAGTATCTCCATTTTCCCAAGTAACAATTCCATCTCCTTCTCGCATTCCATTTTTGAATTTCCCTTTGAAACTACTACCATCATTTTTTTTATAAGTACCATCTCCAGATGCCTCTCCATTTTTCCATTCTCCAATATATGAATCTCCAGATGCTAAAAGGATCGCACCTTGGCCTTCGATTTTTCCATTTTTAAAATCGCCAAGATATTCACTCCCTCCTTTAAATTTAATTAATCCTTTTCCATTTGGGACTCCAAAGGAAAATTCGCCATTGTAAATATTGCCATTTTCAAAAGTGATCTTACCTTCGCAGTAGTCAACTGATTTTGAGCAGATGTTATTTTTGGTCTGAGCGAATGTGGAAATTGAGATTATCGATAATAATAAAAGTGTACAAATTTGTTTTGGAGCAAATGACATATTATTGATATTTAGAAAAAGGTGGATAAATTGAATTAAAGGGAACAAAGGATTTAGGGAGGGATATTAACTTAAAACAAACAGTGTTCCAGAAAAAGAGATATAATTTTTATTTAATGTGTCAACATTTTGGCTTTCAGTATCTTATTAATGTTAATTTTAAAAAAAAATCTCTTGCGCTAATCGAAATGTATTCACATGAGCGTCGATAATGGTGGCAATCCTTTCAGAATATCCACCACCCATACTAATGGCTAAAGGGATATTATTTTTTTTGCAAAGCTCTAAAACGAATCGATCTCGATTTTTTGCACCATCCAAACTCATGCTTAATCGTCCTAATTTGTCTGTTTCCAGAATATCAACTCCAGAGAGGTAAAATATCAGATCGGGCTGAACTAAGTCAATTAAATGGGGAAGTGTGTTATGGAGAGTTCTTAAATAATAATTATCCTTAGTCTTGTCGGGAAGTCCAATATCAAGGTCAGATTTTTCTTTTCGGCTGGGGTAATTCATAGCACCATGCATGCTAAAAGTAAAGACTTTATGATTATTTTCAAATAGTTTGGCTGTACCATTTCCTTGATGAACATCTAGATCAACAATTAGAATTTTTTCTACAATTTTTTCTACAAGTAAATGATTGGCAGCAATAGCAAAATCATTTAGTACGCAAAATCCCTCTCCATGGTCTGCAAAAGAGTGGTGAGTTCCTCCAGCTACGTTCATAGCACAACCATTTTGCAATGCTAAATATGCACAGTCTATTGTACCCTGAGCTATATGTCTTCCACGTTCAATTAGATTTAAAGAAAGCGGAAATCCGATACGACGAATTTCTTTTTCAGAGAGGGTTAGGTTTTTTAATTTATTCCAATAGATTAAATCATGAGTATGCAAAAGTATTTCTTCTGAAAGTTTTTCAGGATGGAAAAGTTGGCTTTCAGAAATGGTTCCTTCGTAAATTAATTGTTCTGGAATCAATTCATATTTAATCATCGGGAAGCGATGTTTTTCAGGAAGCTTGTATTTGTAAATAGGAGAGAACGCAATTTGAAGACCTAATTTAGAAGAGAATTTATTTGAAGAAGAGGAATTCATTAATAGGAGATTATTCTTATTTATTTAGCGATATTTTTTCTGAAATTTAGAAAAAAAGCTAGAAGGAATTCCTTCTAGCTTTTTAAAGCTGATTTATTATTTCGAAAGGTATATTCGTTAATTTTTACTATCTCATTTTCATGACAATTCGCAATCTTTTTCCATTGAGCCGAAATAAAAGTTGAATATCAACAAATGGATTACTTTATTCAACATAACTCAATGGCGACCTTTAGTTGTCCGATTTGGTGGTGAAATAATATTTCCAACTTTAAGGGCGATTTTTTAATCTGATTAGGACTTGATTAAATAATCAATCATTAAATTACGGTCCTTCACCATTAGATACTAATTACTTCAGCGCTAATATTGTACTGTTTTACCATCTTGTCAACATAAGCCTTGTGGCCTTTAGGTGCAAGCAAGTAAAGTTTACCAGATTTAATATTCGCCATTGTACTCAAAAGTTTGTACTTGGAAACCTGATCATCATTGTCTTCTGTTTTCATAGCTATTTCTACATAGCTTTTTCCACCTAGTTTACTTCCTGAAATGTCAGGAATATAAGCTTCAGTTTCTCCCTTTCGGGTAAATCCAGCAGGTATTTCATATTCTTCGGTATTGGCTTTTATATTTGAAAAGCCATGTTTTTTTGCCCATGTGATGGCACGTTCATATAATTCGGTATCTTTCATAATTGAGAGTAGTTTTCTCACAAATTTTTTTAAAGAAAGCCGTAATTACGACTTTTGTTTGGAAAAACCTAGTAATTGTACTAGAAGTTAGAATAATAATAGAAGTAGAATATCCTTAACATTTATTATGTCAAAATCTCTGCCGAGAAACTTAGTTTATAACGAATTAGCAAATGAAATAGTTTTTTTAATAAAAATATCTGAAATATAGAACTAAATTTTTTCGAAAAGATTTCGTTCTTTATAGAAAATCTGCTTTGTTTTCTCCTAAGAGATTATGATTGTAATTGTTGTGAGAATTTTTCTCGAATCAATTGATATTTAAATTTTAAAAGTATACCGTCATCATGTTTTTTTAAATTTTAATATCAATTTGGGTGTTTATATGATTAAAAATATATTTATGATGGTTTAGTTTCGAGAAGAATTTTACGTTGGGTGGGAGATTTAATCTGTATAATATGGCATATCTAAATCTTTAATAAATAAATAAATGAATACGTTGATTTTTGTGTCTTTTAAAATAGAATCGCAAGTGATTTCCTCAAATAGGCGATTGGTTTTGATAAATTAATAAGATCAAGAGGTCATTACCAAAATGGATTAAGAGATAATTTTTATATTCATTGTAAATGATACGGAAAGCATTTTAATATTTAATGTTGAAAATAATTTATTCTAATCAATCTAGTTGCTTTTTTTCTTTGTAGAAAGCCTTTCGATCGACTTTAGAAGAAACCTTGTTTAGTTATAAAATCTAAATAATGATAATATTCTAAAACTTCACCAAAACTTCATTTTTTTCAAGCATTGGTCATAGGTTTTTTTGTATCTTTGAAATAAATCAAAAAACACGCTGAACGATGCAGTCATTTAAAATTATCAACTACCTCGTTATAGTTGTCCTTCTTTCTGTTCTTCCCAAAAATTTGAATGCTCAAACTGATCTACAAGGTGGTGATATAGCCATACTTGGGGTAAATGCTAATAGTGCTGCTTGTGGTGGCTCTGGGGGGACTGATGTGGTTACATTTGTTGCTTTCAAAGATATTACAAATGGGACAGAATTTGACATAACTGATAATGGTTGGGAACGTGTTTCCGCTGGTCTCTGGGGAGATTCAGAAGGAACCTATCGAATGACTCGAACTGGTGGGACTATTCCAGCTGGGACAAGTTTTGAGTTAACCTTGATTACAAGCTTTACAGCTACTCAAACAGCTAATCCAGATTGGACATTTATAAATTTAAATGTTCCCTCTACTTTTGATAGGAATGTCAATATGAATTCTGGTGGAGATCAAATGTATGTGATGCAAGGTGGTGTTTGGGACAATGGCGGTGAAACTGGAGAACATGATGCAACTTATAATGGAAAGGTGCTCTATGGTTTTAACACAAGAACTATTTGGAATGCTGATGGAAGTTCTCAACAATCAAATTTACATCCAGATGTTGATCCTTGTTTTTTCATGAATCCGACGGGTGGTACTACTAATTATGTTAATTATACTGGTCCAACAACGGCAACTACTCAATTAGAATGGATTAATCGTATTAAAGATCCAACCAATTGGACCTCTTACACTAATTGTACAGACTATAATAACAACCCTCCGCCTTCAATTTTACCTATATCTACTAATGATATGTCAATTTCTTGTGCTATTTGTGCATGGGGATGTGGATCATATAATGAAACCTTAACGTTTAATTTACCATCAACTGGTGGTCCATTTGATGTAGTATACACCGATGGATCATCTAATTTTACATTATCAGATATTACAAATGGATATACTGAAATAGTTTCACTATCAGCAAGCACTACCTTTTCTTTAGTTTCTGTGACGGCATTGAATGGTTGTCCAATCTATTCTAATTTTGCTGGAGAGGCTCAGATTACATTTACTGGATCAGGAGGAGGACCTAATGCTTCATTGTCAGGAGGTGGTGTTTTATGCTCTGATAATTGTTCAATTGTAACCATCACAATTGCGGGGCCAACTGCTCCTCCTTATACATTGGACGGGGTACTAGATTTACCTCCATTTGTAAATAATTTCCCAGTGACAATTCAAGTGACTTCAATTAATTTTGAACTTAATGTTTGTTCTCAAGGGCTTATACCAACATATGATATAAATACAGCTACCTTATCAGTACCTAATTTTATACTTGGAAATTTAACTTTTACTTTGACCGGAATAACTGATAATGCTGGATGTCCTGGCACAGTAGATCCTACTCCATTTTTTATGGATATAGAAGAAACACCAACAGCATTTGCTGCTGGTCCAATAATAGAATGTGATGAGGGAGGGAATGCATCGACATTTAATTTATTAGGATTAAATACTGTTGTGAATGGTGGAAGCTCCAATTCTGTTAATTGGTATGAAGATATGTTGTTATCTACAACAATTAATAATCCTTCAAATTATTCAACAACATCGACCACAGTTTATGCTACATCTAATTCCACGAATTGTGAATCTGATCCCGTTGCTGTTCAATTAATTGTTAATTCAGTTCCAACAGCATTTCCAGCAAGTTTATCAGCTTGTTCATCAACTGGTACCGTTACATTTGATTTATCAACGGTTACTACTATTGTAAATGGAGGAACAGGGTTACCGGTAGAATGGTTTATGGATGTTGGTGGAAATATTCCAATCATCAATTGGGCAAATTACACTTCTGGATCTGGGGTTGTCTATGCCACGGTTACTGAAAATGGATGTCCTTCAATTGGTGTACCTATAACCTTGACTGTGGTTCAGACACCAATAGGTTTTCCTTCTACAATGACTGTTTGTGAATCAACAATAATTCCAACTTTTGGAGAATTTGATTTGTCAACAATTAATAATGATGTAAATGGAGGAACAGGACTACCAGTTGCTTGGTTTACAGATGCATCAGCTACCATGCCTATTCCTGGTTCATTATTGACAACTCAAGATAACACAATTGTTTATGCAGTTATTGGTAGTGCTCCATGCACCTCGTTGGCTACTCAAGTAACACTTTTTGTAACTCCATTTCCTCCTGTAGTATCCACAACAATGCAAGAGTGTGCTGTATTTGGAAATCAAGCAGTTTTTGATTTAACTGCAGTTGAAAATACTGTTAATGCAGGTAGTGGAGCTACGGTTTCTTGGTTTGAAGATGTTAATGGTCTAAACCAAATTTTGCTTCCAAATAGTTATCTTTCTTCGTCGACGTTTGTTTATGTGCAAACTATCAATGGAATTTGTACTTCCCCTATTCTTCCTGTAGAGTTGATAGTAACTCCAGGAATTATAGCAAATAGTACTTCGGCCTCAGAGTGTGATGAGGGAAATGGAACTGCTTCATTTGATTTAAATAATATTGGACTTAATGTAAATAATGAACTTGGGAATACTGTTAATTGGTATTTTGATTCAAATGCAACTATTCCAATCTCATCTCCCTATTCAACAGCTTCAACAATTGTTTATGCACAAGTGACCAATGCTAATTGTGTTTCGCAAATTGTCGCAATTGGATTATCAATTGATATTGTTCCAACAGCAAATATTACTACTGCCTCAAACTGTGATTTAGGAAATGGAACTGCAAATTTTGATCTTAATGTTTTAGCACTTGATATAAATAGTACACAAGGGAATACTGTAAACTGGTATTCGGATATGAATGGGAGCTTTCCAATTTTTTCACCTTACAATACTGGGTCAACAACAATTTACGCAGAAGTCAGTGATGGAAACTGTACATCACCAATTATCCCAATTTCTTTAAATGTTGAAGATGCTCCAATTGCAAATAATGCAATTGCCGTAATTTGTGACTTGGGGAATGGAACAGGAGATTTTGATTTGACACTTATCGAAAATGATATTAATAATATAATTGGAAATACTATAAATTGGTATTCAGATGCTGGAGCTACTCTTTTAATTTCTTCACCTTACAATACAGCTTCAACTACAGTTTATGCCATTGTTTCCAATGGTAATTGTCCCTCAAACATTGCTGAAATTATTTTGTCTGTTGAAAATGCACCTGCTGCCAATTCAGCCATTGGAGATGATTGCGATATTGGAGATGGAACGGCTAATTTTGATTTAACTACTCTTGCTTTGGTTGTAAATACCAATCCAGCTTATTCAGTCAATTGGTTTTTAAATGCTAATGGGACTAACCCGATTTTAACTTCTCCATTTAATACCTCTACAACGCAGATTTATGCAGTAGTTTCAAATGTGGCAGGTTGTGAGTCAGTACCAGTTCAAGTTGATCTAAATGTAATAAATACACCCGCTGCTTTTGCAACGAGTGGGGAAGAGTGTGAGACAACAAATGGAACTGCTGAATTTGATTTAATGTCTTTGGAAAACATAGTTAATGGTGGATCCTCTTATGCAGTTTCATGGTATTCAGACTCAGGAGGGACGAATTTGATCTCCTCACCATATAATTCTGGTTCAGCCATAATTTATGCGGTTGTTAATGGAGCACTTTGTAATTCTCAACCGGTTGCTGTAGATCTTATTGTTAACTCTACTCCTGCAGGTGTTTCAACTACTGCTTCAGAATGCATTAATGATGGTAGTGGTTTAGCAGATTTTGATTTAACGAGTTTGGAAAGTACTGTGAATGGAGGTACAAATCATCCAGTCTTATGGTATTCAGATATGGGTATTACGAACCAGATTTTTTCTCCCTACAATGCGGGTACAACAGTAATTTATGCAATCATTACAATCGGTAATTGTATTTCGGAACCGGTGCCTGTGGATTTAATCGTAGAAAACCAACCAACCGCAAATACAACTTTTGCAACACTCTGTGATATTGGAAATGGTACAGCTATATTTGACCTTACAACTTTAGAAAGTACAATAAACGGGGGTACCTCTGATCCTGTTGATTTTTTCTCAGACTCAGGAGGTACTTTGTTGATATCTTCGCCATTTAATACATCGACGACAATAATTTACGCTTCGGTCACTGTAGGGTTTTGTTCTTCAGAACCAGTAGCAATTAATTTGACAGTCGAGAATGTTCCAACTGGTAATGCATCTTCAGCTACACTTTGTGATGAAGGAATAGGAATGGCAACATTTGATTTAACGTCTTTGGAGAATACAATTGGTTCAGGAAATCTAGTTAATTGGTATTCAGATATAAATGGTACAAATAATATCGCCTCTCCTTATTTTTCGGGTACAACAACAATTTATGCAGTTGTAGGAAATATGAATTGTACATCCGAACCAATAGCAATTGATTTAGTAGTAGAGGATTTACCTGTTGCTAATCTCACATCAACCTCTCTTTGTGATGATGGTAATGGTACTGCTACTTTTGATTTGACGACTTTAGAAAATATTGTAAACGGAGGGAATGGGAATATTGTTCTGTGGTATTCAGATGCCAATGCAACAATGACGATTAATTCACCATACCTAAGTTCAGCAACGACAATTTACGCAATAGTTGATAATGGAAATTGCTTGTCCAGTTCAGTTAGTATTGATTTAAATATAACTACTACGCCTGAGATTTCAGGTGCATCAGCTGCTCTTTGTGATGAGGGTGGGGGTATGGCAATTTTTGATTTAAGCACAATCGAAAATATTGTAAATGGAGGAAATGGAAATACCGTTTCTTGGTTCTTAAATGCTAACGGAACTAATTCAATTTCATCACCTTTTAATTCAAGTTCTACAACAATTTATGCAATTGTTTCGGATGCAAATTGTACTTCTTCAGCTGAAGGAATTGATTTGACCGTAGCAAACCTTCCAGAAGCTAATTCAGCAACATTATCAAATTGTGATAGCGGAAATGGGACAGCAGAGTTCGATCTTAATGCAATTTTAAATATCGTTAATGGAGGAAATGGAAATCCAATCAATTGGTATTCAGATGTAAACTTAACCAACTCGATTTCATCACCTTTTAATTCATCTGCAACAACAATTTATGCTGTAGTTAATGATGTAAGTTGTACCGCAGAGGCAGTTGAGGTGACTCTTGAAATAAGTAATGACATTGAGGCAAATCCAACTTCTCTTTCTGCTTGTAATGATGGAACAGGTACAGCAATTTATGATTTGACTAATTTGAATTTTCAAGATAATATCACTGGAGGAAATGGAAATAGCATTTTATGGTTTGAGGATGCTGCAGCTAATATTCCACTTTCGCCACCTTTTGATGAATTTGAAACTACTCCAACTTTGATATATGCAATTGTAGTTAATGGTAGTTGTTCTTCCATACCAGTTGAAATTTCGTTGACTTTATCTCCTGAAGTTCCTGTTGTTAATAACTATTCACTGTCTAGTTGTGATGATGGCAATGGAACTGCCTCTTTTGATTTGGATATGCAGGAAGATGTAATTAATCTTAATAACGGCAATCAGGTGTTCTGGTTTGCGGACCAAAACTTAACATTAGCAATTGCTTCACCCTTTGTTTCTGCTTCAACTATAATTTATGCAATAGCGACAGATGGAGTTTGTTTTTCCGAAATAGTAGAGGTAGAGTTAATTATTTTTGATAATTTAACCGTATTTCCAACAACAGATACTCAATGTGATGATGGCAATGGAACTGCCACTTTTAATTTAGCAGATTTAGAAAATATAGTTAATGGAGGAAATGGGAATACGGTCAATTGGTACACAGATTCAGTAGCAACTATACTAAGCCCAACTATGGTTACCTCAGGAAATACATCTGTTTACGCAATTGTAACTGATGGGAATTGCTTGTCTGAAGTTGTAGAAATCACCTTAATCGTTGAAAATAGTTTATCTGCATTTTCAACTATATATACTCAATGTGATGACGGCAATGGAACTGCTACTTTTGATCTGACCACTTTGGAAAATACAGTCAACGGAGGAACTGGAAATACGGTCATTTGGTACACGGATTCCGGGGCAACAATACCAAGTTCAACTTCAATTACATCAGGAAATACCTCTGTATACGCAATCGTAACTGATGGGAGTTGTTTATCTCAAATTGTTGAAATCAATCTAACAATTGAAAACATTATAGTTGCATTTTCTACGACAGACACTCAATGTGATGGAGGAAATGGAACAGCTATCTTTGATTTGACTACTTTAGAAAACTCAGTCAATGGTGGTAGTGGAAATATGGTTAGTTGGTATACTAATGCCGGAGCTACCATACCAAGTCCATTTATAATTACTTCAGGAAATGCTTCTGTATACGCAATCGTAACAGATGGAATTTGCTCCTCCCAAATAGTAGAAATTACCTTGATTGTTGAAAATAGTTTAACTGCATTTTCTACAACAGATATCCAGTGTGATGATGGAAGTGGAATAGCCATTTTTGATTTAATAGCGTTAGAAAATATAGTTTCAGGTGGAAGTGGGAATACTGTTATTTGGTTTTCAGATCAAGGGGCAACTATTCCAAGTCCGACCACAATTCTTACAGGGGATACGTCTGTTTATGCGATTGTGACAAATGGAATTTGTTACTCTCCCATAGTTGAAATCATTTTGGCTGTTGATAATAATTTATCAGCATTTTCTACAACAGATACTCAATGTGATGATGGCAATGGAACAGCAACTTTTGATTTAACTGCACTAGAAAATATTATTAATGGAGGAAACGGAAATATGGTCAGTTGGTATATGGATGATGGAGCTACCATACCAAGTTTAACTACAATTACATCAGGCAATGCCTCTGTCTATGCAATCGTGACCGATGGAGTTTGTTCGTCTCAAATAGTGGAAGTTGTTTTGGCAATTGAGGATAATCCAATTGCATTTTCAACTATTAATTCTCAGTGTGATGAAGGTGGCGGTATCGCTACATTTAATTTAACATTGTTAGAAAATATTATTAATGGAGGAAACGGAAATATGGTCAGTTGGTATACGGATGCTGGAGCAACTATACCAAGTTCAACAACAGTTACATCAGCCAGTACATCAGTTTATGGGATAGTTTCAAGTGGAACTTGTTTTTCTCAAATTGTTGAAATTGAACTTTCTGTAACTTTAAATTCCACAAATGATTTAATTCAAACATTATGCGATGGTGAAAGTATTATTGTTAATAGCATCGTTTACGATGAGTTAAATGCATCAGGTACTGAAATTATTCCAGGTGGGAACATGAATGGCTGCGATAGTATCATTAATGTTGATTTGACTTTTGAACCTGAAATTACTGGAACAATTTCAGCTTCAACTAATATAATTTGTCCTAACACCGAGGCTATTTTGACCTTTAATTTGACTGGAGGTTCAACCTATAACGTAGAGTTTTCAGAGGGGAATAACCCTCCAATATTATTGAATGGAATTTCTGATGGGCACACAATTACAGTTCTTCCATCAGTAACTACAATCTACTCCCTTGAGGCGGTTATTCCTTTAAATAATAGCTGTATTGGTGTTATACCTACAACTCAAATTACCATTCAGGTTGAGGAGGTAGAGGCGATTGTACAGCCTACTTCCCAATTTGGAAATTTTAATATTAGTTGTTTTAATGAAAATGATGGTGCGGCCATAGCTGTTCCAATATCAGGAGCAGCACCTTTTCAATTCCTTTGGAGTAATGGAAGCACATCTCCAAATATCCAAAATGTATTTGCTGGGAATTATGATGTTACAATTACTGATGCTTTAGGTTGTTCAACTACTGCATCTACCACACTTATACAGCCTAGTGAAATTCAATTAGTAATAATTTCAAATGCACCCCCTTGTTCAGCTATATTTGATGGACAAATCATATTGGATAATATATTTGGAGGATCAGGGAATTACAGTTACTCATTAGATGGGAGTGGATTTACAGTATTACAGGATTTTCCCACAGTTTTAGATTTTGTTTCTCCAGGAGGTCATTCCTTGACTATTTCGGACGATAATGGTTGTTTGATTTCAGATCAAGTGATAGTCCCTGAACCTTTGGAGATAGAAGTGGATCTAGGGTCTGATGAAATAATAGAACTAGGCGATAGTATAGAGATTCAATCCATACTAAGTTTTACTCCTACGGAAATTATTTGGTCAGCTAATTCAAATTGTGATAATTGCCTAAGTCAATTTGTTTCTCCAATTGATCAGTCCACTTATACTGTAACTATGTTTGATGAGAATGGGTGTTTAGCAGTTGATTCAATAACCATTTTTGTAGAAAAAAACCAAAATGTATTTATCCCAAATGGGTTTAGCCCTGATGACAATGGATTCAATGATATTTTTTACATTAATGCAGGGCAAGATGTTGCAAGAGTAAAAAACTTTAGAATTTTCAATCGATGGGGCGATGTTATTTTTGAAAATGAAAACTTCCAACCGAATGACCCAACTGAAGGATGGGATGGATTTTTTAATGGAGAAAAATTAAACCCAAATGTATTTATTTTCTTTGCTGAAATTGAATTTAAAGATGGTTTGGTGAAGATTTTTAAGGGAGATATAACATTGACCAAATAAGAAGAAAATTATCAAGAAACAAGGATTTAAAATTTATGAAGTATCTAGTTGTGATGAAAACTTCTCAAATTATAAATCCTTGTTGAATATTTATTTTAACCCACAATCTCCATTGCACACCATTTATAATCTCCTTTAACTTTCGCAAAATAAAATATTTGTGCTGACTCGGTTTGATCCTCTTCACCTTTGTTGAAAACAAAGTTTAATGTTAAAACCTTCATTGTTTCACCAACCGGGACGCCAAATTTTTTGGAATCATCTCTTGAGTTAATTTTCCTCTCCGACCATTCATCTGTTTTTGCAATAATAACTCTTTCCCGCACAGTAGTCCCAATTATTTTTCCATAATTTTTAAGAACACCATTCTTAGACAGACCTTTTCCGGTATTCGTTTTAAAAAAATTACCGTCTAACGGAAAGTCAATTAATTTAACTATATCTTGAAGATCATTTTTTCCAATAGCATTTTTAAAGTCCCCTAAAAAAATCGCCCATAGTTTCTCATCAGGAATATCATTGATAGTATTTTTAGAGTTTGAATCAGAGTTGCAAGCTAGGAAAAGGGTAGAAAAAAATGTGAGAAAAAGTATAAGGTTTTTCATATGTTAAATTTTTTAATAAAATATTTTGTAAAATAAAGTTTAAGCAACTTCAATGTAAAATCAAGGTTAAAGTTAAAAAGAATTGTGCCATACTTTTTATATCATTGTAAATCAAAAATTAGAATATATTTTTATGTCAAAAAAGTCACTTTTTATAGTTATTGAAGGTTTGGATGGAGCAGGTAAAACGACAGCTTCTGAATTGTTGTGTAAAAAATTAAAGAAAAAGTTAAAAGTAAAACGATCCTATGAACCTAATGATGATATGGTAGGTGGAATTTATATTCGATCTGTTTTGACAAAAAAAATAATACAATTTTCTCATCGAACTTTAGCTTTATCATTTGCGGCTAATAGGTTAGATCACCGAGATAGGTTGATTAATCCATGGTTGGAAAGAGCAGGTGACCGAGCAATTATTTGCGATAGATATTATTTGTCTTCTCTAGTTTATCAGAGTAAAGATGGTTTTGGATTTAAAGAAGTATTAAAAATGAATGAGGAAGCACGAAAGCCCGACGTGATTTTTTTCTTAAATGTAGATAATGAAGTTTGCTATCAAAGAATGAAAGGAAGAAATCAAGCGAAAGAATTATTTGAGGAAAACTTAGAGGAGGATAGGAAGAAATTTTTTAAAGCTATCCAATATTTAAGACGATGGAATGGAGATACTATAGTGGAGATTGATGCCAGTGGAACGCCTGAAGAAACTGTTCAACAAATGCACGATTTTATAATGATTAATGATTAATAGTGGACGGATATTTCTTTTTGATTTAGTTTTTTATTCTCATGAATATGAGAGTTTAACCATTCACGATTAAAAAAGAAAGAATGCACAGAGCAATTACAAAAAAAGTAATTATTGTACTTTTTATGGCGATTTCTTTGTCTAGGTAATTAAGATTTTTCATTGGCTGACTTTTTCGTTAAATTGATTAGTACTTTTAAGACAGTTTTAAAATGAATGACCCCTACTTTGTTTTTATATTTTTTTAACTTTTTTTCTCAAAAATAAAACCTAAACTAACTGAAATGAAAAAACTTACCTTCCTATTAATTGCAGCAGTCGTTTTCACATCACCTCTTTTTTCTCAAAGAAAGAAAAAGCGGAATAAGAAACTTGAGCCTACTGAAGAATATGTATTTGATACTAAAAAATTTGATGCATTAAAGTGGAGGAGTATTGGTCCATTTCGAGGAGGTCGTTCCAATGCAGTATGTGGTGTGATCGGTGATCCGATGACGTACTATATGGGGAGTACTGGAGGAGGAGTTTGGAAAACAAATGATGCCGGAATTAGTTGGAATAATATTTCAGATGGATTCCTTAAAACTGGTTCTGTTGGAGCAATTGAAGTAGCACCTAGCGATGCAAATGTAATTTATTTAGGCATGGGAGAACATGCGGTACGAGGGGTGATGACATCGCATGGAGATGGAATGTATAGAAGTACAGATGCTGGACTAACTTGGGAACATATTGGATTGCCTGAATCGCATCACATAGCAGAGATTCAAATTCATCCAAAAAATCCAGATATCGTATGGGTTGCAGTACAAGGTAAACTATGGGGGAAAAGTAAAGAACGTGGTGTTTATAAAAGTATGGATGGAGGGAAAACTTGGAAGCAAACACTTTTTGTCAATGAAAATACGGGGGCTGCGGATTTAAGTTTAGATGAATCAAATCCCAGAATTTTATTTGCAGGTATGTGGGATCATCAGCGAACACCCTGGCAGGTTCGAAGTGGGGGCGAAGGTTCAGGAATATGGAAATCAACTGATGGAGGAGAAACCTGGAAAAAACTAAAAGATGGATTACCTAAAAAAATGGGAAAAGTAGCGATTGATGTTTCACCTGCGAATCCACAAAGGATTTTTGCAAATATCGAGGCTGAAAAGGGAGGTGTATATAGATCAGATAATGGTGGAAAAACTTGGACTCAAGTTTGTTCGGATCGAATAACAATTACTAGAGCATGGTACTATATTGAAATTTTTGCTGATCCTTTAGATGAAAATAAAGTGTATGTTTTAAATGCACCAATGCTGAAATCTATCAATGGGGGTAAAAGTTTTTCTCGAATATCTAATCCACATGGTGATCAACATCATATGTGGATTAACCCTGCGAATTCTAATAACATCATCTTGGCTAACGACGGAGGTGGATGTGTAACTTTCAATGGAGGTAATAGTTGGTCATCTGAAAACAATCAACCAACGGCTCAATTTTATCGCGTTATAGCTGATAATCGTTTTCCATATTACGTTTATGGAGGGCAACAAGATAACTCTACTGTAGCGATTTCTAGCCAAACTGCCAGTGGCGGAATTGGGATTAGAAATTGGTATCCTGTCGCTGGGGGAGAAAGTGCTTTTATTGCATTTAATGATCCTAATAATCCAACTAAAGTTTTTGGTACAACGATCCAAGGTTTTATAGATGTATGGGATTCGGAGACTAAATTGATAAAAGATATTCAACCTTACCCCCAAGCAAAATTAGGTACAAATCCAATTGATCAAAAATATAGATTCAATTGGAATCCTCCTTTGGTCGCCTCCCAGAAGGATAAAGATGTTTTGTACTTTGGCGGAAATGTTCTTTTTCGAAGCGATGATCAGGGGCAAAGTTGGACTGAAATAAGCAAAGACCTGACTCGAAATGATAAAGCTCGACATGGAGATGGTGGAGTACCTTTCACGAATGAAGGAGCGGGTGGAGAAGTATACAATACCTTTAGTTATATTTCTACTTCGCCTCACGACGCGGGTGAAATTTGGGTAGGGACAGATGATGGACTAGTTCATTTTACACAGGATGAGGGAAAAACATGGAGCAATGTGACTCCACAAGAATTGGAGGAATCACTAATTAATGCAATAGAAATGTCTCCAACAAACCCGGGTACAATCTATATTGCTGTCACACGTTACAAATGGAATGATGATACTCCAATGATTTTTAAAACAAGTGATTATGGAGAAAATTGGACGAGTATTACTAATGGAATTCCCAGTAATAATTTTGTTAGAGTAATTCGAGAGGATCCAAAGCAAAGTAATATTTTATATGCAGGAACGGAGCGAGGCTTGTATATCAGTTTTAATTCAGGTAAACGATGGTCTGCGTACCAGGCAAATCTTCCAATGGTACCAATTAATGATTTGTTAGTAAAAAATAATGACTTGGTTGCAGCTACTGGTGGAAGAGCTTTTTGGATTTTAGATGACTTAAGTGCTTTACAACAAACTAAAGGATTGCCTGACACAACAAAAATTACTGTAATTCAACCGTCTCCTACAATTAAATTCACTCTTGGTTCTGGCAGTAGAGATAATAACGGATCTAATCCTAAAGCTGGAGTCACATTAGATTATTATTTACCACATAATTGGGTGGATAGTAATGAGTTGAAATTAGAAATTTTAGATTATTCTGGAAAGATTATTCGAACGCTATCCAATAAAAAGGTGGCAAAATTAAAAGGGTGGGAAGGTGGTCCACCACCACTTCAGGTTATACCAAGTAAGCCAGGGTTGAATCGAACTAATTGGGATTTGAGAAGAGAAACCTTACCTGCGGTGGAAGATGTATTTGTTATGGGAGATTATCGAGGTCACACAGTTGCACCTGGAAAATATACTTTACGTTTTACTTCGAATGAAATAGTGGAAGAAACTACTTGTGAAGTTCTTGCTGATCCTAGAATTAATGCTGATGGAAAAGTGTATGCAGAGCAACAAGCTTTATTGATGAAAATTGAAAGTTCAGTTTATGATATTCACGAATCGGTTAACCGATTACGAGCGGTTAAAACTCAATTAAATTCACGAGTCAAATTACTTGAGGAAATGGCTGGAGTAAAGGATGTTTTGGCAAAAGGGAAAGAAGTGGAAAAGGCAATTACGGATTGGGAAAAAACTTTAATTCAATCTAATTCAAAAACTTTTCAAGATGTCATCAATTTTAAAAATCAATTAAATACAGAATTGTTAAATTTAAAAGACGTCTTGGATTCTCATGATCCAAAACCGACCGAAGGTGTTCAATTGAGGTTGACTGAAGTTTTGAATATGTGGGAAACCATGAAAAAAGATATGGAATTTATTATCCAAGAAGAAGTAGGTGGATTTAATCAAATGTATTTTGATAAAAATTTACCGATTTTGATTTTACCTAAAAAAGCAAAGGATAAAATAGATAAACCATAAACTTAAACCTAGGGTGTAACTTTTAATTACATCCTAGGTTTTTTAATATTAATAAATCTACTCTATTAAAATTTTCTTGACTCCCCAGCCATATTCGCTGCTTAAGTGTAAAAAATAGATTCCTTTTGAAAAGTGTTTTACTGTAATCTCAATATTTTCAACCACAATATTTTCAAACTTCTTTTTTCCATAAAGGTCAAATAATTGCACTTCAACTAATGTTGAACTTAAATTTTTTATTGAGATGAAATCTGCAGTAGGATTAGGGAAAACTTGAAAATTATTTTCGATAAATTGTTCGTTCGAAATACTCACAAATTCAGTAATTGTAATTTCAATAGTATCAAAAGCAATACATCCAAATTCGTTGATAGCCTCAAGAGTAACTTTATGAATTCCAATTCCGAATGTTGTAGCACTAATGTTGTAAAATTGTTCACCTAAGGTTCCATCCCAATAGTACTCTGTAAAGTTAACACCACCATTCAATGAAATATTTTGATTAGGAAAAATAATTGTATCATTTCCCAAATTAATTATGGGTTTAGAAACAATTGCTGAGACTTCCATTCGTCCACTTGAACAATCACCTTCAGGATTAAATCCATAATGATAAAAAACTTCACCGTTCCAATCTCTTGGGAAATAAATAATTCCAAAAGTATGTGTAATTCCGCTTCCACTCTGAACTTCTAACTCATCTGTGAATCGGCTGATCCAATCTGTTGCATCGTTGTAGGAAAGCCGAGCACCGCCATTTTCTAAGTGAAAATAAATGCCTAAAGTATCACCTTGTTCTAGTATTTTACTTCCAAAATTTACATTGTGAAAATTCCCTGAGCCAAGTACTTCTACTGAGTCCACTCCCCAGAAGGTCCAAGCGGTAGCGTCATTTTCAAAACTTTTGTATGTACCATTCTTAAAGTATGCGACGACACCTTGAGTTCCGATATCTTCCATTTTTAAACTAAAACTATCCAAGGTTAATGTTTCATGAGCCACTAAATTAATCATGACACCGTTCCAATTTTTATTGGAGTTATTAGTGGTAAACAATGACTCTTTAAAAAATAAGTCACCATTAATTCCCTCAGCAAAATAAGATTGGGTAATGTCTGTAGCAGGAGTTGTAAAATTATGTCCATTTCCAATTGGTATCAAATCTGTCAAGTTTTTATACCAAAAAATTGTATCTGTATTCTCAAAATCAACAGAAAGAAAAGCCATTTCGTCTTTACAAATTGTATCATTTTGAGGATTTAAATTTGGAGCAGCTTGTGTAGTGAAATTTAAAAGAGAAGAATAATTATTACCCAAGATAGTATCATTCGGCGAAGATAAGGTACTTAGAATAGAATAGTATCCTTCAGCAAGAGTATTAACTGAAAACTCAAAAATAATTGATTCGCAAATATTTAAACCACCAGAAATAGTATCATAATAAGTTATTGGAGTAGTAGAGGAAGAATAGTAAATATCATGAACGATATAAATATCAGAAAATTCATCTTCTGCTAGATTTATAATTTCCCCTTGAATAATTGTGGCAGAATCACCACAAAAATTGGGGTTGGTAATTATATAGTTTTCCATTGCGAAATCCGTTCCTTGATCAGGCTGGAAAATTTCTGAAAGAATATTTTTATCACGAACTCGATTGAATAAAATACCATGTGCTGTATCATTTAGATGTGTTCCGTCACCAGAGTCAAACATCGGATCAATATCATTAGAAGGCAAAGCAATGCCATTCCAAAAGTCAATTGCCATATTTCCAAAAGTGGAAAAAATGGAATCTCGTACACCTATTTGAATGGCATCTTGTATGGCACCAAATGGAGTTTTTGGTTGAGTTGTGCATATCCAAACGGGAATATTTGCACTATCTGCCACAGCTGCAATAGATTGGAAATTAAATATTTGTTCATCGACTCCGAAGTTGTTGGAAGCATCATTGGAAGGCATATTGACAATGATTGCATCAGCTCCAAGTGTGATTGCTTGACTCACATTATTGTTAGGATTTGTAGCTGGACGATTTGAAGGTGGAGCGAACCAATCAGGCATAATATGATAAGTTGTCGTTCCTCCAATCGCTAGGTTAGTTACCAAATTATTAGAATTAATCTCCTGTAAAAAACTACGATATCGATTAACCCAAGTACTGTCTGCCGATAATGGACCGGTGCCAGCTGCAGTGGAGGAACCTAAAATTATGATATGGTAACTTTGATTAGCTAAGCAAGAGTTTTGATCATCTTGGCCTAAAATCAAAGTCGAAGTAGATAGTAGTATTACAAAAAAGGTATAGCGCATAATTATTTTGTGGTTTTAGATTGTATTGGAAAATAAAGAATAGTTATCATGGAACCTCTCCATCTATCTTTTCATCTTTCACACCTAGAAATAATTCAACTTCTTGTTCGATGAAAAGTGCTTTTTTTTTAAGTCCTCCAATTATCTTAATGTATCTTTCTCCAACTATTTTTGCTTAAACAGTAAAAGCATAAATATTTACACCATTTGTTTGATTTGATACATATTTTTTAGAATTTAACTATTCAATATTTTGCACATCATATAATTAGTTTTTGACAATAAATGGAATGGTAAATGGACGATGTTCAATGGATAATTTATAATCATTGACAGTAATGTAGTTTGTATTTATAAGCCGAGAAATAATGTAAATTAAGAAAATCACCCTTACCATTAAGTGTAAACTGATCCCTAGAGGCATGAACGAATTTCCTGTGGCAATAGCTGCAATTACAAATGGAATCATCATTCTATTCCAAAATAGACCAAAGAATATAAAAAATGAACTAATTCTTTTTGCCTTCCTCCACTTATAATACATTACTAATTCATCTTGATACACATCAATTTCAATTTCTTTTGGAAGGAATATTTCTTTGCGCCGACGCATTGGAGAAGTGATGTCAGGTTAAAATGTAAATACACTGTTACGTTTTGTAATCACCTTGTCAATATTGATTTAATCTGCTTTGACTTTTGAATATATTTTGGACAATTAAGTTGAATTCCCATTTTTGGAAAAAGAGGTTTGTTTTGATTTTTGGGTTTATCATATTTTGGTTCTTTATATTCCATATAATTTAATGAGTGATATCTAGCTAAAAATAATTAGTCAAAAATAAGTTTTTAGAATGGAATAAAAATATTTTTTGTTTATAGATTCATAGTAACTTCTAATAAATTATTTAGTTTTAAATAACAAACTTTCTTATCTTAAGAACTATCTGTAGTTCTTTTTCCGATGTATTGTAAAATGAATTTAATCATTGCACTTTTTGAAGTGGGGAAGTTGAAATCTGAAATCGGGTTCCCCCATTTTATATTGGTGTAAAAGTAAAAGGTTGATTTGTAATAATCATACAGCTATTGATCATTCTTCCACTTTCTTTTGTTTTAAGAGAATTAATATGATATATAAACTATATGACTTTGGTCTATTTGATTTTACTAAATATTTTGTATAACCTTAGAATTTGATTTCAAAGTATTTTATTAATTTGTATTTTTGTTTTGGATAGATATGATTTCGAGATGATGATAGTTATCATGAAGATATCAGTAATTAATTTGAATGTAATATTCGTTTCAGTTTTTGATTTTATCCATTTTAAGAAAACAAATTCGAGTTAAATAACAACACTTTTACATTTTTAATTAATAAGAAGCAGTATGTCTGATTTTTTTTCAAATGTTATTTATGATGGCCAAAGTTTACATAAGGCTGAAATTTTAGCTACCATTTTTGGTTTTATTTATATCATCCTTGCGATCAAGCAAAATGTGTGGTGTTGGTTCTGGGGAATCCTCAGTTGTGGACTTTGGGCATGGGTAACTTATAATTTGTACAATTTTTATATCGATGCAATTTTGAATATTTTTTATGTGGTTATGGGATTTTTGGGGATCTATCAATGGAAGTTTGGAAGTAAAAAGAAACAACAACTTCATGTAACTCAATTAAATATTAATCAGCATGTTATGATTATTGCAATTGGGTTAGGATTAACTATTCTATTGGGATACTTTTTTGATAAGTATACACCTGCTCATAAAACATACTTAGATGCTTTTACAACTGCTTTTGCGATTTCCGCCACATTTATGACCATTCAAAAAAAGATTGGGAATTGGATATATTGGATTGTTGTAGATTTGATTTACATATATATGTATTGGGCTGTGGGAGCCTATCTTTTTATGCTATTATTTATTTTCAATACTATTTTGGCTGTCAAAGGGTACTTGATTTGGAGGAAAATAGTGGTCAGAGATATTAAGTTGACTTAAGTTTTTTTTAAAAACCCTGACAGAGTATTCCAAAAAAATCAGAATAAGACTGCCAGGACAAACAACCTATCACACGATCTTAGTAATCTTTTTTAAAAAAAGTACAATTTTTACTTCAAGTTTTGTTAGTGTTTTCCTCACATTTTGAAAGGCAAGTGAGCAACATTTTTTTAGCCTCAGTGAACTCTATTGGCTTTTGGGAAAATATATCTAGAGTTTTAAGAATAATCCCGCAACAGTTCTGGGATAACCCCCAAAGTTTTGAGAAATATTGCCCTCCTTGCTTTTTCATTGCATAGTCTATTGCTATAGACCAGTGTTGTTTTAAAATTTGTGTGATTCTAAGTTTTATTTTTTTTATATTTTAAAATGTCTCTTTCTGGTTTATTGAAAATTAAAACAGAAATTACTTTGTCGAAGCCAGTCTAAATAACCTATATATTATGATTCGAGCTAAATACGGAAGTGGAATAAATTTTTTGATAATAATAGATTGCCAAAAGTTCGATTCCACAACCGAGAAAAAACCTAACTAAAACCCTATAGTCTTGAATCCGAACATTACCGGATGGTGCGTTAAATACGGAAGTGGAATAAATTTTTTGATAATAATAGATTGTCAAAAGTTCGATTCCACAGCCGAGAAAAAACCTAACTAAAACCCTATATTCTTGAATCCGAACATTATCGGATGATGTGTCAAATACGGAAGTGGAATAATTTTTTTGATAATAATAAATTGTCAAAAGCTCGATTCCACAATCGAGAAAAAACCTAACTAAAACCCTATATTCTTGAATCCGAAAATTATCGGATGATGCGTTAAATACGGAAGTGGAATAAATTATTTGATAATAGTAGATTGTCAGAAGGTTGATTCCACAACCGAGAGAAACCTCACTAAAACTCTTTGTGTTTAATTTTTAGCTAAAACTTAAATACATTTTATGAATTAATTTCTCTTAGATAGTTACTTATTTATTTTCCGTAATTCATGATGTAAAATTCAAGTTTAAAACTTTATTTTACAAGAATTTGGTATGGACAAGACTATGACAGTGATTGGACAAAGCTTGGACAGGTTTGTTAAATTTTGTTAAAAAGCTTGGAAAATATGAGTTTTATAAAGGCTAGGTTCAAAGAAGGGAATGGACAATTAAATTTTTTTACAATTTATTTGATATTAACTTATTCAATTTTTTACAATTATTTAGCCAATAGATAATATATATTTTTCCTCAACATATTGGTTAGCGAAAATGATCTAAGCTTAATTAGTAATTGGATGTGATCGAATGTGTATTTTTTGTTTTTCGATATCTAATAAAAGGTGAATATACGTCTCCTTTAATTACCTCATTTTGAATCTATCAAATACGGTCGTGCGTAAAAACCTAACTACAACCCTATATTTTGAAATGGTTATTTTTAGACCGATTGTATCATCAATGCCTTCTCGCTTATATAACTTATTTTATTATTTAACTTTTACTAGTTTTTAATCGTTTTTTCGATTGTTAAGTTAGAGATCAGTGTTATGACTAATTTCCCCAAAAACATATATGGACAACAATAAGACTGAGGGAGGACTTTCTTTGAACTTGTGCAGTAAAAGTTAGAATATTCGCAGAAAAGAAATAAAAAAGAGAGAAATCGTACTGGTTTTAGTTAAATTTTAAGGGTATTTTTTAAATATTTATTTTTAATATAAAAACAGAAATGAGAGGTAAATGGACGAAAATCATGTATTTATTGAGATGTATTATTTATTTTTTTAATAATAAAATTGAAAATCTTTTCAATTAATTTGGAGGGGTTTTTTGGAATGTATTTTCCATATATCTTTGTGATGTAAAATAATCCAAAAAGACTCTTATAAAATAACAAGAAAATATGATTCTATTCTTTATTATGCATAAAGTTTGTAAAACATAGCAGTATTAAATATTACAGTTAAAATAAATAATTCATTAAAATATTTTCCTAGCATAAATAATAATTATTTTATGAAGTAATTAAAAGATCAAGCAAAAGTTATTTTGAATAATATTTTTTTTGCCATCTTAAAATATTTGAGTCTATTTTAGATCCCCTCTATTTGACACTACTTCTAATGTTGTCAATTTAATAGTTCTCTTTCCTCCAAATAATCAATATCAAATCAGAAAGATTGGTAACAACAATTACCTAGTCTACCTGGATTGTTATGTCATAACCATCAATTCGATCTAAACTTAATTCTATAATATTAATTCACTTAAAATTTTTTATCTCATGAAAAAAATCATTATCAAAAAGATTTGGTTTGCTGTTTTAGCACTATTTCTAGTGGGCTCTAGCTTAGAAGTAAATGCACAAACAACAGATGCAAATGCACCTAATGCTAACCATACAATAGCTACTGACTATAATGTTAGTGCCTATGCTTATGGAACATTTGATTTGGACAATTCATTTGTGACACTCAACACTGAGTTGGACAATATGAAAAGTTCTTACGATACCAAAGAGTATCGCTATTACTGGTTGGTTGCGGTAGATGCTAAAAGAAATAACATTGCATTAGAAGATGCTTTGCTAATTAATTTAGTAAAAGTAGATCAAGAGTTTGGTACAACAAATTCTGCAATTCAAGAGCTGTATAACAATACAGTAAACATGCTACAATAGTAGCTTCTTTAAATGGAAATAGAATAATATTTCCAATTTGTTATTAAAAATTAAATTCTTACAAAAAATGATAAAATTAAAATTTACAAATAAAATTACCTCAACGCTATGCGTCTTAGCGATGTTGTTTTTCTTTGTTGGACAAATCAGTGCTCAGACTACAACAATAAATGGTATTGGTCCAGTAGCAACTGTTGATAATAATACAGCTAGTTTATCTGCTTCCTCTGCAGGAATTATACCAGGAGGTTCTACAATTGATGATGTAGAAATTAGTATTAACATCACACATACATGGGTTGGTGATATATCTGCTTCATTGGTTTCTCCTGATGGAACAAGTATCAGCCTTTTCGATCGACCTGGAAATCCAAGTTCATTTTTCGGATGTTCACAAGATAATATATCGGTAGATTTCTCGGATGCCGCTGCTGCTTCAGCTGCTGCTTTGGAAGGAACATGTAATAATTCATTTACAGGAGCAGGAAATCCTGGACCTTCATTTGCAATATCAGGTGCATTTCAATCAATAGATGCTCTTGCTTCTTTAGCAGGAGAAAATGCTGTTGGTGACTGGACTTTAGAAGTATCTGATGCCTTTGGCGGAGACGGTGGATTTATTGAATCATTTGAGTTAACTGTAAACTTTACAGCTCCTCCATGTGAATTCAATTGTCCAGCTAGTCAAGTTGTGAACTTGGATCCAGGTGCATGTGGTCAAGTAATTAGCTATGATGCCGATGCAATAGCAGGATGTCTTTCTACAACTCAGACTGCAGGTTTACCAAGCGGAAGTGAATTTCCTATTGGAACAACTGTAAATACATTTGAATATGCAGACGCTTTAGGTGCAATACAAACTTGTTCTTTCTCAATTACTGTAAATGAATACCAAGTACAAGGAAACTCAATTACTTGTAATTCTTTAGTACACATTACTCTAGATGAAAACTGTGCATCAACTGTAGGAGCTGACCAAATTTTGGAAGGTAATGATTATGGATGTTACGATACTTATGATGTAACGTTTGCTGCAACTGGTTTACCATTAGTATTAGATGGTTCACATGTTGGTGAAACTATTGAAGTGATGGTAACTAATCCAGCAGGTGTACCATGTTGGGGATATATCTTAGTAGAAGATAAAACAGACCCAATTATTACTTGTTATGATATTGATATAGAATGTGATGAAGCACTTCCAACAGAGCCAGCTCCAAGTTTCAGCTCAGCTGGAACTGTTGCAACAATCCTAGAAGGAGGAAACGGTGGTGGAGTAGGAGGAATGGTATATTTTGATATTACCAATTCATCATTATTCCCAATCACTCTTACAGGGTTTGAGATGAATATTACAGGAGCTACTTTGGTAGATGTATATAGTATTCCAGGAACACATGTTGGAAATGAAGCGAATGCAGCAGCATGGACTTTAATTGGTCAATTAGATGCGACAGCAGGACCATTCGGTCCATTTACTGGTGCAGGACCGCTTTCTCCAGCGCCAGCAGTTGGAACAATTACAATTGCTCCTGGTACTTCAGGTATCGCATTACATACTTTAACAGCTCAAAATAGTTATACAAATGGAAATGGTGGTAACCAATCATTTACTGATGGTGTAGTTACACTTGACTTAGGAGCAGGTTCTAATGGACCTTTTCAGAATCCATTTACACCTCGTGTATTCAATGGATCTGTGTCTTATATTCAAGATATTCCACAAGTTTTACCAAGTGATGCATGTAGCGCAGTAACAGTAACATTTACTGATGAAGTAGAAGATTTAGGATGTGATGCAGGTGGATTTAGTGAAATCATTACTCGTACATGGACAGCAACTGATGTAAGTGGAAACGCTACATCTTGTACTGCTACCTACAGAAGAATTATCCAAACTTTGGATGATGTATTAGCTGATCTTCCAACTGATCTCGTATTAGAATGTGGAGATGCTATCCCTGCTGTAATGACTGATATTGGATGTTCTAATATTGGAATTGCATTAGAGAATGAATCAACTATCGATATCTGTGAAGGATCATACAAATTGTTAAGAAACTATATCTTAGTAGATTGGTGTACTAACGAAACTGTTGAACACTTTCAGATCATCAAAGTATTAGATACACAAGCACCAACAGTAAATGCATTGGCAGATTTGACAATTTCAACTAATTCTAA